>Ga0302325_10005978_pt1 | contig 27531 bp, 24 predicted proteins | sample Palsa_T0_2_FD_201948 | JGI IMG/M metagenome (GOLD analysis project Ga0302325, IMG submission 201948) | Peat permafrost microbial communities from Stordalen Mire near Abisko, Sweden - Palsa_T0_2 | ecosystem: Environmental > Terrestrial > Soil > Palsa > Peat permafrost | place: Sweden: Abisko... | reverse complement strand
ATAGGGAACAGGGAACAGGGACCAGGGTAATCGAACTCGACAGAATCGGTCCCGGCCCTCGCTTCCGGCTTCAGGCAGCAAAGCAACCGACACAAAGATCGCACAGGGGCTATACCTGCGCCATGGGACGAACCAGCCGACACTTTGACAGAATGAGCGTGGGTTGGTCACGCCGTTCAGCGTTCGTCTATATAGGGAGTTCGTTAGTCTTTCTTTTTTTCAGCGCCTTGGAATTCCCCGATGATTTGCATACAAGGCATGCGTTCGAGAAATGGTTTAATTTGGCGGCGCTTCCGCTGGGCCCGATTAATTTCCTGCCAGGCCTTCTCATACTCCGCGCCGTCCGTCGCCGCGAAGCTCAATGGTGGCTGATTCATCGCGCAGCAACCGGCGGCGCGGCCGTCGATCCCCGCACCACCAAACTGGTCGACACCAGAAACTCCCGCTGAATAGTTGCGCCCGGCGCGCCCTCGGCCTGCTGGCGCAGCGCCTCAAACGCGGCCCGCGCCAGCTCCTGCCGCGACAGCCTTATCGTGGTCAGCGGCGGCAGCGTGAACTCGGCAAACGTGATGTCGTCCAGGCCAATCACCGAGAGATCCTGGGGCACGCGCAGGCCGCTCATATAGGCGGCGCGCAGCACGCCGATCGCCGTCATGTCGTTGGAGCAGAGGATCGCCGTGGGCCGCGCCGCCAGCTTCTGCAACTGGGCAAAGCCGGCCACGCCCCCCTTGAGCGTGTGGTCGCACTCGATCACCCACTTCTTTTCGACCGGCAGCCCAGCCGCGCGCATCGACGTGCGAAAGTCGTTTTCGCGCGTAATCGCCGAGTGCAGCTTGTGCGGCCCGGCCAGGAACGCAATATGCCGATGTCCCAGCTCGGCCAGGTGATTCACCGCGGCATGAATGCCGGTGGTGTAGTCGAGCAGAATGGTGCTGGCCTTGGGGTCGTCGAGGCGAAACTCCGCCAGCACCATGGGCACATCGTGATGCACCAGCTGATCCAGCACCGGCTCTTCCTCTCCGAACGTGAGCACGGCCACGCCTTCCACCTTGCGCTCCAGCATGCGGCGCACGCAGCGCGTCAGCACCGTGGCGTCGCTGTTTGAGCTGCTCACCAGGATCTCGTAACCATGCGCGACGGCGATCTCTTCGAAGCTCTGGATCAGCTCCGGGAAAAATGGATTGGTGATGTTTTCGACCAGGATGCCAAAGATGCGGCTGCGCCCCGACACCAGGCTGCGCGCGTGCGTGTTGGGAAAATAATTGAGCTGCGCAATGGCCTGCCACACGCGCTTCGACAGCCGGTCGCTCACCGCCGGAGAGCCGTTGATGGTCCTGGACACGGTGGCAATGGAAACCTTGGCCAGAGCGGCAACGGTGCGGATGTCGGGAGTCTTGGCGACGGATTTGCCGGTTCCTTTTCGCGCCACGAACAGGTCCTCAGGGAAGAGATGCAGATGGTGCAGCCATGTTAACGCATCGGGCTTGATACCACAGGTGTAATTGCGTTCTCCTGAAGAAAGTCGTAGCGAAACCCGGGCCTGAAGGCCACGTATCCCTGCTCCCTCCGAAATCGCGGACTACAACTCGAGTTTATGCGTTGTCGGCGATCAGCAACCGCAGATCGCGCAGATTATGTCCTGTCGGCCCGGTCACCACTGAGTCGCCCAAGGCGGTGAACATGGGACACGCATCGAACGCGGCCAGCGACGACTTGAGATGAAACCCGAAGGTGTGCGCGCGCGCCACAGTGGTGGGGTCGGCGATGGCGCCGGCATTTCGTGTGTTGCCGTCGATGCCATCCGAGCCGGCGCTGAAGACGGTGAGCCGCTCGCCCTGATATTTCTCCAGCTCCAGCGCGCAAGCCATTACAAACTGCTGATTGCGTCCGCCGGCGCCGGGCGTGCGATCGATGGTCACCGTGACCTCGCCGCCGGAGATGAGGCACAGCCGCGGATGCACGGCGCGCAGCGCGTGGAACCGCTCCAGCAGATAGCGCGCGGCATCGGCATAGTCCCAGTCGTCGCAGGAGTTGTCCACCGCCACAAAGTAGCCGGCCTCGCGCGCCAACGTCCGCGCATTCTCTACCAGGTCGTGGCTCGAGAGCAGGATCTCGAACACCGAATCGCGGAACGCATGGTCCTCGCCAGTCATGGTTGCTGCTGCGGTTACGCGCCGCGCCAGCGCCACATCGGGGCGGGGAATCTTGGCCAGCAGATTCTCCCGCCAGCTCTTGTTGCCGGGCGACTCGGGCAGATCGTCGCGCTCAAAAAACGCGCGCACCGAAGGCGGAAATTTCTCCTGCAGCTTATAGCGCGCGATCAGGTCGCGCACCTCTTTCACCGTCGAGTGGTCGGGCGACGTGGGCCCTGAAGAGAGCGCATCCAGCGAGCGCAGCGGCACGTCGGGCAGCAGCAGCGACACCTTGGCGGCGTCCGGCGCGGCCATCGCCAGCCGTCCGCCCTTCACCGCGGAGAAGTGCTTGCGCAGCGTATTGATCTCATTGATGGGCGCGCCCGAGCCCAGCAGCGCATTGTGAAAGGCCTGGGTGTCTTCGAGGCTGATTTGCGGGTCCAGCGGCAGGTCGAACATGGCCGAGCCGCCGCCGGAGATGAGAAAAAAGATCAGCGTATCTTTCTTCGCCTTCCTGAGCAGCGCCAGCGTGGCGCGCGCCGCGGCGAACGAGTCCTCGTTGGGCAGCGGGTGGCCGCCCTCGAAGTAGCGGAAGCGCCAGTTGCGCGACCTGGGCAGCTGGTTTGAGCAGCAGATGCCGCGCATGCCCTGGCGGCGCTTCATGCGGCTCAGCAGCGTGTCCAGCATGGGTCCCGCGGCCTTGCCCAGCGCGATGACGAAGATGCGCTTGTAGCAGTTGAGATCGATACGCTCAGGCCCGCTGCCGTCCGGCATCAGACGATTCATCGTGTGCCCATCGAAGCGGACGCGGCGGTCAAACGCCGACTCAATGCTGCAGGCCTCCAGGGCGCCGGTGAAGATGTGCGTAGCGTTGGCGTGGAGGGATTCGAGAGTCATATCGCTCACCGGTGTCATCCGAGGGTCTCCTTCAGCCAGCTCGCGAGCGTATGTTGCATAGGCTCGAGCTGGCCCGAAAAAAAGTGGTCGGCGCCGGGAAGGAGCACCAGTTGTCTGGGATCGGCTGCGGAGGCGGCCAACTGCGCCAGTTGCGCGGCCGGCGCGTACTGGTCGCAATCTCCGCTGAGGAAAAGCTTGGGAATCGTGCAGGTGGAGAGCATCGGATAGGTATAGTTGCGGCCCTCGGCGTGGGTGGGGAGGCCCAGCAGCGCCAGTGCGTGAATCTGTGCCTGGCCGCAACAGGCAGCCGCCGCCATGACCGCGCCAAAGCTGAATCCGGCCGCCACCACGGGCAGCTTGTATTCGTTTTCAAGCCAGTCCAGAGCGGCCAGCACATCGCCGGCTTCGGCCTGGCCGTCATGCGCGCCCTGGCTGCGTCCGACGCTGCGAAAATTGAACCGCAGCACCGGAAATCCCAGGCCCCATGCAGGGTCGTTCAGCGCCTTCATGGCGTGATAGACAACCTTGTTGTGCAGGTTGCCGCCGCCTGCCGGGTGCGGGTGGCAGACCAGCGCGGCAAAGCGCGCGCCAGGCTCGCCAGGATTCAGCAGTCCTTCCAGCCGGCCGGCGGGACCGGCAATCTCCACGCTGCGCAAAACGGGTGCGGCTAGCGGGCTGGGCAGGACGGGGGCGGCCGTGGTGGTCATTCCACGCCTTATTCTACTCGAATCTGAGAATCGGCTCATCCCTCAATTGTGTGAGGCCTCTGAGAGAGCCCACTGGCAAACCGATTTTCTTCGCATCCCGAAGGCGGGAAACGGGTTGTGGCGTATTCTGGCAGCACGATGACAGAACGCACACCGCTCGATCCCATCCGGCTCACGCTCGGACTGTCTCAAATCGAGTCAACCACCTATCACGAGGGCCCGGTGGGCGATTTTCTGGCGGACTTTCTCGCGGGGCGCGGCTGGGATGTGGAGAAAACGCCAGTGCCGCAGCCGGCCGAGAGCGCCGCCGCAGGCCCGCGCTGGAATGTCTACGCAGGCGCAGCCGGCGAGACGCCCGACCTCGTGTTTTCCACGCACATGGACACGGTGCCGCCGTTCATCGCGCCCACTGAGGACGCGGAGTTTCTTTACGGCCGCGGCGTTTCCGACGCCAAGGGCATCATCGCCGCCCAGGTAACCGCCGCCGAAGCGTTGCGCGCGGCGGGATTTCGAATCGGCCTCCTCTTTGTCTCCGGTGAAGAGCGCGACTCGGCCGGCGCGCATGTGGCTAACCGCTCACCCAAAGGCAGCCGCTTCCTCATCAACGGCGAGCCGACCGACAATCGCCTGGCGCTGGCCTCGAAAGGCGCGCTGCGCGCGGTGCTGCGCTCCACGGGCAAGATGGCGCACTCGGCCTATCCCGAGCTGGGCGAGAGCGCGGTGCACAAGCTGGTGGAAGCGCTGGGCAGGGTGCTCGCAGTGCCCCTTCCCGTGGTCGAAGACGTCGGCCCCAGCACGCTCAACATCGGCCAGATCCACGGCGGCCACGCGCCCAACGTCATCGCCGACCGCGCCGAGGCACAGGTGCTGGTGCGGCTGGTGGGCGACTCGGCCCCGGTGCGCGCGGCCATCGTGGAGGCTACAGCCGGCCTGGCCGAGGTGGACTTCACGCTGGAGATTCCCTTCGTTCGCCTGCGCGCCGTCGAAGGCCTGCCCACCATGATCGCCAAATTCACCACCGACATCCCGCAGCTCAGCAACTGGGGCGAGCCGCTGCTGCTGGGGCCGGGCTCCATCCACGTAGCCCACACGCCGTTTGAAAAGCTGGCCAAGCGCGAACTGCTCGAGGCCGTCGATCTCTACATCAAGGTGGCGAAGCAGCTGCTGGCGTGAGCGCGTAATCAAGACCATTCCAGACAGGCTGCCGGCTGCTCCATCCTTTCTCGTATGCTGCGAAAAGGGTGGGAGACCAAAGGAGCAAGTTGGCATCAATCGCCCTCGAACAATTCTCCGTGGGTTCCGGTCCGCTCGATGTGAACCTGCTCAGAGGTCGCGGAGTAGATCGGCACCCAATCGGGTTCAACGTGCGCGTCTCTATAACCGGCCCAATTGAGTTTGAGCGGATGGTCTTTGTATTGTGGAGGCAAGGGTTCGCCCGAGAGCAGAAGCTCGATCGGCACTTTGAGTTTTTCGAGATCTTTGCCTCGCTTGTTGAGCCGCTTCACATCGCGATGAAACTGGCTTGAATAGCTCGGCGAGCGCATCAAATTCCCAACTTATTGAAGAGATCCGCGGCATCCTTCGCCTGATGCACTTCGGTCCCACGCGCGGTCTTACGCATGGTTTCCCGCGTGAACTTATTGGGCTTGAGGTCGAACGGCAGAGCGTTCTCATTCGCGACCCTGGTAAGCACGATCCGGATCGCGTCGGAAACCGTGAGTCCCATCTCTTCAAGCACAGCGGCGGCTTTCTCTTTCACTTCAACGCTGATCCGGGAGCGGACAACGGCGTTCGTGGCCATGAATGCATTGTAGCCCATTCGAGCTACGTCAGCGCTCTGCCCGCCAACCCCGCTCCATCTCACGGCCCCATCCGAACCGTCTCGTCGCGAAAGAGATTCATCAGCGAATTGCCATAAAATGGCTCGGGCGTGAAGGTGAGCAGCAGGATGATGAGCCCGATCGCAGCCAGCACCACACCGCGTCGATTGAGGGGCGGATACGCCGGCACCGCCGGATGGCGCATGGCCGGAATCAGCAGGATCGCTCCCCAGAGAATCCAGCCCACCCACCACACCGCTCCGGCGATGAACAGAGCGACCGGCAGCAACCGGGTAAAGATCTTGTGCAGCCGTGGCGATACGGCATAGAGGATATGCCCGCCATCCAGCTGCCCTCCGGGGATCAGATTCAGCGACGTGATGAAGAGGCCGATCCATCCGGCGATCAGCACCGGATGCGGCGCGATGGATTTGAAGTCCGGAATGGCCGGGCGCCAGCGCACCAGCACCGCATGAATCAGCCGCAGAGTGAGCGGGTCGCCGCCAAAGCGGACCAGCGCGCCGGGCGCTCCGGCCATCGCAGGCCGGCTCAGCAAAAATCCCACCACCACGGCCGACACCGCGGCCACGTATCCGCAGAGCGGTCCGAAAATCCCCACATCCATCAGCGCGATGCGGCTGCGGAAGGGAGACCGGATCCGGATTACCGCGCCGGCCGTGCCGCTCAGCGTCGGCGCCGGAATCACCCAGGGCAGGGAAGCGCGGATGCCATGCCACCGGCAGGCGAAGTAGTGGCCAAACTCATGCACCAGCAGGATGCCCAGCAGCGTCATGGAAAACTTGAAGCCGGTCTTGAAGAGGCCGGGATGCACAGCCAGCCATGGCCAGGGCCACAGGTCGGCGTCGCGCACCACCGGCGGCATGCCCTCCCGGAAATTCTGCATGAAGCGCGCGCCGTTGGCCGTGATCGTAATGACGCTTGCAGCCAGCAGCAGCAGGGGCAGGCCAATCGCGCGGAAGCCGGAGCGTGCCGGTCGCCGCCCACGTGCGCGGAAAGCTGCTGCATCGGCTCCCGCTCCCTCAGCGGAGCCGGAAGACAGCTTCCCGGGCTGACCCGTCAAGCCCTGCGTTGGCGCGCCTGTCCTCTCAGAGGGCGCCGTCGAGCCTGCCATGGGCCGCGGCTTCAACTGCTCTTCGATGCGCCGCTCTCCAGCGAGTGCAGATCCTTGCCCGGCTTGAAGCGCACCGCCTTGCCCGGCGTGATGCTCACCTCGGTGCCTGTGCGCGGATTGCGCCCGATCCCGGTTTTGCGCGCCCGCACACTGAACACGCCAAACCCGCGCAGCTCGATCCGCTCTCCGGCCGTAAGCGCCTGCTTCAGGCCCTCGAATACCGTATCGACCGCCGCCTCGGCCTTGGTGCGCGGCAGCCCGGTGCGCTCGATCACTTGATGCACGATGTCCTGCTTAATCAAAGGGGTACCTCACAGGGGGAACCTGTCTCGGCTCGACTGCTGCCTGACCAGAAAGATGTTACCTGTTTTGCGTGGAATGTGAAACACCTGAAGCGGGCGGCGACGAATTTCTCTTGAAAATAACCCGGCCGGTCCGACTGTTTGCCTCGATGGAGCCAGGACCGCAACCCCTCGTCAGGGCCGCTCCATCCAATTTCAGGGGCTTTCTTCAGCGAGTTGCCGATCTGAAGTTTCTTTCGTAAAATGAAAAAAACAATGCCATCGAAGAAGGATGATGGAAAAAGCCTTGTGAAACCCGCGCTCGTTCTCGTCCCACAGTGGGAAGCGGGCTACGAATGAAACTTGCAAATTCAATGGCGAAAACTCCATAGCCTGGAGTAAGCTTCTCTTCGGACTTCGTCGAGCAATGAACCTTGCACTCGCCGGAACTCTCAGGAGAATGCCGCAGGCGGTGCTGCGCGAAGACAATTTGCCCGCCTAAGCATCGGACCAGCCGTACCGCGGCTAAAACTGCAGGCCAGCACGCTTGGCCCATCCTTCTCGATCGACTGACTGAACGATTTTTACCCCAGGGATGTACTTGTGTCTGCGTTGGAAATGTGACCGGTGCGCGTTGCAGACGATTGCAGCGCCACAGACGAGCTGGAGCAGGTGCGGTGCGGCGATCGAAGTTCCGACGCGGCCGGGTCTGCTGCCCGCCAGGTCTAACGCCAACAGAGTGATTTGTGCCAGATCTGTGTTTCCGATTTGAAACGGTCCTGTCCGATCCAGCCGCGCCGGCAATCGGGCTCCCGGTTGCGGGAAGCAAATGGTAGTTCCGCTCGCGGACTGGTAATCCACGCCCGCCAGGCGATCCGACCGCTCGTTTCCATTGGAAATGCGAATCCTGCAGGGCCGTAGTCGCGGGATGATCCCGTGACGCGCTCCGGCGCACCTCTTTCACGCAACCGGGGGGTAGCCGATGTCGGGCGTTCGCAATTCGAAGGTGATTCAGATTGGCCTCTTAACCAGCGAGCCCATTCGCATGGCCGGACTGGCCAGCGTTTTCGAGATTCCAGCGCAGCCCGGTGACGGTGAGATTATTCCCGTGCAGGGCGACCTGCAAGAGCTGCTGCAGCGTCCGGCGATTGAGTATCTGGTGATCGACATCAGCGACGGCTCACCGGGCAGGGAGATACTGGACACCATCCGCCGCCGGCGCCCCGATATCCATCTCGTCATCATTGGTCCCGAAGGCAACGATGAGCTGGTGATTGAGGCAATCATGGCCGGCGCGCGTGCCTATGTCGATACCACAGCCAGCCCGGAAGCGGTACGGCTGGCCATCCAGGTGGTGATGGCGGGCTCCATCTGGGCGCCCCGACGCCTGCTTTCGAAGCTGATTGACCGCCTGCTCTCCCGTCGCGATACCAGCCTCACCAACGACGAACCTCAACTCACCGACCGCGAACGCCAGGTGCTGGAGTTGATCCTGAAGGCCCAGTCGAATCGAGAGATTGCCCGGCAGCTCGGCATTGAAGAGCGCACCGTCAAGGCCCACGTGGGCCGGCTGATGCGAAAGTCAGGCGTCGACAACCGCATAGAGCTCTCCATGCGCGCACTCAGCCGATTGCAAAAACCCCGTCCCGGAGGAGACCGGCAGGGAGGATGAATATGTCGCATCAGTTGCGGTGACGAAATATCGCAGCATCCAATTGAATCGTAAGAGTTTGCTGGTTACTTTGTGATGTTACTTATATACACCGTCCCAACGTAACCTGTCAGAATCGTCCTCGTTTTCCACAGACTCGTTTACAGTACCAACGTAGATATGGGGAAAGGAGTTCTCAGGGCGCACGTTGCCATGCGAACTCCTCTTTTTTCTTTAACTTATCGGGAGATCTTGCCTTTTTCCCCTCTCCTCCTCGCCGCGCGCTCCCGATGTTATTCAGGCTGCTGTTTCCCTCCTCGACGCGGCTTGCGTCGCGCACTATGCGTCCCACCGTACTTACACAAAGATATGCACTCCCTTCGTGACCTGTCGCTCGGTACTGCTTTTCCACATACTCATTTCCAGAAACAACGCAGATCTGGGGAAAGGAGTTCTCAGGCCGCATGTTGTCCATGCTGCTTGGGAACTCCTCTTTTTTTTCTGTCGGCGTCCTTCCCCGCTCTCGTGTCCTGTTCCGATCCCTCGCACGATCCCCTCCATCCAGGTGTGCATGGTGTAGGCTGTTGAGGTGCCTCGCAGTTTGAGGCGCGTCCGCTGCTCACGCCCGTGTGCGCGGTCTCGGCTGACCGCCGCACTTCCCCAGCACTCAAAATTGCGCGCCCCCGGCGCCCTGAAGATGAGGACCAGAATGAAGAACCCAATTGCTGCCATTTGCCTCTGTTTTGCGTTGACATGCACCGCGTTTGCGGCGTCTTCCAAAGACGATCTGCAAGACCGCATCGATGCCGCCAAGACCATCCTCGACCAGATCCTCTCCGCGCAGGACAGAGGCGTCCCGCTGGACATCCTGGCCCAGGCCACCTGCGTCGGCGTGGTGCCCAGCTTCGTCAAAGGCGCCTTTGTGGTGGGTGCGCAATACGGCCAGGGCGTAGTTACCTGCCGCACCGGGCACGGCTGGAGCGCCCCGGTCTTCATCCGCATGGCCGGCGGCTCGTTCGGCTTCCAGATCGGCGGCCAGTCCACTGACCTGGTGCTGATCGCCGTCAACGATCACGGCTTCCAGGACCTGCTCAAGAACAAGTTCAAGATTGGCGGGGATGCCTCGGCCGCGGCCGGTCCGGTGGGCCGTGACGCGCAGGCGGCCACAGACATCGAGATGGGCGCGGAACTGCTCACCTACTCGCGCAGCAAGGGCCTCTTTGCGGGTATCGATCTCGACGGCACCACGGTCAGCCAGAACCGCGACGACACCGAGATTTACTTTGGCGAGCCGCACAGTTTCGAGTCGATCCTCAAGGGCAGCGTGGCAGTGCCCGTGGGTGCGCAGGCCTTCGTCAAGGACGTAGCGCACCACTTCATCGCCGCCAAGCATCGCTAGAGCCGCGCACAGCGGGTTCGGCCGGAATCAGACTCCAATGCTGGGTGCCCCATCCTTTTCGCGGTCTTATCGCGGAAAGGGTGGGAGACCTCGACTCTCGACTGGCCCCCGGTCATGCGAAGGCGTAGTCCGCATCGAACCTGGCTCTATTGACCATCCCCGTCGATCGCATCGAGCGGGAAAAATATCCGGAACACCGTTCCCTCATTCGGCTTGCTGCGCACTGCAATCTCCGCATGGTGCCGCTCGAGAATTCCCTTTGACACCCACAGGCCCAGCCCCGTTCCAGCGTCGCCCTTGGTGGTGACAAACGGGTGAAAGAGGTGGTCGAGCGTCTTCTGTTCCATGCCGCAGCCGTCGTCGGCCACAGTCAGCCACACACCCTCACGTCCGGCGCGGTCCATAGCCGGCCGCACCGCTACCACCATGCGGCCGCGATCGCCCACCGCGTCCAGCGCGTTGGCAACAAGATTGGTCACCACCTGCTGCACCTCGCCGGGCAGGCATCGAACCCGCGGCGATTTGCGGTAGCGCCGATCGAGATCGATCTGCCGCGACCGGAAATCCGGCTCGTGAAAGAACAGCACCGCTTCCACGATCTCTTCGAGCGTGGTTTGCGCCGGCGCGGTGCGCTGGCGATAGAACTTCAGGCTGCGCCCCGCGATATGCGACAGCCGCCGCAGCTCCTTGTCGGCCGCCTCCAGCACGTTCTTTGTATTACCCGTAACGCTGGAGTCCATGCTGGCCAGGAAGAGCAGGTTGGTCAGCGCCTCCAGTGGATTGTTGATTTCGTGCGCGATGCTCGCCGCCAGCCGCCCGGCTGCCACCAGCTGTTCCGACTTGCGCAGCACTAGCTCGGTCTTGCGCTCGGCGGTGGTTTCGCGGATGTAGACGATCAGGCCGCCGCCCGGCTGCGGAAAGATGCGGAACTGAAACCAGCACACAGGCGTTTCGAAGAATTGCTCGAACTCGGCCGGCGTCCGCTCTTCCATGGCGCGGCGAAAGTTCTTCTCGATCGCCGTCCCCCTGAGCACGGGGTAAAGATCCCACAGCGACTCGCCCATGGGCGGCGCCGGGGAGTTGACCGACATGCGGATTGCGGCGGCGTTCATATAGGTCACGCGAAACTCGCCGTCGAGCGTGGCAAAGGCATCCGGAATGTGCTCCAGCACCTCCCAGGCAAACTGCCTCAGCCGGTCTACCTCGCGCGCCAGGGCATCTTTCTGCTCCGCGGCTTCAGAGCGCAGCCGCGCCATCTTGAGCTGCGCCTCCACGCGCGCCAGCAGCTCCCGCGCGGTAAAGGGCTTGGTGAGGTAGTCGTCCGCGCCGGCGTCGATGCCTTCGATGCGCGATTCCTCTCCGGCCCGCGCCGACAGCATGATCACCGGCACGGTGCGCGTGGCTGGGTTCCGGCGCAGCTCCGTCAGCAGGCCAAAGCCGTCCAGCTCCGGCATCATCACGTCGGTCAGCACCAGGTCCGGCGTCCGGCGCGCCGCCTCTTTCAGCGCCTCGCGCCCGTTGGCCGCGGTCACTACCGCATAGCGCCCGCCCAGCAGGTTGCGCACGTACTCGCGCATGTCTGCATTGTCATCGGCCAGCAGCACCACCGGCCGGTCGCCAGCCGATCCGTCTCCGGCTGCCACCTGGGCTCCGGCAGCCACCTGGGGAGTGTCGCCCGCGGTGTTGCGCGTGATCTCGCCTTTGAGCCGGTCCCGGCCCGGCAGCCAGCCCAGCGCCTCTTCCACATACGCCACCGCCGAGCCCTGCAGCGAAACCGGGCTCACCTCGCGGACCTTCACGTGCCCATGCGACAAGTGATCGTCCCCAAATGGAATGCCGATGGTGAACGTGGTGCCCACTCCCAGCGCGCTCTTTGCCTCGATCGTGCCGCCGTGCATCTCCACCAGCTCGCGCACCAGCGCCAGTCCAATGCCGCTGCCCTCGTGGCTGCGCCGGCGCGCGCCTTCGATGCGCCGGAAGCGCTCAAAGACCCGTGGCAGATCCTGCTCCGAGATGCCCGTCCCGGTGTCCTCGATGGCCAGCTCCGCGCCGCCTTCCGTGGCCCACATGACAACGCGAATCTCGCCATCGAACGTCGATTTCAGCGCGTTCGACAGCAGGTTGAGGACAATCTTCTCCCACATCTCGCGGTCCACATACACTGGCTCCGGCAGCGGCGGGCAATCCACCACCAGATTCAGGCCCGCGCGCTCCACCGCCGAGCGGAAGACACTGGCCAGCTGCGCAGTAAAAACCGCGAGATCGGTAGCCTCATAGGATGCGCGCAGCCGTCCCACCTCGATGCGCACAAAATCCAGCAGCCCGTTGACCAGCTTGAGCAGGCGCAGCGCGTTGCGGTGCAGCATTTCGAGCGCCTCGGCCGAGGGCGCCGATTCGCTGGTCAGCGCGTCCTCCACCGGTCCCAGGATCAGCGTCAGGGGCGTGCGCAGCTCGTGGCTCATATTGCTGAAAAAGGCGGTCTTGGCGCGATCCAGCTCGGCCAGGCTCTCGGCGCGCTTGCGTTCCTCCTCATAGGCCTGCGCATTGGTCACGCTGGCGGCGATCTGCCCTGCAATCAGGTCAAGGAATCCGCTGTAGCTCGCGTCCAGCTGGCGGTAAGGATTCAGGGCCGCGATGAAGACGCCGGCCGGCTTTGTCTGCCCCTGGCGCGCAATCGGCACCAGCCGAGCGCGCGCCGGCGGCATGTCCCAGCATCCCATCGGCAAATCGGGAAAGTACTCCGCCAGGTCCTCGACGGTGATGGCGCGGTTGGCCTCGAGCAGCAGGTGAATGGGCCACGGAGCAGCCTTGGAGTCGGTGCTTACGATCAGGCACGCGGCGGGGTGATCGGACTCAAAGCCGGTCTTCGCCACCAGGTTCAGCTCGGTCCCGTCGCCATTGAATAGATAGGTAAGCGTACACGGCATGTCTTTCTGGCCTGCCAGACCCCGTTCGATGGCCGCATAGACTTCGTGTTCCGTAATGGCGTCTGACAGCTCGGCGGCCAGCTTGCTGAGGGCAGAGAGCTGGCGCTCGCCGATCACACGCACCGTATCCTCAATGACCACGCACAACATGCCCGTAATCGTGCCGTCCGGTCCGGCAAGCGGGCTGTAGGAGAACGTATGATACGTCTCTTCCGGATACCCGCTGCGTTCCAGGAATAAAAGCAGCGTCTCTTCCCATGAGGCTTCTCCGGTTTCCATCACCCGATGGATGCGTGGCCCGATGTCTTTCCATATCTCGTGCCACACCTCCTGCGTGGGGCGTCCCAGAGCCCAGGGATGCTTTTTGCCCAGCGTGGTGCGCGCGTAGGCGTCGTTATAGAGCATGGTGAGCTCCGGGCCCCATGCCATCCACATAGGAAAGCCCGAGGTGAGCAGGATCCTGACCACGGCCTTGAGGCTGTCAGGCCACTCCGCCGACGGGCCCAGCGGCGTGGCGGCCCAGTCGAACTCAGACACCAGCTCGCTCATGTCCGGCGGTGCGGCCTGAGGGCGCGGCGCTTCGGAGATGGCGCCATCGAATTGGAACTTCCGGTCGTTCATTGCTTCGCTTCCCGGCAAGAGAATATCGGATGCACAGCCATCCGGAGACACTGCTGGGGCACAGCAGGCCGGCTCAATACGGATTTTGCGGAATCGTCAGGACAATGGCTGCCGAGTGAGATGCACTGGCCGTGCGCCGCGTTGTCTTGCATTTTGTTGCACTTCACCTCTTTTTTCCGTGGTCTCTGCTATGCTTGCCGTGCGGTTTCCCCAGCCGCTATCCATCCCCGTGAGGTCAAGATGACAACTGCCGTTGCCGCCCCCGTTACGCCCGAGCGCATCCTTCAATTCGCATGGGGCTATGTGCCGCCGCTGGTGCTTGAGGCAGCCATCAAGCACCGCGTCTTCGATGTACTCGACGCTGGCCCGAAGACCGTCGCCGAGCTGAGCGCTGCCACCGGCTGCTCCGAGCGCGGCCTCACCGCCATCATGAATGCGCTGGTGGGCCTGAATTTCCTTGCCCGCGACGACGACAAATATTCGCTCACGCCAGAGAGCGCCGCCTTTCTGGTCAGCACCAAGCCGGGATTCCAGGGCGGCCTGATCCGCCATTGCAGCGAACACCTCATCCCGCGCTGGCTCCATCTCAACGAGGTTGTCTCCACCGGCAAGCCCGTCGAAGCCGTCAATCATCAGGCGGAGGGCAGCGAGTTCTTCGAAAAGTTCGTCAACGACATCTTCCCCATGAGCTACATGCCCGCGCAGGAGCTGGCGCAGCACATGAACTACAACGCGCACTCGAAGCCAGTGAGCGCGCTCGATCTGGCCGCGGGCTCAGGCGTCTGGGGCATCGCGCAAGCGCAGAGTGCCGGCAACGTCAAGGTCACGGCCATCGACTGGCCCGGCGTCATTCCCACCACAAAGAAGACCGTGGCCCGCTTCGGCCTGACGGACCGCTTCACATTCGTCGAGGGCGACCTGCTCTCAGCCGGCTTCGGCAGCGGCCATGACGTCGCCACGCTCGGCCACATCCTGCACAGCGAGGGCGTGGAGCGCAGCAAGGCGCTGCTCGCCAAGACTTACGGAGCGCTCGGTTCCGGCGGCGTCATCGCCATCCAGGAATTCCTGGTCAACGCCGACCGCCGCGGCCCGCTCAACGGCCTCTTCTTCGCCGTCAACATGCTGGTCAACACCGACGTCGGAGGCACCTACTCATTTGAGGAGATCTCCGGCTGGCTCGCCGAAGCGGGCTTCGTTGATGCACGCAAGCTCGAAACACACGGGCCGTCGCCGCTGATCCTGGCAACCAAGCTGTAGATTCGCTTCAACCCATGCCGACAAGTAGAAAAAACTGGGTGGGATACCGCAGCCCTCAATGGGCTCCGCACACCCGTCGAACAATACTTATGGCGTCGATATGTTCTGATAATCCTATGCACGACGAAGCTTCCCCTCAATCCGAACTCAATCAATTGAACCAGGCCGCGTCCTCCTACCTGCGCTCGGCGCGCCATCAGCCCGTGCAATGGAACGCGTGGGGCGAGGCCGCCTTCGCGCAGGCGCAGGCCGAAGACAAGCCCATCCTGCTCGACATCGGCGCAGTCTGGTGCCACTGGTGCCACGTCATGGATCGCGAGTCCTATGAAGATGTGGAGCTGGCCGCGCTCATCAATCGCCTCTTCATTCCCGTGAAGGTAGACCGCGACGAGCGGCCCGATGTGGACGCGCGCTACCAGGCCGCGGTCTCGGCCATCAGCGGGCAGGGCGGCTGGCCGCTCACCGCATTCCTCACGCCCGACGGCCGCCCCTACTTCGGCGGCACCTATTTTCCGCGTGACGACCGCTACGGCCGCCCCGGATTTGGCCGCGTGCTGCTCACCATGGCGCAGGTGTGGCGCGAGCGCCGCAATGAAGCGCTTGAGTCCGCGGCCAGCGTGATGGCGTCGATCGAGCACAATGAGAGCTTCTCCGGCCGCGGCGGCGAGCTGTCGCTGGCCCTGGTGGACAAGATTGCCGCCTCCGCGCTCAAGCAGTTTGACCCGCGCCACGGCGGCTTTGGCACGCAGCCCAAGTTCCCTCATCCCGCGGTGCTCGACCTGCTGCTTGAGGTAGCGATGAATCGCGGAAATGATGCGGCGCGCGCGGCCTTCATCACCACGCTTGAAAAGATGGCGCGCGGTGGCGTCTACGATCAGCTTGCGGGCGGATTCCATCGCTACAGCGTGGACGAACGCTGGGTGGTGCCGCACTTCGAAAAAATGCTCTACGACAACACCGAGCTGCTGCGCAATTATGTGCACGGATTTCAGAGCCTGGTGCGCGAAGATTTTCGCACTATCGCGCTTGAGATCGTTGGCTGGCTCGACTCCATCATGACCGATCGCGAGCGCGGCGGCTTCTACGCCTCGCAGGACGCAGACATCGATCTCGACGACGACGGCGACTACTTCACCTGGACGCTCGACGAGGCGCGCGCCGCGCTCGACGCCGATGAGCTGGCCGTCGCGCTCCGCTATTGGAACATTCGCGAGCTGGGCGACATGCACCACAACCCAGCCAAGAATGTGCTGCACATTCCCGCGACGCTCGACGAAGTGGCCACGCAGACCGGCCTGGCCGCCGAGGTGCTGCGCCCCATGCTGATTGAGGTCCGCCGCAAGCTGCTGGCCGCGCGCTCGACGCGGCGCACGCCGTTCATCGACCGCACGCTCTACACGGGCTGGAACGGCATGGCCGTGACCGCGTACCTTGAGGCCGCGCGTGTGCTGCGCCTCGACACCGCGAAGGATTTTGCGCTGCGCACGCTCTCTCGCCTGCTCGCCGAGGCATGGGATGGCGCCGCTGCGCTCGACCACGTCATCGCTTATGGCGAAGCGGAGTCGGACGCGGCGGATGCCGCCAAGCCGGCCGAAAAAGTCTCTGGCACGCTCGACGATTACGCCTTCACCGTGCACGCATGTATTGACGGCTGGCTGGCCTCGGGCGAGATGAAGTTCTATGAGGCGGCCGTCAAGCTGGCCGACGCCATGATCGCGCGCTTCTACGACTCGACCGCAGGCGCGTTCTATGACACCGCCGCGCCGGCCGAGGGCGAGTTGCCGCTCGGCGCTCTCGGCGCGCGCCGCAAGCCGCTGCAGGACGCGCCCACCCCCGCCGGCAATCCCACGGCCGCATCGGCGCTGCTGCGCCTGGAGCCGCTCGCCGGCCGCCAGGAATATCGCGACATCGCCGAAGACACGCTGGGCTCCTTCGCCGGCATCGTGGAGCACTTTGGCCTCTACGCCGGCAGCTACGGCCTCGCGCTTGAGCGCCTGCTGCTCGATCCCATCCAGGTGGTCGTGGTGGGCTCAGGCCCTGGAGCGGCGCGCCTCGAGGCTACGGCGGTCGCGCGCTACGCCGTCAACAAGACCGTGATGCGCATCGCGCCGCATCGCCTCGCCGCCGGCGGCGTTCCGCCAGCATTGCTCGATACGCTGACCGCCGTGCCCACGCCGGACGGAGCCGCGGCCTGGGCGCTGGTCTGTCGCGGCCGCACCTGCCTGCCGCCGGTCACCGACGCCGAGGCGCTGCTACAGGCGCTGGGAACGGCGCGCTGAGCCGGCCGTTGTCCCATCCCACCCTTGCGATAGAAAGAATCGCAATGATGGGGCACCTAAATTTGTGAGGCAGACGAAGCGTTTAAACATCGAGAGGTCGGCCACCCGCCAAGAAAATGGGCCAAGTCAATGCGAATCATTACATGGAATTGCCAGATGGGGTTTGACAAGAAGGCGAACGCATTGCTTTCGCTGGATCCTGATGCGGCGGTCGTTCCAGAGTGCTCAGAGAAATCGACTGTCGCTCTCCGGGAGCGCGGATATGGGGCGCTGTGGTTCGGGTCGAATCCTCTCAAGGGGCTCGGTGTGTTTTGTCGAAGTGGATGGTCGATTCGAGCACTCCCACAGCCCCAGCAAAAGTGGATTGTGCCCGTCGAGGTCGATGCCCCCACACCGTTCACTTTGCTTGCGGTGTGGGCCTGCCGGACGGGGATTAAGAAAGCGGACAACTACATTGGGCAGATCTATCAAGCCTTGGTGTCTCATCCCGAGTGGTTCGACTTGAAACCTGTTGTCCTCGCAGGAGATTTGAACAGCAACAAAATATGGGACGCCGAGCGACTGGTTGGGAATCACTCAGACGTCGTGAAGATTCTGGCTGAACGTGGCCTGGTTAGTGGGTATCACGAGTTCTTCGGCGAGGCGCAAGGCGCGGAATCTCGCCCGACAATCTATCTTTACCGCCACGCAGATAGGCCGTTTCATATCGATTACATCTTCATTCCTCGAGAATGGGCGCCTCGCCTCAAGACGGTCGATGTCGGGGAATATGAACGATGGTCGAAACTAAGCGACCATTGCCCGGTTACCGTTGACATCTGAGCCGCCAGATTCGGTGCGGAACACTGGAGGCCTCAAAGCGCAGCATCGACGGGCGGGCGGCCCGCCTTAAAGTTTCAATGAATCGGTGCCCCATCCTTTCCGCCTACCTTCTGGCGGAAAGGGCGGGAGACGACGGTTCCCGGTCCTCGATTCCCGGTTCCTACTCCCCCGTAAACGGATTGCTCTCATGCGGCTTGAGCGTCGTCGGATCGACGGCGTGCTCGCCTTCATGCTCCGGGCCGGTCCTCTTTGTCACTTCGTCGGCCTGCTCGCCAAACGCCTTGAACACGCGGTTGGGATCGCCGGGCAGCATGTGGTGCTCCTCCAGCGCCAGCCTCACCCGCCGCCGGAACTCCCGCATCGGCCCATACTGCTGCGTGGCGAGGGTCTTGAAGATCACCGGGAACACGATCTCCGAGCCCTTCACCGCATCCACGCCCAGCACCTGCGGATCGTTGACAAACACCTTATTGAACGCGCCGTCGTTGCGGATGTCCATGGCGATCGACTTCAACAGCGCCGTCACCTCGTCGGGGTTGGCCGAGAAGTCCACGCTCACATTGATGGTGGCCACCGAATAGCCGATGCTCTGGTTGGCCACGGTGGTGATCTGCGAGTTGGGAATGACATAGAGCGTGCCGTCGCCGTCGCGCACCATGGTCTTGCGCAGGGTCATGGCTTCCACCACCCCGGCCAGCCCGGCGAGCCTCACCACGTCGCCCACGTCAAACTGGTCCTCCACCAGAATCAGCACGCCGTTGAGCACGTCCTTGACGATGTTTTGCGCGGCCAGGCCGATCGCCACGCCCGCCACCCCCGCCGACGCCAGCAGGGGAGCGAGATTGACCCCGACGGCCGCCAGAAACTGCATACCCACGATGACGATGATGATGGCGAGCCCGGTGGCGCGGATCACGCCGGCCAGTGTCTTGACCTGGGAGATACGGTTGCCCGACGGGGCGTGCCGCTCCGCCAGGCGGACCATGTGGCCCGTGGCCACGCGTAGCACCCGCACCAGCGCAAACGCGATCAGCGCCACGATGACCAGGTGCGGCAGCTTATGTCGGACAAAATCCTCGGTGTCGATGGCCCATCCATCCACAACGCGCCCCAGAAACCGGCCCTCGGCAAACACGCCGGGCCGCAACAATATAAAGCCGGAAAACAAAAAAGGTTGCATCCCAAGTCTCCTTTTCTATCTATACTGGGCGCAGGCGGCCCCAGTCCCGGGAAAGACTCCCGGCGGTTCTTCGCATGATTTCCGATTCGGTTTGGAGCCGGCGTCGCGCCGCAACTCCGTTGGGGGCCCTGGGCAAGGGACCGGCCGCGATCCCAGTGCTTCTCCGTTTGGATGCCGCCCGTTTGGATGCCGCGGCCGGCGAAGGAAACACGATTCTTGTCGACGCAGGTGAGGAGGATGTTGCAAGTGCCGCCCCCGCAGCTCAATTATCGTCCGCGGCCCGCGCTTTTCCGGATGCCCCGCTGGGCCAGTCGTTTTGCCTGGTTTGCCGCTGTGGTAGCGCTCTCCGGCGCCGCACAAAGCACCCCGCCCGCCATGACGCCTCATCCCATCTTGCTGCCGGAGGCGAATCGTCCTCTCGACGCCAACCAGCGCATGGAGTTGGAGGAAAATCAGGGCAAAGAGAAAAGCTATGAAGCGGCCAATATCGAGCGCAAACGACAGATTGACGAGGACAGCGCCCATCTGCTCAGGCTGGCCGCCGACCTCCATGCCGAACTGGATAAGACCGGCAAGGACACGCTCTCACTGGAAATGATCCGCAAAGCCCAGGAGATCGAACTGCTCGCCCATAGCGTGAAAGAGAAGATGAAGCTCACGGTGGGAGGAAGCTAGAACCCACCAGACCGTAAGTCGCGGTCGAACACAGAGGAGGTTTCCAATGCGCACCACCATCGATGGAAGGATAAAAACCACGCCGAGTCCAGGCGCGAATTCAGAACGCAAATGCTCCGGCTGCAATCGCTGCGCAGCGTCTCCGCGCCTCCACTGGATGCGGCTGTTGGCCTGCATGTGCGTCCTGGCGGCGTTCGCCGGCACGGCCCGGCCAGGCCCGCAGTCCCAATCGCCCAATCCCGACAAGTCCATTCACGATCCGGTGCTGACCGCCCCGCCCGACCCCAATACGCAGATGGAGATGCGCGATCAGCAGACCAAACAGCAGAACTACACGGCCGCCAACCTCGAGCGCCGCAAGCAGATTGCCGACGACAGCGCCAGGCTGCTCAAGTTGGCCACGGACCTGAAGAGCGAAGTGGACAAGACCACCAAAGATACGCTATCGCTCAATGTGATCCGCAAGGCGGACGAGATTGAGAAGCTGGCCCACAGCGTCAAGGAAAAGATGAAACTGACGGTGGGGGCGAGTTGAGCAGTGAGTGCTCCCGTGCTGCGGGCGGTTGCGATTCCATGAATTAGACGGTGAATAGAGTCGGCCGCGAACGGGTCCAAAATTATACACCGATTTGCGAACTCGAAGTCAAGAAGAATTACAAATCGAATTGACTAAATGGAGGGAACCCGCATCGTACATGTAGCAAGAGGGCATGTAGCACGATGGAGGTTCCCCCCATGCATTGCAATCGAACCAATTCGATCCACCCGCGCCGGGCCGCCGGCTCAGCCAATCGTTTCTGGAGCTTCCCGTGGGGCCGCGCGGTCGCATGTATCGCTACCTTGGCAACACTCTCCGCAGCTGCCCAGCACGGTCAGCAGATGGGTATCTTCGATCCCAATAAGATGTATGCCATCAATCAGGCTAACCGCCTGCCTGACGTCAATGACCAGATGGCGATGCGGCAGCAGGCCGAAGAACAGAAAAAGTTCGAAGACCTGAACGCGCTGCGCAGAAAGCAGCTAACCCAGGAGAGTGCAGCCCTGCTCAAGCTGGCCGCCGACCTCAAGGCGGAGATGGACAAGACCGATAAGGACACCCTCAATCTCAACATCATCCGCAAGGCCGACGAGATTCAGAAGCTGGCCCAGGAAGTGGAAAACACCATGAAGGTATCCGTCGGCCGGTGAAACCGGTCCGCAGATCCGCGGCCAGTCTCTCTCCCCTTCGTGTTTTTCAGCCGGATTCCATCCCGGCTTGGAAAACCTGCGCGCCCTCACCATTTCATGACTTGTCCTCGCCGCGTGCCCCCATTGGCGCTCTGGCAGCGGCCCATCCGGCAGCCACCTGTTGACGGGAGCGAGAGCCTGGGGGATCATGGTGGGAAGGATCGGACTCACGGCCAGCTCATGCTGGCTCTGGCCCCAGGCCATCGCGGCTCGGCCCTTTTTGTCCAGCGAGAGAATTCAAACGACCGGTAACGCCGAGGAGGTTCCTCATGGAATACCGGACCAGATGCAACCACCCGGAGCAGCCGTCGCTCGCTCGTCGCCGCGGCCCGCTCTCGAAGCCTGGCTGGGCTCGCGCCTGTGCCTGCCTGGCCATCGGCGCAGCCCTCAGTGGCGGCGCCCAATCGACCCCGCCCGGAGGCCAGCTGCGTTTGGACAAGGCCGACCTTCCCACCCCCATCAACCAGGCGCCGGACCCCAACGCGCAAATGGCGCAGCATGACCAGCAAGCTGCGCAAAAGAGCTTTGCCGCCGCAAATGCCGAGCGCAAAAAGCAGATTGCCGACGACAGCGCCAAACTGCTCAAGCTGGCCACTGACCTGAAGGCCGAGGTGGATAAGACCACCAAAGACACGCTGTCGCTCAGCGTCATCCGCAAGGCCGACGAGATTGAAAAGCTGGCCCACAGCGTCAAGGAAAAGATGAAGCTCACAGCGGGCGGGAACTGATGAAACGCCCCGCCGCAGCCGCGCGACCCGCTCTCTGCCTGGTAGCATTGCTCCTCTTTGCCGGCCCGGTCCACAACGGCCAGAACATTCCCCACTCGTCCTATCCTCAGCCCATCGGCCAGCCCATCGGCGGCGGCATCAGCGATATCCCCAGCGGCGACTCCGAACAGAACGAGGAGCAGCTCCGCATCATGAACAAGGAGCGGCACAAATCCATGGTTTCCGACACCAACAAGCTGCTCAGGCTGGCCGGCGAACTGGACTCGGAACTGAAAGGTTCAATCTCGGACGAGTTGACGACTGGGCAGTTGCGCAAGCTGGCCGAGATTGAAAAGCTGGCTAAAGAGGTCAAGGAGAAGATGAGTTACTCGGTGCGCACTGGACCCGTCTTTCACCAGCCCGACGGTCCCGTGATGCGGTAAGCGTGTCCCTGCCCGGCTGCCTGTAAGTTTTTCCATCGTTCATTCGCAGCCCGGTGCGCCCCGGGGGTTCCTCGTTTTGAACGACGGTCCGTCACAGCTGGCCTTGTTCCCGGACCCCACCTCATTGCTACAATCAATGCTGGTTGTTGCGGTGCCGAATCCTGGAGCATCTTAACTTCAGATCTTGCCGCAGGGCGAGACGGCGCGCTTCAAAACAGCCACCTTGGCTCGAGTGGGTGTAAAGATACGACGGAGAGTGACGGGAATGGAACTGGCGGTTCCAAGCGCTCGCGAAACGGGGACGGCCAATGCCCCTGCTTCGCCGGGTCAAGATGTGCCGGCCTCAGATGTGCTCAGTCCGGAGCAGATGATCGAGATCTACCGGCTGATGTACCTATCCCGCCGCGTGGACGACCGCGAAATCCTGCTCAAGCGGCAGCAGAAGATCTTCTTCCAGGTCTCGGGCGCGGGGCACGAGGCGTTGCAGGTGGGCGCTGCGCTGGCCCTCAAGCCCGGCTACGACTGGTTCTTCCCCTACTACCGCGACCGCGGTCTGTGCATGGCGCTGGGCGTCACGCCGGCCGACATGTTGCTGCAGGCCGTGGGCGCCGGCACTGACCCGGCCAGCGGCGGCCGCCAGATGCCCTGCCACTGGAGCAGCCGGCCGCTTCACATCGTCAGCACATCGTCTTCCACCACCACGCAGCTGCTGCACGCCGTGGGCTGCGCCGAGGCCGGCCGCTACTTCACGCGCCATCCCGAGGCCGCGGAAAAGGCTTCCGGCGATTACCGCGCATATCGCGACGTCGAATTTCACGGCGACGAAGTGGTCTTCACTTCGCTGGGCGAGGGCTCTACGTCCCAGGGCGAGTTCTGGGAGGCGCTCAACACCGCCTCCAACCAGCGGCTGCCGGTCATCTTCTGCATTGAAGACAACGGCTACGCCATCAGCGTGCCGGTCGAGGTGAACACTCCCGGGGGCAACATCTCCCGCCTGGTGGCCAACTTCCCCAACTTCCACTTTGAAGAGATCGACGGCACCGACGCCGAGGTGTGCCTGCGCGCGTTCCAGCGTGCGGCTGCGCACTGCCGCGCCGGCCTGGGTCCGGCCTTTGTGCATGGCCACTGCGTGCGGCCTTATTCGCACTCGCTTTCAGACGACGACAAGCTCTATCGCTCCGCCGCCGAGCGCGAAGACGAGGCCATGCGCGATCCGCTTACGCTCATGCAGATGCGCCTGCTGCGCGAGGGGATCCTGAGCGCCGACGAGATCACCGCCCTCGAGCATCGGCTCGACCGCGAAGTGGCCGACGCCGCCGACTTTGCTCTTGCCGCTCCGCTGCCTGAGATCGCCTCCATTCCGCTTCACGTTTATTCAGAGGATCTCGATCCCACCAGCGCGTTGTTTGCCGCCGAGCATGAAGAGGCTCCCGGCTCGGTGGGTGGCGGCAAAGCCGGCGCCGCCAAGGGCAGCGATCCGCGCACCATGGCCGACCTCATCAACGCCTGCCTGCACGACGAGATGCGCCGCGACCCCCGCATCGTGGTCTATGGCGAAGACGTGGCCGACGCCAGCCGCGAACACACGCTCAACGAGGTCAAGGGCAAGGGCGGCGTCTTCAAGCTCACCGCCGGCCTGCAGACCGAATTCGGCTCCGAGCGTGTCTTCAACTCGCCCCTGGCGGAGGCCAATATCGTGGGCCGCGCCGTGGGCTACGCCGTCCGCGGCATGAAGCCGGTGGTCGAGATTCAGTTCTTCGACTACATCTGGCCGGCCATGCACCAGATCCACAACGAGCTGGCGCTCATGCGCTGGCGTTCTAATTGCGCGTGGGCGTCGCCGGTCGTGGTGCGCGTGCCCATCGGCGGATACCTCACCGGCGGCGCCATCTATCACTCGCAGTCGGGCGAATCCATCTTCACGCACATCCCCGGCCTGCGCGTGGTCTTTCCGTCGAACGCTCTTGACGCCAACGGCCTGCTGCGCACTGCGATCCGCTGCGACGACCCGGTGCTGTTTCTGGAGCACAAGCGGCTCTATCGCGAGACCTACGGCCGCGCCCCCTATCCCGGTCCTGACTTCGCCATTCCGTTTGGCAAGGCCAGGATCGTCCGCCCCGGCAGCGACATCACGCTGGTCACCTACGGCGCAGTGGTGCCGCGCGCGCTGCAGGCCGCCGAGCGCGCCCAGCGGCTGCACGGCATCGACGTGGAAGTGATCGACCTGCGAACGCTCAACCCCTACGACTGGGAGGCGATCGCCACATCGGTAAGGAAGACCAGCCGCGTGATCGTGGCCCACGAAGACATGATCAGCTGGGGCTACGGCGCGGAGCTGGCCGCGCGCATCGCCGACGAGCTCTTCGAGGATTTGGACGCGCCGGTCCGCCGCATCGGCGCGATGGATACATTCGTGGCCTACCAGCCGGTGCTTGAAGACGTGATCCTGCCGCAACCGGAGAAGATTCTCAAGGCCATCGTCGACCTGCGCAGCTTTTAACGCAAAGTCGCGGGGGATCGCGGATTTTTAACTCAAATCTGCGGCGCCAACTCGCTAACTCGCTATGCCGCCTGAGCGGCGCCAACTCGCTGCATTTTATTCACGGACCGAGCGCGATCTCGGGCGCCACCCAACAGCCCTCTTACCTGGGAATCTGTCATCCTGAGCGAGCGCAGCGAGTCGAAGGACCCGCGTTTGCCTCGCCTCGAACTAATCCGCACCGCACGGCATGGCCGGTGGAATGCGGTGCACATCAGGCCAGGGAGGCCAAGATCTCATGCTGATAGTTACCGGCGGCGCGGGCTTCATCGGCTCAAACCTGGTCCACGAGCTCAATGCCCACGGCATCACCGACATCCTGGTGGTCGACAACTTTGCCAACGCGAAGAAGTTCACCAACCTGCACGGCGCGCGTTACGTCGATTTCATGGACAAGCGCGAATTCCGCCGCGCCATCGCCGACGATGCGCTGGGCCTGGGCGCGGTCGAGGCCATCCTGCATCAGGGCGCCTGCACCAACACGCTCGAAGACGATGGCGTCTACATGATGGACAACAACTTCCAGTACTCGAAGGAAGTGCTGGCCTTCGCCATCGAGCAGGGCGCGCCGCTGGTGTTTGCGTCCACGGCCGCGGTCTACGGACTCTCCGGCCCGGGCCACTTCACGCCCACCATTGAGAACGAGCGCCCACTCAACATCTACGGCTATTCGAAGCTGGTGTTCGATCACTATATCCGCAACCAGTTTGCACTGGGGCGCGTGCCCATCACGGCCGTGGGCCTGCGCTACTTCAATGTGTACGGCCCGCGCGAGCAGCACAAGGGACGCATGGCCTCGGTGATCCACCACTTCACAAAGCAGATGAAAGAAACAGGCAAGGTGCGGCTCTTCGCCGGCAGCGGCGGCTTTGGAGATGGCGAGCAGAGGCGCGATTTCGTCTACGTCCGCGACCTCTGCCGGCTCAACATGTTCTTCGCGCAAGTCGGGCCCTTCGCGCCCAGAGCCGGACAGCCGCACCGCGCATATCGCGGCGTGGTGAATGCCGGCTCAGGCCTGAGCCGCAGCTTCAACGACGTGGCGCACGCGCTGATGACGGTGCACGGCGAGGCAGCGATCGAATACGTTCCGTTCCCCGCCGACCTCGAGGGCCGCTATCAGCACTTCACCGAAGCCGACCTCACCGGCCTGCGGGAGCTTGGATTCGCCGAAGCCATGACGCCGCTCGAAGAGGGGATTGTGGAAACCTACCGGACCCTCGCAAAGATCGGCTAGCACCGCGACCGCGTTATTATGGAATGGCCGGTGAGTAGCGCCGGTCTCCAGACCGGCTGTTGCGTGGGCGTCCTCGCCCGCACTCGTCAACGGAATCATCGTGGGATCACGCGATCAACATACTAGGTTTCTGACCGCGTAATTCGGTGCGTTGAGTTTGTGCTTTCCCAGGTCCCAGAATCGGGACCTGGGGCACCCATCGTTGGTACAACATCAAGCGGTCAGTGACCTAGTGATTCAGGTGCCAGGCTCAGAAGTGTAAGATTGCCGTTATTCTCTTGAGAAACAAAGACAGTTTCAGTAGATTGGCATTTACCGCTAATTCCGTGCGACTGGAGTCCCCGATGTCGAGGTCTGGATCGTCATCGACTTTGTGCGTGATGGCTGTGCTCTCCGCGTCTCTTCTTCCCCCGCAATTTTCGGCCGCGCAAGCGCCATCGTCTCAACCCCTGGACCCTCGCACCGCCTGCGCTGCCGACATTCAGCGGCTCTGCCCCAACGTGGCGCCCGGCGGCGGGCGAATCCTGGCCTGCCTTAAACAGCAAAGCAGCCAGGTTTCGGCTGGGTGCAAGCGGGCCATCGTCAGCGCCCTGGGGAATGCGAACGGCAATGCGGGTGCTGCAGCCAGTCCGGCGCCTCCGGCTGCCTACCCTGCGCCACCGGCGGCCAATCCGGCTCCCGCGGCGGCCAATCCCGCACCGCCTGCGGCTCCGGTTGGAAGCTACAACAACTCCAGTTCTGCGCCTGCCGCGCCATCGGTTCCGCCCACTAAACAGAAGAGCCACGCTTCCTCAACTGCGTCACCCGCCTCGGGAGCGCAATACTTCGTGATGAAGCAGGTCAAGATCGTCGACAACGGCCTGGGTAACGGAATGCCCGCCTACGACCTGATGATCCCGAAGGAGTGGCAATTCAAGGGCGCGGTGAATATAAACGTGGCCCCGGGCGGATGTTTCGGCGACTTGTTTCAGGTTTTTGGCAGCGCCAGCAGCCCTGACGACTCCATCAAGCTGCAGCTTCTTCCGCAGTCCACATGGCAGTACACCGACGATCCAGCCGGGCAGCAGCAGATGCAGACGCAAAACCAGAAAGACGTGAGGTCCGGGATGAAGGCGTGCCCGGTCCGCGCTCCGGTGCGTGCAGAGCAGTTTCTGCGCCAGGACATGACCAAGAATTGTATCAAGACGTGCACTGCCGAATCCGTTGAGCCGTTTCCGGAGCTCGCGGAGATGGTCCGCCACCAACTCGGGCTGCCCCCAGCGGGTGCCGGTGGCAACACCGGCAACACGCGCGTTGACGCCGCTCTGATGCGTGTCGCTGTCGACGACGCCAATGGGCAACCGGCCGAGGTATGGGTGTCTGCGGCCATTGTGGTGCACATCATGCAAGGGGGCGGCTACGATTGGCACGCCGTGAACGTGATGTTTCTCCAAACTCCGAAAGGCCAGCTCGATGCCAATAAAAAGCTGTTCAAGATGATCGTCAGCACCGTTCATCCCGAGCCGGATTGGGAGAGAATGAGCAACGGCAATATTGCCAACCTGTACCAGATGAAGGCGAAGCAAGTGGCGCTGCAGCAGCAGGCCATCGGTCAGTTCCGG
>Ga0302325_10005977_pt1 | contig 27532 bp, 22 predicted proteins | sample Palsa_T0_2_FD_201948 | JGI IMG/M metagenome (GOLD analysis project Ga0302325, IMG submission 201948) | Peat permafrost microbial communities from Stordalen Mire near Abisko, Sweden - Palsa_T0_2 | ecosystem: Environmental > Terrestrial > Soil > Palsa > Peat permafrost | place: Sweden: Abisko... | reverse complement strand
CTCGCGAATCTTAACCGCTACGTTGCCGCCGGTGGCGCGCTGATTTTCGATTTCGAGCGCGCGCTCGATGGCCGTGGTCAGCGCATCCACCAGTTCGTCCATCTTGGCGTTGCTCTCCGACCGGATATCCACCTTGGCGCGCGCCTGCGGCGGGATGGAGTTCACGCTGGCGCCACCTTCGATGAAGCCCACATTCAGGCTGGATTTCGGGGGACCGCTCAGGCGCGCGTCGGAGAACTGCGCGATGGCGCGGCTGAGCGCGTGTACCGGATTGCCCACCCCGTAGTCGCTCCAGCTATGCCCGCCCGGACCGGTGAACATCACCTCGAAGCGGCGGCTGCCGAGCGCGCGGTTGGTGATGTGATCGGTGGACGCGCCATCCAGCACCAGAAACGCGGCGATCTTCTTGCCGAGCGGCGACTGTTTGCAGAGGTAGCGCATGCCGCTGAGGTTGCCTTCGCCTTCCTCGCCCACGTTGGCCACCAGCAGCAGGTCCGCGTGCCAGCCTTCCACGGGCGGACAGACTTTCAGCGCGCGCGCGATGGCCAGCAGGGCGGCCAAGCCCGCGCCATTATCGGAGATGCCGGGGCCGCGAAATCGCCCGTCCGGCTCCACGCCGATATCTTCTTTCACGCGCGGCGCGAGCACGGTGTCGAGGTGCGCGGTCAGCGCCACGTACGGTCCTTCGGAGTGCGCATCGGGCATGGCGACCACATTGCCCGCGCGATCGATATGGGATTCCCATCCCAGATTGCGGAATTGCGCCACCATCCATTCGGCGCGCTGTTGTTCGAGGAATGTGGGCGCGGGGACGCGGCAAAGCTGCAAGTGAATGTCGTTGATCCACTGCTTCTCGCGGGTGAACCATTGGAGGCATTCGCGCATGCCGGGCAGGTCGGCGGCGATGCCGGTGAGGTTGGAGATGGGCGCGAGGTTGGCCGCCATGCCCCTACAGTTTAGCAGGAGGCCAGCCTTGCGCCGGAATTTGTTGGACGGACGCGCCGGCGATCGTCAGTCTCACAGAATGACTTTGGGCAGAGTGCGTTCGCGAAACTCCTCCGCAAGTCTAAGGAGTTCTTCTACCTGGCCGATCGTCTGGGCGTCGACCTCAATCTCTTTTTCTGAAATCTTCAATCGCACCTTGCGACCGTACCGGGCGTGCAACCATGCGCCCACCTCTGCACAGAGCGCGGGGCCAATAGCCACGGCAAGCTTGACGCCGAAATCGCCCAAGTATGGGACCGCAGAGCCGACCGCCTCGCGTAGAGCGACCTGTGAGGAAACCTCCACATTGTGGGCCTTCAGCGACTCCGCGAACTCGGTAAGACCCCTCTGATAGTCTGGGCTGCACAACGCCGGGTCGTCCGGCGCAGGGAGTAAGGTCAGCCAAACAGATAAGGGCGGCGGTGAGATCCTGACGGAGTTGAACCGAGTATTCGGGAGGACACTGAGACGCCTGCCAATCTCATCTCGGTACTCAGTACCGCACTCGGACGACAAAAGCTTTACCTGCGCTCCCCAGTCGGCGAGGTCTTCAATGCCCCAGGTAGCCGCCGCAACCGAGTCCATGATCGCTTGGAATCGGCTCTCTGCCACTGCCGCTTCGAGACCGGGCCTAAATTGGGTGCACCATAGAACTGCGAAGCTGATCAGGAACGCCATCCTCACCGCTTGCGGAGGATGTGTGAGCCGATAAACGGCCGGCGCACCATCCAAGACAACAGGCCCGCGAACAAAAAAGAACGACGCTGCCGCAACGACAAAACACAGAAAAAGCAGCTCGTCCTGAACGTTGGCGGGCTCCGCGTCAAGCTTCAGTGCGTCCACGACAAGCAGCCGGCTGCCTCCATTAATCATGTCAGCCAAAACGAGGAATGCCGCGTAGCCATCCGCATCTATCTCGCACACCTGCCGATCTAAACTTTCGTCGTCGCCGCCGCTTACGATCTCATTCGGGAAGCCGATCCTGAGCCGCCCCTGACCAAGTGCCCATTAACATGATGGGCGTACTCATGAGACATGACGAAGAGCAGTTGAATTCGAAACAACGTTGCGAAGAGTGCCTTTACGCCGCACCGAGCCGAGATCCGATGGGTTCTAAGGACGCTTAATACGGCCTCCGACTCGCACAGCTTTTTGCTGGTGGCAACCAGTTCATCAAGCAGTGGCATGGTAATGCCGACGAAGGAGTAACGCGCCTCGCGGTCGCGGAATACGGGCGCATTCGAAATATCGGACTCAACGTAATCGAAATAAAAGGCGGATGATCCACGTGTTCGGGAACATTCCTGGGCTCATTGGCCAAGACCGCGTTGGTTTGTTCTCGCATCGCGACGAGACACGATCGCATCGGCTCGGGAAGAGCCCGCAGATCCTTTCTACCCTTATATCTCTCTTGGTCTGCCGGGCCAAGCCCCCGAAGAAACTCGTCAAATAACTCTTCTGGGCGGCGCTCCATACGTGCTCATTTTACCAATCGCGCGCCCAGCACAGTGTCATGCGACGGACTCGCGCTTAGCCGGCCGTTCCCAGGAGCCCGTCCGTGTCGGCCAGCTTGCGTGTGCGGCTCCGCGTTGCCCGACTCCCCGGCGGCGCCGGAGGCTGGTCCTAGCTAGGCACCGACCATTTGCCATATGGCGCGGCATGCGAAGGCCGAGGCATCCGGATTCCTTTGGTGAGCAACTGGAACCCCACGCCGTTGGCTGCAGGTAGCAGGGCGAATATCGTTGACCCACTGCTTCTCGCGGCGCGCGCCACTGGAGGCGCTCGCGCATGCCCGGCAGGTCGGCGCTATCCCGGTGAGGTTGGAGATGGGCGCGAGGTTGGCCGCCGTGCCGCTACAGTTCAGCAGGGGACGTGGCGCACGCATTCGTGCGAGATGCCACTTAGCTTTCGCAAAAATGGGGCGGCTCTCCGCCGGACTTGGCCGCCTGATAGGCGGCCTGCAGCCAAGATTGGCCGCCCCACAAACTAACTAGTACCGTTCCCCGCCGCCGGATGCGTGCGTACGCGGCGCTTCGGTTACGTGCTGGCTCTGCAACCAGGTGTTCAATTCCTTCTCGGCCTGTTCCCGCCTCATCCCGTAGCGTTCCTGCAACTTCCCGAGGAACTGGTCTTTTTTACCGGCGATGACCTGAATGTCGTCGTCGGTCAGCTTGCCGAACTTCTCCTTAACCGATCCTTTCAGTTGATTCCATTTGCCTTGCAATTCGTCTGAGTTCATGATGTAAAAACCTCCAGTGGGAGATAAGCAGGCGGCATACCCTTGTGCCGCCGTTCACTCTGGTCCTGCTGTGGGACGGACTGTGCGAGTTGCTACAATCCATGTAAGGAGTCACATGAAACGAACCCTCGCAGTATTCGCCGGCCTTTGTCTGCTGGCGCCCACCGCCATGCTCGCGGCCACCAATCCCGCGGGACTGTGGGAAGGCACACTCGCGACGCCCAATGGAGACATTGGGTTCGCTTTCAACATACATCGCGATGGCGACAAGTGGGCCGTGGAACTGGATGTTCCGATGCAAGGCTTGTCCGGACTGCCGCTCAACGGCGTGAAGGTGGAGGGCGCCGCGATCGGCTTTCCGATGCCCGGCGCGGGCGACCCGCATTACGACGGAAAGCTCTCCGACGACGGCAAAAGCATCACGGGCACTTTCAACGTAGCGGGCCAGCAGATCCCGCTGAACCTGAAGTGGAAATCGGAGCCGCGGGCGGTGGAAAAAGCGGGTCCGGCCAACGCCGGCGATGTGCAGATTCTGGAGGGCGTATGGGAGGGCGCGCTGGACGCGGGCGGCACCACGCTTCACATTCGGTTCAACTTCACCAAGAACGCCGATGGCAGCATCGCGGCCACGTTCGTCAGCGTGGATCAAGGCGGGAACGATCTGCCGGTCAACAGCATTGCGCGCACGGGCGATACCGTGAAGCTGGAGATGAAGGCGCTCAGTATTTCCTACGAGGGAACGTTGAACAAAGACGCTTCCGCGATGACCGGGACGCTGACACAGGGCGGGTCGCCCATAACGCTGAATATGCAACGTAAGCCCATCGAGAAGAAAAACTGAGCGACGTCGAAAACCTGCGGGAAGCGTGGCTGCGCGGGCCTTTGCCGAACGTGCACCCTGCGCTCGCGGCCGCGCTATACGGGTTTCAGCAGACGCGCGAGGATCTGGCACGGCACACCGCGGGGCTCACGGCGGGCGAAGTGTGGGCGCGTCCGCATGGACTGGCGCCGTTGGGCTTTCATCTCCGGCACATCGCGGCGAGCGTGGATCGCCTGACCACTTATCTGGAAGGGCGGCATTTGGACGCTGCGCAAATGGCCGCGCTGGCGGCGGAGATGGAGCCGGGCGCAAGCCTTGAAGAGTTGTTGGGAGAGGTCGATCGCACGCTGCGGCGAGCCGAGGGAGTGATCCGCGCGATCGATCCGGCGACGTTCGCAGAACCGCGCTGGGTAGGACGAAAGCGCTTGCCGACGACGATAATCGGACTGCTGGTACACATCGCGGAACATACGCAGCGTCACCTGGGACAAGCGATCGCCGCCGCGAAACTGGCGCGCGCATTCTAGCCGGCAATTGTGGGGCGGCCAATTGTGGCCGCAGCCGCCTTTCAGGCGGCCAAGCCGGCTGAAAGCCGACTGCGGGCAGAATTGCCCGCCCCACATTCTGTGTCTTCTGACTTCTGTCTTCTCTTGTTCGTGCCATAATCGAATCAGATGTCACAACCCCTGCTGGGCATGGAACTGACCGACATTCGGGAAGCTCTGGGGCCCGGCCATCCGCAGTTTCGCGCCAAACAAGTCTACACCGCTCTGTATCGGCAAAGAGTCGCCGACCTGGCACAGGTTTCCACGCTGCCCGCCGCGCTGCGGCAGAAACTCGGAGGTGCGCAACGTGTGGGACTACCGGAGGTCGCGCAGCGTTACGAATCTGCGGACGGCACGCGGCGGTATCTGCTGCGCCTGGAAGACGGGCGCACGGTGGAAACCGTGCTGATGCCCGAGGAGGGGCGCGACACCATCTGCATATCGAGCCAGGTGGGCTGTCCCGTCGATTGCAAGTTCTGCATGACCGCGCTGATGGGCCTCGAGCGCAATCTCACCGCCGGCGAAATCGTAGGGCAGGTGCTGCTGGTGGCGCGCGACAACGGCCTGTTGGAGGACTCCACGCGGCTGAACATCGTGATGATGGGGCAGGGCGAGCCGCTGCTGAATCTGGCGAACGTGGTGAAAGCTACGCGCCTGCTGACGGATGTGGAAGGTGTCGGAATTCCGCAGCGGCGCATTACGGTGTCGACCGCCGGCATCATTCCGAAGATCGAAGAACTGGGGCGCGAGCCAGTGCGGCCCAGGCTGTCGATCTCGTTGAACGCGTCCACGGAAGAGATGCGGCAGGATCTGATGCCCATCACGCGGAAGTATCACTTGCAGGATTTGTTGGCGGCGTGTAAGGCTTATCCGTTGCGACCTTGGGAGAAGCTGACTTTCGAGTATGTGCTGCTGAAGGGCGTGAACGACACCGACGCCGACGCGCGGCGCGTGGTGCGGCTGCTGGCGAATCTGAATGCAAAGGTCAACCTGATCGCGCTGAATCCGGGTCCGGGCATTCCGTTCGAGACGCCCGATGCGGAGCGGGTCTTGAGCTTTCAGGCCATCGTGCGGCGGTCGATGGGATGCTTTGTGCGCAAGCCGCGCGGGCTGGATATTTTCGCCGCGTGCGGGCAGTTGAAGCGGAACGAGATAGCGCCCTGAAGTTGCAGGCAACATTAGCTGCAACTTGACCGGATTTACAAATCCTTACAAATAACCGGCCGCAGCCCCGGAGCCGTCGTGACATACTCGATCCATGGCGATCACGATCTCGGGGCGAATCCTGGTCTGTCTGGCTTACGCGTCATCCGCAGCCATAGCGCAAGCGCCCGCGCAGACTACCTACGCTGAATCCGTGGTGCACAACTTCGTGACCGCGCCGACCGGGGCGAACCCCAGCGGCAACATGCTCCGCGACGCCGCCGACAACATCTACGGGACCGCTGAAAACGGCGGCGCGTACGACCAGGGCGTGGTGTTCAAGTTGGATGCTACGGGCCGCCTGAAGGTGCTTTACAGCTTCACCGGCCATGCCGACGGCCGCAGCCCGCGGTCGGGCGTGGTCGGTGACGCCCGAGGCAACCTCTATGGGACCACTTACTTTGGCGGCACGGCGGACATGGGCGTGGTGTACAAGCTGGATCCCGCCGGCAATGAAACAGTCCTGCACAGCTTCACGGGCAAGGCCGATGGGAAGGCGCCGTACGCCGGTGTCTTGCTTGATCCCGCGGGGTATATCTACGGCACCACTTACTATGGCGGCGCCGGCGACTCCGGCGTGGTGTACAGGCTGGATCCGGCCGGCCATTACACGGTGCTGTACGCTTTCAGGGGCGGCGCCGATGGACGCAGTCCGTACGCCGGTTTGACCCGCGACGCGGCGGGCAACCTCTACGGAACTACTGAATTTGGCGGCGGCGTCGCCGATTGCAGTTACTTCGGCTGCGGTGTCGTATTCAAGGTGGATACGAACGGCAAGGAAACCGTGCTATACCATTTCACTGGCGGGGCCTCCGACGGGGTATGGCCCCTCGCCGGAGTCATCCGCGATGCGGCCGGCAACCTCTACGGAACTACCGTCCAGGGCGGCACTGGGGACGCCCTGGGCACAGTGTACAAAGTGGATACGGCCGGTCGGGAGACAGTTCTGTATTCCTTTACAGGCGGAGGCGCTGGGGGCTACCCTAGCCCGGGAAACCTGATCCGCGACGAGGCAGGCAACTTCTACGGAACCACTTCCGGAGACGGAGCCGGTAGCTTTGCGGGCCTGGGTGTGGTGTACGAGCTGGATGCGTCCGGCCAGGAGACCGTACTTTACACTTTTGCGGGCGGCGCCGCCGGGAGCCAACCTGAGGCAGGGGTGATTCGCGACTCGGCAGGCAATCTTTATGGCGCCGCGAACGGCGGCACATCTGGAGCCGGCATCGTGTATAAGGTGGATCCGGCCGGCGAGGAGACGCTGCTCTACGCGTTCCCGGGGGGCCTCGGATCCAGCCCCAAGGCGGGTGTGATCCGCGACCCGTCCGGCAACTTTTATGGGACTACTCCCACAGGCGGTCCATCGAACGCGGGCACCGTGTACAAACTGGACGCGGCGGGGCACTACACGATGCTTTACGGCTTCACGGGCGGCGCCGATGGGTCCGGCCCGATGGCAGGTGTGATCCGCGACGCCGCAGGCAATCTCTATGGGACTACGGAGTATGGCGGCGCGTCGGGAGATGGCGTGGTGTACCAGGTGGATCCGTCCGGACACGAAGCGGTGCTTTACAGCTTCACGGGCTTCGCCGATGGGGCGTGGCCGACGGCGGGTGTGATCCGCGATGCGGCGGGCAACCTTTATGGCACCACATCTTATGGCGCGGGGGGCGGAGGCGTGGTGTACAAAGTGGATCCGTCCGGACACGAGACCGTGCTACACACGTTCGCTGCCGGGGCCGGGGGGTTCGGCGTATACGCGGGCGTGATCGCGGACCCGGTCGGCAACTTGTACGGGACCACTTGCTGCGGCGGCGCGGGCGAGGGCGTGGTCTATAAGTTGGACCCGTCCGGAGAGGAAACCGTGCTGTACAATTTCACGGGCGGGTCGGAGTCCGGAATGCCGACTGCGGGCGTGATCCGCGACGCGGAAGGCAACCTGTACGGGACATCCAACTACGATGGCGGCGGCTCCGGCGGCGTGGTCTTCAAGCTGGATTCGGCTGGCAATTTTGCGATACTGCATTCCTTCACGGGGGGCGCCGATGGGAGCGACCCGGATGCAGGGGTGATCCGCGATTCGGCGGGCAATCTGTACGGGACCACTTTCGGCGGCGGCATAAACGGCGAAGGCGTGGTGTACAAGTTGGATCCGGCCGGCGAGGAGACGCTGCTCTACGCCTTCACTGGGGGCGCCGATGGGGGCAAGCCCTACGCCGGACTGATCTTCGACCCGGCCGGCAACCTTTACGGGACCACTACCGCGGGCGGGACGGACGCTGTCGGGGTGGTGTTCAAGCTCACGCCACAGTAGCGGCGGCGCATGGCGCCACCCTACTTCGGCTGTGCCAGCCGGCCCTCGAACAAGATTGCGCCGCTGGTGGTATCGCGGATGAAGAACGCGAATGGATGGTCCGCGCGAAAGACCGTCTGCTCCTCTCGCCGCATCGCCAGCGCGTGAACGGCAATGCCAGTGGCCGCCGCCGCTTCCGTGCCTTCTTCGGACACTTCCACGAACGCCTTGTGCACCACATTGCCCACGGAGAGGTCGCGGCTGCCGTCGATGCCTGAGAAATCGGCTGTCCTGGAGAAAGCGTCCGCCATGCCCATGCGCGACAGCATGTCCCGCAGCGAGAACGACGATTCGGCGCGAAACTTCGGGATGGCGGTCTCGACTTTACGGCTGGCCAGCGCGCCGAGCCATGCGGAAAGCGTCTCAGGCCTGAGAGACCGTTCCAACTCGGCCAGTCCGTCGTTAGCCTTCGGCAACAAGATGTCGAACACAATCGGCGTGCCCTGATATTTCATCTCCAGAATCTGCGCTTGCGGCGTCTCGCCATACATCAAATCGGACTTCTGGCGCATGAACATCGCGTCCACCGTGCGGCCTCCGCCAAGTTGGAAAGGTTCCGCGCGGGTGTTTTTGGGGTCGAACGGCAAGCGCCACTTGCCATAGAAATAAATCGCGCTGGTCAGCACCAGGCGCGTGGCGGCTTCAATCGAACCGGGCGCGAACAAGTCCTGAATCCGGTCGTTGGTGTGCTGCGCGGTCCAGGAATTGATGGTCTGGCGCGCCTGTTCCGTGTTCGCCCGGAAATCGAGCGGGCTAAGCGGCGATTGGTAGAGCGTGCGGATGGTCCGCTCGAATTCGGATTCGATCGGGAAGCCTTGCTGTACCCAGAGGCCGTTGGCGATGGCCAGTTGGTTGCCGCCTCCGTTGGCTTGTTTCGTGAGTTCGGCCGCCAGCGCCGCGACGGCGGCGTGGTACGCGGGGCCTGGATGAAGCTGATCGAGTGTGGCCGCGATTCCGGCGGCGGTTTGCCCGCGCGCGCCATCCAGCAGCATGGATAGCGCGGTCGAGATGCTGAAGGGCGACAGAATCAGGTTGCCGTCCTTTAGGGCGAGCTGCCGGTAGGCAGAGGACGCAAACCGATTCATGCCCGGAGTTACGTCGCTCGAAGCGAGCAGCGCGCCCGCCAGGAGAAACGGGATAGTCAAGGTAAGGTGATGTGTCATGAGAGGGCCTTAACTTCATCATGCCGCAAACTGTGCCTCCCTTTCAGATGACAGGGGTACCAGGACCCCTTGTCACCGCCGCCGCCGACAGGTATGATTGGCGACAGGAGGGAACCATGCTCGTGATCGACCGCCGAAAATTCATCGGGTTGCTGGCCGCCAATTCCGCCTTTCTGGCTGCCGCTAAGGCATCCGTAAAGCCGTCCTACCATGTGGGCGTCGGCTACTCCACCGATTCGTACACCGCCGCCTCGGTGGCACTGTCCGCTTGCGGGCAGTTTCCCGCCAGCCTTGCCGGGCAGACGGTGGTGATCAAGCCCAACCTGGTGGCTCCCCTGCCCGCATCCTCCGGCGCCACGACCGATCCACTGGTCGTGCAGGCCATCGTGGATCTCGCGATCGCGGCAGGCGCGACCCAGATTCTCATCGTCGAAGCCGCACCGCCCGGGAAGCCTTCGAACTTCGATGTGTGCGGTTATACGACGGTTTTCGCGAGTTATCCGCAAGTGCAACTGGTGGATCTGCGCACGGGGACCTACGTTTTGACTCCCGTGCCCGGCGGCGGTTACGCCTACCAATCGATGTGGGTGCCGTCGCTCGTGCTGCAGCCGGAGACTTACTTTATCAGCGCCGCCAAACTGAAGACGCACACGGACGCGGTAGTCACGCTGTCCATGAAGAATCTGGTCGGGCTGGCTTCCGAGACAGCCTACGCTCCGCCAGTGGCCGCGAACTATCCGCGCCACGATTTGCATATGCGCGGCATCGATCTATCGATCATGGATTTGAACCTGGTGCGGCCGGTCGACTTCGCGGTGATCGACGGCGTTTGGGGTATGGAAGGCCAGGGCCCCACGCACGGGACGCCGGTGGCTGCGAATGTGGTACTGGCCGGCCTGAATCACGTGGCGGTGGACCGGGTGGGGCTGAACGTGATGGAGATTTCCCAAAACGAAGTGACTTATCTGACCTATGCGGCGCAGGCGGGCCTGGGGCCGGCGAATACCAAGAACGTCACCCTGCTGGGCGATACCTACACTCCGTACCATTTCGTCCCCGCAATCACACCTCCGGAGTTGTTTCAACCGGTCGCGTCGCCAGGCACCATCTCGATTTCGGCGGGCCAGTCGACCGACGTCACCTACAAGATCAAGCCCGCCTGTTATACCAGCGCCACAATCATACAGGATAGCGATGTCACGCCCACCGTAGTCCCTGTGCGGACGCTGCACGGCTTTAAGCATGTAGCCGCGCCTGGAGAAACCGTAACCTGGAACGGGCGGGACGATGCCGGGTCGCCCGTCGCGCCGGGAACCTATCTGGCACAGATCCAAGCCAAACCTACCGGTTCCAGCACGTTGATCAACTACGCGGTGGGCAGGATCACGGTAACTTCGTAAGAGGACAGAAGCCGGAAGACAGAAGTCAGCCCAGCCACCGGCGGGGCCGGATTAAACAAGGGTGTGACTTCTCAGAATGTGGGGCGGGCAATTCTGCCCGCAGCCGGCTTTACAGCCGGCTTGGCCGCCTGAAAGGCGGCTGCGGCCACGATTGGCCGCCCCACAACTGCCTCCCTGTAGAATCAGCGGGTTGGAAGGGAGTCACAGATCAGAATGCCTCAGCGCGCTGGTACCCACTCTCTGGCGCCATCGATCGCTTTTGGGATTTGCGGCACAACCGCGATCCCGACCGGAATCCACGCGCAGAACGCGCCGTCTCCAACACGACAAGCATCCATCGGGTTCGCCAACACACGACGGGTCACCGCGTCCAAGGCGTCTATTTCTTTCGCGGCGGCCACCGCCATGTCGTGATCGGCCTGGCTCGCACGCACTAAGTAAATGAGCCGCACGTGCCGCACACCGCGGGGCAACCGGAACAAGTGTGCCACTGGATGCAGCTGCGGAGTGGTGCGGCCGTCGCGCGTGGTTTCCGCCGACACGAACTCCAGGCCGTGCCGCGCCTTTACCGCATAGTAAGCCACTTCGTAGCCTAGAAAGTCGTCTCCCGCCGATAGCGTGATAGTGCTGCCGCTGGTCGTTTCATCGGTGAAACTGAGACGATAGCCGCCGGACTTGAGTATGGGAGTCACCACGCGCAGCCGCCATCCAGGCTCAAGGTCGATGTAGCCGGGGCTGACGGGCTGGAGCGTGGCGACTGGGACGCGCGGGTGGCTGGCGGCGCACCCGGTGAGCACGCATGCCAACACCAGGCTAATGGGGGGCGCGGCGTGTGAGCGCCATCTTCGGCTGGCCCCTGCTCGCGGACACGCCTCGACATCAGCAATCGGACGCCTTCTTCCGATTGGTGAGACATGTGGCATTTTACCTCTGCCGGCTTTGCCCCAGGCGCGGGCACGCCGCCACACCATCCCGCGCACGGCGGCTCGCACCCCCGCACGGCATCCCGCAATTCGACAATCGGACTGGACACTCGGACGGTCCAAGCGGCCCCAAGAAGTAGCCCATGCGGACAAACGACCGTATTGTAACGAATTGCCTGGTTACTTCACTATACTATGAGGGGAACAACTTGCGCGGGTTGGCGAACGTGGGTTTCAAATGCTCGCTAGCGGGTCAGTTTGGGGTACGTTCGTTTGTGGGTCGGGCAATCCGGCCGGCGAATGCGCTTTCCAGCGCGTCCGATGGCGGAAACCCGCTCTTCCAAAGGTGCCGCTGTGGATTATTTCGCTGAGATCGCCTTCAAGGACGACGTCGCCGAGGCAGTCAACCGGCTCGATCAGCGGCCTGACGCGCCGCCGCAACACCTGCTGAAACCTCCGTTGTGCGATTTGGGCGCCAAAGTTCCGACGATCTGGCGGGCGGAACTAACCAACTGGTTCTACCATGAGCCGGAGTTTGCGGCTGCCGTGTGGGAAGAGCTGCGGTACTGTCGGGAGCAACGGGAGCGGGTCGCGCGGGCCGCGGTTACCCTGGTGGAACTTCGACCGCGATGGGCGTCGTTCTTGGAGGACTATTCGCCGGAACAGGCGAAACGCACGGCAGGCTTCTTCCCCAACCTGCGGGCCTTCTGGGTGCAAGCGGTCGCGCTTAAGCACGGTCATGGGATCGGTCCGGAAGAAGGCCACGAGCAGGCAATCCGCGGGTTGGCAGCCGCGCTGCGACCCAAAGGACCGCGCGGGCCGGAACCGGAGCCCGCGCATCGATTTATGCAGGACCTCAGCGAGGCGGCTGACATCGCCTATAACCCACCTGCCTTCATCGCCAACCTGTTGGTAGAGAAGGAGTCCTCCCAGTGGAACGCGCTCAACTGGTCCTCTCGAGTGGGGCCGGAAGGGCGGCGCTGGACACCCGACGAATTGGTGGAAAGCCACAATTTGATTGCAAGCCGCGAACAGCTCCTGGATTTGGCCGCAAAACACGCCGTTCCGGTGCCATTCGCGATCGCCCATGGAGGGGAACTGAGCCAGGTGGGAGACACGCGCGGCGAAACCGGCAGAACAGCGGCGTACGCTAAGGCGGCGGAAGCGCTGGACCCAAACGGTCCCGCGTGCAACTGCTCGAAGGAGAACAAGGAAGCGCCGATTCCAGACGCCTCGCCCATGCGGCGGGCGCTCTCGCAGAACCTGGTCGGCCTGGCCTTTTCGGGTGGCGGCATTCGTAGCGCGACCTTCAACCTGGGAGTACTCCAGGCGCTGGCGAAACTCGATGTGTTGCGCCATTGCGACTACCTTTCGACGGTTTCCGGAGGAGGATACATCGGAAGCTGGTTTAGCGCCTGGATGTATCGAGAGGGTGAGCGCATCCGCGACTCCCCGGACCCACCGAACGATCCAGCCGCCGTGCTCGATGAAATGCGCCTCCGGCTATCGCCGAACCGCAGCCCGAACCCGCTCGCTCCGCGGGTCAGGCCGATCCGGTATTTGCGGGAGTTTAGCAACTACCTGACGCCGAAAACAGGATTCTTTAGCGCCGATACATGGACCATGGCGGCGATCTACCTCCGCAACCTGCTCCTCAATCTTTTGGTGCTCATTCCTCTACTTGCGGCCGGGCTGCTGATACCACGCGCCATTTTCGAATTGACGGTCTGTCTCCACAGCGAAAATAGGGCCGCCTTATGGGTGCCGGCGATCATGGCGGTCTTGCTGCTGATTTCAGCCTGGGTGCTGACCCGGAACTTGCGCCGGGCAACGCCTCCGCGGGAGGCGTCCGATCGGGACGACCCGCGGCAACGTAGCCCGCAGGGGGACGAACCCGTTCCCTGGTATTCCCGGCAAGGGTGGATTCAGATCAGCGTTGTGGTGCCGCTGCTCGCGGTTGCATGGCTCACGGCCAGCAGTTACTGGCTGGCACTGAACGGCCGATGCATCGCACTTGGTTACCACATCCTCCTTTACTGGTGCGACAAGTGGAGTTTGGCGACGCTCTCGGCGATCCTGCCGCACGACCCCTATAGTGCGGCCATATACGCTGCGGGCGCAGTCGCGGTAATCGTTTTTTGGGTGTTTCTCACGGCGCGCAATCGGGGATCGCGCTGGCTGAAGGGGAAGGAGGTCTGGCTTGCGCTGGCGACCGCGGTGGCAGCCAGCGCACTCCTGACCGGGCTTCTGGTGTGGAGTCTGGAACTCCTGGCTGGAATCGCGAACAGCGCGGCGCCGTGGGAGACCTTTGTCCAACAGTCTTGGCGCGCGTCCGCGGCCTTGCTGGTTGTGGTGACGGCCGTGTTCGCGATCGGGTTGGCCATCTGGTGGCACAAGAGGTTAAAGAAGTTGGCGCGCCCCGGGATGTCGGCATCTATTCTGGCCTCCGCCGCGGCCACCCTGGTGGCGTGCGCGCTGTGGGTGCTTGGCCGAGCTCTGCACCTTCTCGCAGCAAGCGGGCTTGCGCGGGCGGTGAGCCGTGCCTGGCCGGAGGATGCCCTCACCGCGACCAGTATGTCCGCGGCGGTTGTGCTGTTCGTGTTTCTGACGATCTTCGCGGCTACTCACGGGTTCACGGACTGTTGGCCCAAGCGCTGGCGTCGCTCGCGCGCCATTGGATCGCTAGCGCTCGCGCTGGCCGGCTCCGGTGTGGCCGCCTTCTGCGCATTCTGGGCGCTGGGTAAGCTCCTTGACTCGTTCGGTGGCGCGAAGGGATTTTGGTATACCGTTGCGTTCGGCACGCCTCTCACGCTGTCCGTCTTCGCCTTAGTCGTTGTGATACAACTCGGTCTCTTGGGAATCCACTTTCCGGACGAGCAACGCGAATGGTGGAGCCGCCTGCGGGCATGGACGCTGATTTACTCGGCCGCTTGGACGGGACTGTTCCTGTTGGCGGTGTTTCCGAAGGTGTGGGTGGACGGCTTAGCGGAAGCGGCGCCGAACTGGGGTGGACCGGGCGCCCTGGCACTGTGGGCCGCGTCCACGATCGCGGGTGTAAAGACGGGCGCCAAAGCTGCCGCGGCGGAGAAGAAGGCCCACGAGACTGCAGCGCCGGGTCCCCCGGACGTAGCCGCAATGCAGGGGAAGGCCATGAGCGCCACCGCCCTCAAGGCTATTGCCACGATCGCCCCCTACATATTCATGATCGGGTTGCTGGCATTCCTCTCGCTGGTCATTTATTGGACGGTGCAAGCCGCGTCAGGCAGAAAATGCTATTACGACACGCCGACCTGCTATTGGGCCGGGCTGACGGCATATCACAACTGGCGGCTCGCGGTGGCGGCGATTGGGCTTGCGGGTCTTTCCACGCTGATTTCGTGGCGCATAGGCGTCAACGAGTTCTCGATGCACCATTTTTACAAGAACCGCCTGGTCCGCTGTTATCTGGGGGCGTCGCGGTGGCAGGAAAGGAACGCGGACTGGTTCACAGGGTTCGATTCGGCCGACGATATCCGCCTAAAGAATTTTGACCGCGGCGGAAAAGGCCCGCCGGCCTATCGGTACGCCGGACCGTACCCGATTATTAACGCGGCACTCAACCTGGTGGCGGGGGAAGATTTGGCGTGGCAGGAGCGCAAGGCGACCTCCTTCACCTTCACGCCGAAGTACTGCGGCTACGACGTGGACCGCGCGGTGCTGACTCCGGACAAACGCGAAAACTGGCCCGACGCGTACGCTCCCACCCGTGCGTACATGTCGGACAACCTGGGGCCGCTGCTGGGAACCGCGATGGCGATCTCCGGCGCCGCCGCAAATCCAAACATGGGCAAGATTACCACGCCGGCCTCGGCGTTCCTGATGACGGTGTTCAACGTACGGCTTGGCTGGTGGCTTCCCAATCCCCGCCGCAAGGGATGGATCAAGCCGACACCGAAGCTCGGAGTCACCTACAGCGCGCTGGAATTGTTCGGCCTCACCGACGATACGAAACAGTTTGTTAACGTGTCCGACGGCGGACATTTCGAGAACCTGGGCGTTTACGAACTGATCCGGCGGGGCTGCCGATTCATCATAGCGTGCGACGCCGGCCAGGACGGCTCTTTCGGGATGGAAGATTTGGGTAACCTGATCCGGAAATGCCGGACGGACTTCGGAGTAGAAATCGACATCTCCATCGACCGCATTCGTGACCGCGATAGGCACGGATGGAGCAACGCACATTGCGTGGTCGGCACCATTCGTTACCCGGGGGTAGCAAAGCACTGCCGGCATGGACGCGTCCTTTTAGACAGTGGAGGCATGCCGGTGACCGAGGATGGACTTCTGATCTACCTGAAGCCCTCGATTTCGGGCGACGAGCCATACGACGTTCTGGAGTATTACAAGCGGGTACCGGAGTTCCCGCACGAAACGACCGCCGACCAGTGGTTCAACGAAAGCCAGTTCGAAAGCTACCGCCAACTGGGGCTGCACATCGCAGAGACGGCATTCCGACGGTATCGCGAACGGGATGACGAACCCGTCTACCCGCCGGATCTATTCGAGCGTTTGCGCCGGTTCTGGTATCCGCCCAGTCCCAAAATCGCCGATTACTCGAACGAGCACACGCTGGAATATTCGCGGATCATGGAACTGGTGAGGTCGGGCGAAGATTTGAGGTTCCTCGATTCCGTGCTATTCGAAGATATCAAGAGGCTCGGACTTGGAGCGTCGCAGCGGGACGAGTTCTATGTTTGCAATGCGCTGATCCAACTGATGGAGAACGTCTATGCCGATCTCGACCTGGAACAAAGCTACGCCCACCCGCACGTCGGCGGCTGGATGAGGGTGTTTCAGCACTGGGCGAGGCAGCCCGCCTTCGACCGCACGTGGCAGCGCAGCAAGGGCACGTACGCCGAGCGGTTCCGCAACTTTTACAACGATCGCCTGGTGAACGGGGACGGCGAGTGAGCGTGCCATAAACGGGAGCATCTCTTGCCATGGCGGCCGGCGCGATGGCGCCTGGCACGCCCGTATCGCCGCCCAACGCGTGCGGCACGATGGAATCGTCCGAATCCGCTCCAGGATCTCCGGCACCCGGATGTATCCGTTTAGCAGCGCTGGATTCAGCCCCGAATGTGTAGCCGGCCGCCGAGAGCTATCTCACCAGCCAGACCGCTCCGCACGCCAGGCCGGAACCGATCAGCGCGCCCGCCAATACGTCACTCAAGAAATGCATCCCCAGCAGGATGCGCGACAGCGCGATGCTGCCGGCGCAGAATAGCAATCCAGGCAACAAGCCCGGATAGAATGCCGCCAGCGAAAGCGCCACCGCGAAGGCGGTGATGGTATGGCCGGAGGGGAAGGAGAAGCGGTCGGGCGGCAGCAGTTTGGCCCAGCAGTGCGGCTCGATCGCGCAAGGGCGCTTGCGATTGGTGCGCTTCTTCAGAAAGAGGAACGCCGCGATTCCCAAGCCCGCCGCGATACCCGCCGTGCCCGCGGCCGCGAAGCGTTCCCGGCCGCCGAACAGCAGGATGACGACGCCCATGGCGTACCACAGCCAGCCATCGCCGCCGCGCGTGGCGCAGATCATCCACACTCGGATCCAGCGCGGCGCCGGCCAGCGATGCACGCGGCGCATCAGGTTGTAATCGCGGGCTGTAATGAACTCCAACACCATCCCACCTTAACTTATAGTCCCATAATCCTACAGGAACATGACATTTGTGCGAAATCTTGGTGAAATCAAAGGTATGAAAAAGCTCGATTTCATTTACTTCGATGCCGGCGGCGGGCATCGCAGTGCGGCCATGGCATTGCAGCAGGTGATTGCGCAACAAGGCCGGCCGTGGGAGATCCGCATGGTGAACCTGCAGGAACAGCTCGATACCCTGGATATCTTCCGCCGCATCACCGGCATCCGCCTGCAGGATTATTACAATCTGATGCTGAAGAAGGGTTGGACACTAGGCTCCGGCGAGCTTTTGAAGGGACTACATATTGTGATCGGCATGTTTCAGCCCAAACTGGTGCGGCTGTTACGCGATTTTTGGCGCGCGGGCCAGCCGGACATGGTGGTGTCGTTGATCCCCAATTTCAACCGGGCATTGAAGCTGAGCTTGCAAGCCGCGCTGCCGGGCACGCCGCTGGTGACTATCCTGACGGATATCGCCGACTATCCGCCGCACTTCTGGATCGAGCGGCAGGAGCAGTATCTGATCTGCGGATCGGACCGCGCGGTGGCGCAGGCGCAAGAATTGGGACATACGGCGGGCCGCATCTTGCGCGCATCCGGCATGATCCTGAACCCGCGTTTCTATGAACCGATTGACGCCGATCGCGGCGCGCAAAGACAGCGCCTGGGGCTTGACCCGCATTTTCCGACGGGCTTGGTGCTTTTCGGCGGGGAAGGCTCGGCGGTGATGCTCGAAATCGCGCGCCGCCTGGAAGCCGCGGCGCGGCCGCTGCAATTGATCCTGATCTGCGGCCGCAACCAGAAATTAGCCGCCACGCTACGCGCCACGCCGGCGCGCATTCCGATGTTCGTGGAAGGCTTCACCCGCGAGGTGCCCTATTACATGCAACTCTCGGACTTCTTCATCGGCAAGCCGGGACCGGGCAGCATCAGCGAGGCCATCGCCATGAAGTTGCCGGTGATTGTGGAGCGCAACGCTTGGAACCTTCCGCAGGAGCGCTATAACTGCGAGTGGGTGCGGGAGCAGGACGTGGGGCTGGTGTTACCCAATTTCCGAGGAATCGGGGCCGCCGTCGGGGAACTGCTGGAGCCGGCCACCTACGCGCGCATGCGGGCCAACGCGGCGAAGCAAACTAATCGCGCGGTATTCGAGATTCCGGATATGTTGGAGGCGATCCTGGCAGGAAACCCGACTCGCGGTTGAGCGGGGTATCATAGGTTCAGTGTCTTTATGATTACGCACGTGCGCGCGCGGAATTTCAAGAGCCTTAGAGATGTTGACGTTTGTATCGAATGGTCCAACATGAGTGATCGCATTTCGACTAGCACCCCCGGGGCAGCGAAGAAACTGCAACACGCGGGCTGTGAATCGGTCCTCGTGGAGCGCAGAGACATAAAGGTCTAGCCACCGCGGGACAGACTTGCCGGTGGCCGCGCCACCGAGCCCACAGACCGTGTAGGCGGCTGGCTCTAGCGGAATCCAGGTCCACGTCTCGAATTACTTCGTAACGCGGAAGAAAAATGGATCGATCGACGGCGCCACCTGCTGCCCCTTCAAGTCCAATAAGCGTCGCGTCGGAAAATCGTGGTTCCGCTGGAACTTGACGCTGTTGGGGAAATTGTCGAGGTCCGGCGTGTTGTTCGCACAAAACACTCCGTAGTAGTTGTCGCCTACACTTAGGCGTCGTAAATAAATAAACTTTACATCTGCAATCTTAATGTGTTATCACGTTGGGTATGGACGCAGATGCCCAACTCACCCAGTACTTCGCAGGCATGTGGCCGCATCTGGACGAACACGCCCGGCGCTTGGTGGCTGCCAGCAAAGCTGTGGAACTGGGTTATGGCGGTCTTTCGCGGGTCAGCCGCGCCTGTGGTCTGTCGCGCGTCACGTTGAGCAAGGGCGTTGAGGAATTGCAGGACACGCCGCTGGCCCCCGGCCGGATTCGCCACGAGGGCGGCGGACGACAAGCGTTGACGCTCAACGATCCCGACCTGGCACCCGCCTTGGACGGTATGGTCGAGCCCACGGCGCGCGGCGACCCGCAGTCGCCACTGCGCTGGACCTGCAAGAGCACTCGCGCGCTGGCGGCAGAACTGACAGCCCGGCGCCACCCGGTGAGCCACACCAAAGTCACCCAACTCCTGCGGGAGGACGGTTTCAGCCTGCAAGGCAATCGCAAGACCGAGGAAGGCGACGATCATCCCGATCGCGACGCGCAATTCCGGTATATCAACCGTGCCGTTAAACGCGCTTTGCGGGCCGGCGAGCCCGTCATTTCCGTCGACACGAAAAAGAAGGAATTGATCGGCAACTACGAGAACCGGGGCCGCCAGTGGCGCCCATCTGAGATGGCGGACCAGGTCAACGTACATGATTTTCCCGGTCCCGAGGTGCCCCGCGCTTATCCCTATGGGATTTACGACCTGGGGCGCAACGCTGGCTTCGTCAACGTGGGCACGGACCACGACACGGGCGCGTTCGCCGTGGCTTCGATCCGCGGCTGGTGGCGCGCCGAGGGGCACCGCCTGTATCTGCGCGCGGAGCGGTTGCTGATTACCGCCGATGGCGGTGGTAGCAACGGCTGGCGCCTGCGGCTGTGGAAATGGGAGTTGCAGCGCCTCGCCGACCAAACGGGACTGACGCTGGCAGTCTGTCATTTTCCGCCGGGCACGAGCAAATGGAACAAGGTGGAACACCGTTTGTTTTCCTTCATCTCGTCCAACTGGCGCGGCGAGCCACTGCGCGATTACGAAACCGTGGTGCGGCTGATCGCCGGGACGACGACGGCCAAGGGCCTAAAAGTGACCTGCCGCCTGGATCACCGCAAGTACCCTGTTGGACGAAAGATCACGGATGGAGAGTTTGCCCATGTCAATCTGAAGCCCGACAAGTTTCATGGCGAGTGGAACTACACGATTCATCCAAACGAATAAGATCAGTTGTAAAGCTTAGTTATTTACGACGCCTTACTTGGCGATAGGGGTGCCTATCTTCATTCAACGGCATCATGTTTACTGTCCTGGCCGTGACGAATACCTCCCGCATGGCCGCGCGGGAAGCGCGGATGGCGGCATTGGAGAATACAATGACGACGCGTTTCGATCTGATGATGGGGCGGCTGATGGACCTCGATACGCGCCTCACACGCTTGGAAGAACGCACTCAACGGCAATAGCCGCCTCCAGCTAAAGAAGTCACACAAACAGCGCCCGCCAAAGCGTGACCACCAACGCATGTGTCACCATACTCGCGCGGATACTCTGGGCCTGCTGGTAGGCCCGCCCATAGAACCAGCCGGCCACCGCCGCCGCCAGCGCGAATCTCCAATTGGGGAATCCGCGAAAACCCAGATGCGCCGCGCCGAACACGATCGACGCTCCTGCCAACCCCACGCCGGGGCGGCCCGTCCACTGGACCATCCACTGTTGCAGCAGGCCGCGAAAGAAGAACTCCTCGGACAGGGCCACCACCCACAGCATGCCCAAGAACGTAGCCGCGATTTTCCATAGGGACATGCCCGGCCCCAGGCGCACCAGCCGCGTGGCCCACGCCAGAGGAATCGCGGCAATCAGAAAGTAACCGAAATGCCGCAGGCCGATCTTCCATTCCACCCGGCTGGGCATAAAGCCATACTCCACGCCGGGAATGCGCCGCTCGACCAGCATGACCATGGCGCAAAGCCGCGTGAGCGCCACATGGCCGAGTATCTCGACATGCAATCCGGCGCCTGGCGAGGTATAAATCGGATTGAAATATCCGCGCAGAACCACGGCCGCCACCAGCGCCAGGAACGCGCCATCCGCCAGCGGCGCGGCCGGCAGGATCTTGTACCAGAGGCTCAACACCGTGGCCAGCGCGGCCAGTTGCGCCAGCGCCTGCCAGCGGAATTGTCCCGTGTTCGACGCGTAGATGAAATAGGGCGCGACGAAAGAGAGCACCAGAAACCACGGCAGTCCGCGCTCGAAGCGCTGGCGCACTGCCGCGAATGCGGGGAGCAGATAGAATGGATATTCGATGAGGAACGCGGCCAGAACCGGAACCGCCACCCACGCAGGTATGCCCTTCGAATGTGCGTATAGCAGGCCCGCGGCGCCCAGCGCGGTCCAGCCGGCCAGCAGAGCCGCCCGGAAACCGCCGAGCGATTGGGTCATCGGTTTCATCTTAGCATTGGGGTGCGCGGCGGCCGGCGTGCGCGCGCAGCCGGTGCCGTCCGGCGAAGCCCCACCCAACCTGGCGCGCAAAATCGCGCACGTCGAAAGCGAGACCAAGGCGGCGCGCGACGATTACACCTATCGGCAAACCGTGGTGTTCGCGGAATTGGATGGGCATGGCGCGCAATCGGGCGAATATCGCGAGGAACGCGACGTAATCCTTTCGCCCGATCGCGAACGCACCGAGCGCATGATCGGCAAGCCGCTCGACACCTTGAAGCGCCTGAAGATGACCGACGAAGATTTCCAGGACATCCGCGGCATACAACCTTTCGTGATGACCCAAGACCAGCTTTGGAACTACGAAACGAAATTCCGCGGCGACGAGGAGATCGACGGCGTGGATTGCTGGGTGCTGCAGGTGCGCCCGCGGCAAATCCTCGAAGGACAGCGCCTGTTCGACGGGATGCTGTGGGCGGACAAGAAAGACTACTCAATCGTGCGGCTGGAGGGGCAGGCGGTGCCCCAGATCCGCAGCCAGAAATCCGAGAATCTGTTTCCGCGGTTCACTACCGTCCGCCAACTGGTCGACGGCCGGCACTGGTTTCCCGTGGCCACCTACGCCGACGATACCCTGCCCTTCAGCACGGGTTTGCAACGCGTGCGCCTGACTATTCGCTACACCCAATACAAGCGCTTCGGCGCGGACTCGGTCATCAAATTCGAAAAGCCCTGACATGCCGTTACGGGGCCTCTGGCGCGATTCCGATTTTCTGAAGCTGTGGGCCGGCCAGGCGGTTTCGCAAGTGGGATCGTGGATCACATTGGTTGGACTCCCGATGATGGCCGCCCAACTGCTGAACGCCTCGCCGCTGCAGATGGGGATACTGAGCGGTGTCAGCTCCGCCGCCATCCTCCTGTTCGGATTGTTCGCGGGAGCCTGGGCCGACCGCCTGCGCCGCCGTCCCATTCTGATCTGGGCCGATCTGGGACGCGCCGCGGTGTTGGGCACGGTTCCATTGGCCGCGGCGTTAGGCCGCGTGACCATGAGTCATCTCTATCTGGTGGCGGCGGCCACCGCGATCCTGACCGTGTTCTTCGATGTGAGTTACCAGGCCTATCTGCCGTCGCTGGTCAGTCCCGAGAACATATTGGAAGGCAATAGTAAGATGACCTTGTCCGAATCCATCGCGGGCGTGGTGGGACCGGGACTCACGGGCACCCTGATCGCCGCGATCACAGCGCCCATGGCGATCCTGTTCGACGCGCTTTCGTTCGTGTGTTCCGCGATTTCGGTGTGGCTCATCCGCAAGCCGGAGCGGCGGCCGATCCCCGATGCGGCGCCGCACATCGGGCGGGAAATCATGGAAGGGCTGCGCGCCTCATGGCGGGAACCGATCCTGCGCACGCTGTTGCTGCGGACTGCCACCGCTGCCATTTTCCTGGGTTTCGGAGGCAGCCTGTATATTCTTTTCGCCGTACGCGAACTCCGGATCGGCGCCGTCCTGCTGGGCGCGGTAATCGCGGTGGGCGGCTGCAGCGGCGTATTCGGCGCGCTGACCGCGGAGTGGCTGGTACGCCGCCTGGGCTTCGGATGGACCCTGATCGGCGCTGCGTTGTTGTCCGGCATTGCCAGCCTGTTGCCGCCGCTGGCGCATGGACCGGTGGCGTTGTGCGCCGCCATTCTGGCCGTGGCGCAACTGGGCGATATGGCCTGGTCGATTTACGGCATCAATGAACTGACTCTGCGCCAGGCAGTCGCGCCGGCGCATCTATTAGGCCGCGTGAACTCCGCCGCGCACCTGACATTCCGAGGCGTGCTGCCGGCGGGCGCGTTGTTGGGCGGCGCAGTGGCGGAAGGGATCGGACTGCGCGCCGCCATGTTCGTGGGCGCCGGCGGTTTTCTGCTTTCGACGTTGTGGCTGTTAGGCGCGCCGATTCGGCGATTGCGGGAGCTGCCCCGGTGAACCGAGCCGCGCACACCGTTAAGCGCTGTCTCTGGCGCGTCCTGCCGCCGCTGGTATTACTGGCGCTTTATTGGCCGGGGCTGACCAATTGGTTCTACCAGGACGATTTCGGCTGGCTCAACCTGCGGCACGACGTCCGCTCTCTGCGCGATCTAGGCCCGGCGCTGTTCGCTCCTAAAGCGCACGGCAACATACGGCCGCTCGGTGAGAACGCCTATTTTCTGGTGCTTTCGTCGCTGTTTGGGGTCGACGCGCTGCCGTTCCGCATCGTGGCATTCGTCACGCAAATGGCCAGCCTGGCGTTGCTGGGCAGCATCGCCGTGCGGCTCACCGCGTCGCGCGCAGCGGGATTCTGGGCGCAGGTGCTGTGGATCGCCAATGCCGGCCTGGCCCCGGCCATGTGCTGGACTTCGATCTACAACCAGATCCTGAGCGGCTTCTTCTTTCTGCTGGCCTTCTGGTTCCTGCTGCGCTATATCGAAAGCGGTGCGGCGAGGGACGCCATCGGACACTGGACGGCATTTGTACTGGGCTTGGGCGCACTGGAGACCAACGTGGCGTATCCGGCCATCGCGGCGGTGTACGCGCTGTTGTTCGCGCGGGCGTATCTGAAGAAACTCGCACCGATGTTTCTGGTTTCGGCGCTGTTCGTCTTCGTCCATTTCCGGGTAGCGCCGGCGCCGCACGATGGCGTGTATGCATTGCATTTCGGCAGCGCGGTACCTTCCACGCTTTGGACCTACTGGGTGTGGGCGCTGGGGCCATCGCAGTTTGCGGCCGCGCTACTGAGTTGCGCGGTGCTCGGGCTGCTTGTGTGGGGCGCGCGCGCACGCCGATGGGTCCCGCTGTTCGGCGTGGCGTGGTTCGTCATCGTCACCGGACCGTATCTGCCGCTCAGCGGTCACAAGATGGATTACTATCTGACCGTGCCAGTGGCCGGTCTGGCGCTGATGGGCGCCGCCGCGATCGCTTGGGCGTGGCGTTCCGGATGGGTGTGGAGAGCAGCCGCGGCGGCGTGCGCGGCGCTCTATCTCGCCACATCGATGCCGGCCGCATGGAGCATCGCCCGCTGGCATCATGACCGCGGCGCGCGCGTGGAAGATCTGGCCTACGGCGTTGCCACCGTACACATATTGGAGCCCGCGAAATTCGTCTTACTGGACGGCATCGATTCGGACCTGTTCTGGTCCGGCATTGTGGATCTGCCATTCCGGGCGATGAAGATCCCGCATGTGTACCTCGCGCCCGGATCGGAAGCGCGGATTCAGGCCCCGGCGGACCTCATCGTGAAATACATCCTGCCGCAGGCGCTCGCCTTGCTGGCTTTGCAGCGTGGCCGCGCCGTGGTTTACCAGGTGGACGGACCCGTCCTGCGCAACGTCACGGCTCGCTACCGCGCGATGGCAGAGACATCGTGGAAGCCGGAGACGCCGCGCTTCATCAATCTGGGCGATGCGGCGTTCGCAGAGTATGCCGGCGCGGGTTGGGACGAATGCGCCGGCGGGTACCGGACGCTTCGGCGGGAAGCCACATTGCGCATAGGCGGGCCGCGCGGACCGGACGAGCGCCTGTATATCGGCGTATTTCGCACAACTGACTTTCATCTCGGCGTGAGTGTGGATGGCGTCGATCTGCCTGCGGCGGTGGTACAGCGAGGCGGCGAGTTGACGGAGTTGAGCGTGCGCCTGCCTGCCGCGGTTATTGGAAAGCCCGCGGTAGACGTGACGCTGTCAAACGGCGAGCCCGACGCGCTGGAGTTTGGCTACGTCGAGATTCGTTAGACGCTGGCGGCGGCGGTAAGCAGGATTACCCCGCGAAGCGCTCCATGAACCGCTCGGGCGCGCTTAGCGGCCTGAAGCCGAATTGCGCATAGAGACCGTGCGCATCCTGGGTGGCGAGTATCCAGCGGCGCAGGCCGGGCAGGCGCGGGTGCTCGACAATCACGCCGATCAGCCACTTGCCGAGCCCCTGCCCGCGAAACTCCGGCAGCACGAAGACGTCGGCCACCCAGGCGAATGTCGCGTAGTCGGTGACTACCCGGGCGAAGCCGATCTGCGCGGACCCTTTGAATACTCCGAACGGCAGTGAGTTCTCGATAGAGCGCCGCACCACTTCGAGCGGCCGCCCCATCGCCCAGTAGGCGGAACCGCTCAGGTATGCGTGGATCATGGGGATATCCAGCCGCCCCGGGTCCGTGCTGATCAGATACTCGCCTCTGCGCCACTCATCGGACATTGATACCAGGATACAATCACTGCTGCGGCGGAGACGCCACGACGCGCGATTCCACTTGAAATTTGCGGTAGTTGGAAAAGCTGGTATCCGCCTCGATGCGGTACCTCTTCACCAGCGCCAGCCTGGCTGAGGCCTTGGCTTCGATCCGCTTGGGCAGCCACACTTCGTCGTTCACGCGCGTCATCTCCACATCCAGGCGCGCGCCCTTGCTCAAGCGCGCAACGAACAGTCCCCACGAAATATCGCCGGTGACCTCGGCTTCGGTCTTGACCCACTGATAGTCGGTTTTATCGATCCAGAGTTTCCCGCGAAACTTGGGGAATAGCTTGGCCAGGCTGCTGCGCGCACGATAGCCGGGCCGCGGCGTACCTTCGACGATCCACGCATCCCGGCCGTCGATTTGCCCTTCGCCCGAGATCCGGAAGTCGAAGGCATCCGGCACTTCGTCCAAAGGTTCGCGCTCGCGCTGCCGCTTCTTTTCCCAATCCGCGATGCGCCGGGCGCGTTCGGCCGGCGTCTCCTTCTGGCGCTGCGCGATACTGTCGGCAAGCTTCTTCTGTTCATTGCGCTCCTCTTCGGGAGACAACCCATGGTCGTCTTTGCCGACCAGCCGGCGGTAGGGCGAGCCTTCCAGCATGGTCACGTCGAAGAGCAGGATCTTGCGCGTCTTCACATGCGCGTCGGAATCCAACTCGCGGGTTTCCGACCGTTCGAGGAACGTGTAATTTCGGGCGATAGCCAGGTTATGGTCCATCAGTTGGACAGAGCGCCGCACGATCTCGCGCGGATCTTGCGCGGCGGCGAGAGTGCAGGCGGCGGCCAGCAGCAACACAGCACGCATTGGAATCATATACGCGCGGGGACGGGCTGGAGTTGCAGTCACTTCACTCCGATGAAGGAGAGCATGCGCCCGGCCTGCTCTTTGTCGCGGCGGTACGAGTGGAAATCGTCCGCGCCGCATTTAGTGCAAAGGCGCGCCGCATAGATCTGAGTCTCCAGGACCCCCGCCTCGACTAACTGGCGGCGGTTGACTTCCCCCAGATCGATATGGCAGGGACCGGTCTCGCCGAATTGCGCGGCCACCTCCGCGCCCACTTCGTAGCAGCATTTTCCAATGCCGGGGCCGATGGCGGCGTGCACCTGCGCGGGCCGCGTGCCGTATTCTTCGCGCATCTTGCGTAAGGCGCGCGGCACGATGCCGGCGACTGTCCCGCGCCAGCCGGCGTGCACGGCGGCCACCGCGCGATGCTCTTCGTCCACCAGCAGGATCGGGATGCAGTCGGCGGTCTTGACACCCACCCGATGTCCGGGCGTGTTTTCGAGAAGCGCGTCGCCATCGCCCAACTGTCCGGTTCGGCCACGCGCCGGAACGCAGTTATCGGAATGGATCTGATGCAGAGTGGCCGCGTTTGGTGGAGTTGAATCGCGCGTGCCGAAGCCGTGCTCCAGCCATGCGAACCGTTCCAGCGGGCGCGCGCGGTAGATATTCTGGGAGTCTTTGTAAAACACTAGGCGGGCTTCTGAATCTGAGCGATCATCACCTGTTCTTTAAACTGCTCAAGCATGGATTCGTCCAGGCGGACTTCGGTAGGCCTTTTCACCAGCGTGGTCATCTGATCGATCTTGTCTTGCAGCTTCAGCAGCGCGTAGAAGAGGTTCTCCGGGCGCGGCGGGCAACCGGCGACGTATACATCCACCGGCACAATCTTGTCCACGCCCTGCAGCACCGCGTAAGTATTGAACGGTCCGCCCACGCTGGAGCAAGCACCCATGGAGATGCACCACTTGGGGTCGGGCATCTGGTCCCAGATGCGCTTGAGGACCGGACCCATCTTGAGCGTCACCGTGCCGGCCACGATCATCAGGTCCGACTG
>Ga0302325_10005976_pt1 | contig 27532 bp, 25 predicted proteins | sample Palsa_T0_2_FD_201948 | JGI IMG/M metagenome (GOLD analysis project Ga0302325, IMG submission 201948) | Peat permafrost microbial communities from Stordalen Mire near Abisko, Sweden - Palsa_T0_2 | ecosystem: Environmental > Terrestrial > Soil > Palsa > Peat permafrost | place: Sweden: Abisko... | reverse complement strand
ACTCTGGTTTCCTGTAGTGCAACATTCTGGGAAAGCGAGCGTCAGATCAGGGTCAGGTAACGCTCCACCTCCCATGGAGTGACTTGGGCATGAAACTCGAAGAACTCCTGCCGCTTGGTAGCCGCGTAATAGTCCACGTAGTCCCCGTCGCCCGTCTTGCCGAGGGCGGCGCGCATGACCGGGTCGGCTTCGAGGGCTTCGACCGCGTGCAGCAGCGTCGGGGGCAACGAACCCCGATGCCGCGGGCCGCCAGTTCGCTGGACGCCAGCGCAAACAGGTTGGCCGTGTTGGGCGGGCCGGGGTCCAGCTCGCGGTCCACGCCGTCCAGGCCGGCGCCGACGATGGCAGCCAGGGCCAGGTAGGGGTTCGCCGAGCCGTCGACGCCGCGGTGCTCGACGCGTCCGGGCTCGGGGACGCGCAACAGGTGGGTGCGGTTGTTGCCGCCGTACGCCACCAGCGACGGAGCCCAGGTCGCGCCCGACAACGGTGCGGGCGCCCCCAGCCGCTTGTAGGAGTTGACGGTCGGACAGGTCACGGCTGCCATCGAGCGGGCGTGTTCGAGCAGCCCACCGATCCAGTGATAGCCCAGCGGGGACAAGCCGAGGCCGCGTGGGTCCGCCGCCGGTTCGGCGTCGAACAGTTCCTCGTCGCTGGAAGCGGACCAGAGGCTCAGGTGGGTATGGAGCCCCGAGCCGGTGAGCTGGGTGAACGGCTTGGGCATGAACGTGGCCTGCATGCCGGCGTCGGCCGCCACCGCGTGGACCATGTACCGAAACAGGACGAGGCGGTCGGCCGTCGCCAGGGCGTCGGCGTAGCGGAAGTTCTGCTCGAACTGGCCGTTGGCGTCCTCGTGGTCGTTGGCGTAGTTGCCCCAGCCCAAGGTGTCGAGGTGGCGGGACACCGTCGAGAGATGGTCGTACATCCGCAGCAGGCCTCGGGCGTCGTAGCAGGGCATGGACGCGCCGTCGCGTTCGTCGGCCACGACAAGCGCGCCGTCGGAACTTCGGCGGACCAGGAAGTACTCGGCCTCGGCGCCGACCTTCAGGGCCAAGCCCCGATCGGCCAGCCGCGCTAGTTGCTGTTGGAGGATGACCCGGGGCGCGTACGGCCACGGCTCGCCGTCGACGGTCGGGTCGCACTGCACCGCGGCCACATTGGGCTTCCACGGTAAGGGCGTGTACGAGGCGGGATCGGGCCGGGCGATGAGGTCCGGATCGGCCGGCGTCTGGCCCAGGGGGCCGGCCGCGAAGCCGGCGAAACCGGATCCTCCGCCCATCAGGACATCCACCGCGGCCGCCGGGACCAGCTTGGCGCACGGCTTGCCGTGCATGTCCACGAACATGGCCAGGATGAAGTCGATCCCGTCGCGGCGGACGGCTTCGGCGAGATCCGGGGAGGTGGCGGTGAGAGTCATAGTCAACTCTGTTTCATCCTGTGATACAGGCGGGTTACGTGTTTGTGACGGCCTGATGTACACCTCGGCTCATCGGATCGGTCCGTCCCACTGTCGCGGAATCGTCGACGAACCGTAACACTGCGGTAACCCAGGCCATTGAACGCCAGGAAACACTGTTTCCCGTGCAGTGATGAGCAAAGGAGAAGCGTTATGACGACATCAACCGGCGTACCGCCCCCTGTCGAGACGTCACTCCACCGGGGGACCAACTGGTGGGGGGCATTCGTCATCGGGTTGGCGGGGACCATCCTCGTCACGGGGATCGTGCCCTTCGCGGTGGCGTCCATGGGAGCGGCGGCGATCCCCGCTGTCGCCCTGGTGGTGGGCATCGGGATGATTCTGTGCCTCGCCATGGGTGAGTTGGCTGCGCTGTGGCCGGAGCGTACCGGCGGCATGCCCTCATTCGCGGCCGAGAGCTTCAAGCCGCTGGGACCGACCGCGTCCCGCCACATCGGTGGTCTGTGCGGCTGGAGCTACTGGCTGGGGTGGTTTCCCGTCGCGCCGATCAACATGATCCTCACCGCCGGTTACGTGGCCATCCTGTTCAAGGTGCCACTGGGCCGCAGCCTGTTGCCGCTCGGCAGCGTTGGGTCCCCGGTGCCAGTGACGGTCATGATTATCTCGCTGGTCGGTTTGGCCATCCTGTACGTGCCGTGCTACCTCGGCATCCGCCTCGGCGCCACCTTCGCCACCATCCTTGGCGTGGTGTCCATGGTGCCCCTGACGCTGCTCGTCCTCCTTCCCGTGTTCAAGCCCAGCAGCTTCCACTGGTCCAACATCTCCGGATTCCACTACCTCGACGCCAAGACTTCCGGCGTGACGTTCTTCATGGCCTGGGTGTTCGTGATCTCGTGGAACGCGGTGGCCATGGAGGCGGCGGCGTGCTACATCGGCGAGTGCCGGGACCCGGCCCGGGACGCCAAGATCGCCCTCACGGCCGAGGGCGCCTATGGCGTCTTCATCTACGTCGCCACCGCCATGGTGTTCGTCGGGGTGCTGGGCGCCTCACTCAAGAGCTCCGACCCGCTCACCCTGTACACCGACTTCGCCACCCACATCTTCGGCAGCGGAGGCTATGTGCAGTACCTGATCGGTATCCCGCTCATCTTCGCCCTCCTGCTGTCCGTGCTCAACGCCATCATGGGCGTGGGTCGCTCGCTCTTCCAGGCGTCGGAGGACCATATGCTGCCCAAGTGGTTCTCGCACAAGAACCGCCATCACGTACCCGACCGGGCCATGGGCTTCAACGTGGTCTGCTCCATGCTGGTCGTGTTCTTTGGCTCGCCGGTGCGGATATACATCTTCTCCAACGTCGGCTACCTCATCGCGGTGGTGGCTGCGCTCGTCGGCTACTTCTTCGTCCGCCAGTCCCAGCCCGAGCTGGTCAGTCCCTTCCGCCTGCCGGGGTGGTTCCGCTGGGTCGCCCTGACGTGCGGGGCCTTCCTCACCTACGTGTACTTCGTCGGCGGCTGGAACGCCCCCAAGCTGGTCGTGGGTCCGAAGGAAACGCACTTCCTGTTCGTGTTCGGGTTCCTCATCGTCGCCTTCTACGTGCCGCTGTACCTGTGGCGGAAGTACTCCGACCAGCGAGGGACACCGGTCGAAACGCCGCCGGACCGCATGACCATCCCGAGCGGCGTGACTGCCATGGAGCCGGCCATGGAGTTCGAAGGCCTCGAGGGATGAAGTCGCCGGCGTGATCAGCGAACTGGTCAACAGGCTCCACAAGGGGCGGTGGGATCCCCAGCCGACCCAGCAGGCGGCGGTCCTGCTGGCGTCGGCGGGGGAGCCGTTCCCCCGCCGGATGGTCCGGCAGGGCATCGACCTGGCCGGAGGCGACGGCGTGGCGGTGGTGACCATCGCCCGCATGTACGGCTCGTCGTGGGGCTTGCCGAACCCCGGGCTGATGCCAACCAAGAGGGAGATGGCAGTCCAGCGCGATCAGGTGGACGCCACCCTCCGTCTCATCAACGCCGCGGGGGTCGAGTGCTGGGGGCAGGTCGTGACCACCCGCAACGCGGCCCGGAGTATTGCCCACGTCGCCGCGGCGCGGGGCGCCGGCCACGTGCTGGTCGTCTGCCCGGCCGCACCGCGCTGGCGCCGGATCATCGAGGGCGACATCGTGCGGGCCATCCAACGGCGGGTGGGCGCGGGCGTGGTCGTGGAGGGTGTGGAAGCCGCCCTCCCGGCCGCGTTAGCGTCCCGCTAGGGCTCAGGCCGAGCCGACCTCGTCAGCCCACCAGTGGTCGGTCACGGTCACGCCGTCGCGCGATACCGTCTCTTCGTAGAGCCGCCGGTAGCCGGTGTGGGAGATCTTCCACTCGCCGTCGACCTTGACCAGCTCGTCGGAATAGTACGCGGCCCCGCGTAGCTGGAAGTTGGAAGCGGGCATGATCACCGTGTCGTCGAGGGCCCAGCGCGCGGTCGCGGTGGTCGGACTGGTGAGCTCGATCTCGGGGTGGTGGACCCGGTGGGCGCTCAGCATCTCCTTGACCGGCATCGAATCGCGCAGAAACCCGACGATGGCATCGCGGCCGTCGTAGCTCAGCTTCCCCGCGGCGTAGGCGGCGGTGGCGTCCTCGGTCAGGGTGCTCTCCAGCAGCTCCCAGTCCCTCAGGTCGACGGCTCGGAGGTAGCGGTACTTGACAGCTTTGATGGCCTCGATCTCGACGAGGTCCTCGGGAGTGATCGTCATGGTCGCCGCCGCCTACTAGATCAGCACGTCGGTCGGGTTGAACCCCATGGCTGTCATGCCGTAGCTGTGCAGCGAGCGGTCGATCGAGTTGACGGTGTGGTGGCGCCCGGCGTGGGCGTCGCGCCACAGCCGCTGGATCGGGTTGGAAGTGCTGATGGTGCCGGCGCCGCTGCGGTCGAAGATCTCGTCCATGGCCGCGATGGCCCGGTGGCTGGATTGCACCTGGTCGCGCCGGGCCTTACTGCGCATGTCGATGGTGATGGCCTCGCCGCGCGCCGCGGCTTCGTACATGTCGCCGACGTTGCGCAGCAGCTGCATTCGGCAGGCATCCAGTTCGCTGGCGGCCCGGCCCATCGCCGCCACCGTGTACGGATCGTCCGTGGCCTTGCCCCAGGTCTTGCTCACCCGAGCCTTGCTGTACTCCACGTTCTCGGCCAGCACTCCCTCGGCCATACCAATGATGGCGCCGGTGATGGCGTTGGCGAACATGGTGCCGAACGAGAGCAGGTACAACGGGGAAGTGTTGAGGACGAGCCCGGGGCTCTCCCAGGTAAACATTTTTACCAAGTTGATCGTCCGGTACTCGGGAACGAACAGATCCTCGACGATGATGTCGTTGCTGCCCGTGCCGCAGAGTCCCATGACGTGCCACACATCCTCGATGCGGTAGTCGCTCCGGGGGATCAGCACGTTCCACATTTCGGGCGGGGTGCCCTCCCCGCGGTCGAGCATGACACCCAGGATCGCCCACTGGCAGTGGTCACAGCCCGAGGAGAAGCTCCACCGGCCGTTGAGCTGGAACCCGCCCGACACCGCGGTCATGCGCCCGCCGGGCATGTACGACGAGCTGGCCCAGGTGTCGGGATCATCGCCCCACACCTCGGCTTGGACCTGGTCGTCGAAGAGGGCGATCTGCCACGGGTGTACGCCGACGACGCCGCTGACCCAGCCGGTGGAACCGCACGCCGCGCCGATCGCCATGACGCTCTCATAGAAGAGCCTGGGGTCGGCCTCGTAGCCGCCGTAGCGCTTGGGTTGCAGCAGCCGGACCAGCCCGGTCTCCCTGAGCTCCTTGATGGACTCGTCGGGGAGCCGGCGGGCCGCTTCGGCGTCGGCGGCCCGTTCCCGCAGTAGCGGCGTGAGCTCCTTTACCCTGTCCAGGACCTCGAGCTCGCTCACTTGGGGGTGCTCCTCTCTAGCGGGGCATGATGCCTCGGTAAAAGTGTGGCCGCTGGTGCTCGGCAGCCGCCATGAGCGTATGCCGGTGGCCGGGACGAGCCCGGGCGGGGCGCCGGCGGGCCGTCACTAGTCTTGGACGGGTGACGACACTGGACTTCGAGGAAACCAGCCGGTACCTGGAAGGCGACTACCGGCTGCATTATCACGAGGCGGGGGAGGGGCCGGCGCTGGTGTTGCTGCACGGCTCCGGGCCTGGCGTCAGTGGCTGGTCCAACTTCCGGGGCAACTTTCCGGTGTTCGCGGACCGGTTCCGGACCGTCGTGTTCGACATGCCCGGGTTCGGCCGGAGCGAGCGCCCCGAGTTGGACCGCGCCTACCCGCGGGTGGCTGCGGACGCCCTGTTGGTGCTGCTCGACAAGCTGGGTATCGAGCGGGCCCACCTGCTCGGCAACTCGATGGGCGGGTACGTGGCGCTGGAGTTCGCCCTGGCGTACCCCTCGCGGGTCGACCGGTTGGTACTCATGGGTCCCGGCGGGCTGGCCGTCAACATCCTCGGCCCCGACCCCAGCGAGGGGGGCCGGCGGTTGGGCGACTTCATGATGGCCCCGTCCCGCGAGGCCATGGTCGCCTGGGTCGACACCATGGTGTCCAACAAGGCGGTGGTCGACGATGCTCTCATCGACGAGCGCCTGGCGAACGCCTTGGCTCCCGGGGCTCTGGAGTCGGCGGTGGCTATCTTCATGTCGCTCGGCCAGCATCCCGAGCCGGTGCCGTTGTGGGCCCGTCTCAAGGCAATCAAAGCCCCGACCTTGGTGACGTGGGGGCGCGACGACCGCATGTTGCCGGTGGAGGGGGCCCTGCTGGGCTTCCGTCAGTTGCCCAACGCCGAGCTGCACATCTTCTCGAAGTGCGGCCATTGGGCCCAGGTCGAGCGCAAATCCGACTTCGAGCGGCTGGTGATCGAGTTCCTCACCCGTTGAGGGATGGGCTACGCCGTACAAGCGGAGAGGTGAGGCAAGATGGCGAAGACTGCTGCTGCTGATAGTTACCGCCTCGTCCGCAAAGTCGCCGACATCGCAGCTGACATCGATGAGAGGGACGACTGACGAACGCACTTTACCAGGGGGTCAAGGGACGGCCCCGCAGGGGCCGAGCGAGGACACGGAGCGCAGCGGAGTCCCGCAGCGACCCTAATGGGGAGTGATGGAGCGACCGGTTGGTGAGCACTCACAGCGTCCGCGGGCAACCGAGCCCTTAGTCAAGACTGTGACGCCCTCCGGTTCGCTCCCTCTGCTGATCCCCCACTTGTGTGACCTGGTAGTGGAAGGTGGGGGCGAGCCGCCAGCAGGTGAGCACTTCGAGCGACCCCGTGCGATGACAGCACTTAGTCAAGACAGTGCCCCTGTTCGGTTGGGAGGCGACTGGGACCACCAGTGGGATGTCGTGCCATCGAGCACTTCCATTAGGGCGTTGGCGGTCACCTTGAGGCTCGAACTGTCCATGCACTCATAGGAGGTGACGGTTGATATTCGTAGGTGACGACTGGTCCGAGGACCATCACGACATTGAGATACAAGACGAAAGCGGCGCCCGCCTGGCCAAGCGGCGTCTGCCCGAAGGGGTGAAAGGAATCGTCGGGTTGCACGCCATGGTGGCCGATCACGCCGAGGAGCCGGGCCAGGCTGCGGTGGGGATCGAAACCGACCGGGGCCTGTGGGTGGCCGCGCTGGTCGAAGCCGGCTACCAGGTCTACGCGGTCAACCCCAAGGTGGCGGCCCGCTACCGGGAGCGACACTCCTCCTCGGGCGCCAAGTCCGACGCCGGAGACGCCAAGGTACTCGCGGACTTGGTCCGCACCGACCGCCACAACCACCGTCGGGTGGCCGGCGACAGCGAACTGGCCGATGCGGTCAAGGTGCTGGCCCGGGCCCATCAACGCCTGGTGTGGTCCCGGCACCGCCAAGTGCTGATGCTGCGGTCGATGCTGCGCGAGTACTACCCGGCCGCCCTTGTCGCATTGCCGGTGATCTCGCCAACCGCGACAGCGACCGTGACGCACTAGCTGTGCTCAGCCGAGCTCCGACCCCAGTCGAAGGGCGCTCGTTGTCGCGCTCGTCGATCGCGGCGGTGCTGCGCCGAGCCGGCCGCAAACGCAACGTCGACGCCCGAGCCGGCGAGATCCAGACCGCCCTTAGGGCTGCGCAGCTCGAACCGCCGTTAGTCCTGGCCGGAGCATACGGTGCCGCCGTCAAGTCGGCTGTGGCTGTGATCGCTGAGATGAGCAGCCAGCTGGCGGTCCTCGAGGCCGAACTGGCCGACCATTTTGATCAGCACCCGGACGCCGAGATCATCCGCAGCCAACCGGGACTGGGCCTTCTTGTCGGCGCCCGGGTGCTGGGCGAGTTCGGAGACGACCCGAATCGCTACGCCGATGCTAAAGCCCGCCGCAACTACGCCGGGACCTCCCCGATAACGGTGGCGTCCGGCAAGCTCAAGATCGTCCGGGCCCGCTACATCGGAAACCGCCACCTTGCTGACGCCTGCTACTGGTGGGCCTTCTGCTCTCTCGGTCAATCAGCGGGAGCCCGGCCTACTACGACCAGCTCAAAGCCAGAAACGTCGACCACGACGCCGCCATCCGCTCCCTGGCCAACCGGCTAGTCGGCATCCTCGACGGCTGCCTGCGACACCACACCGTCTATGACGAGACCATCGCCTGGGAACACCGCCAAGCCGCCTAACCCACCATCCTCTCCGCGTTTCCGAACAGAAACGACGCTCCTGCGTCGCTTCCCTACTCGCGCCTTGCCACAGCCTGGAGTCGGAGTCAAGGGCGGCCCGCAGGGCCGTCCCGAAGGGACGCGAAGCGAAGCGGAGCGCCCTTGACGCCGGCGGAAGGATGTGGCACCAACCCCCAGGCACAAGAGAAGAACCCACTGAAGGTGGGGCCGGTCCCTGCCAACGCAGGAAAGCCGTAGCTCCCACTGGACGAGTCACGCCGGGCTCCCTGGTCGGTCGTGACCGCTCTTGGCGCGGACAGGTTCCTGATTTCCAGGCTACCACCGTGCCCCAGAACAAAAACACTTGACAGCTACCGCCCGTGGGATGTCTTGACGCCCGGGCCCATGGGCGTCAGCCCCATCATGGAGTTCGCCAGCCGGCTCTGCCGGCTGGCTCGAGAGCCCCAACCTCAAAACCTCCACGGCCCCTACTTCGCGCCATCCCGGTCACCGCTCGCGGGCCGGCGAGAGGCCGTTTCATGGAGACGTGTTCGATTCGCGCGTCGAGTTCGATTTGGTGGCTGTGAGCCACCAGAACGAACACAAAGCAGGCGGGGGAGGCGGGCGAGCGGCCCGGGCGCTCGGTGCTCCGGCGGGGCGGCGCGGCGGCGCGGCCGGCGCGGCCGGGCGCACGGATCAGCCGTTTGGGCGCGTTTCGCGTGTTGGGCGCGTCCAGCTAGCTCAGAGCTAGCCAAACGCGCCCAACACGCGAATCGCACCCAAAGCCGCCCTCGCCCCTTGGGACGCGCCGGCCGTTAGATCGCCCTAGACCACCGGCAGCCGGGCGGTGGCCGCGTCGAAGGGGTCGCCGGCGGCGTGGCGGGCGGCCACCCAGCCAAAGGTGATGCTCGGTCCGATGGTGGCTCCCGGGCCGGCGTATTCGTTGCCCATGACCGACGCCGAGGTGTTGCCGGTCGCATAGAGCCCGTCGATCACCGAGCCGTCTTCGCGCAGGACCCGGCCGTGGGCGTCGGTCGTCAGCCCACCCTTGGTGCCGAGGTCTCCCGGCACCAGCTTGGCGGCGTAGTACGGCGCCCGAACCAGTTCATTGAGACAGGGATTGGGGAGGGTCGGATCTCCGTAGTAGCGGTCGTAGGCACTGTCGCCTCGCTCGAACTCGTCGTCGCGCCCGGCTCGGGCCACGCCGTTGAAGCGCGTGACGGTCGCAGCCAGATCGTCGGGGGGGACGCCGATCTTGGCGGCCAGCTCTTCGATCGTCCCCGCCTGGTAGAGCGACCCGATCGCGTACCACGATTTCGGAAAGGCCTGGCCCGGGGGGAGTCCGGCAAACTGGTACCGGCGTCGGGACCGGTGGTCCATGATGAACCAGGCCGGGACGTGCCCGCCCTCGGTGGCGTCGAGCTGCAGCTGGTCGTGGGTGAAATTGACGTAGGGCGCCGACTCGTTGGTAAAGCGCCGGCCGGCCTGGTTGACGATCAGCGATCCAGGCATGGACCGCTCCGACACGAGCGGGAACAAGCGGCCCTTCGGCAGCTCGATCGCCGGCATCCACCAGGCGTCATCCATGAGGTCCGTGGCGGCCCCGAGTTCTGTGCCCAGCTTGATGCCGTCTCCGGTGTTGCTCGGCGCCCCCATGCTCCAGTCGTGGTTGACGCCGGTGAGGAACTTCGTCCGCAGCTCGGGATCGTGGTCGAACCCGCCGGTGGCGAGCAGGACGCCGCGCCGGGCCTGCAGGCGGTGGCGCCGGCCGGCGTGTTCCGCCACCACGCCGGTCACCCGGCCGTCCGCATCTGAAACGATCTCCACGATCGGTGTCTCCAGCCGCAGTTCGACTCCGGCCTCGATCAGCGCCAGCCGCAGCCGGGCGACGAGCGCCTGCCCGTTGGTGGCCATGCGCCGGCGCCGGACGGTGTTGACGGCTACGCGGCCGGCAGCTCGCATGAGGGCCTTCTTGCCGAGCCAAGTGCGAGTGGCCTGTCCGAGGTCGTGGAAGTCGGTCGCAGTGATCCACAGCCCCAATGGGGCGTTGAGCCCGGTCGACAGCAAGCCGGCCTCCTCAGCGCCGAGCTTGCGTTTGTCAAAGGGCTTCGCCTCGATCGAGCGACCATTCGGCCGGCCGCCCGGGTACTCAGGGTGGTAGTCGCTGTAGCCGCGGCACCAGAAGAAGCGCAGGTGCTGGCTCTGCCGCTCGAGGAACTCGAGGGCCAGGGGGGCGGCGGCGACGTAGGTGTCGATCCGGGCGGCTGGCACCCGGTCGCCGACCACGGCTTCGAGATAACGACGGACGTCGGATGGATCGTCGCCCAACCCGCGCCGGAGCAGGGTGGGATTGTTGGGGGCCCAGATGCCGCCGCCTGACAGGGCGGTGCTACCGCCGTAGAGAGGTGCCTTTTCGACCACGACCACGCTCACCCCGGCCGCGGCGGCCGTCAGGGCCGCGGTCAGTCCGCCTGCCCCGCTGCCCACTACCACCAGGTCGAAGTCCTGATCCCAGTCCGGGTCCATCGGTCGATGATAGGTGGGCGCCGGGTGTTCCAAACCGGGGTTGGTCCCGATCATCGGAACACGGGTCGGGTTCTCCCCTGAAGCCGCCCCGGTTTGGCCTCGCCGTGAGCACGCCCGCACTCCCCGCCGTGAGCACGCCCACACTCCCCGCCGTGAGCACGCCCACCCCACCCTCTGGGGCGAATACTGTTCAGTAGTAGACCGTATACGACCTAGTACTCATCACTATTCGCCGGGCCCGATGCGGTCACATCCACTCGCCGGCGATCTGCTCCAGCCAGTCGCGCCACTGCTCGACATCCCACGGGTTGTACGTCTCGCCGTCCAACGCGGCCGCGGACCCGCTTCCACCGGGCGGGGCGTGTCGGCCGAACAGCTGGTCCCAGATGTCCGCGGCGCAGCGCCGCACCAGGGGCACCACCCGACTGACGTCGACCTTGTGGACGGGCCCGCTCACCGATACGGCCGAGATGGCCCGGCCGGAGCCGCGAATGGGCGCGGCCACGCAGCGCAGGCCAGCCACGTTCTCCTCGGTTTCGAGGGCCCAGTGGGCGGTGCGGACCGTGGCCAACTCCTGGCGAAAGAGCTCCGGCACCACGATGGTCCGCCCGGTCCGCCGCTCCAGGCCACGGCTGATGACGTCCTCCACCACCTTCTCTGGGGCGAACGCCAACAGGGCCTTGCCGGCCGCCGTGCAGTGCGCTGGCATCCGGCCTCCGACCCGAGTCGGCAGGCTCGGTGCGCCGTGGCCCCACAGTTTCTCGAGGATCACCACATCCGAGCCTTCGAGCAACCCCAGGTGGACCGAGTGGTGCGTCGACGCCTGCAGGTCCTGCAAGAACGGGAGGGCTCGCTCCCGGAGGTGGTTGCGCATGGCGACCAGGCCACCAACCTCGAAGAACCGCATCCCGAGGCGATAACCCGTCGAGGTGCGTTCGAGCCAGCGCAATTCGACGAGCTGGTCTGCCATCCGGTGCACGGTGGACTTCGGCAACCCGGTCCGCTCGGTGAGCTGACTGAGGCTCAGCGTGGGGGACGTGGAGTCGAAGGCGTCGATGATCGAGGAGATGCGGCCGGCGACCGACTCGCGGTGCTCGGGGGCCTCGTCGTCGTGCAGCCGGTCCTTTCCGCCCACGTCCAATGTCACAAAGTCGAGCCTATCGTCCCACTGGGCGGGAGAGGTGGTCGTGCCGGGGCAGCGGCCGGCGGTGGGCCCCCTGGCCGGGGCGGCCGGGCGGCGGCCGGCGGTCGTGAGGGGCGGGCAGGCCTCGGGTGGCCGGGCTCGGGTGGCCGGCCGGCGGGCCTCGGGTGGCCGGCCTCGGGTGGCGGGCCTCGGGTGGTAGGCCTCGGGTGGCAGGACCGGGTGGCCGACCTTATCGGCGACATGTAACGCTTTTTGGTAGCAGAAACGCTTTTTGGTAGCAGGGATGACCTCATGTGGACATGACCTCATGTGGTCGTCCCCGGCTACCAAGATCGCTAAGTGCTACCAAGAAGCCGCCCTGGACGTCGTCTTGGGTTGGCCCGGCACCCACCTGGGAACCCGGCACCCACCTGGGAACCCGGCACCCACCTGGGAACCCGGCACCACCTGGGAACCCCGGCCCCGCGGGCGCCGGCCGGCGGGCAATGGCCGGCCGGCGGTGGAGGGTGGCCGGGGGTAGCGGCCCGCCGCCCTACCCCTCAGCCAGGTCTGCGACCTTGGAGATCACCCGGTCGGCGTAGCGGTGGAAGGCGTCGATCTTCGCTTGCAGGGTCTCGGTGTCGGGTTCCATTCCATAGGGATTGAAGGAGCCGAAACCCCCTACTGCGTGGGTCACGCCCAGGTCGGCCAGGCGTCGCACCCCGTCCGCACTGAAGGCGTCGATCGAGATGGCGTGGACGGCGAAGGGCAGGTGGTCGCGCTCGTTGCGCTTGCGCAGCTCGGTCAGACGGGCCATGGCGGTGGCGAGCTCGTCGCTGGCCATCCCGGCCGGCAACCAGCCGTCGCCGAAGCGGGCGGCCCGCTCGAGGCTGCGTTCCGAGTGGCCCCCGATCAGGATCGGCAGTTTGGCGCCCGGATTGAGCTTGATGGCCGGGAAGTCGTAGAACTCGCCGTGATGCTCCACGTACTCCCCGGTTGCCAGCTCGGAGATGACTTCGATGCACTCCTCGAACCGCCGGCCCCGGCCGGCCCAGGGGACCCCGCAGGCCTGGTAGTCATCCGGCCACGGGCTGATCCCCACGCCCAGGTCGAAACGCCCGCCCGTTAGGGCGGAAACGGAGGTGGCTTCCTTAGCGAAGATGACCGGATTGCGGATCGGCAGCTTGAGCACGGCGGTGTGGAAGCGGAGGGTGGAGGTGGCCGCCCCCATGGCGGCGGTGCACGCCAGCGGCTCGATGAACGGCTTGTTCTCGAGGAACTCCCGGGTCCCGTCCGCGTTGTAGGGGTAGGTGGAGTCCGACTCCTTGGGGTAGCAGATACTGTCGGCCAGCCCCATGCTGTCGAAGCCGGTCTCTTCGGCGGCTCGGGCCAGGGGCACGTAGTAGGACGGGTCGATCATGGACAGCATGGTGGTGAACTGCATGACGAAGGAGAGTAGAGGTCGCGACGCCGCCCCGGCGGGTGACCCGGTTGACGTTGTCTCGCTGGCCGGAACAGCCGCTTTGAGCTACGACCTGGCAGCGGCCATCCTGGTGCCGTGACCACCCTGAGCTCGGACCAACGCGAGCTGGCTGCCAAAGCCCTCTGGGAAGCGGAGCGAACCGCGGAGCCGATCGGGCAGCTCACCGTCGACTACCCGGGCATCGACGTGGTCGACGCCTACGAGATCCAGCTGATCAACATCCGCCGGCGACTGGCGGAGGGCCGCCTCATCCGGGGTCACAAGGTGGGCCTCTCGTCGAAGGCTATGCAGGAGATGATGGGTGTCCACGAGCCCGACTACGGACATCTCCTGGATGACATGTTCGTCTTCGAGGACGACGAGGTCGAAACGGCGCGCCTGTGCCAGGCTCGAGTTGAGGTGGAGGTGGGCTTCATCCTGGGCGCCCGGCTGCCGGCGCCGGGCTGCAATGCCGCGGACGTGTTGCGGGCCACCGAGTACGTGGTCCCGGCCCTCGAGATCATCGACTCCCGAATCCGGGACTGGAAGATCACGCTGTGTGACACCATCGCCGACAACGCCTCGTCATGCGGGGTGGTGCTCGGAGGCCGGGCCACCCGCATCGAGCAGGTGGACCTCAGGACGGTCGGCGCCACCTTGCGGCGTAATGGCACGGTCATCGCCACGGGCAGCAGTGGTGCGGTCCTCGGCAACCCAGTGACGGCGGTGGCCTGGTTGGCCAACAAGGTGCACGGATTTGGCGTCACCCTCGAGGCCGGTCATGTGATCCTCCCCGGGTCGTGCACCCGGGCCTACGACGTGACCCCCGGCGACAATATTCGGGCCGATTTCGACACCCTCGGCGGTGTCTCCGTCAACTTTCAGTAGAGGAGCCGTAGATGTCCAAGGTCGCAGCGGCCATCGTGGGGTCAGGCAACATCGGGACCGACCTGCTCTACAAGCTCCTGCGCTCGGAGTGGATCGAGCCGCGCTACATGATCGGGGTGGACCCGGAGTCCAAGGGCTTGGCTGACGCCCGCCGGCTGGGCGTGGAAGCATCACACGAAGGCGTCGATTGGCTGCTCGCCCGCCCTGACCCCCCCCAGCTCGTCTTCGAAGCTACCTCCGCTTACATTCACAAAGAAAACGCCCCGCGCTACCTCGCCGTCGGTATCAGGGCCATCGACTTGACGCCGGCCGCCGTTGGCCCCTTCGTGGTGCCCCCCGTCAACCTGGTGGAGCACATCAATGAGATGAACGTCAACATGGTGACCTGCGGCGGCCAAGCCACCATCCCCATGGTGCACGCCGTGAGTCGGGTCGTCGAGGTGGACTACGCCGAGATCGTGGCCACCGTTTCGTCGGACTCGGCGGGGCCGGGGACCCGCCAGAACATCGACGAGTTCACCCGCACCACGTCACGCGGGGTCGAGGTCTTGGGCGGCGCGGCCAAGGGCAAGGCGATCATCATCCTCAACCCGGCCGATCCGCCGATCATGATGCGCGACACCATCTTCTGCTCGCTGCCCAGTGACGCCGACCACGACAAGGTCGACGGCTCGATCCGCCAGATGGTGGAGTCGGTGGCGACCTACGTGCCCGGTTACCGGTTGCGGAGCGATCCGCAGTTCGACGAGGTTCCCGACAGCCAGGGCGGGACAACGGGCCGCGTCGCCATCTTCATCGAGGTCGAGGGCGCGGGCGATTTCCTGCCGCCCTACGCCGGGAACCTGGACATCATGACTGCGGCAGCCGCCAAAGTCGGCGACGAGATGGCCCGCCATCTCCTAGGAGGCGAGTAGACGTGCCCTACTCCGATGCTCTCGACGTCCGGGTCACCGACACCTGCCTGCGGGACGGGTCCCACGCCAAGCGCCACCAGTTCACCGAAGACGACGTGACCTCCATCGTGGCTGCGCTCGACGCGGCCGGCGTGCCCGTGATCGAGGTCACCCACGGCGACGGGCTGGGGGGCAGCTCCTTCAACTACGGGTTCTCCCACACCGACGAACGGGTCCTCATGAAGGCGGCGGTGGCCACCGCGACGCGGGCCAAGATCGCGGCCCTGATGCTGCCCGGCCTGGGCACCAAGGACGACATCTCGGCCGCCGCCGACTTGGGGGTGTCGGTCATCCGCATCGCCACCCACTGCACCGAGGCGGACGTGTCCGCCCAGCACTTCGGGCTGGCCCGCGACATCGGCCTGGAGACGGTTGGGTTCCTGATGATGGCGCACAGCCAGCCACCCGAGGTACTCGCCAAGCAAGCCCGGATCATGGTGGACGCCGGCTGCCAGTGCGTGTACGTGGTGGACTCGGCCGGGGCCATGGTCATGGAGGACGCCTCCGACCGCGTCGCCGCCCTGGTGGCCGAGATCGGGTCGGAGGCTCAGGTGGGCTTCCACGGGCACGAGAACCTGTCGCTTTCCCTGGCCAACACCATCCTGGCCGTGCGGGCTGGGGCGTTGCAGGTGGACGGGTCCACCCGTCGGTTCGGGGCCGGCGCCGGCAACACCAGTGTCGAGGCCATGGCTGCCGTCTTCGAGCGGCTGGGTATCCGGACCGGGATCGACGTGCTCCCACTCATCGACGCAGCCGAGGACGTGGTCCGGCCGGTCATGGACGAGGAGCCCACCCTGGACCGGCTGGCGCTCATCATGGGGTACGCCGGCGTCTACTCCAGCTTCCTCAAGCATGCCTACCGGGCGGCCGATCGCTATGGCGTGTCGGGGCCCGAGATCCTCCTCGAGTGTGGGCGCCAACGTCTCGTCGGGGGCCAGGAGGACCAGATCATCCAGATCGCGGCCGAGCTGGCCCGAGAGGCGCAACCCGCGTCGGGCTGACAGTCGGCGGCCGCACTCAGGGCCGGCTCCCGTCGCGTGGCGCGGACAGCGGCAGGAGAAATCGCGGCATTTGTCTCCGGGAGCGCGGTGCAGCAGTTATGGTGCGATCCGGGGTAGCGAGGAGGGCGTCGATGGGACCAGGTTGGGTCATCGTCATCGGGCTGACGGCGGTTGGGACCGCGGCATTCTGGATCTGGGGGATCGTCGATACGGCCAGCCACCCGGAATGGGCGTTCCGACGCGCCGGCCAGAACAAGGCGTTCTGGATCGTCCTGGAAGTGGCGCTGGGGTGGTTCTGCACCCTGTTGTACTTGCTATCGGTTCGGCCCCGTGTGCTGCACCAGCAGCTGAGCTGGGCCGGCGGTCCGACGCCCTATGCGCCGCCGGCCGTCCCGGAGCCCGCCTGGTTCCCGGACCCGCAAGGAACCGGCATGATGCGCTACTGGGATGGGACGGTCTGGACGCAGTATCTGCGACCGGACGACAGGCCGGCCTGGTAGCGCCTGATCCCGGTGTTAGCTGCGCTGCTGGCGGACCAGAGCCGCGAGCTCGGCGATGGCTGACTCGAGGCGGGTGTGTACCGCGCCGCCGGAGAGCCGGATGAAATACTCGACCTGCAGGTTGACGGTGACCCCTTCGTTGTCACCGGTGCGGCGACTGTCGGTGCGCAGGCCGACGACGGGGAGACCACCCTTGGCGGCGTAGCCGATCTCGGCAGCGGTGCCCGAGTCAACATCGGGGCCGTCCAGTATGGCCAGCACGCCGCAAGAGCCATCGATCAGCGCCGCGTTGGTGGCGCCGGTCTCATAGTCGAGGTCCTGGTAGCGCAGACGCCGGTCCGGGCCGACCGGCATCGCCGCCAGCGTGACGAAAAGGTCATCCACAGAGCCCGGCGGGTCGACCGAGCCGACCGATCCTGGCGGGTCGACCGAGCCGACCGAGCCCGGTGGGTCCGCTGGCGAGTCCGCCGCGCCCCAGGGCGACAACGGGTGCAAGCCCGCAGCCCGCACGGCTGGAATGAGAACCTGACGATGCCAATGGAGACCCGCCGGCGTGAACCCGTCCGGGCCGGCCAGGTAGACGGACGGGCCTTGCTCGTCGGGCACCAGAACTGGTCGCTACGTCGTGGGCAGGACTGAGCCGGTCTGTGGGCTCTCTCCGGTGTCGACCAGGGCTTGGGCCACGTCGCGGATCTTGGTGCTGAGGTGCTGGGACGCCCGACGCAGGATGTCGAAGGCCTGGTCGGCGGTGATGCGTTCGCGCTCCATGAGAATCCCTTGGGCCTGGCCGATCATCTCCCGGGTGGTGAGGGCGGCCTGGAGGGTGTCGCGCACTTCGTCGTCGTGCGCCTCCGCGGCGGTGAGAGCCAGGCCAGCCATAGCGGCCAGGATCACCCCTTTGGCCCGGTCGAGGACCCCGAACGCCTGGGGATAGCGCGCGTAGAGGCAGAGGGCGGCGCCTCGAGTGCTTTCATCCGCCAAGAGGCGGATCGCCAGCGCGCTGCGTACCCCCGCCGCCGCCGCCACCGGCCCGAAGGAGATCCACCGTTGATCGTCGGCGAGGTCCTCGGCGTAGACCGTTCCGCCTTGGGCGATGGCATCGGGTCCGGGCCCCTCCCCGGCCTGGTGCTGGGCCACGTCGACTTCGGCCACGACCGGGTCGGTGCCGGCGGGGGTCGTGACCTCGTCCCCCTTGACGACGAAGATGCTGGCGAAATCGCAGCCGTCGATGGTCTCCACGGCCAGGTCCACCACCGCTTGCAGGGTATCGACGGCGCTGCCGGCCGCGAACAGGGCCCGGGCCGTGTCGGAGAAGCTGGCGGTGAGTTCCGAGGTGCGCTCGTCCGTGGTGCCGGAACGCTCAGCGCTGACCATGGCTTCCTCGATCGTCAAATGGATGTTCAGACGCGAACTCTATCGGGCACTCAGTTGACCATGCGATGGGAGTCGGCCCAGTAGCGCGCCCGGAGGGCCTTCTTGTCCGGCTTGCCCAGCGGACTGAGCGGGATGGCCTCGACGAAGTCGATCGACTTGGGCGCCGAGACGGAGCCTTTGCGGTCCTTGACCAAGGCGATGAGCTCCTCTTGGCCGACATCGGCCCCGGGCCGGCGCACGACCACCGCCTTGACGGCCTCGCCCCACTTGTCGTCGGGCACGCCGATGACCGCGGCCGCCGATACCCCCGGATGCGACGAAAGGACGTCCTCAAGCTCGCGAGGGAACACGTTGAACCCGCCCGTGATGATCATGTCCTTCTTGCGGTCGACGATGGTGAGGAACCCCTCCTCGTCGGCCCGGGCCACGTCGCCGGTGTGCAGCCAGCCGAACTTGAACGCCTCCGCGGTCTGCTCGGGTTTGTTGAGGTACTCCTTCATCACCAGCGGGCCTCGCACGCAGATCTCCCCGGGCTGGCCCTGATCCACCTGCTGGCCCTCCTCGTCCAAGAGAGCGACGTCGAGCCACGGTACGGCGCGGCCGCAGCTGGCCAAGCGCTGGGGATCGTCCACCCGGTGCTCTTCCTTGCGGAGCACGGTGATGGTCATCGGGCATTCGGCTTGCCCGTAGAATTGGAAAAAGACGTCCCCCAGGCGCTCGATCCCCTCCGCCAGACGGCTCGGCGACATCGCCGCCGCCCCGTAGTACAGGACCTCCAGGCTGGACAGGTCAGCGGTCTGCAACTTCGGGTGGTCGAGCAACACGTAGATCATCGTCGGCACCAGCATGGTGGCCGTGATCCGATGCCGCTCGATGGTGTCCATCACCCGCTCCGGATCGAAGTAGGGCAGCACCACCAACGCCCCGCCGCGCAGCAGGGTGGGCACGAAGAAGGCCGCCCCGGCGTGGCTGAGCGGGGTGCAACACAGGAACCGGGTCTCGCTCGGCCACTGCCACTCGGCCATCTGGATGGTCGTCATGGTGGATCCGCTTCGGTAAGTGCCGACGACCCCCTTGGGCTGGCCGGTCGTCCCTCCCGTGTAGGCGATCGATGATGGGGTCTCAGGGCTTGCGACCGCAGCGCGTAGCCGGCGGGCGCCGAACCGCGCCGCCGCGGTGGGGACGTCCTCGGCGGCATCGGTGGGAGCCAACGCCACCACCCGCTTGAGGGAAGGGACCCGCTCCTTGAGGGCCATAGCCCGTTCCTCGTAGGCCGAGGGGTCATAGAACAAGGTTTCGATCTGGGCGTCCTCGAGAATGTACACGTGGTCGTCGAGGGAGCCCATGGGGTGCAACGGCGTCCCTCGGCAGCCGGCGATCATCCCGGCCCCCATGGCGAAGAGCACCTCGGGCCGGTTGGCGGAAAGGGTCGCCGTCGAACTGCCCTGGGTTACCCCCCACGCCTCGTAGGCCTGGACATATCGGCTTATCTCATCGGCCATCTCACCTGCGGTCAGGACCCGATCGCCCAGGTAGACGGCCGGCTTGGATGGATCGCGAGACAGTCCGCGGATCAGGAGGTCACCTCCGTACGCCGGCCGGTATCGTTCGTCCAATGCCGCATCACTGCTCATGGCCCCGCCTCCAGGCTCGTCGTCTAAGGTGGAATCGTATTCTTGTCTACTGAGGATGGTTCCGACAAAGTGACCGACAGCGGCCTCCCCGTCACTCTGCCGGCGGCTCTCCGGACGACCGCAGCTGCGCATCCCGATGTCGAGGCGGTGGTTGACGGCGACCTCCGCCTCACCTACGCCGATCTGGCCGAACGGGCTTTGCGGGCCGGAGCCGCGCTGGTGGCGGCCGGGATCGCCCCAGGCGACCGGATCGCAATCTGGGCGCCCAACTCGGCCGCGTGGATCGAGGCCTTCCTGGGCTGTGCCTCGGCCGGGGCCGTTCTCGTCCCGCTCAACACCCGTTTTCAGGGTGCTGAGGCCGCCTACATTCTCCAGCGCAGCCGGGCCCGGCTGTTGTTTACCGTTGGACAGTTCCTCGGCCGGGACTACCCAGCTCTGCTGGCCGGCCAGGATCTGCCCGACCTGGGCGCGACCGTGACCTTCGACGGATCGTGGCCGGAGTGGCTGTCCGCCGGCGACGACCCCGCAGCCGTCGCCGAGTTGGACCGTCGGATCGACGCCCTCGGTGCCGACGACTGGTTGGACCTGATGTTCACGTCCGGAACCACCGGTGCGCCGAAAGGAGTACGAGCCCGACACGGCGACACCTTGCGTTCCTACCGGTATTACGCCCAGACCCTTGGCATCAGGACGGGCGACCGCTACCTGCTCGTCAATCCGCTGTTCCATTCCTTTGGTTGCAAAGCCGGGTTGGTGGCGGCCATCACCGCGGCCGCGACCGTGTATCCCGTCCCCGTCTTCGATCCGGCGGCGGCCGCGGTGCTCATCGCCAAAGAACAGATCACCGTCTTTCCCGGCCCGCCGACCATCTACTACGCCCTATTGGAGGTGCCGCCCGAGAGTCGGGAGTCCCTGCGGTCCCTCCGCCTCGCCGTGACCGGAGCCGCGAGCGTCCCCGTCGAGCTCCTGCGCCGCATGAGCGCCGAGCTCGGTTTCGACGTTGTCTTGACCGCCTATGGCCTGACCGAGACCGGAGGCTTGGTCACCATGTGCCGGGCCGGCGATCCCCTCGAGGTGGTGTCCGCCACTTGCGGCCGTCCCATCCCTGGTGTGGAGGTGGCGACCGTTGACGAGGAGAATCGGCCGACCCAGCCCGGCCACCCGGGGGAGGTCGTGGTCCGGGGCTACCCGGTGACCGACGGCTACTTCGAGGACCCGGCCGCCACCGCCGAAGCCATCGACGCAGAGGGCTGGTTCCACACCGGTGACATCGGGGTCCTTGACACCGCCGGCGGTTTGAAGATCACCGACCGGCTCAAGGACATGTACATCGTGGGCGGCTTCAATGCTTATCCAGCCGAGATCGAGGCCACCCTCCTCGAAGCCCCGGGCGTGGCGCAGGTCGCGGTCGTGGGCATGCCCGATGACCGTCTCGGAGAGGTGGGCATGGCGTTTGTGGTGGCCCGCCGCGGGGCTGAGGTCGACCCTGATGAGGTGATCGCGTTCGCCCGAGAACGGCTCGCCAACTTCAAGGTGCCCCGACGGGTGGATATCGTCGCAGACCTGCCGGTCAACGCCGGCGGCAAGGTGATGAAACACGTGTTGCGCCAGCGCGCCAGAGGAGGAGTGCCGTCTTGATCTGCGAGGGACGCGTCGTACTGGTGACTGGCGCCGGCCGGGGTATTGGCCGGGCTCACGCCTTGGAGTTCGCCCGGCAGGGCGCGGCCGTGGTCGTCAACGACCTGGGCGCCACCCTGGATGGTCAGGGTCGTTCGACCGACCCGGCGAGCGAGGTGGCTGACGAAATCCGATCCCTCGGCGGGCAGGCCGTGATCAACGGTGACGACGTCGCAGATTGGGAGGGGTCCCGGCGCATGATCGGGGCCGCCGTCGAGGCCTTCGGGCGGCTTGACGTCGTCGTCAACAACGCCGGCTTCGTCCGCGACCGCATGTTCGTCAACGCCGGCGAAGACGAGTGGGACGCGGTCGTGCGAGTCCATCTCAAGGGGCACTTCTGCGTGGCCCGCTGGGCGGCCGCCCACTGGCGGGAACAAGCCAAGGCCGGCCACACCAACGACGCCCGCATCATCAACACCTCTTCCGGCGCCGGTCTCCTCGGCAGTGTCGGCCAGGCCGCCTACTCCGCAGCCAAGGGCGCCATCCTCACCCTGACCCTCGTGCAGGCGGTCGAGCTGGAGCGGTACGGGATCACGGTCAACGCCATCGCCCCCGCGGCCCGGACCCGGATGACCGAAGAGGTCTTCGCGGCGACCATGCAGGCGCCCGAGGACGGCGCCTTTGACGCCATGGCTCCGCACAACGTGGCTCCCCTGGTGGTCTGGCTCGGCTCGTCGGATTCGGCCGGGATCACCGGGCGGGTATTCGAGGTGGAGGCCGGCCGGATCGGGGTGGCCGACGGCTGGCAGCACGGTCCCACCGTCGACAAGGGGATCCGCTGGGATCCAGCCGAGGTGGGCTCGGCTGTACGGGAACTGCTGTCGGCGGCGCCGGCGCCGGCTCCGGTCTACGGGGCGCCGTCGTGAGCGAGCCACAAGCGAGCGACGCCGGTCTCTCCCGGCGCCCGGAGTATGTGCCGGGCCACGGCCTGCTGGCTGGCAAGATCGTCCTCGTCACGGCCGCAGCCGGCACGGGCATCGGCTTTGCCACGGCCCAACGAGGTGTGGAAGAGGGGGCCACGGTGGTGATCAGCGACATGCACGAACGCCGCCTCGGTGAGGCAGCAGACCGGCTCGCCGAAATCAGCAGTGAGCGACCCCTGGCGATCGGCTGCGACGTCACCGACGAAGAGCAGGTGCAGGCCCTCTTCGAGGGAGCCATGAGCCGGCACGGCCGGGTCGACGTGTTGGTCAACAACGCCGGCCTCGGCGGCACCGCGGACCTCGTTGACATGACCGACGACCAATGGCTGAAGGTCTTGGACGTGACCCTCAACGGCACCTTCCGATGCACCCGGGCCGGTTTGCGGCACATGCGCAATCAGGGTGGAGGCGTGATCGTCAACAATGCCTCGGTGCTCGGCTGGCGGGCCCAACCCGGGCAGAGCCACTATGCCGCCGCCAAGGCCGGGGTGATGGCCCTCACCCGGTGCGCGGCCATGGAGGCGGCGGCGTACGGGGTGCGCATCAACGCGGTGGCGCCCAGCCTGGCGATGCACCCCTTCTTGGCCAAGGTCACCACCGAGGAGCTGCTCGAAGAGCTGCGCGGCCGCGAGGCGTTCGGGCGGGCCGCGGAGCCCTGGGAAGTCGCCAACGCCATCGTCTTCCTGGCCAGCGACTACTCCTCTTACCTGACCGGTGAGGTGGTCAGTGTCAGCAGCCAGCACGCCTAGGAGCGTGATCGCGCCTACCGTTTTCGATGAGGTGGATGCGTTGCTGGGCGCGGCAACCCGGGATCTCGGTGCCACCGGCTGGCGGACGTTCGAGGCGTCGCAGCTCACGGCGTTCGCGGCCGCGATCGGCTCGCCCGGGCCCGGACCGCACGACGCCGCGCCGCTCACGGCGTTCGCGGCCGCGACCCGCTCGCCCGGGCCCGGACCGCACGACGCCGCGCCGCCGTTGTTGATCCTGGCCTTGACCAACCTGTTCCTGCCGGAGCTGCTCGACGTCAGAGGCGCCAGCAACGGGATCAACTACGGCACCGGAACGGTCAGCTTCGCCACGCCCGTCCGCCCCGGTGACCGCGTCCGCGGCCGGGCCGTCCTGGTCGACGCCACCGAGGTGCCCGGGGGGGTGCAGACCACGATCGAGATCCGCGTCGAGGTGGAAGGCTGCCACGATCCCGCGTGCGTGGTCGAATCGCTGTCGCGGTGGATGCGATGACGGCCGCCGGCGCCGAAGCCGGGCGGGTGGTCCTGGTGACCGGCGGCGCCCGAGGTCTGGGTAGAGGACTGGTCGACGCCTTCGCCGATCATGGCGACCAGGTCGTGACGTGTGGGCGCCGCGAACCCGAGTCGGGCACCCAGGCCGCTCCTTTCATCATTTGCGACGTGCGGGATCCCGAGCAGGCGGCCCACTTGGTCGATGAGGTGGTCGACCGCTTCGGCCGGTTGGACGTCCTGGTCAACAACGCCGGCGGGGCGCCCTACGCCGCCGCCGCCACCATGAGCCCGCGGTTGTTCGAGCGGATCGTGGCCCTCAACCTGCTGTCACCCTTCTACGTGGCGCAGCGGGCGAATGGCGTGATGCAGGGGCAGGAGGCGGGCGGGGTCATCCTCAACATCGGCAGCGCGGCAGTGCTGCGGCCGGCGCCGAACTTCGCTCCGTACAACGCGGCCAAGGCCGGGCTCGTCGGCCTGACCCGCAGCCTGGCCATGGAGTGGGCGCCGAAGGTGCGGGTCAACCTCGTCAGCGTGGGGATCCTGCGGACCGAGCGGGTCGGCGAGTACTACGGCAGCGATCCCGCCGCGGTCGACGCCACCATTCCCATGGGGCGCATGGCTACCCCGGCGGACGTGGGCGCGCTGTGCATCATGCTGGCGTCGCCGGCGGCGGGATACGTGACGGGAGCCGACCTGATGGTCGACGGGGGCGGGGAGGAGCCGGCTTTTCTGCGGGCTGTGGTCCAGGAGCAGCCCGGCTAGTGGACCTGACCTGGGGGGTGGAGGACGAGGCGTTCCGCGGGGAGGCGAGGGCCTGGCTGGAGGCCAACGTCCCCCGCCCGGCGCTGCCTTCCGGCGACACCCGGGCCGGCTTCGCGCTCCATCTGGAGTGGGAGCGCCGCCTGTTTGCGGACCGGTGGGCGGTGGTGTCCTGGCCCGAGGAGTTCGGCGGCCGGGGCGCCAGCTTGTGGCAGTGGCTCATCTTCGAGGAGGAGTACTACCGGGCCGGCGCGCCGCAGCGGGTCACGCAGAACGGCATCTTCCTGCTGGCCCCGACGGTGTTCGAGTTCGGCACCGCCGAGCAGCGGGCGCGGATCCTGCCCCGCATGGCGGCTGCCGAGGACCTGTGGTGCCAGGGCTGGTCCGAGCCGGGGGCCGGCAGCGACCTGGCTGCGATCTCGAGCCGGGCGCAGCGGACCGACGACGGGTGGGTGCTGCACGGTCAGAAGACCTGGACGACGAGGGGGGCGTTCTGCACGCACCTGTTCGGCCTTTTTCGTAGCGATCCGGAGGCGTCGCGCCACCGTGGCCTGACCTACTTCCTGGTCCCGCTCGACGCGCCGGGAGTGACCGTGCGCGGCTTCGGTCGTCTCGACGGCGACGAAGGTTTCGCCGAGGTGTTCTTCGATGGGGTGGAGGTCGGCGCCGGCGACGTGCTGGGTGGCGTGGACGCGGGCTGGTCGGTGGCCATGGCCACGACCGGATCGGAACGCGGGTTGACCCTGCGCTCGCCCGGACGGTTTACGGCCGTGGCGGAGCGGCTGCTGGCCCTGTACCGGGCCCAGGCCACGGCCGGTGCGGCGGATACGACATGGCGGGATCGGGTTATTCAGGGGTGGATGGACGCCGAGGCCTACCGGCTTTTTACTCTGCAAGCGGTCACCTCGATCGTCGGAGGGGCCCGGCCCGGCGCCGAGTCCAGCCTCAACAAGATTTGGTGGTCCGAGATGGACATCCGCCTCCACGAGACCGCCCTGGCCCTGCAAGGCGAGGAGGGAGAACTCGACGACGCCTGGATGCGCGGCTTCGAGTTCTCCCTGTCCGGGCCGATCTACGCCGGCACCAACGAGATCCAGCGCAACATCGCGGCCGAGCGGTTGCTCGGCCTCCCCCGGAAGTAGGGCGAGTTGCACTTCGGCTTCGACGCGGAGCAGATCGCCGGGCGCGACACGGTGGCGGCCCTGCTCGACAAGCAGTGCTCCCTGCCGGCGCTGCAGGAGGCGTGGGCCGCCGGCAGCGGGGCGCCTCTACGCGGGTTGTGGGACGAGTTGGCGGCTCTCGGCGTGCAGGGCCTGCTGGCCCCCACGGACGTGGGCGGCTCGGGCCTCGATGAGGTCACGATGGCGCTGGTGCTGGCCGAGACCGGTCGAGTGGCGTTGCCGTTGCCGATCATGGAGACCGCGGCGGTGGGCGTGCCGCTCGTCGCCGCGGTGGGTGATCCGGCCGGCGTCCTGCCTAGGCTCATCGACGGGTCCCTGTTGCTGACCCTGGTGACCGGGTCGGGTCGGTCAGGCGGGTCGGGCGGGTCGGCCGGGTCGGCCAAGTCGGGTGGGTCGGTCGGGTCGGTCGGGTCGGTCGGGTCGGCTGGGTCGGGCGCGTCGGCCGAGTCGGCCGGGTCGGGCGGCTGGGTCGGTTTGGCGCCGGCGGCGGGGCTGGCCGATCTCTTCCTGGTGGACGGGCCCGGCGGCACCATGCTCTACCGGCGTGACGAGGTCGATCTCGATCCGGTCGGGTCGGTCGACCGGACCCGCGACCTGGCCCGGGTGCGGCCCCGCCCGGGGCGGGCCGGCGCTGGGACCTGGCTCGGACAGGGACCGATCGCCGATCGGGCCGCGCTCGGGGCGGCTGCCCAGCTCATCGGGCTCGGTAGCGAGCTGGTCCGCACCACGGTCGACTACGTCAAAGCGCGGCACCAGTTCGGCGTTCCCATCGGCAGCTTCCAAGCGGTCAAGCATCACCTGGCGGACGCCACCCTGCAGATGGAGTTCGCCGCGCCTGCCGTCTGGGCCGCGGCCGCCCTCGGCGAGGGCGCAGCCGACCGGGCCCGCGCCGTGTCGATGGCCAAGGCCATGGCGTCGGACGCTGCCACCGGAGCCGCCCGGACCGCCCTGCAGTGCCACGGCGCCATGGGCTACACGGACGACTACCACCTGCACCTGTGGCTGAAACGGGTGTGGTGCCTGGCCGGCGCCCACGGGTCGGCCGCCTGGCATCGCGACCGGGTGGGCAGGGAGCTAGGAATATGACCGCAATCGCACAAGGAGCCACATCATGAACGAGGCCTACATCGTCGACGCCGTCCGCACCCCGGTCGGCAAGCGCGGCGGCGGATTGTCGGCGGTCCACCCCGCTGATCTGGGGGCTGCGGCCATCACCGCCTTGATGGACCGCACCGGGATCGATCCGGCCGCGGTGGAGGACGTGGTCTTCGGCTGCGTCGACACGGTCGGACCGCAGGCCGGCGACATCGCCCGCACCTGCTGGCTGGTGGCCGGGCTGCCCGACGAGGTGCCAGGGACGACGATCGACCGCCAGTGCGGGTCCTCCCAGCAGGCGCTGCACTTCGCGGCCCAGGCGGTATTGAGCGGCACCTCCGACGTGGTCGTCGCCGGCGGGGTGCAGAACATGAGCATGATCCCCATCAGCTCGGCGATGACGCTCGCCCAACCGCTCGGCTTCGACGACCCGTTCTCAGGGTCGGCGGGATGGCGTGCCCGGTACGGCGACGAGGAGGTGTCCCAGTTCCGGGCGGCTGAAATGATCGCCGGCAAGTGGGGGATAAGCCGCGAGGACATGGAGCGCTTTGCCCTCCAGTCACACGATCGGGCCTTGCGGGCGATCGATGAGGACCGCTTCGGCGACCAAGTTGTGTCGGTGGCGGGCGTGACCGTTGACGAGGGCCCTCGGCGCGGGACTTCCTTGGAAAAGATGGCGGCCCTCCCAGCCCTGGTCGACGGTGGCCGGCTCACGGCCGCGGTGTCGAGCCAGATCTCCGATGCCGCGGCTGCACTCCTGGTCGTCAACGAGCGGGGGCTGGCGGCGCATGGGCTGACTCCCAGAGCCCGGGTGCACCACCTGAGCGTGCGGGGCGCCGACCCGATCTGGATGTTGACGGCGCCCATCCCGGCCACGGAGTACGCCTTGGGCAAGGCTGGTATGACCATCGACGAGATCGACCTGGTGGAGATCAACGAGGCCTTTGCGTCGGTCGTCCTGGCCTGGTTGGCCGACAGTGGCGCCGACCCGGAGCGGGTCAACGTCAACGGCGGCGCCATCGCTCTTGGTCATCCGCTCGGAGCCACCGGCGCCCGATTGATGACGACCCTCCTAGCCGAGCTGGAGCGGACCGGCGGCCGCTACGGCCTGCAGACCATGTGCGAGGGTGGCGGCCAGGCCAACGTCA
>Ga0302325_10005975_pt1 | contig 27537 bp, 19 predicted proteins | sample Palsa_T0_2_FD_201948 | JGI IMG/M metagenome (GOLD analysis project Ga0302325, IMG submission 201948) | Peat permafrost microbial communities from Stordalen Mire near Abisko, Sweden - Palsa_T0_2 | ecosystem: Environmental > Terrestrial > Soil > Palsa > Peat permafrost | place: Sweden: Abisko... | reverse complement strand
CTATCTACGCAGTCGTACCCACGACCCACCCCCAAACGGCAAACAAATATCCGGACATGGTCGGGCTGGAAACGATTGAGCAGTTTGCCATGCTGAATCAGATCACTCTGTCCTATGAGAGCAATAAGCCGATTCCCGCCAGCAGCTATCCGGTCTATGTATCGTATTCGTCAGCCAAGCTCCCGGATGGAGTTGCTCAGCCGTTCATAACCTGCCCGACGATAGGATCTGGACTTACGTACAGTTGCCAAGGTCTCGATTTCAGAGACCTGGAAGGCGCCAACGAAACCCTGGTAAGCGGTATCGTCAAGGCAGACGAGCCGGGATTTTATGTTTTTTCGGCGCCGTGGGAAACCGTTAGCGCGCTGATGGCGAACATCAACAAGCTCGAAGGATACAACCTGACGCTGCCTGCGAGCTATGCCGGTCCTAACTATATTTATGCGATCTCGATAGCGCCGTCGGGCAGCGCCAGTTTGGTTACCTACAACAGCAATGTGAATCCGCCTCACACCTACCCCACACTGCCTGCTGGGGGGATCGTTAGCGCCGCTTGTCTGCCGGCAACGACCAACACAACTTTCCACATCCAGGTAACGGGCGGCGTCGGCGGCGCCGTGGCTCCAGCGGGAATCAACATCAATGAAACGGTGTACATGATTCGTCACGCCGAGGCGCATCCGACAAAATGGTGGGAGGATGGCAACTACGTTGGCGCGGGTCAGTGGCGCGCGCTGGATCTTCCCAACGCCTTGCGCGGCAAGATTCATCCTAATCTGGTTTACTCCATCGATCCCGCTCAGGACCTTACCGGGAGCACGAGTGCAGTAGGCGATTCGTATTCCTATGTCAGGACCAACACGACCGTGCTACCGTACGCCATCGCCAATAATCTGCCCTACAATGTGGCCGCGAGCTTCGAGATGCTGGCCCAGACCCCGCCCCAGCAGCCGCTAGCCACGCAAGCCAGCAATTTTTTCTTTACCGGCGGCACGTTCTCTAATCAGGCCCTGCTGGTGGGATGGGAGCACGATCATATTCCAACCACCGTCAATGCGCTCCTCGCCAGCTATCACGGCACTGTGCCACCGGCGCCCGATTGGCCCGACAATGACTACGACACCGTCTGGACGGTGACGCTGGACGCCAACGGCAATTTGTCCATTGACAACGCGACATGCGAAGGCATAAACTCCAAGGCGCTGCCGAAAGCGCCGCCTCAATTCTGACCGTCGCTCAGCAGCGGCGTGCGCAACTGTTGCCCGCGGTCTCGCACCTGCTCCCTGGCAATGGTGCTACACTAGACGGAATTAAGGATGTGGCTTCTCTTGTCTACCTGTCCACATTTATTCCGCTCTCATCCCAACCTCAGCGATGAAGTGAATCGCAACATTGCGCAGTCGGAAATTGAAGGGGGCGTGTCTCTCAACGATCTGCCACCCGCGACCGTATTGGAGATTCAAACCCAGCACCACTGTTACCTGGTAGTGCTTCTGAGTGACAACAAAGCGCTCATCTCAGGACATCCACAGTACTGCCCGGAGCCGACCCAGGTGGCAATCGCGGGTTCAACGTGGGGAGGATCGATGTTGAAGCGGCGCTTTGTCGGTCGAGGCATGCACCTGGAGTTTTGTCATCCGCAGTACCCGACACCCATTGTCACTTCACCTATCCAGGAAATCCGAGAGCCGCGAATGCAGCAGGTCCAGGATCAATGCGCCGACATCGATCGCCGCCGTTGACTCAGTCTTGCCCGCAACACCCAATTTTCATCGGTTCCAGGGTAGTGGGTCAGTTTGAAATTCACGCGCTTACCGGTGTCGGGCGGAGCACGCTCGTTCGGCAAGCTCAGGGCAGGCCCTTAAGGCGTGCATATTGCAGCCCCAATTGGAAACGCGCGTTAGCGCCTGAGGTAATTCTACCCCCTTACCTCAGCGGCTGAAGCCGAGACATTAGAGAGAGGCTCTCACCTGCACGCCTGAAGAGGCCGCTGAGGAAGTCGATTTGTTAGTCATGTGCTGCCGGCTAAAGCCGGCTCGGGAAGAAAAATAAAGGGCTTATCGGCACGACTGAAGTCGTGCCCTGTTACAAAGCTTTCGGAAGCGGATTTTTTCAGCGGCCTGTGAAGGCGTGCTCCACCCAAGATAACTTGGATTACTATTCAGACCGACCCATTACGGTTCCAGGCCATTCGTTGACTGTGGGAATGCCACATCCTTAAGATGGGGCGAAACGAAAAGGACTCGGGCGACACACCTTTTAATGATCGACCGCATCATCTCGCATTACCGCATCGTCGAGAAGTTAGGCGGCGGCGGCATGGGCGTCGTCTACAAGGCCGAAGACACCAGCCTTCACCGATTTGTCGCTCTGAAATTTCTGCCGGATGAGGTAGCCAAAGACCCGCTGGCCCTGGCCCGCTTCCAGCGCGAGGCCCAGGCAGCCTCTGCCCTGAACCATCCCAACATCTGCACTATCTATGAGATCGGCCAGGAAGACGGCCAGCCATTCATTGCCATGGAGTTTCTGGACGGCGCGACACTGAAACATCGTATCGACGGAAAGCCACTCGAAAACGATGTTCTAGTCGGTCTGGCGATCGAAATTGCCGACGCACTGGACGCCGCCCATGTTGAAGGGATCGTCCACCGCGACATTAAGCCCGCCAATATCTTTGTGACCAAGCGCGGCCATGCCAAGATCCTTGATTTCGGACTGGCGAAGGTCGTACCCACGGCGGGTTCGTCGAGCAAGATTTCGGCAGCCCAAACAATTACTGGCGCACACGAAGAGCAGCTGACCAGTCCAGGTTCGACGCTCGGGACCGTAGCCTACATGTCGCCCGAGCAAGTGCGAGGCAAGGAACTCGATGGCCGGACGGACTTGTTCTCGTTTGGCGTTGTCTTGTACGAAATGGCCACGGGCACGCCGCCCTTCCGCGGGGAAAGTTCAGGAGTAATCTTCAAAGCCATTCTGGACGGAGCGCCTACGCCGGCAGTGCGGCTCAACCCTGACGTTTCCGCCGACCTGGAACGAATCATCAGCAAGGCGCTGGAGACGGACCGCGACCTGCGTTATCAGTCCGCAGCCGATCTCCGCACGGACCTGAAACGTCTGAGCCGCGAGTCGGAAACCATCCGGATTTCCAGCACGTATTCCGCCCAGAGTACGGCCGCTCATCCCGCCGTCGTCGCGCTTCCCGCTGCAAAGCGTCATTCTTTGCTAGCCAAGATCGTTCTCGCGACGGTCCTGCTCGCGGTAGTCATCGGGGCGATCGTGTTCCTGCGCTCGCAGCGTGGCGAGCGCATAACCGAGAAGGACACCGTGGTTTTGGCGGACTTCGATAACTCCACCGGCGATCCGGTCTTCGACGACGCGCTTAAGCAAGCCCTGAGCGTCGCGTTGCGCCAGTCTCCATTCCTCAACGTGCTCTCACCCGACAAGGTGAGCGGAACGCTGCGGTTCATGAGGCTGCCACCGGATACGCCGCTCAGTGCCGAACGTGCTCGCGAGGTCTGCCAGCGAGCCGGAAGTAAGGCGTACATTGCGGGTTCGATTGCGCGCCTGGGAACGGACTATATCGTTGGCTTGAAAGCTGTCAGCTGCCGGAGCGGTGACATTCTCGCTCAAGACCAGGCCACGGCGCCCGCCAAAGAGAAAGTTCTGGATGTGCTCGGCAAATCCGCGACCAAGCTCCGCGCGGAACTCGGGGAAACCTTGGCTACAGTTCAGAAGTACGATGTGCCGTTGATTCAGGCAACGACCTCATCGCTGGAAGCGCTGAAATCTTACAGCCTGGGGGTGAAGGCCTCGGACGAAAAAGGACCCACGGCCGCTCTGCCCTTCGATCTGCGTGCCATCGAACTGGATCCTGACTTTGCCATGGCGTACCGCGCTTTGGGACTCAACTACTCGAACATGGCGCAAATAGGCCGCGCGAGTGAATATCTCACCAAGGCATTCCAGTTGCGCGAGCACGCCAGCGAACGGGAAGCCATGATCATCGCCGCCGACTACTATCTCCTGGTCACCGGTGAACTGCAAAAGGCAGCACAAACCTTCCAGCAGGTCTCGGCCATTTACCCGCGCGATGAAGCCGCTGTCGGTAACCTGGGGAGCGTTTATCAGCAACTTGGGCAATTCGAGAGGGCCATTGAAATCGAGCGTCAGGCGCTTGCCATGAACCCGGACGCGGTGAACGCATATGAGAACCTCGCCAATGACTACATGGCGCTGCAACGCTTGGATGAGGCGCGCCAGATCATTGCCGCCGCGCACGCGCAAGGCCTCGAGGATTACGTTCTGCACATGGGCCAATATGCGCTGGCGTTCCTGGCCAATGACGCTGGAGCCTTGGCTGAGCAGCAAACGTGGTTCAGCGCTCGACCTGAGGCGGAGCCTTATGGACTAGCGCTGGCGAGCCGCACCGAGGCATTCCACGGCAAGGCAAGGAAGGCGCGCGAACTTCTGCGAAAGGCCATCGAATCTGCCGTGCGTGGCGACAGTCGGGAGAACGCAGCTTTGTGGCAGGCTGGTGGCGCAATTCGGGAGGCGGCCTTCGGCGATCCCGCTGAGGCGCACCGGCAAGCGACTGAAGCCTTGCAGACGGCGCCCAGCAGCCAGGCAGTGGAGGTTGTGGCCGCGCTGGCCTTCGCCGCTGCTGGCGATGTCGCTCGCGCTGAGTCCTTGAATCGGGACCTCCGAACCCGCTTTCCGCTCGACACCGATGTTCAAGGCTATTGGTCGCCGGCCATTGAAGCGCAAATAGCGCTCACGCAAAAAGATCCAGCGCGTGCTCTCGATTCGCTGCAGGTCACAACCCCACTGGAGTACACCGGGGTTCCCTTCGAGTTGAATATCTCCTGCCTGTATCCCACTTATCTGCGGGGCGAGGCTTACCTGGCTTCGGGACAAGGCAAAGCTGCAGCGGAGGAGTTCGACAAGATTCTGAAGCACTCTGGCATGGTCTGGAACTGTTGGACGGGAGCGTTGGCGCAATTGGGAGTGGCTCGTGGCAATGCCTTGGAGTCGAGAACATCGCAGGGCGTGGATGCCGATGCCGCCCGGGTCCGGGCACTCGCCGCTTATAAAGATTTCTTCGCGCTTTGGAAGGACGCTGACCCCGATGTTCCCGTCTTGAAAGAAGCCAAGGCGGATTATGCGAAGCTGCAGTAATACGGCGTTCAAGCCTGTAAAGCAAGGGTCTGAATGAAGAGAGTTCTTCTTTCCTGGAGTAGTGGCAAAGACAGCGCATGGACCCTCCATGTCCTGCGCCAGCGTGGCGACTGCGAGATCGTGGGATTGCTAACCACGGTGAACACCGAGTTCGACCGTGTGGCCATGCATGGGACTCGGCGGTCTGTACTGGAAGCGCAGGCAAGAGCCGCTGGGCTGCCGCTGTGGGCCGTACCCCTGCCGTGGCCCTGCTCCAATGAAGACTACGAGCAGCGAATGGGTGAGGTCTGCGCCCGTGCGGTGAGCGAAAATGTGGAGGCGATTGCTTTTGGCGATTTGTTCTTGGAGGACGTCCGGGCCTATAGGGAAAGACAATTGCAACCGACCGGGCTCAAACCGCTGTTTCCGCTTTGGCAGCAAGCGACCTCGATATTGGCCCACGAGATGATTGCGAACGGTCTTTGTGCCAAGTTGACTTGTGTGGACACCAAACAACTGCCGTCCACGTTTGCGGGCCGGGATTTCGATGAGGCTTTGCTGCGTGAATTGCCATCCGGGACTGACCCCTGCGGCGAGCACGGCGAGTTTCACACCTGCGTCTATGCAGGTCCGATGTTCCATTCCCCTATACTTCTGAAAGCGGGAGAAATTGTGACACGTGACGGTTTCGCCTACGCTGATTTCGCTCCGCAATGAAGCAGGCCAGGCCATTGAACAGGACCGCGCCAATAAGAACATGCAGCCAAGAGCGGCCAAGAGGTGCGAAGCAGTACCATTAGACATGAGCAGAATTTATCCAGATTGCCCCGACTCTGACGCTTCTAACCAGTGGCTAGCTGCCGACCTCCTCTTTCGACAAGACCCAGACGAGGAAGAGGACGAAGAGGACGACGACGATGACGACGGCGAAGAAGATGAAGAGGACGACGATGAGGACACCGACGACGGCTACTCGGAGTGAGCGCCCTTATTCATTGCCATGAGTGAAGGATGAAGCGTGAAACTTTCATCAAGGTAGTGGAGGAGGCGCTCGACTCGCTCCCGCAAGAATTTCGCAGTCGCATTCGTAATGTTGCTGTGCTTGTGGAGGACCTGCCGCCGAACCAGTTATCAGCGCACGAGGGACAACCCAGGAAGCTGCTATTGGGTATTTTTCATGGCGTGCCCACGACTAAGAAGAGCGTCTTCGACCTGCCCAGAGGACCCGATCACATCGTGCTTTATCAGAAGAACATCGAAGCGGTCTGCTCCACCGAGGCCGAAGTCCGGGAGCAAATCCGGAGGACAGTCATTCATGAACTAGGCCACTATTTTGGAATGGATGAGGAGCAATTGAAGGATGTTTAGCCGCAAGCTGACTGGAACCAGCTCAGTAGTGCCCATCGGCAATGCGATGCGTGAACGGCTTAATGTTGTTGATCGCCTGCCCCCCTTGAGTCAGTCCAGAAGACAGGTCTTGAAGCTCTTTCTCGGCTGCGGTTTCAGCCAGTTCGCGCGTAGGCGCGTGGCCCCAGGACACCAATTCATCAGGCTTCTGCTGGCGGCAAATCATCCAGTGATGGCGCGTTCCCTTGTGAAAAGGTTCGGTTTGAAACGACACGACATACGGACTAAGCGCTTCTTTCATTTGCATACTTCTCGCTTCTGAGGACCATGGGGATTGGCCCGATCGTATTTCACATTCGCAATCGAAGAGACACCTAGGACTACAGCTTCATCATACGCTCATTTTCTGAGAGGCGTAGATGTCCATCGTCAGGAGGCAGGACCCTTGTATTTCTTGCCCAGCGTCTCCGCCTGGAATGTCCGCTCGTCCACGAGATGCAGACGGTTGACCATCGCCCGCGACAGCAGCCTGTAATGGTGGATCTCCAGCAGATAGTAAATGACGAACCAGATCGGCTTCTCGGTGGTCATCCATTGCTGATCGTCGAAGCGCTTCAGGTTGACGGGACGGGAAAACGTCCTCATCGTCCGCTTGCGCCGCAGGTTGAAATAGGTATCGAAGTAGCTCATGGCCAACTCGCGCAGCGAGCGGTACACCGGCTCGCGATAGCGGCAACTGGTGTAGTTGGACTTGGCGAGCGAGCCCCAGTGCCCCTTCACGCGATAGACGGCGATGACGTGGTCGGTGTCGTGCTCGGCCTCGAAATCCAGAATCAGCGGAGGATAGCCATTGGCGCGCAGGGCGGCCGCCGCGAAGATCGCTCCCTCGAAACAATGGGCCGTATTCTCGTGCAGCACTCGCCGCGGCGACCAGGCGGTATCGCCCAGGTGATAGGGCATGTCATCGAGGAAGCGCTGAATGCCGTAAGGATCTTTCAGGCTGCGCAGTTTGCGCAGTTCAGCCGGAGTGAAGCCGAGGTCGTCGTTGGCCATGATGACGTGATTGCAGTGTAACCCATCGTACTTCGGCCAGCCGGCCATGTACCCGGCACACCTGGGGAAGTCCTGATCAAGTCAAGGCGAAGCCCCTCAGCGGCTAAACAGGCTGCTGAAAAAGTCCGAAGAGCAGATTCCTCGCGGGCTGAAGCCCGCTCGGAAAAATAAAAATAAAGGACTTATGACGGCGCACCTAAAGGTGCGCCCCTTCAAAATGCGCGGACAACAACTTTTTCAGCAGCCTGTAAAGCCGCATTGATATTGCGGCATTTACGGACGGCCTGAAGGCCGTCCCCTTCGAGGAACCGGCCCAAGCAGAGCTTCCCTAGCGCACCGGCAATCCTGACGCTGTATCGTCCGGCCTGCAATTCACCTTATTTGTTGTGTTTTCTGGTCCGCCATTGCATTATTTTTTCCGGGAGCATGGCATGAAAAAAAGGGCGTTCACGTTTCTAATCATCTGGCTAGTGTGGTGGTTGTGCGCTGCGCCGGGCAGCGCGCAGCAGAAGGACCAAACTTCGATTACGGTCGAGGGTCTCGACGGCGCCAAGATGACGTTTACCTTGGAGCAATTGCGCCAAATGCCACAGGACTCCGTCTCGCTGGCAAACCCTAATCCGACTACCTCCGAACAATACGAAGGAGTGCTGCTGAGGACCCTGCTGGCAAAAGTGGATACGACGATCGGCAAGAAACTCCACGCCGACGATCTGCGGGATTACGTGGAGGTCGCCGGACGCGACGGTTATCGCGTCGTCTTCGCGTTGGCGGAACTCGATCCGACCTTACAGGAGAATAAGGTGCTGGTTGCGATCAGCAATGAGGGTAAGCCATTGGACGATATATTGGGACCGGTGCGCGTCATAGCGCCACAGGATAAGCGTCAAGCGCGCAGTGTACGGATGGTAATGACGATTACGCTACGCCAAGCGCCCTAACAGGCCGCGGAAAAAGTCGGAGCAGGGCCCGGTGCCGCCGGCTAAAGCCGGCTCGGGAAGAAAAATAAAGGGCTTATCGGCACGACTGAAGTCGTGCCCTGTGACAAAGCGTTCAAGGCGGAGTTTTTCGCAGCCTGCTAGTCTTTCTGCACCATCACTTCGGTTGACTTGATGACGGCGCGGACGGAGTCGCCCTTCTTCAGGCCCATCGACTCGGCGCTGGAACGGGTGATGATGCTTTCCACCTGCTGGTCGCCGATATTGATGACGACATGCGCCATGATGTCACCCAGGGTGATGGATTCGATTGTTCCGGCGAGCTGATTGCGTGCAGAAAGTGTCATGTGGATAGCGTAAGGGAGCGGCTCTGGGAAGGTCAAATGTCGGAGTTATTCGGTAGTGGGTCAGTTTGAAATCCACGCGCTTACCGGTGTCGGGTGGAGCACAGCCTGTGAAGGCGTGCTCCACCCAAGATAACTTGGACCACTATTCAGACTGACCCATTACGAGTTACTCGTTGCGCAAGGCGACCATGGGATCGACCACGGTGGCTCGGTGGGCAGGAATGTATGATGCAGCCAGGGCAACCAGCAACAGCAATAACGAAACGCAGGCAAAGACAAGCCAATCGGACGAACTTACGCCATAGAGCAGGTTGGCCATCACGCGTGTAAGAACCACACCCCCGACCAAACCAATCGCCACACCGGTAACAGCCGCGATCACACCCTGGCGGATTACGAGTTTGAGAATGTCCCGGCGCTGCGCGCCCAACGCCATACGAATGCCAATCTCGCGGCTACGCTGGAGTACCGAATAGGAGATGAGGCCGTACAGTCCGATCGTCGCCAGGATGAGCGCAAGGCCGGCAAAACTGCCGATCAGATAAAACGGGTAGCGCCGCAGGAAGACCGCTGGCGAGCGGTCCACAAATTCCTCCAGCGATTGCGGCTGAATAAATGCCAACTCCGGATCGGTGGAGTGCATGGTGGAGCGCGCCGTCCTCAACATGGCCAATGGATCGCCACTGGTTCGGATCACGTAGTTTAAGTAAGTCGTATAGGCGGAGTCTTGATCCACTGGGAAGTAAATGACCGGTGGAGGAGGCACGGCGAGATTGTCCTCAGCCACGTCGCCCACAACACCGACGATCTGGCGGAACGGTTCTTCCGGTGAAAAAGTCATGCGCAGGCGCTTGCCGGTAGGATCCTCGCCTTCAGGCAAATAGCGCTTCACCCACGCTTCGTTCACAATCGCGATCCAGGGGCTGTTCGGCGTGTCCGATGTCAAGAAGTAGCGTCCGCGCAGCAGCGGGATTTTCATCACGGCAAAATAATCTTTCTCCACACGGCGGGAGATGGAAGATTCTTCCTCGCCTGGGGCGACGGCCCGTCCTTCAATCAGAAATCGATTGTTGCCGCGATTCCCAGCTACCGGCAGGCCGCTGGTGGCCGATGCGCCCTGCACGCCGGGCAAACTGCGTAGACGGTTCAGGAAATCGTGGGCAAAGCGCAGTCCGTTGGGATTGCTGAAAGGCCATGTCTTCGAGACCGGATATGACGGCCCCGAAAGGGTCACCAGGAACGTCAGCACATGGTCCGGCACGAATCCCGGGTTTTGGCTGAGCACGGAGCGGAGGCTTTGCAGCATAAATCCGCCCGCAACCAGCAAGACGAGGGAGATGGCGATTTCGCCGATGACCAGAACGTTGCGCATGGGAGCATGGGAAGCACTGGTGCCACCGCGCGATTCATCCTTCAGAACTTCCGTGATAGGCGTTTGCGGAACGGAGAGCCCCGGCCCTAAGCCGAAAAGAATGGCCGTGAGCACGGTAATTCCGGCCACGAAGGCCAACACCGGGAAACTGATGCCGACATCCGCCAGGTATGGCATGGCCGCAAGTTGCGCCTCTGGAATCGATCGCGTCAGAAGCCACACACCCAGCGCAGCTCCCAGAAATCCGATCAGCGCCCCGACGACGGAGAGCAGCAAGCTCTCGATGAGCAACTGCAACACCAGGTGAAATTGCTTGGCTCCCAACGCGCTACGAATGGCGAATTCGCGGCGGCGATCGATGGAGCGGCTCATCATCAGATTGGCAATGTTGGCGCAGGCGATCAGCAGGACCAGGATCACGGCGGCGAAAAGCACCAGCAACAACGGGCGAACATCGCCCACAATTTCAGAGCGCAGAAGCCCCACATTTACCGTCACCGCCGCATTTTGCTCCGGATATTCGGCCGCCAGTTGCGCGTTGATGGCCTGCATTTCTGCTCGCGCCTGGTCGAGAGTGACGCCAGGGGCAAGCCTGGCAATCACGTTCAACCAGCGGCCACTGCGCGCCGTGGTTTCATAAAGATTCAAGTGCAGAGGGACCCAGATGGGCACAATGCCCGCGGGACCCAGCTCGAACGAGCGCGGCAAGACGCCGATAACGGTTACTGGTTTGCCATCGAGACGAAGGACGCGCCCGATGATTTTAGGATCGCCGGAGAAATCGCTGTGCCAGAAACTATAGCTGAGCAGGGCCACCGTGGGACCCGAGCCTTCCGGCAGATCCTCACCGGCGGCAAAGTCGCGACCGAGCACCGGGCCCACTCCCATGGTGGAAAAGAAATTGGTGGTGACCATGGCGCAAAACATGGTCTTGGCATCGCCATTGCCGGTTATGGTGAAAGCGTCGGGCGCGTAGCCGGCAAGGGACTGGAAACTCTTTGCGCTTCGCTTCCAGTCGAGAAAATCGGGATAGGAAGCGACGTAGGAACAGCACCCGACCTGGTGCCGGCCTTCGCCGATGGTGACTAGCCGCTTCGCATCGCGAAAGGGCAGGGGACGCAAGAGTACGGGATAAACAACGGAGAAGATCGCGGTGTTAGCGCCGATCGCCAGGGCCAACGTGATGATCGCCACCGCGGTGTAGCCGGGACTCTTCCGCAGCATGCGCAGTCCGTAGCGAAAGTCCTGTTTCAGGGTTCCCATGAAAGCAACGGATCGCAGTCAACAGCCACAAATATCAATGGGCAGAATTTCTTCAACCTTTTCTGCGCATGACTAAGTTAGTTCTTCAAGACGGACTTTGACAACTGCTCTAGCGCAATCCTTCAGGCTGCGGAAAAAGTCGAAGCAGGGCCCGTGCCGCTGGCTAAAGCCGGCTCGGGAAGAAAAACAAACGGCTTATCGGCACGACTGAAGTCGTGCCCTGTTACAGAGCTCAAAGCGGACTTTTTCAGCAGCCTGTCTTGCCGTGGTGCGATGCAGGCGGGCAGACTGCTGCTGCACGAAAAATACTGCTTTTCTGAAGTGAGGCAGGGCACTAGGTTCTTGGGAATCGTTCGCGGCGCCTGGCGCATCTGAAAACTTTCGCGGTCTGTTGCAACTTGTATTGCAGAGGTAAGAAGCGAAATTCCGCGCCCCGAACGAGCGTTCGTTCGTTAGCACCGAAGTGCGGCAGCCTGTTTGCTTTCAATCGCTTAGCAGGTTACTTTGTGATATTTCGCAATTGTTCCACGTGGAACAATTGCATCCAGAGAAGGAAAAGGCCAACTTCGAGGAGCAGTCGAGGAAAGATCGATGGCAAGCACGACCGTCGCTGGCTCGCAGGGTTTTACGCTCAGCCGCCCTGCGCCCAGCCCGTGGCTGATTGCGGTCTCCGTGATGCTGGCGACGTTCATGGAGGTGCTGGACACCTCGATTGCGTCCGTGGCCTTGCCCTATATTGCCGGCAGCCTTTCGGCCAGCAACGATGAAGCTACCTGGGTGCTGACCAGTTACCTGGTGGCGAACGCGATAGTCTTGCCGGCCAGCACATGGTTCTCTCTGAAGTTTGGCCGCAAACGTTTTCTGCTCACCTGCATTGCAATCTTCACGGTGTCGTCGTTTATGTGCGGCGCGGCCACCAGCCTGTGGATGATCCTGCTGGCTCGCGCTGTTCAGGGCGCTGGCGGCGGCGCGCTGCAACCCTTGTCCCAGTCGATTCTGCTGGAGAGCTTTCCGCCTGACAAGCGTGGCATGGCTCTGGCGGTGTTCGCTCTGGGAGTGGTGGTCGCTCCCGTACTTGGGCCCACCCTCGGCGGCTATCTCACCGACACCTACTCCTGGCGCTGGGCTTTCTACATCAACATTCCCATTGGCATTTTTGCCATTTTCATGATTCTCCGTTTTGTGGAGGATCCGCCTTACATCAAGAATGCAAAGCCCGGCAAGATTGACGGCATCGGGCTGGGCCTGCTGGCGGTGTGGCTGGGTTCGCTTCAGATCATCCTCGACAAGGGCCAGGAGGACGACTGGTTTGGGGCCACATGGATCCGCTGGACATCGGCTGTTCTGATCATAGCCTTCGTCGCGTTCATCATTCGAGAGGTTACGCACGACAAGCCGCTGGTCGATCTGCGCGTCTTTCGACACCGAAACTTCGCGCTCGGCTGTCTGCTGATCGGTATCTTTGGAGGCGCCCTTTATGGGCTGATCACCTTGTTGCCGCTGTTCTACCAGGAACTGCTGGGGTATACCGCCTATGCGGCAGGCTGGGCGGTGAGCCCGCGCGGAATCGGCGCCATCATGGCCTTGCCCATCATAGGTCTCCTGACCGCCAAGGTGGACAACCGCTGGCTCATCGCCGCCGGCTTCTGCATGTTCGGCATCAGCAGCTTGGGATTTGGCCAGGTCACCCTGGAGATTTCCCAGTGGTCATTTCTCTGGGCCATTGTGCTCAGCGGCTTCGGCACGGGATCGGTTTTCGTCCCGCTCTCGACGACTTCTGTTGCCTTCCTGAAGAATGAGGAGATCGGCAATGCCAGCGGTCTTTATAACCTCTTCCGCAATGTGGGTGGCAGCATCGGAATATCCATCGTGAACACTATTGTGGCCCGTCATGCGCAGTTGCATCAGAATGAGATGGTGCACTCGCTGACGCCCAGCGGCCTGGCGCTCCAAAACCAACTGCATCAGTTGCAGCAGTACCTATACTCGCAGGGATATGGTCCGGTGGAGTCAATGCATAAAGCATACGGATTGATTGGTGGCGAGTTGTCAGCGCAGGCCCGGCTATGGTCCTACGTTGATGACTTCCGCTATATGGCGCTGGTCTGCTTCGCCTGCATCCCGATTGTTTTTATGTTGAAGAAGACAGTCGGCCGCAAAGGCGCGCAGTCGGTGGGGCACTGAACCACAAAGCGGCCGAGACGAACGGCCCTATGCAGACGGAGTCGCTCCAATATTTTGCAGCTGAAGAAGCGCCCCATCTCCACTGGAGCGCTGCTCCAGCGGAACGGAAAGCTCTTGCAAATGAAAAAAATAAGTATCCCCTATCATCAAGTAAACCGATTAGGGATTAAATTCGCCTGTGACCCCGGACGGGTCTCTTCGGGCCAAAAAAGCAATTTGTCCCGCGATGTGAGTTGTCAAAGCCTCAAACCATTTCGGAAAGTCCTCGTCGGAGGCAAAAGTGTCTTTGTCGGACAGCGATGTCATTGCGAAATGGACCCTCCCACAGTCAACCAATCCGGCAAATAGGCTGTTCTGCTCAGATGAGAAGTCTTGGGGACCGCTTGCTGCGGTTCTCATGATCCTTTCAACGCGCGCCGGACTTTGAACAAAATGCCAATGGGGCTGTGAATGCTTCGATTCAGGATCAACGGCGGCTTCATAGTGCCATTCCGCCCTCACTAGCTAGACTTCTTAGCCAAGCGCATAATTTCAGACACAAGCTTACGCGCTACCTGTTCCGGCGTCTCGCCTGCCGCCGTGCTTGGTTGTGGGTCGCTAAGACAAATGCAGATTGCATCCGACATCCCGGTTATACAAGGGCAATCGTAACGATGCTTCTTTTCTTCGCTCATTGCTCCTCCTGTGCTGGTGCGGGAGGTAGCGCCAAAGCCTCTTCAACCGCACTTGTCATAACTTTGGGAGTTCGGGAAGTCGGTGCCATTGCAAGTTTCCATCTCATTTCTTGCGGCCTGCTCTAGCGCAAACTCTAAGTGCCCGAACCGTCTTCCGCGCGGCATTTCGTACATTCCCTAAAGCGTATTTCGTGGCAATAGAGAACGGCATTGCATCGCTTGCAGAAAAAGAACACTATTCACCTCCAATTGCGCGTTGCCACCGGCGTGAGATAGTTGGGTACTTCGGCGTCGGGGATCATGGTTCCCGCCGCCGATCTCGGTTATACGTGATCTGGTATTGGAGAGCTTTATTGATTTTGCTCTGTCGGTGATTGATAGAGCACTGCAATATTGCAGCAATCCTCCACAGCGCAAACATGATGCCAATTAATAGGTCAGCCATTTGCTTCCTCCTGTCCGTCCAGCAGCGCCCGAATCAGAGCGGCAGCACAGGCGAACTTATCTAGCCCTACCGAATACGCGCATCCATAGGGTTCTGGGAATGGCTCGGGATCGTTGCCGCGACATCGCACACATACGGAGCGATTCCACATCGAACCATCTCAGGACGGTCGTTGCACTATCTGGTTCCAAATCGGGAAAACGCCGGATTCGGCGTTTAGAGGCGTTCTGGCAGGCTCCAGCGTTCCAGACGGCCGGGATACTTCCGACCACCCGCTCGTCGTTTTCTAGGGCCATCCCAGGCCCCGCAATGGGCATCGTAATTCTATGTATCCATAGATATGGAAATATTGAATAAGGAGTGGCCTCATAGCACCCTTCGGCCAACTCTAAAATCTTCGCTAGACCTGCGGTGATGGCGCGGCGGGACTGCTTCCCTGCTGGCGATATGTCTTCACGCAGGTGATCAATCCGTCCATGTCGTGACCATGCGCCGGCGTGCCCGGCCACCGGGTAATGGCTTGAATCATCCACGAGCCCAGATGGCGGTAGCTCTCGAACTGCGCCTCATTGAAAAACTGATTGGCTGTGCTCTCGTGAGGGAAATCGGCATGGCTGGCATGATAAGCCAGAATGTCGGGCGGTTCCGTGCCATTCAGCACCGGCTTGATGATGACGATCTCGCCCTTCGGCGCGCCTTCATCCACACAGTCGTAGCCGATGTGGCCTTCAAGGCAGTACACGCTGCTTCCTGCTGCGCCCTTCTTCATCGGCACGCCGTGATGATATCCGGGAAATGTTATCGGAATACCAAGATCGATCTCGATCTTACGAATGGCATTGCCGAGGTCCTCGAACTGCAGGTCAGGATCGGCGTCCGCATCCACCACAACAATCGAGCGGCAGCGGCGCAACACCATCTCGTATAGGCCGAGATTTTCGAAGTGCCCGCCATCGGAGAGCTCGATCCACTGATAGGTGTCGTCGGTGTTGCCCAGGGCCTCATCCAGCAGCGGCTTCAGCGCCAGGGTTGGCCCGTTCTTGCGCAGAAAGTTCTGGGCCTTCTTTTTCTCCGGGTCCCAGTTTCGCAGCGCCGGCCACGCTGGATTGGGCAGCCACCATCCCAGGCGGGTGTTGAAAAACGTCATCAGCAGGGTTGCGAGGGGCGAGGAGTTATAGCCCATGTTGGGATTCAAAGCCGCGCCGCTGATCGCCATCGCCGTTCCCACACGCACGCCCCTGCTGCCACCGTATACGCTGGTGGGAACGTAGCCCAGCCTCCAGCTGCCGCAGCTCACCGGGCTGAAGGTGAACGATTCCGCCTTGCGCTGCTGCCAGGCCAGGTTTCGGGTCGCGACCACATTCAGCGCGGTGTTGATCACGTGCAGAGGCGCATCCGCACTGCACGGCATCGAGCTTTCGTAGAGATTGTCGGCGGGGTCAAAGTTGGTAAAAGCGTCAGGATGGCGGGCGAAGTTGGAGGCCCCGAGATAAGCGCGCGTCAGACGCATCCGATACATGCCGTGCAATGAGAAGGTGTTTACGTTGATGAACCGGTTGCCGAGGATGGCCAGCGCAGCCGCGCCGAGAAACACCATGGATGTGGCGATCGCGTCCATCTTGAGACGATCCAGGACCGGCAGGTCCGCCGCGCTATGCACTCCCAACCAGGAAGTCAGGAATCGATGGAGAGTGCTATTTGCCGTGGAAGCGAGCTCGCCGCTCATCAACTTATAGAGATGGCGCCGAATCCAACTGGTCAGTGCCGCCAGAACGAACGTGAGGCAGATCAAGGCAATCCCGGAAGCCACCGGCGGCAGCAGATTGTGCCGCGAGAGCCACTGTTGCCACTTGCTGAGCTGTTCCACCTTGACGCGCTTCAGGCCGGAAGTTGTGGCCGCGCTCAATCCCGCCAAACTTCCCACATAGCCGGATCCTAATCCGACGGCAGCCAGAATCGAGGCATGCAGGAGCTTCAGCGTCTGCCCGGAGAAATAGGCGATGCCGTTGAACCCCATCCAGATGAGCGCACACGCAAACAACAGCCCTCCGGCGCGCCCCCACCACTCACGCTCCTCTTCGCTTTCAATATTGCTGAGCAGTCCGGAAAGCAGGCTGGACGCGAGCATCGTCGCCGAAAACACCAACGGCACGACCAAAAGCACATACCAGCGAGTCACCTGAAAATGCCCGGGCCTGGCAACGACGAAATACTTGCTCAAATAAAAAGCTTCGATGGAGAGCAGAATCGCCGCCAAGCCTGCCGCGAATAACGGCGCGATGAAAGACCAGGTGAGGCGGCCCCACGCTATTCGCCCGCTGCCATCATGTTTGCGAAATGGACTCGGCCGCGCCTTGCCGCCGCCACTCATGAGCGATCGCAACCGCACCAACGAGATTGCCATTGGCGGCAACAGCGCAAAAAGAAACAGCCACTTGGCCAGTGGAACGATCTGATTCAAGCGGGTGGTTGAGGTAAAAATGCGGTTCATCGACGCCCATGCCCACGCTTCCCCTAACAACCATGTGCCGACGATTAGCGGCAGCGCGAAGAGCCAGAGCTCTAACGATGTACTGCCCTGCTTCTTTGAGTCCTTGAACCTGGAGGCATAAGGAGGCCAGCCCATTCGCACTGCTGCAAACACCGAGGCAACCGTTACGCTCAGCACGGCCAACAGCATCACCGGCCAGTACCATCCCCTGTTCTGCTGCGCCGCGAAGGGAAGCGCGTAGGAAATCATCCAGAGAAACTCAGGCACGCAGAGCAGGCAGATCACCGCCGGTATCAGCGTCAGCCAGTTCAGGATCATGTTCCGGCCCACGATGGCCCCCAGGGTCAGCGTGTCCAGGGTGAAGCCGTAATTCGGCGTCAGATAGCTGGTGTATTCGCGGAGATGCCGAATCGGTTCCGGCTCCGGATCGCCCGAAGTGGGCGCGGAGGTTGCCAGCTGGCTGACCGCGTCGCTATAGCGGCTGCGCTGTGCCCATGCCATCAGCCAGCTTCCGATATAGCCTCCGCCAGACACCGTGGACAGGTAATCCAGCGAGTCCATGACGGTTTTGTCTCCGCTCGTCCATTCAGAGGGACGGCTGAATCGTGCCAATCCTTGCAGCACACCGAGGGAAAAGCTGGCGCTGCGAATACCTCCACCGGAGAGGCAAACAGCCGTAGCTTGCATATCGTGCAAAATCTGCTTCAGCGGAAGATCGCAAACCTCGCATTGTTTCTCGGCTTTGCGGCTCTCTTCGTATCCGGTCGCCACCCTCTGCCGGAAAGTCTCGTCCGTTTCCCCCGGCTCCTGGCGTATGGTGGACAGCACGTCTTTCATTGCGGCTAACGCGGAATACGCGTCTTCGGAAGCGGAAAGTGTCTTTTCCAGCGCCGTCCATACCGATTGCAGGTCCGCGGGCGGCGTGTCAACATTCAGGATGTGTCTGGCAGCGGCGGCGGCAAGATCACCAGCGCGGCGAGCGCGATATTCACCGCATATCGTGCGGAACGGCAGCGCATGGGCTGCGGACGGATACGTTACCTGATCGAAGGAAACCACTTCGCCCCCAGAATGGCTCGCGGGCAGAACACCCGCCTGCGATTACCGTCGCCCCGTTGCACTTCTCCAGACGCTTTTGTGCAGTTGAGGCTAGCAGAGGTGCTGGAAAAAACAAGTGGCTCCCACGGTCCGGGCCGATCAAGGGCCCACTCAGTGTGTGCATCTTCCATGTCGGATTGTGGAAGCCAGGTCCGTGATCCGCCAAGTGGACTCCGGCATTGCTCGGTTAATCGTCAAGGCGGGCGGCACCGGTCACCGACAAAGCGGCGCCGCCGGCAGCGTGCTCCGCCCAAGCTCTTTCGCCTGGGTGGGATTTCCAATTTGGGTGACAGAAATCTGATACTTCCTTTGCTGGAATTTTCTGCTCGATCACGAATCGATGCATGTGTCGCGGTGTTTGCATGGACAGCGCAGTGGAAAGCTGCGGGCTCCGCAGTTAAATTAACCGCTTGAGGCAGCGCAATAATGATGACGGAACTGGAGTACGTAATCAAACACGGAGGGCTGACCCCGAAACGACTCTTGGCAAAGATTACCAGGCGGGAGTTCGGGACGACTGTCTTGGGCGGTCTGGTTGGCGTGGCGGCATCACACCTTCTGAGTACACCTGCGGTAGCGATGGCATCACGCCTGATCAGCACGCCTTCGGCGGTGGCCCCTGATTTCACGATTGCCATCATTCCCGATCCTCAGTTTCTAGCGGAATCGTGCCCTGACAAATTGGGTGGATATTACGCTGCCATGATGAAGTGGATCGTCCAAAACAAGAACATCGTTTTGGAATCGAGCACACCGTCTTTTGAAGCTAACATCAAAGCTGTAATAGGCGTCGGCGATTGCGTGAACGCGACCGCCGCCAACGAGGACAGAAACGCGCAGAACGCGTGGACAATTCTTGACAGGAATCGCATTGCCTTCACTACGCCTCCGGGGAATCACGACTACGATTCAATTAAGCCCTCTTCCCGTAGTAACCTCGGACCGCTATTCGGAACCGGCTATTTTTCCGCCAAGCACCGCTCTTCAGTTTACGGCTCAGGTATTGATCTTGGCGCCGGCGACATGGCTTACTGGATTGGATCGCATGACACCACCGGAGCCAACACAGCGGTAAAGTTCGTCATTTCCGGCGTAAAACTGCTTATCCTGGCGATGGATTTCTTCGCCGGCAACGCCGCGTGGTCCTGGGCCTACGACCTTATGCGGGCGAATTCCGATTGCGAATGCTATATCACGACTCATGGATGGCTGACCGTCAATGGAACGCAGTTCCAGAGAAAGGATACTTACGGGCCAGACGCCTACTCCATGGCTGGTGCGCCCTACTCTAACTCTGCCGCGGAAGCGTGGACGACTGTAGGAGTAAATACCTGGTCAAACCTGTTCGGGATTTTCAGTGGCCACGATATTTTCGGTAGCCAGAATTCAGACCCGTCGGGTACGGCGTCTCCACAATGGTATTGGCAGCAGGTTCCAATCAAGAGCGCGAGTTCGCGCCGGCAGACAGTACAGCAACTGTTTACCAACTCTCAGCAGCTAGACAGTGCTTGTAGTGCGTCCGTGAGTGAAGCAAGCGGAGCGGGCCAAACTGCGAGCGTCTTCCTGCTCAGTCGCCGGCCCGCATTGGGAGTACTCGAAGGCCGCATGATCTCCACCCAATCGGGCAATTGGTTTAAGTCAAGATCCGCATCCTTCCCTGACGGAACAAGCTGGAGCGATTTCGAGACGCTCCTATTCTCGGTTCCATTCACGGGCCTCCAAACAGAACGAACTCCGAACCCGATACCAAAATCCTGAGTAACCGACAGGGTCTCGAGTCGCTCAATCCGGATTTCGGGCACGCGAGTGGCCTCCAAAACCGTTGCGCTTTAACCCGCCTATCCGTGGATCACGGAACCGCCCGCAGGTGACAAATATTATCTACTTCGAGAAGAGTCCGGCGGAAGCATCGCCGACACTTCTTAAGTACTCAATCTAGTATTATTTTTACATCACAATGAAGATTCGTATAGATTTTGGAGAGATCCGCCCCGCGCTTGCCAGATGCAAGAGGCTCTCGAAGGCTGTCGGGGCCATCGACCCGCGGCCTCCGGGTTTGCACAACGACCTGATCCAATTGATTAAGAAGTTGCTTGCTCGCTGGCTGGATTGGTATACGCGGCCCCAGCGTGAGTTTAACTCATCAGTTCTTCGATCTCTCGACGTCCTCGCTCCTTCTATCGTAAAACTTCAAACGAACTTGCAGGTCGTGGCAATGGACGGACGGTTGACCCAATTGGAGCGGGACAATACGGCGCTTGTGTCCGACTTGCAGAAGGGCGCGCAGGTTCTAAACAAACTGGAATCGCTGGACAACGTGCACAAGAATGGCGGTCCCAAGACCGTTCTCGCCAGCGTGGAGGAACGAGCACCCAACCCCCACGCCCCGTGCGTCTGGCTCTTCGACTTCGAGGAACTGCGCAGCGTAGGGGCCGCCATCAAGAGACTCGGAAACGCCACGGAGGAGCTTAATCCGCAACCTTTCGGGTGGTACAAGAACCTGATCCAACTTCTCAAGAAGGCGCCTGCTCACTTGCTGGCTTGGTATACGCGGCCCCAGCTCGAGTTCAACCTATCAGTTTTTCGATGCCTTGACATCATCGCTAACCCTATTGAAGACCTTCGAACCAACTTGCGGGCAATCGACGAACGATTGCCCCAGTTGGAGCAGGGCAACGCTGCGTTTGCGTCCACCTTGCAGAAGTGCATGAAACTTTTGGCCAAACTGGAATCGCCGGCCAACTTGCAGAAGAACATCGATCTTGAGACCGCTCTCGCCAGCATGGTCAGCATGCGAGGAGAGGTGTGCAAGCCGCACGTGGTGCCCTGTGATTGGTGCTATGACTTCGATGAACTGCGCAGCGCGGTAGCCACTATTGAGAGGCCCGGGAATGCCGTGGGGGCCGTTAATCCGCTGCCTGCCGGATGGTACAACAACCTGATCCGACCCCTTAAGAAGCTGATGAGTCGCCTACTAGCTTGGTACACGTGGCCTTTGTCTGATTTCAACAACTCTATGAATCAATCGTTCGAAGAAATCGTCTGCGCCGTTGGGAACCTGTCCGCGGTTATGGTTGCCCTTGACGGGCGGTTGGCGAAGGCGGAGAAGAGGAGCGCCACTCTGGCGGAAGCAATGCAAGAGCAGTTTTTGCTCTTGCGCGAGCAGGTAAAGGCGTTAGTCAGCTTACAGAAGTCCCCGAGTCTTTACGCCCCTGCCGGTAGGACGGAAGTAGACCGTGACAATCGAGCCCGCGAGATTTCTCAGTTCTACATCGATACGGGTCTGGGGAATGACAAAACAGCTTATGTTATTGGACTATTCGGCACGGGACGTTTGTATATTAATGCACTGATGCTGCAGAACATTGGAGAAAGGGCGAGATATTTCAGGGATGGGATGCGCTTACATCGAGGTCCGACATCCATGATATATAGCGGTCATGCCACTATGCGGTACATGTCTCGCGGTCAGTCTGTGCCCGCGATCATGCGCCGTATATTGAAAGCGGTAAGATCGGGATTTGCCGATGTGATCTTTATCTATCGTCATCCCCTCGATTCCTTGCTGACAAATTGGATTTATTGGCGGACATATGCTCGCGACGACAGGGGGACTCGGGTTATCTCGGACGCTTATAAGCAAACGGACGATCTGTGCGCCGATGTGGAGCAGAATTTTTCTGAATTCATGGCCTTCGCCCAAGGCGACCCGAATTTGTTTGCGTCCGAACTAGGGCCGCGATTTTTGTCTTTCCAGGAATTTGTTGAGGAAACTGAGCTTCATCTCCAATCGGCCACGCTCACGTTGCGGCTTGAGGACTTCATGGTTGATCCGTTCAAGGAGTTTTCCAAGATCGTTGAAGTCATGTCGGTTGATGTTGATTTGAACCGTGCTGATATAGTCGCTCCGAGAACCAAGCCCTATCGCTATTTGGCCATTAAAGAAAAAGTGCCTCGATTCAGGAGCTTTATCGATGGGCTGAATGTGGATACAAGAACGCGAATCGATAGAATCGGCTATAGTCTAGGGTGAGTATAGTTTGGATTACCGGACTATCCGGATTTATGTGCCATATTAACCATGGCGGTCAGCAGGTGCCTATGCGCGCCGCGCCGCCCAGGCGCGAGTCACATAAGTTGTCTCGATCGCGGTCAGTCCCGCGATGCGCTTCTCTGTGCAATCCAGGAACTCGCGGAATAGTTCCGGACCTAATTGCACTTGCAGATCATTCACCGAGCGCCACACGCCGATATACTGCTCGGGCGTTTGATATACGGAATGCCTGCCTTCCAGGTACAGCACCTCAGCGAACTGCGGCTTGGCGCTCAACATATCAGTTAGCCGCTCGGTGATGCCGGAGCGGCCAGACGATACCCGCCTGATGTCAGGTTTGAGCCGCGTGATCTCCGCCTCGATTTCGACCAGCAGTGGGTTCGCCTCGATGAAGCGCGGATTCCACAAGGCCACGAAGACGCCGCCGAGCCGCAGGATGCGGTGGAACTCGTCGCACGCCTTGTCGAAATCGGCCCAGTGCAATGACGAGGCCATGCTGACCAGATCGGCGGAACCGTCCGGCAATCCAGTGGCTTCGGCCGAACCCTTGCGCCAGGAAATGTCCGTGCCGCGCGAGCTCTCGATTCCCTGGCCGCGCATCTCGTCATTAGGTTCCACGGCGCCGACGGAATGCAGGCCGCGGGCTGCGAGGGTGCGCGTCCAAATGCCCGTGCCGGCGCCGACATCAACCGCATCGATGCTGGCTGCATCGCGTCCCACATAATTCAGGATCGCGGTCGCGACCTGCGGCGCATAGCCTGGCCGGAACCTGGCGTAGTCGCCAGCCAACCCCGTAAAGTCCCCGTGTTTCATCCCAGTGGCTCCCTGCGGAACGGCGCATCCTCGAGCCGGAGTTCGCCCTCGCTCACCATCTTCTCGTACAGCGCCACGTCCTCCGGATTGTCGATTTCGCCCCACTGGCCATCGGTGGCAAAAGTATCGATCGGGAATTCATTTCCGGCCAGCAGTCGGCGCAACAATCCGGTCATATCAAGGCGATCGCGGATGGGTGCGTCGAGTGTACCGAGTAGCGCCTCCACCGCACTCCATGCCGGTGGCGTGAATTTCAAGAGACCCATATATTGCCCCTCGATGTCTTCGATTCGCGTCGTCTTGCCGCCGATCTCCAGCAATTGGCCCGCAGCATCGATCCGGAAGGTTTCGGCGTCGGCCAAAGGATCGGCGAAACGCCGCGACCACAAGCGGCGCCAGTCGCGGTCGTAACTGATGACCAACTGGCCTGGCGCACCAGCCAAACCTCGCACCAACTCGCTGCGGTAGAAGATGTCGGCATAGCTAACGATGACCGGTCCCGCGCGCAGCCAGGAAGCGGCCGCGGCCAGCGACATCACCATATTCGTTTCGGCCCATCGTGGGTTGGCGAAATAGGTGAGGCCGGGAAAGTCGATCATCTCGGCACGATAGCCGCGCACGACTCCGATTTCGTCTACCCCACCTCGCCGAAGGGCCGCGATCTGGCGCGCGATCAAAGGCTTGCCTTCGAACTCGACGAAGCATTTCGGCCTGTCGTCTCCCAATTGCCCCAGACGGCTGCCGCGACCGGCGGCCAGAATAACTGCACGCATCATTCGACTCCGAAGACTTGGCGAAACAGTGCCACGTCGGCAGGTGAGAATGGGACGCACCGCTCTGGGTGCCACATAATCCCCGTTACAGGCTGCGCCGAATGGCGAATCGCCTTGACGACGCCGTCGGCGGCGACAGCCCAGATACCGAGCGGCGGCCGCGAATCGAAGGCGGCAAAGCGATGATAGCTATTGACCTCCCTTGGCTCGCCGTCGATTTGGATGACCTGATGTTGCGTCACATGACCTTCGACGCGGCGTAACGGGACAGCGAAACGCTGCTGGATCATTTGCATGCCACGACAAACGCCCAGCACTGGCAGTCCGCGCCGTTCGGCCAAATCGAGGAGAGCATTTTCCACGGCGTCGCGTTCCGGGGCATCGCCGCCCAAAGCGGCCAGGTCGTTACCGCCGGTCAATACCAGCCCGGCGATGCCGGTCGCCTCACACAAAGCAACTGCAGCCCCGGTGACATTGGGAAGCAATATGGGAAGCAGCCCGCAGGCCGCCAGCAACTTAGTCCACGTTTGATCCAGGCAATCACGGCGCTCGCCATAGGCCGAAACGACCGATACCCGCTGGGTGATGGCGACCGCTTTCATGCGATGAGCATTACCTTCTGGTTGGTGCAATCGAGGCACAGCTGGCGCGCCGTCTGCCATCGCCGGAAGAGGGCTTCACCAGCGCCGATTACCGCGGGTATGCCGAGCTCGCCGGCGCGGATTGCCATATGCGAGTTGGCGCCGCCGAATTGGGTGACGAATCCGCTGATGTTACGCGTGAAGATCCAGTCGAAGCCGGGGTCCGCGCTGGGCACGAAAAGAATTCGTCCCGCGAAGCTCTCCGGCGAATCGTTGATTGAGGCGACCGGTGCGGTAATCTTTTTCTGCGTAATGAAATTAGGCTGGCTCGCGGGAAGGTGAAACGCGAACACCTCGTCGGGCGACGCGATAATCGGCGGAAGAACCAGATTCCGGGTGAGCGCGTGACGATCTCTACCCCGCGCGACACTCTCCCGCAAGGCCTCGCGTACCGAACCGCTCTCGCTGTAAAGCGTGCGGATGACCTCGTAGTTCAGGAAGGCACAGTCCTCTGCCGAAAGACCATGCTCCTCGCCCAGTTGGCGGATCAGCGACAGAGCGTCGCTCAGGCTTCGGGTGAACACGAATTTCGCGTATTCGCGGCCCTCAATGCCAGCCTTGATGAACTCGATCAAACTCAAGACGTCGATCTCGAGCTCATGGTCCTTCAGGAGTTGCTCGATGCGGCGCAACTGCTCGATCGAGAGCGCGAAGCGCGGCGGCTCGGGCGCGATAGGCCGGACGCTCGACCAGTCGAAATAGAGATCCGGCGCTTCGTCGTAGCGTGGCGACAGAATGTCGTAAGTCCCCGGCCGGAGGTGGCCGTAGCGCGCCAGGAAGTCTGCCTTCGGAAGCCGGGCGAAATCCTGCCCGATGCGCGACCCAACGGTATCGACACTCGCCATGAATGTCGCGACCTCCTGGGCACTGAATACGCCGACCTCGACGAAGGACTGGAGCATCTGCACCGCGATGAAGCCCGCCCGCGCCAGTCCGGCGAACGGCAGTGTGCCGTATCGCTTGCAGTCCTCGATCAGCCAGTAAATGCGGCTGATTTTGTCGATCTCTGCGTTGAAGATGGTCGGCAATCGCTCTGCCAGCACATCGATCTTCGCTCGGTCCCGCCGCCACAGCGCGGTCTCGCCATGCATGATGCGATTGGTGAGCCGACGCAATGCGCCCGAAAGTTCGGCAAGATCTTCCGAAGAAAACCCGTGCCCGGCAAGCCCGCTAATCCGCTTCGGCAAATCGAGGGTGTAGCAGGAGAAGATGATCTCAAATTCGACCTTGTCATGAAGATGTGGCTCAGAGAGCAGGCGATCGATGTAGTAGTTCACCAGACGGCCGGCAAGTTCGTCGGGGACGTCGCGTGGTACGAAGGAGTTGAAGCTGACACGCACGTCGATGTAGGGCAGTCCGTGAAAGCTGACCATGAGCGGAAAACTGCGCAGATTCTGGTAGCCGTAATTGTCCCGCTGATAGGCCCAGATCGCGTCGGTAATGAGATCGCGATAGAGGGACAACGAAAGAGGCCAGGGCCGCACCCCGATGATTTCGGCGGGGTTCCAGTCCGGCATGACCCCGAATATCGCCCGGCTGCCGTGCAGATAGGGATGCGGGCGACTGAGCAGCTCAACCTTGCGCGAGATGTTGGCGATTGCAGTGTCGATCTTCGCATCTCCTGCTCGCTCAGGGCACTCGACGGCGAGCGGGCGGACTTGCAGTAGGTAGAGCTGGCCGTCGCCGCCGACGGCAAACTCCACGTCGATTGCATCGCACGCGAGAAGATTTTCCAGCTCGCGGACCAGAGCGATGACCGGTGCCAGCGGTGGCGGGCAGGCATCAGGCCGCGATTTGAGGCAAAAAAAAGTCTCAAGATTGTCGCCGACGCCGGCGGTCACGCGATCAGTCAGGCCAGAACGGTCGTCATAATTGATAACGAAATAAGGACCACCGCTGGGATTGCGCGAGAAGGCCACTCCGGCCATTGCTACGCGATCAAGCATGGGCTGCACGAAGATCTGATCGTCGTCGCTTCCGTCGGCGGCAAACGAATCAATCACCCGGTCGATTGCCTGTGCCACGGCTGCGCTGCCGGCTACACCGAGTACGGAATCGTACCTCCCTGCCTGCGAACTCGCGACGCTGTCCTCGACCCGTGCACTGCTACGCACAATGACCCGCTCTGAACCCCAGGGCGCAGCGCCGATGGCAGCGAGCACGCCAGCGGCGTCCGAGCGCCAACCGGCAACAGAGAATCTAACCTGCGGCAGGACGTGCCCTTTGTGCAGCAGCGGCGCCAGCGCTTCCAGAGTTCCTGCCTTCGTCGTGAAATCGAGGAAATGGACCGGCTGCGCCGCAGACGCGCCAGCGCGCCCGGCGCATGCCGCCAAGATGCGGTCCACCGCCGTAGCAACGTCGAGCGCCCCATAATTGTCGAGAACCAGGTCCGGCGCTTCGGGAACCTCCGCCGGCAGGTCAAGGCCAACAACGTCGCGAGCATCGCCGCGCTCAGCCCCTGCGTAGATTCCCTTGCTATCCCGGCGTCGTAACTCCTCTATCGGCACCCGAAGGTAAATCTCGCGATAACCAGCGATGTTCTCGCGGTTCCAGCGCTGCACTTCGTGAAAGAGTGAGATGGTGGCGCAGACGACATCGACGCCCTGCTCAGCCAGCAATCGGCACAGCCGCGCATTGCGCATCGCCGATCGCCGCCGATCCTCTGCACTGTGGTCAAGATCTTCGGCAATCACAGAGCGGAGCGCGTCGCCATCCAGGAAGGTGACCGGACGACCGGACGCACGCAGCCGGCTTGTCAATTCCCGCCCCAAGGTGGTCTTGCCGGCGCCGGATAACCCGGTAATCCAGAAAACGAGCCCCGGTGCAGCCCCAGGTTCGCCTTCAGGCTGACATTCCGCCGTCCTTATGTCCGTGAGCATACGAAGTAAGT
>Ga0302325_10005973_pt1 | contig 27544 bp, 21 predicted proteins | sample Palsa_T0_2_FD_201948 | JGI IMG/M metagenome (GOLD analysis project Ga0302325, IMG submission 201948) | Peat permafrost microbial communities from Stordalen Mire near Abisko, Sweden - Palsa_T0_2 | ecosystem: Environmental > Terrestrial > Soil > Palsa > Peat permafrost | place: Sweden: Abisko... | reverse complement strand
GTCGATTTGCAGGCACAGATCCGCCGCCTCACCGACGACGGATTCGAATATGCTTCTCCAACCTGGTCGCCCGATGGAAAAGACCTCGCCTTCCTTCGCAGCCAGGGACTGAATCTGATTCTCGAAGCGCACCAGAAGTACGGCGCCGCAGTCGACATCTACCGCATGCCGGCGGCGGGCGGTCCCATGCAGAATCTGACTCCGGATTTCGATCTGATTCCGAGCGCGCCCAAGTGGACCGGGGACAGCATCTACTTCACGTCCGAGGTGGGCGGGGACGGTCATCTGTTCCGTATGGCCGCGGCGGGCGGCACGCCGGTGCAAGTCACGAAGGGTGAACGATCCTTCGCTGGCTTTAGCTACTCGGAACATTTCGATCGAATCGCGTACGCGGCGCAAGACCCCACGCATCCCTCGGAGGCCTTTTCGTCAAACATCAATGGCAGCGGCGAAATCAGGCTCAGCCGGTTCAATGACGAGCTCTTGAGCGAGGTAGAGCTCAATCCCGCCGAGCGTATTCATTTTCCGGGCAAAGATGGAACCAGCATCGAAGGTTGGATCGTGAAGCCGCGTTCCGCAACGGCGCCGTATCCGCTAATCCTCAATATTCACGGCGGTCCGCACTACGCGTTTGGCAGCGAATTCGATTTCGAAATCCAGTGGCTTTCGAACGCCTACGCAGTGCTGTACACGAACCCGCGCGGGTCCACCGGTTACGGCGAAAAATTCCTGTGGGCCACCTGGGATGGCTGGGGCAAGCTCGACTATCAGGACGTGATGGCGGGCGTGGACTACGCCATCGCGCACTATCCGGTAGAGCCGAATCGCCTGGGTGTCACAGGCTACTCCTACGGCGGCTTCCTGACCAATTGGGTGATCACGCAAACCACGCGCTTCAAAGCTGCGGTGGTGGGCGCGGGCATTTCCAACTGGCTGAGCGATTACGGGACCGCCGACATTCCCCGCACCAAGGAGAGCGAATTCTCAGGCGCTCCGTGGGAGCAGGAAGGCGGCGAACGGCTGCGCGCCCTGTCTCCCATCACCTACGCAGGGAACGTGAAGACGCCGACGCTGTTCATCCACGGCGAAGCCGACATGCGCGTGCCGATCGAAGAGGGCGAGCAAATGTACACTGCCCTGAAGAAACGGCACGTGGAGGCGAAGTTCATCCGCTACCCTGGCAACTATCACGGGGGCTGGCCTCCTTGGGACGTGGTCCATAGTTACTATCAGGAAACGGGCTGGTGGCAGGCGCACCTGAAGTGATAAAGGCGACCGATTTCGAATATCGTCACCAGACTTTGCTCCATCTGCTGGTGGTCGGTTTGGCGATCGGGACCTATTTTGTCAGCCGCGACGAACGTCGGCGGGGAGGCGCTTTTGGTTTTCCGTTTGCTTGTCCGCGATCACCACAGAGCGCGATTAAATGGCTTTGGTGCGCGGGGAGCCGGGGCGACGTGGAGCGAGGCCTTTCGGCGGGCAGCTTCGAAGTGGGGGCTTGCGGCGAGCATGATCGTTTTCACGCTAACGCTGAAGGACCGAGTCGCTGAGATCGGCGGAGCCATCAGTTTTCTGGTTTGGTTCGCGCTGAATTTTCGGCGACGCCAGTCCGCGGGAGCCTAATCCAACAGCGCAGCGATTTCGGCCGCGCCGCTTTCGCCGGCGAGTTGCAGCAGCGAGCGGCCGTCGGGATGGCGGGCCGTAGTATCGGCGCCGTGTCTGAGTAAGATCCCAACGGCCTCTTTGTTGCCTTGGATAATCGCGCGGACGAGCGGCGTTTGCCAATCGTCCGGTTTAGGCTCACGCGTGAGGCATTTGGCAAAGGGCCGGTTGAGCGCTTCGGGATCGTCCTTCAAAATATCCGCGACGCGATCGAGCCGCCCGTATTCGAGCGCATCGAAGAGGCAGATGCCGGGTTCAGTCAGCAGCTTGTCGCGAAGGTTCACATAATTGAAGAAATCGGCCCAGCCAATTCCCGTACTGTCGTACCACGGGTCGCGAAGTTTCAGAGATGCGCCGCGGCTAAGCAGAAGGCGGAGGATATCGTCGCGCGTGGCCAGGACTCCAGCGTGATGGATGGCCGCGTTGTCCTCAATTGCGTTGGGATCGAAGCCGAGGTCGAGCGCGAGTTTCACGGCTTCTATATTCCTTGTCCAAACCGCCCGATGCACCAGGTCCTGGGGGGCACGGGAACGAAGGTCGGGTTCGCTTGCGAGCATGGCGCGGGCGGAGGTCTCGTTACCGGCCATGCAGGCCGCTATGAATCGGCCGACATCGTCCATCGGCGCAAGCGGCGCGCCGGCTTTTTCCAGAAGCCGCGCCACTTCGACCCAGCCCAGGCGGACCGCGTGCTCCCACGGAAGCTTGTTGTTGAAACGCTCATCCAGACGCGCGCCGTGATCAATGAGAAGGCGGACCTGCTCGAGGTTGCCCTGCCGGGCCGCTTGGGAAAGGGCTCGGCCCAGCAAGGTGATGCCGCTCGACGCCGTGGCATCAGGCGCGAGGCCGTGGCGCAGCAGAATTTCGAGACTGGCGTCCTGATTGATGGCGAGTGCCATCTCGTCGGCTGGATTGGCGCCGCGTTCGAGGAGCAACTCCGCCAGATCGCGCCAGCGGGGATGAGGCGGCTGATTGGCAAGGCCGGTCGAACCGCCTCCGAAGAGCCCACTTAAGGCGGTGAATCGGCGCGAGCGATTGCCGGGCGGATCGTTGTGTTTGAGCGTGTAGCAATTCGGATCGGCGCCGCGGTCTAGAAGGAGTTTCGCCACTTCGAAGGTCGAGTGACTGGGATCGATAGGAGCGGCACGCGAGTAGCAGGCGCAGATGAGCGGCGTCCACCCATGTTCTTCCGGCCGGTTGGCCAGTTTCGGATCCTCGTCGAGGAATGCCGTGACGGCACGGACATCGCCTGCGGCCGCCGCGGACCATATGTTTGCGGACGCAAGCCATTGGTTTCGGCGCAGCATTTCGCTCGCGCGGGCGTGGAAAGAGCGGTGATCGTAATGCGGATCGTCATAGCACAGGCAGGCGATCTCGACAAACGCCGCGGGCAAGTCCCGGTTGGCGGACTCCACCGCGACTTTCAATTGCGGCCAACTCGCGGACCCAGCCTCGCGCGCGAGAACGAGGTGACATTCGCTCAGGCGAAGTGCCCCAGGCTCGAAACGGGGATGAGTTGCACGGACACGCGCTATAGCCTCTGCATCTCCGCGTCGGCAGGCCTTCAGTAATGTTTTTGCTTGTTTCTTGAGATTCTCAAGAGACGGATTTGGTGGAAGCGTTTGGGTCATGACGACCTCCTTTCAGGGGCACTTGGCCCAGCTTGCCCGATTGCTCGCATGGTCGGGCTGAAAGGACGGCCGTAACGTCCAACAAAATCGCGATCGGTTCAGGAGGGCTTGGCCCTTTCCGCGAGCTGGTGGCGCCCCGAAGCGCTCTAGATCGACACTACCGAAGGAGAGCGCGTTGCGTCAAGCGCATCGGGGTCGTGTGCAAATCAAGCGTTTCTGCCGTTCCTCAAGTTATAGCCGCTTTTCTCAATTCGTTCTTTTGTTTCCGTATTTAACGCATTGATAAAGTTTCTGAAGCGAGGGACTTTGTCTTGAACAGCCAAATAGGTATAAGGTTTGGTTTTTGGAGGGGCGATACTTAAACGGTTCAAGTCGAGATCCACCGACATGACTTCAGCGATCTTGGAAAACTCCTTGAACGGATCTATCATGAAGTCCTCCAGGCGCAACGTGAGCGTGGCGGATTGCATATGAAGCTCAGTTTCCTCGACAAATTCCGAGAAAGACAGAAAGCGCGGGCCTGGCGCGCCGGCAAAAAAATCGGGGTCGCCCGCGGCGAAGGACTCGAAGTCCAGGAAATTTCGCTCCAAATCGGCGCATAGATAGTCGGTGGTCCTATAAACCTGCGAGATACCCGAAATCGATTTATTGTCGCGAATGTATGACCGCCACCACACCCAATTTGTCAGCAGCGAGTCCAGGGGATGACGATAGACAAAAATTAAATCGGCGAATCTCGATCTGACGCCTTCCAATATTCGTTTCGTCACCGTGGGCTGATACTGAAGGCGCGAAGGATACCTCACGGTTGAGTGGCCGGTGTAGATCATAGGCGTGGGGCCTGGGTGCACACGGATGGTATCCCGGATGTATTGGGCCCTTTCTCCAATGTTCTGCAGCATGAGTTCATTGATGTATCGCCGCCCGGTGCCGAACAGTCCAATGAGATAAGCTGTCCTGTCGATTCTCAGATCCGTATTGATATGGGACCGGGAATTCTCGGGGGCTGGCTGGTGCCAGGCCGTTGGCATTCCGTCCGAAAGCTCCGGATTTGCGGTGTTCTGTAAGCTGATCAAGATCTTTACCTGCTCGCGCAAGAGCTCAAGTTGCCGTTGCATCGATTCCGCCTGAGCAGCGCTCGCCCTCTCCGCCAGCGTTAAGCGCCCTTCCAGAGCAACCATATCCATGGGCGACACCATGTTCGAAGAAAGATTGTCAGCGGCAGCCGTGTTGGTGGAAAGGTGATCCAGGGTCGAGACGATTTCGTCGATCGATCGGGTTACGGAGGTGCTGAACTCTTGCAAGGGCCGCGTATACCAGCTTAACCCGCGAGCAACCAGTTTCTTGCCAAATTGGATCAGGTCGTTGTGCCACCCGGGCAGCCGGGGATTAATTACGCCCACGGCGTTCTTGAGTCCCTCCAGGGCATCCGCTTCGCGGCGCAATTCATCGAAGCTGTACAGATTCCAACCGTCTTTGGACTCACGGATAAACCGGGCCTCTTTCATCAGGTAGAGAATCTCGGAGACCGCGGCCTTAGCCGGAGCTTCGGTTACGCGCTGAACCAGCAATGCGGAGATGTTCTTGGTTGTGCGCGGCAGGTTCGTTGCGGCAAACTCCATCAGACAGATGGCCTTCGCCACGCGCGCTGCCAGCCCAGGATAGTCCTGGTGCCCGTCGAAGCGCTGGCCGATCTGAAGTATGTCCTTCTGCCTCTCGGGCGGAATGTTCCCTTCCACCAGCTCATAGATCTTGTCGATGCTCACCAGAACGCCCACGGGCTGATCGCAGAGCCGGGTCCGTTCGGAAACGAGCATTTCAAAGGATTGTTTGATGATGCTGCGATTGCTGCCTCCCCGTTGTGTTAGCGCGCTGGGATGCCGCTGGATGCCCACCATGATGTCAACGGAGAGATCGATCAAATGCGGAAGGTAGGGATAATACCGGACGAACTGATCTTCGTCCAACCAAGTGCGCCGGGAGGAGCGCTCCAGCTCGATATTCTCAATCAGGGTCTCGCCGCTCTCGCGGAACAGCGTCCGGAGAGTTGATTCCTGGCTCGCCTTCTTGCGCAGGACGCGGCGGGAGGCGACCTCGCCGATGCCAACCGGCGACAGGTCGATCTGGTGCTTGAAACGATCCTGCAGTTTGGGCAGATCCCGGTCGCCGGCTCCGAAGTAGTTGTCGATGTCTCGCAGGTTGTCCAGGGAGGTAAGGATCAGCCACGCGGGGCCCGGAATCTTACCGGCCTTCAGCCGCTCCAGACTTTCCCGGCCAAACTGCTCCGCCAGAGCGCGCAGGTTTTCGACGCGTTCTCCGCCCACTTCGATGTATTGGCCCATTTCGTCCACGATGAAAGCGAAGGTCTTGCCGGGGCGGCGGATCGCGCACAGATCGAACATCTTTTCCACCAGATCCTTGACGCTCAGCCTCCTGGCGGGCCGAGTCTGAAGGATGTTCAGCCAGCTATCCATCGAGGCGAAGGTGCGCGGATCGAACCGGTGCAGCAAGGCGCTGGAGCGCGCAAAATTCTGACTGCCTTTGCGGACCGTTCTCCACTCTTCCTGGTATTCGGCGCGGCACAGATCCTGGAACGAGGCCAGCTTGCCCTCTTTCTCAAGTTCAATCTCAAGCTCTGAGATATGGAAGTCTTCCGCATAGTCCAGATCGCGCAGCAGGGCCCGGTACATGACCTCGGCGATATGCTCCGCGTAGGTTCGGGCCGGCAAGTATACTTGGACATCGAACATGAAGATTTCGTACGGTATAGTGCGATTGAGGAACTCAACGTACTCGGTAACCGGCTTGGAATCCACTTGCTTGAGGAAAAGCGAGCTTGCGGAGGCGCCCAGCACTTCACGATTCGCCAGAACGTATCCGAGGTTCTTCGCGAACGACGATTTGCCGGAGCCGCCGAAGCCCGAAATCCAGACCCCGATGTCTTCGTTTGGCGATTGCGAAGCGGCCGCCATCGCGGAGAACAGACTTTCGTATTGGGCCTTGATACGATCCGTCGCGATGTATTCGGTCAGCTCCGTGAAGACGGTCTCTGGATCATCGTTATTGACTTTGACAATCTCTTCGATAGGTTTGGATAAATCGCGATCCAGCAGGTCTCGAATTCGCATCGCTCTCTGGCCCTATTCTATTGCAGCCGGGGCGGCTTTCACTTGATCTAATGCCTCGATACTTGATCTAATGCCTCGATATTTCCTCGGCGTCGACGGCGGGCAATCCAGCACCACCGCGATGATTGGCGACGAAAACGGCCGCGTGCTCGGCATCGGCCGGGGCGGACCGTGCAATCACGTGAGCTCCCAGGAAGCTCGGGCGAGGTTCGTCACTGCCATTCGTGCAGCTCTTCGTGCAGCCTGCGCGGAAGCCGGACTGGAGTCCGGCCCGGTCCGATTCGCCAGCGCCTGCCTGGGATTCAGCGGCGGTCCGGCGGATAAACAAGCCATTCTCGGCGAGATCCTCGAGACCGATCGCATGCTCGTCACCGACGACGCCACCATCGCCTTATCGGGCGCGCTCGCGGGCCAGTCTGGAATCGTGATCATCGCGGGCACCGGCTCCATCGCATTTGGCCGAAATGCCCAGGGCCGAACCGCGCGCGCCGGCGGATGGGGCTATTTGTTTGGCGACGAGGGCGGAGGATTTTGGATGGTCCGTGAAGCCTTGCGGGCGGCGCTCGGCTGGGAGGAGGGTTGGGGATCGCCCACGGCGCTGCGGGGCATCTTGCTGAATAGCACCGGCGCGCGGAACATCAACGATCTGATGCATCGTTGTTATACACCCGAGTTTCCCCGGCCGCGCGTTGCGAGTCTCTCGGTGCTGGTGAATCACGCGGCGGAAAACGGCGATCCGACGGCGTTAAAGATCCTCGGCGAAGCCGCGCGTGAACTTGCAGTGTTGGCTCGCGCGGTCCGCGGCCAGTTGTTCCAAACGCCGGAACCGATACACTGCGCGTACGCCGGCGGAGTCTTCCACAGCCTGATCTTGCGAAGCCGCCTACGAGAGTCGCTCGAACGCGACCCGGGCTTGGTGGTTAGTCCCGCGATTCACGATCCGGCCGTTGGGGCACTCCTCGAAGCCTACCGGGCAATAGGCCAATTCCTTACCATCCGTCAGCCTTTTCCCGAGCTGTGACTAGGGTGAGTTTTTCGCTCAAATGTGCCCGGAATCGTTCGATGAGTCAGTTTGAAGGTGAACGCTGGGTGTGAATCGAGGTAGCTCGGGACTTCAGGAAGATCGCGCCGATATCGGCGTCCAGGCGCATTGCTTGCGGGTGGCCACTTGGTCCAGCGAGTTGGCCGGCGCCATCGGGCTTTCCGAATCCGAAAGGAAGCTGGTAGAGCAGGCCGCCATCTCCCACCACATTCCCGCGATCCTAGTGGACGATCAGGCGCGCGCTCGCTTGCTGGCGGAAATGCGGCTGGAGGCGGACGGGGAGCAGCTGCTGGTTGCTGACGATGTGCGGATTGTGTTGGAGACGCTGTGGGGGCGCCGGCCGATCTCCGATCCAGCCATGGGCAAGATTGTCGCAGTGCTGGAAATCAGCGACGATTTCGATCAGCACTTCGAATCCGAGCCCTTGTTCAATAACGCCGATACGCCCGATGAATGCGCAAAATCGTCGGTCGAAGCCATGCTGTCCTATTTGCAGGTGACGAGTCAAGCGGACGTCAGCCGGATTATCGAACGGCTGCCGGGGCTCTCACGCGCGGCCCACGAGATGATGCGCAAGGTGGCCAATCAAAGCGCCGAGCCAAGCCAATTGGAGGAGCTCGGGTCCGCTCTCCGTGGGATCTTCATGTCTTCGCATTCTCACCATATTTGGAACCACAGCTTGGACGTGGCGCAAACCGCCCACATGCTGGCCCGCCACTGCGCGAGCAAGGTGGATCCCGCGCAGGCGTTTCTGGCCGGTCTGATTCACGACATCGGATGGCTGGCATTTTCCAAGATGCCCGCTGCATTCATCGAACGGTTCCGCCGTCTGACCGGCGGCGGCTGTCCTCCGGTGGAAGTAGAGGTGTGCCTGGCCGGGCGCTGCCATGGCGAAGTCGGGTCCCAGATTCTGACGCAATGGAAATTCCCCGCTGGAATCATCGAAGCGGTTCGCTGGCACCATCATCCCGAGCGCTCTCCGCTCGCTTTGACTGCGCTGCTCTATCTGGCCGAATTCATGACCGACTCGCAGGAAGATCTCCCGTCCTATATCCGCTTCGATACGGCTTGCCGTCAGGCAGGGTTTAGCATGGCGGACCTCAGCGAGCTGTGCCACCAGGATATCGGCGGGCTGGAGGGCTTGCGCCTTGGGACTAAGAGCGCTAAAGCTCGGCACACCCCAGGTCTGTAATAATTGTTAAGTGGCTGACCAGCGTAGCGCGTTGCTCGACTTGATCCGGCGAGGCCGGCGTCGTCAAGCTGCGCATCTGCTGATTCACGCCGCTTCATTCGCAGCCGTCATTGCCCTGGCAGGAGTGATCGTGCTGCTTCTGGTTGGCGCTCAGATCCTCAATTGGTATTGGTTGGTGCTGCTCTTCGCTGGGGCCCTGGCTACCGGCGCCTATCGCCTGCGCGCCAGTCTGCTGACGTCCTATCAGATCGCCCAATCCGTCGATCGGCGGCTGGAGCTGAAGGACGCGCTCTCCACCGCCTATTACTTCAACGGAGAGACGAATCACCCGGCTGCGCCGCGCGACTTCATCGAGGGCCAGCGAAACCACGCGGAAAACTTGGCGCGGTCTGCCGACATCGATCGCGGCATGCCGTTCCTTTTGCCGCGAACAGCGTACGTCAATCTGGCGCTGGTGGCCGTCGCATTTGGGATGTTCGGGCTGCGTTACGGAATCAAACGCAGTCTCGATCTCGGTTCGCCCCTGGTCCACATCAACCTGGAAGGCTTCTTCGGAAACTCGCCGAAGATCGCCGATGCGCGTGCCCGCGGAAAGCGTCCCGGCGATGGTGACAACCGCCGCGATCCGGCCGCGGAGAATCCCTGGGACTCCAAGACGAGCGATCTCGATCCCGCCACTGACGCCGCTCGACAATCGGTGGAAGATCCCGCTCCGAATAACGGAAACACTTCACCCGATGGCTCCGCCAAAGCGGACTCCAAGAGCACCGAGCACTTGCAGCCCGGAAGCAATCCGCTCGATTCCGGCGAAAAAGGCGACCCTTCCGAAGCCAGCGACGCTAGTGCCAATCCATCGCCGGGCGCCGATTCCAAATCCGGGGAGCAGAACGGGTCTAAGGACGCGAAGGACGCTAAAGACGCGAACCAGTCCGGCAACTCGGGCGAGAATGCCGGCTTAGCCAACAAGCTGCGCGACGCGTTGTCCAATCTACTCGCGAAAATGAAGCCGCAGTCCAAGCAAGCTGGCGGCAAACCGAACGACTCTTCACAATCGGCCAGTTCGCGCTCTTCGCAGCAAGGCGAAAAACAGGAAGGCGATTCAAAATCGCCCGGCAAAGAGCAGGCCGATGCCAGCGCGAATTCGCAATCCGAAGGCGAGCAGCAGCAGGGCGGAACACAGCAGGCTTCGCAGGGCAAGAGCGAGGGCCGCAGCAACAATCAGCCGAACTCGCCGGATGGTAAGAGCGGCATCGGGAAACAGGATGGCGACAAGGCCGCACGCGAAGCCGCCGAACTGGCCGCCATGGGAAAGCTCAGCGAGATTATCGGCAAGCGAGCCGCCAACATCACCGGCGAAGTGATGGTGGAGGTGTCATCCGGCAAGCAGCAGTTGAAGACGCAATATTCCGATCGTAACGGCGCACACGCGGAGTCCGGCGGTGAAATCAATCGCGACGAAGTGCCGCTGGCCTATCAGCAATACGTGCAGCAGTATTTCGCGCAGATGCGCAAACTGCCGGCGGGGAAGAGCAAAGCCACACCGGAGCTGAAACCCGCCCCGTCTGGTGACTCGAAGCCGAAGCCGGCACCCGCCAGCCTGCCATAGGTCCTAGCTTGCCCGAGCAACTGCCCGGCCACATTTACTTCTGGGCGGAGGAATTCGATCTTTCCGCGCTTGGTTATCCGGAGTTCCTGGCTTTCTTCTTCGATAGGCCGGTCGTCGGCAAAGAGCAAACTTGGGACCTCTTTCGCCGCGGGATCGACTACTTTATTGCATCTAACCCGGCGACCGCCGTCGAGCACCTTCAAACGATGTGTCGAACGTTTTCCGATTTGACGAAGGTCTATTCGCACGAGCAATTGGATCAGGGGCTGTGGGCGGTGTTCGGCGCCGGCATCAGTTGTGAACAGTTTCTCTTCGATCCCACAGTGGGTCCCGGACTGCGAGTCGATTGCATCGAATCGATGTACGTTCCGTTCAGGGATGTAGTCGCACACAGCACCCTCGGTAAACGCGAGTCGTTCTATTGGATGTGGTGGGACATGATACTCCACACGTTCTGGAATATTTTCTACGAAACGAATGATCGCTACGATGCGTTCTCAGACGACGGGAAGCGGATGTCCGATGCGATGAACCGAACATTGTTAAAGATACTGGCCCTCAACAATAAAGCTTGCCAGTGGAGCGCCCTGCATGGAATGGGGCATCTGAATCATCCTCTGCGGCGGTTGGACGTACAAAATTACCTGAACGTACATCGAAATGAACTTACCGCTGAAGACGCGCAGTGGGTTGAAGATTGTAGTAACGGTTCGATCATCTAGTTGAACCTTACTTCTTGTCTTTGGTTTGCGCGACGGTTTGCGCCAGATAATTCACTACCTGCGCCTCGTCGCGCGCCACTTCATAATACGCCGCGCGCAGTAACTGATCCTTGCGATTGATCAAGGTCTCGCGAATGTTCTGCTGCACTCGTGGATCGGTTAATTCCCGCTGCCCGGCCGGCTCCCGTGAATAAATCTTGAACACGCGATAGCCTTCGGCGGTTTTCACCACCGGCGTCACCTGGCCCGGCGTGGCGGTTTGAAGCGCGGCGCGGATCTCGTCATTGGCCTTCTCCAGCGCCGAGGCGGGTACGAATCCGAGATCGCCTCCGTTCGGCGCCGAGGTTGGATCCTCGGAAAAATTCTGGGCCAGCATCTGGAAATCGTCGCCCTGCTTGAGCCGCGCCACCAGCATGTCGATCTTCTTGCGGGCCTGCTCTTCGTTTTGCGCCTTGTCGTTTTTCAAGTTCCGCACGTTCGGATCCGGATTCGGCGTCACCAGAATCTGCGCCAGATGCACCTGCGGCTCGGGAAAATTGAAGCTGCTCTTGTTGGCGTTATAGAAATCGGTGACGTCCTTGTCGGAGATAGAAATGTGCGACGTAATCTCCTTGTTCAAGAGCTTCGTCATGCTGAGGTCGCGCTTGAGCTGCGCCTTCATGTCGTCCGCGCTCATTTTGCGCGCAGCCAGTTGCTTTTGAAACTCTTCCTGCGTATAGGGCGCTTTGAGCTCGGCGAATCGCGATTCCACGTCCGCATCGGTCGCCATCAAGCCCAGCTTCTCGGCGCGTTGCAGCATGATTTCGTTGTCCACCAGCGTGCGCAGCACCTCCAGCTTCTGGATCATCATCTGATCGTCGCTCGGCCGTTCGGTGGACGACATGAACTGCGCTTGATACTGCTTGTCGAGGTCGGCATAGGTGATCACCCGCCCGTTCACAGTGGCCGCGACATTGTCCGGAACGGCGTGCTTGCATCCGCACAGGCACAAGGCCAGCACGGCGCTGCATAACGCGGGGGAAGGACGAAGCATTCGGTAGATGATTCCATTCTACAGACTCTTGCTACAATCGCGCCCATGTGGGGACGTTTCTTTCTCGCCGCCGCAATCGCCGCCCTCGCCTTCTTGGCTGCCGCTCCGGACGCCCCCAGGAACGATTTCCGCTTCGCCATCCTGGGCGACCGCACCGGCGATGCCCAGCCTGGAGTATACGAGCGCGTTTGGAGCGACATTGATGTGCAGCATCCTGATTTCGTCATCAATGTCGGCGACACCATTCAGGGCTACAATGATGCGACTGCGGGGTCTGAGTGGCTCGCCCTGCAACCACTTTGGGACCGCTATCGGTATCCCAGGTACTTCACGCCCGGCAATCACGACATCTGGTCGGCCGGGTCGCGAGTCATTTACGAACAACAAACCAAACGCCCGGCGTTTTATGGCTTCGATTACCAAAACGCGCACTTCACAGTGCTGGATAACAGCGAAGCCGCGGACCTGAGTCTCAGCATGAGCGATCAGCAGATGCAATTTCTTGCGCGCGATCTGGAGCAAAACCAGGCCCGCGATCCAAAGTTCGTCTTCTTCCACAAACCCTTCTGGCTGATTCCCGTGAAGTTTCAAACCAGCCGGTTCCCCTTTCATCAGCTGGTCAAAAAGTACGGCGTGCGCTACGTGGTGAGCGGCCACGGGCATCAATACGTGCGCGCCACCCAGGACGGGATTGTTTATTTGGAAGCCCCCAGCACAGGCGGCAAGCTCAAGGGCCAAGGATTTGAGCAAGGCTGGTTCTTCGGCCATGTACTCGTCGCGGTGCATGGTTCCAGCGTTCAGATGACGGTCCAGGAAGTTGGCCGGCCTTTCGGGAACGGCCGCAGCATCAACCCCTGACTAAGCCAAAGTCACAGGCGTGTGTTTCAATACAAAATATGATATAAAAGCACCCTCGACCGTAAAAGTGGAGGGGTTATGTCCAAGAATATAATTATTTGCTCGGACGGAACCGGGAATACCGCAATTAAAGACCGCGGCACGAATGTCTTTAAGTTATTCGAAGCTGTCGATCTCAATGGCCACCGCGCCGATCCCAAGCTTACGCCACAGGTCGCATTGTACGACGACGGAGTGGGAACCGAGAGTTTTCTTCCATTGAAGCTCTTAGGCGGGGCCTTCGGGTGGGGATTGAAGCGTAACGTTCTGGATTTATACACCGGCTTGGTGCGCATCTACGATCCCGGGGACCGCATTTATCTGTTTGGATTCAGTCGCGGTGCCTTCACGGTAAGAACTCTCGCGGGTTTGATCGCGAAATGCGGGATTCTGAATTGGGAACTCACGGCTACGACCGACGCAATGACTAAGGCCGTTGCCGCGGCCTACAGCACGTATCGCCGGGGCTACCGGACCTGGCTTTGGAGAGTCCTGCACGCCAAGAGTGAACAGGATGTGCGTGGATCATCTACTGCTGCGATGGCCAACTTCAAGGCTGAAAGGCGAGCCTTCGACGCAGAGATTTGCTTCATGGGGGTCTGGGATACCGTGGACGCAGTAGGCGGCCCATTTCATATCAGCGACATAATCAACACCCTTATTTATCGCTTCAAATTTCCCGACCATAAATTAAGCGACAAGGTCAGGTGCGCCGTTCAAGCCCTCAGCATCGACGATGCCCGCGCCGCTTTCGAGCCGCTGCTGTGGGAGGGCCAGTCCAACGTGGATCAGGTCTGGTTCGCCGGCGTTCACTCCAATGTCGGCGGAGGCTATCCCAAACAAGGCATGTCGCTGGTCACGCTCGATTGGATCCTACAGAAGGCCGCCACGAACGGTTTGCGTATTTTGCCCGATGACCGCCAGAGGTATTGGGAGCATGGCAGCGTGGACGATAAACTGTACGATTCCCGCGCGGGCTTGGGCGTTTTCTATCGCTGGAAGCCTCGCAATATGCACGCGCTGTCTGAAGGGCACAAGGCTGGCACACCGAAGGTTCATCTGAGCGTGTTGGAGCGCATTGCGCACGGGACTGAGGGCTATGCACCGGGAACGCTCGCGCCGCACGTTCACGTCGTGTACACGCCCAGCGGCGATCCCAATCAGGACCTTGCCACTGAGGTTCGGACCAAGGCAGTGAGTACCGCGCTGACGCTAGCTTTTACAGAGCGGGGAGCCGATCTCAAGCAAGTACGTGGCACACTTGCCGTGGGACTAATCGCCTACTACGTGTATGTGGCGTCCTGCCTGGCCGTCATCCTGGCCGCTTCGCTGTTGGCCGCGGAACGCCGTTTCACTGTATCGGTGTTACTGGAAACTCTGCTGGCCGGATTCGCCGTCTCCGCTGCGCTGGCCTATTATGTGGATCATGCCCGGAGCCGGGTCTTTTCCCGTTTCTGGCACCAATCCCGTCATGAATTGCGCGAAGCGCTGCAAGCAGCGAGAAAGGCTCTACGAGCTGCCGCCGGTGAGTAGCCGGCGCTCATGCGATCATGTCACTCAGGAGGCCGTATGGAAGCGATGATTTCAAGTCTGGTGAGCCGCTATGAGAGAGGCGCGCTCACGCGCCGGGGTTTGATTCGGGGTCTCGCGATGCTGGCCGCGGCGGGCGGCGCGGCATCCAGCGCTCTAGCTCAGGACGCCGCCCTCAAAGGGACCAAGATCGATCACATCAGCATTCAAGTCAGTGATTTGCCGCGAGCGGTTGCGTTTTATGAGAAGACTTTCGGATTGACCGTCCTCAGTGAGGACAAGCCCAACGAAATCGCGCGCCTGGGAGCAGCGAAGATCATCGTTTCTCTGCATCACAAGAGTCCAACCGGCGTGGTGGATCACTTCGCGATCGGCGTCGAGAACTTCAACAAGGAAGCGGTGACGCGGGCTCTCAAGGCTCAGGGAATAACTCCTGAAGAAAATTTGGATGCCGGGTTTCACATCAAAGATCCGGAAGGAATGAACGTTCAGATTATGGGAGCTTGAGGTTGATCCGTTACTTGCCCACCAGGTGCTGAAGATCTTTGTTGTTCTCGTTGCAAACGTACTCAAGCAATTCGGTGTCGGGAAGCAGCTTCAGCGGGAACATCACGGTCCACGGCTTGGTGTAGGCCTTCGGGTCCTCGACGGTGACCACAATATCCATGTGCCCGAAGTCTTTTCGCTGGAAGCGCTCGGTGACGCGCTCGGCATCGGTGGCGGGACGGCCGTCGTTATCCAACCAGCCTTGGTTGTTGAATCCGGTGGTCTCGACCACGAAATCGTCGCCTTCCCAATGCCCGATCGAGTAACCCATCCAGGTCGGATTGGGATCTTTCGGAAGCTCGCGGCCATCGGTGAAAATCTGGCGATACATGTGAATAGCCTCGTACAGAATCACGACCATCTTGTCGCTGTTCACAATCTTGTAAGGGTAGGGCACTACGTCGGCTCGTGGAACTCCGCCTGGAATGCAGTTTCCGGTAGGATCTTCCCGGCTTTCGGTGTCGCGTCGATGCTGGAACAATGCCGCCGCCCAGGGCTGGAAGGGAAGATCGCTGGACTTCAGCCCGGTGGTGATATTGATGAACTGTCGCGTGGTAGGTTCCCAGAGACCCGCGATATCCGTCTTGCCGTCCGGCCGCTTGGGCGCTGGCGCCGATAGATTCGGCTTACCGTCCGGCAGCCGCGGAACGCCCGGAGTTTGGATATTCAGCCACTGCGCTGCAGCGAACTGCGCGGACGCGAGCCCGCAGAAGAGGATGGCCGAACGCATCTGGAACCCGTATCAGTATACACGCCGGTGCACCGCCTAATCGGATGTACGTCTTCGGCCGATCTGAAACGTAGTGAAGCAGCGCCTCACGCACTGGTGTCCCGTCGCCTTAGGCATTGTATTTCTGCTCTCGCTGGGTTATCTGCAGCGCGAGCGGGCGCTCAAGGGACAAAACGACTTTGTGCAATTGTACGCTGGCGCCAGGCTCGCCGGGACGCCCGATTTGTACTCCCGCGCGGCGAATCTAGCGGTGATCAAGTCAGTTCAGGGATTCACCATGCAGACCGTGGTGTACACACGGCCGCCGTTTTACGCCGCGCTCCTCCGGCCGCTGGCTGCGTTGCCTTACCGGGTGGCGTATGCCCTATTCTCGCTTCTGACGCTCGGCAGCATCTTGTGGTTCGTCATCCGGTTTTCGAAGGAGTGTCCCTCGCTGCCGTTTTTCGCCGCGATTAGCATCCCCTTGCTGACCGCGCTCTGCAACGGGCAAGATACGCCGTTGTTGCTAGCGATCCTGGGCGGCTCGATATTGCTCACCCGGCGGAAGATGGAATTTCTGGCGGGGCTGGTACTGTCGCTGTGCGCCATCAAGTTTCACTTGTTTCTGTTTCTTCCAGTTCTTCTATTGGTCAAAAAGCGCTGGCGTATTTTAGGCGGAGCCGCCAGCGGTATCGCGGTTTTGGGCGCATTGGGCGCGCTCGTCAATGGAGCGGATTCGACGGGCCAATATATCCGCGTGCTGCGGGATCCTTGGATCAACCCCAGTGCCATAGGAATGCCGAATCTGCACGGGCTGGTGGCCGTCTTGCAGGGCGATGCCCGGCTGGAAATGCTGCTCGCCGCCTGCGTTCTTCTGGCATTCCTGTGGATTACAACGCGCACTGAAAACTACGAGTTTCTTCTGGCGGCTAGTCTGCTATGCGGTCTGCTCGTTAGCTTTCATTCCGGCGTGGCCGATGACGTGGTGCTGTTTCCTGCGTTCGTGATGGCCGCAGGAGCCTCAACCAGTGAACCGTTGCGCGCGGCGGCAGCCCTGATTCTGACGCCGATCCCTTATTTCATGGCGTTGGCCGGTGCGCCGTACAGCGTGTTTCTTCCCATCGCCCTGCTGCTGCTGTTGGCGATATTTTGTATAGCGGCGCGCCCAGGGCGAAGCTGGAGTTATTTGCTAGCGGGAGGCCGCTGCGCCGGGGTTGACACAGGGGTCGCCGGGGTCAATGCAGACGCGGACGCTGGCGCCGGCGTCACGCGTACCTGATTCGTACTGGCTACGTGATCTTTAGCGGCCTTATAGTCGGTAACCAGCCGCTTCGCGATCTTATCGGCCACGTCGGCGCTGGCCCCTAGGAACTTCGCGCCCATGCTCTCCGCGGTTGCGGACCAGATCACATCGCCGTCTTTAGCCACCAGGCGGACGGTGGCAATCGCCTCATGCTTGCGCTCCTCCGTGCGGCTGCTCTCGTTTTGCCCCAGCGACATACCGCCCGAGCGATTGCTGCTACTGCTCGCGTAATTGCGCAGGCCCTCGCTGCTGCCGCTGCCCATCTGCGAATGCGCGTCGAGACCATCCGACGATTGGTGGGTATCGGTGAAAACGTCGTCGTCGCCCGCGCCCTTCAGCACCGCGTCGGCCTTGTCTTCTTCCTCTGTAATGATGAACTGTTTGGACTGGTGTAGGCTGCTCATCAGCAAGTCGCGAATCTGAAGCGCCGCGTCGCCGCCTGTCAGCACCGCGATATAGATGCGGCGAACCTTGCTCAGAGCCTGGGCGGACTCTTCTTCCGGCGTCTGGGCCGCGTACGGCGCGAAGAACAGCAGAGCGCACAAAAACCAGGGCATCGTTCAGCTCTTGCCGCTCCGTCGAGCGTCGTCGTCCTGGTATTCAACCTTCCGGCCGGTGCGCGCTTCCAGGCTGACCAGCATCACTCGAATATCATCCTTTCCAACCTTGAAGATCATGGCTTGCTGGTGCTCGTCGTCGTCGGAATAGCCCACCGTGAGAAAGTGCTGGCGCTTGGTGGCGAACAGGAACAAGGGCGAAATGAGCAGCGCAGCAATGTAGCGGCGATTGACCTTTTCCCCGTATTCCACCAGGTTGATCTTGTCGTACGGAACCCGCCAACTGGCTTTCCCGGAATAGAAGACAAAGAACTGGGCGTCCGCGGCCTGCACGTTTCCATGGCAGCCGGCAGGAATCTGGGAGATAGTGCCTCCGACGTATTCTGCGCGGGGACCCAAGCTATTACCAGCGAGAAGCGGGCACAGCAGCGCGGCCAGCCCGCCCAGCATTGCGACTTTCCTGGGTGTCATACTGGGGTTAGTAGTTCGATTCCGCTGAAACTCTCACCGATGTTGCCGATGTTTGTCATGGAAGGAAAATCGTTTTGGTTGGTAGTGTCTTAGCTGGGCGGCTGCGCTATGCGCGGAAAGCGGCGCCCGACTATTTCCGGCGTTATCGCGAGGAGCGGCGTTGCGCCATTCCGCCCGCGCCCTTCACCCCCTATCCGAAGCTCTGGGCTGAGCGCGGATTGCACGCGGCCTGGCTCGGCCATAGTACGGTGCTGCTGAAGATCGATGGATTCACCATCCTGACCGATCCGATTCTGGGCGGGCGCTGCGGAGTACGGATGGGCCCGGTTACAGTGGGCTTGCGCCGGCTGGTATTACCGGCGGTGTCGCGAGCGCAATTGCCGCATATCGACCTGATCCTGCTGTCGCACGCGCATTTCGATCATTTCGATTTGGGCACGCTACGCGGTTTGGAGCGCGCGGGCACAGCCGTGGTAACGGCGAAATACACCAGCGATCTGTTGCGCCCCCGGCGCTATCAAAGCGTCCAGGAAGTGGGCTGGGGCGAGCGTGTTCGCGTGGGCCCGCTTTCCATCCTTGGTTTACCCGTCAAACATTGGGGCGCTCGCATGCGCTCGGATGTGCATCGCGGATATAACGGCTATTTGATCGAGACCTCGCGCCATCGCGTAGTGTTCGGCGGCGATACGGCGTTTACGGATGCGTTCAAATCCGTGCGCGCGTCGAAGCCGGTGGACCTGGCGATCCTGCCGGTGGGCGCGTACGATCCGTGGATTTACGTGCATTGCAATCCCGAGCAGGCCTGGCAGATGGGCGCCGATTGCGGCGCTGAACACCTGCTGCCGGTCCATCATCAAACCTTCCGCCTGAGCCGCGAGCCGTATCTGGACCCGGTGGAGCGCTTCCTGGCGGCGGCCGGCAGCCATTCCGACCGCGTCATCGCCACGCGCGTGGGGCACGAATGGTCACTCACGTAGCAGCCCCCCTTGCCCTGGTTTTATCTTTCGCCGGGGTTGGTCTAGCTCAGGACCCCCGCGAAATCGTCCGCAAATCCGTCGAGCTCGATCAAGCTGACTGGGCGCGCATGAAGGACTACACCTGGATCGCGCGCGAAACCGATCGCGGCCTGGATTCGCACGGCAACGTTAAATCGGAAAAAATAGAGGAATGGGAAACTGTGGTCCTCTATGGCGAGCCGCATCATCGCATGTTGGAACGCGACGGCAAGCCGCTTTCGGCCGAGGATCAGCGTAAGGAACAGCAGAAGCTGGACAAGGCCGTGGCGAAGCTGGAGCAGGAAAGCCCCCAGCAGAGAGCGCGCCGTGAGGCCGAATACGAAAAAGAGCGTGAGAAGGACCGCGAATTCCTGCGCGATGTGCCCGACCTGTTCGATTTCCACATGCTAGGCGACGAAAAGATCGACGGCCATGACGTATGGGTGATCTCGGCCACGCCCAAGCCGGGCTATCGGCCCAAGCACAGCGACGCCAAGCCTTTGCTCAAAGTCAAAGCCAAGATCTGGATCGACAAGGCCGAGTATCAATGGGTGCGCCTGGAAGGGGAGACCACGGCCACCATTTCGTTCGGGCTCTTCATCGCGCGCTTGAATCCGGGCGCGAAGCTGGTCTTCGAACAAACGCGCGTGAACGACGAGGTGTGGCTGCCAAAGCGCGAACTGATCAGCGGTGCAGGCCGATTGGGATTGGTGAAGAAGCTGGCGGGCGAACAGGAAACCACTTGGAACAACTATCGAAAGTTTCAGGTGAATTCAAAAGTGGTTGCGACGCAATAGGGGTGTATACTATCCCAGTCGAACCCATTGAAACCTCCCAACTGGTATTTGGACCCGCTCGCCGCGGCTCAAAAGCGGAATGTACACCTGGAATGGATCAAACGCAATGCGCCGCCCGAATTGCCGATTCGGACCGTTTTGAAGACCGATCTGTTCGAGGAAGCGTATGGCCAGGACGAGCTCCTTTTTTCGCTCCCGTTTGATGGCAGCCTCAAGATCGGATTTGACGTCAGTGCGCCCACCGTCGCGCGGGCGTCGGAGCGGGGGCGTGGCCGGGGATGCCTCTTCTTCAACGCCGACGTGCGCCGGCTCCCTTTGACCGACAAATGCGTCGACGTGGTGCTGTCGAATTCGACGCTCGATCATTTTGACACCGAACAGGAGATCGAGCAGTCCGTACACGAGCTGGCACGCGTCTTGAAGCCGGGCGGGATTTTGCTGATCACGCTGGACAACCCCAGCAATCCGCTGTTCTTTCTGTTACGCGCCGCCGTCCCTTGGTTCGGTCTAAGGTTTCGGCTCGGCAAAACCCTGTCGCAGCGCGAGCTGCTAAAGCTGTTAGATCGAACAGGGCTGGAATTGCAATCGACCGGCTGGCTGATCCACAATCCGAGGTTCCTGTCGACGCTTCTGTTTCTGACGCTGCGGCGTCTCCTGGGACGGCGAGCCGGTCCGCCCATCCGGTGGCTCCTGGCAGCCTTCTCCAAGTTCGACAGTTTGCCCACTCGCGCGCTGACCGGCGTGTTCATTGCTGCCTGTGCCCGCAAACCGCCGACTTTGATTTTGCCGTAATGGCGAGCGTGTAGGCTTGCATTGTTCGTTCCACGCCGCGTTGTACGGCGAATGATCCTTTGCGCCACGCTGGATTCAACCGATGTCCGCTAACACGCAATATCAGCACCCTCAAGGGAGGCCAATAGGTTTTGCGCCACAACAGGTAAGCCGTCCGGCCCACCCAGCTTCGGCGCTCCCGCCCCCGGCCGCGTGGTCCGCCCTTCTTGATTTGCCCGAAGAGATGCCGGGGAACTCCGGCTTCTTCGGCGATCCGCCGCGCGATCGGCCGGTCGTATGCCCCGCCGACCGACCATGGGTCCATTGCTGCCGATTCGGTGATCGCCCGAATAGCCTGCGCGTGCAGCCCCCACTGCAGATCAGAGGAAAATCAATGAACCCGGTTCTGAGCCGAAACTCGCCAATTGCGCATCCTCCGATCTTCTGTCGGGCGGGAACTTCGAATAAGGGATTTCCGCTATCGCCGGGAAGGCCCCAGCGCCGCCACCGCTCGCGAGCCCATAGTCCCTCGCCGAATCTCCCCGTCAACAGAATGGAACCAACCAACTGCTTCTCCATCAGCACCAGCGATCTGTCGATGCCTCCCGGTTCGATATAGAACTCGTCGTCCCGGCTGTGGGGAAGTTTTTGGTAATCGGTCCGTTCGTACTCGGTGATCCTCAAACCGAGATAAGGTGCGATCCGGCTACCGCTGTCATCTTCGTACCCGGATATGCCATTACTCTTGCGGAACGAAACGGCTTCCGAACAGCCGGCTTTTGCCGCCAGCGCCGAAACCGCCGTGGTGTCGTAGCCCTGGGAGAGGCTGGTTACGGGCCGGTATGCCCATCGGCGGCCAGGGTCTCTGGCATTTGCTAATACTTGTTCGGCGGTGTGCGCGAGAAATGAAACGTAGTCGCCGTAATCCGCGGGCGGCCGCCCAAGCGGTTTCTCCAACCTCGAGATTGTCAGGTTCGGCAGGATCGCCAGATTGCAGCAGTCATGAAGTTCCACGGCTCTTGGCCCAGCCAAACGCAGCCGCTTTTCCTTCACACGGATGCCGATCCGGTTGTAGTCGAGGAAGCGCAGATAGTAATGCGGATAATTCGGATCCAGCTTCTCCCCACTCAGCGCGAGCAGAAACGCGAGTGAGTTCGAAACGTACAGTTCGTCGCCGGTACGGATCGAATAGAGCCTTTCGTAAATGTGGCTGGGGCCCGCAAATAAAACTCCCTCGTCCGCGAGCCGTCCGCCGGATCCGGCGAATGTCCCAGCCTGGTCGAATCGGTAGCCGGTGAACGGCCCATCCCAGGCGCCTTCGAAGAAGCAATCCTCTCGTGTTTCAACCCAAGGGCCGTGCAGAATTTGAACCGCGCGCTCCTCTTTGCGCAACCGGGCGGCCCAAGCCAAGCGAGGCAGATTCGGGATGAGTTCGAATTCCAGTCTCATGGCGGACCTAGTAATGAATACCAATCAAAGGCCAGTAGAACGGCACCACGATCGGCAGGAGCATGGAATTCAGGATACACAAACACAGTCCCAACCGGAGCAGATCCTTGGCCGTGAAGCAGCCGTACGAATAGCCCACAATGAGCACGGCGTTCTGGTAGGCGAAAATGGTCGCGCCCGATGAAAAAGTCCAGACCATGCCCAGCGCCAGCGCGTTGAGATGGTGCGCGGCCGCATACGTCATCAGGCCCGGCATGGAAGTGCCTAACATCGAGATACCGCTCGCGAGAAACAGATGATAAACAAAGCCAACCCAGTAGAGCGCGAAGGGCGCAATATACGTATGCCCGATCAGCGGCGTGATCCAACCAAACAGAACCTGAGTGAAAATATCCAGACTTTTCGTTGCGGTGAGGACCTTGCCCATGCTGACGACCGAGGCGACGAAAAACACCAGCAGATAGTCCACGCGCCGCAAGTCTTCCATGCCGAGCACGCCGACCCGCGGCAGCAGGGCCAATAAAACTACACCCAGGGCGATTTTCGACGCAGGCACATGGTGCAAAAAATCGGTGAGCCACAGCACAACGGCGGCGGCCACAAAGACGAGCGACTTTTTTTCAACTGGCTTCCAGGTGCCCAGCTTCGCCAGCTCCTGCTTGAGGTATGCGCTGCCTCCGGGAAGCGCCTGCTTCTCGGGAGGGAAAAACTTCAGCGTCAGCCGCCACGCCGCCACGATCAACACCAGATCGACTGGCAGGTAGGCCAACAGCCATCGGCTGTACAACACCTCGACGTGGCCAAAGCGTTCCATTGCGCCGCGGGCGGTGATGGTCGCCGCGCCCGCAATGATCGTCTTGTCGAACACACTGGCGGAGTAAGTGAGAACCAGCAGCATTCCGCGCGAGATATTGCTGCCTCTCTCCAAGCCGAATGCTTCGTTCACGCCTAGCGCGATCGCGGCCATGATGACCACGCGGGGCACGCCCGAGGGAACCCCGAATGTGATCAGAGCATCGGCGATGATCAGACCGAGTAAAAGCCGCGAGTAGGAAGTCCCCACCCGCGACATCACTCCGAACGCGATTCTGCGGGCCAGGCCCGACTTGACGGCCATCGCGCCGAACAAAATCGCCGCCAGCAGGAACCACGGCGTCTCGTCGGCAAACCCGCTGAAGGCCACCTCCACGCTCACCACGCCGAGCGCCCAATATAAATAGCATCCGATGAGACCCGCCAGGCCTGGCGAAAGGACTTCGAATGCCCAGGCCAGGACCATGAATAGCGAAATCGCGATGGCGTGTTTCGCAGCCGTACTCACTGGCAGCGGCGCAAACCAAGCGGCAGCCGGCAATAGGACCATTAAACTCCAACCGGCCCGTTTTTGCCAGTTGGCCCGCGACACGTCGATCCCCGAAACAGCAACCCCGGCCATGCAAGAGTATACCCCGAGTCCGTATAATCTTCGTCAATGAGCGGGAGCTTGTCACGATGGTTCGGAGCCGCCGCGAACTTCGCCCAAACGGCCACAGGCGTTCGCGACTTCGTTCGAATCCCGCCGCCGGAGGATTGCATCGGGCTGGTCCGGCGGCAACTGGAAAATCGGGAGTCCCTGTTTCTCGATACGCTGCGGCGGGCGGTTTTCGACGAAACGTCCCACCCTTATTGCGAAATGTTTCATCTCGCCAAATGCTCGCACCAAGATGTAGCGAATCTGGTTCAGCGAGATGGCCTGGAAGCAGCCCTGCATCAGATTCGGGCCGCGGGCGTTTACCTCAGCCAGGACGAGTTCAAAGGCCACACGCCCATAGTGCGCGGCGGCCGTGAAATTCCGGCGTCTTCCGGAAGTTTTCGGAATCCGCTCGCCAAGGGAACCATGCGGCATGTCACCAGCGGCAGCCGGGGCAAGCCCATACAAAGCTATCGCAGCTCCGAGTTCCTGATTCATCAGGAAGCGCTGCACGAACTGGTGGTGCGCGAGTTCGGACTCCAACAGCGCGCCCAAGTGATCTTGCGCCCAACTCTGCCCTCGGCTCTCGGGCTGCAGGACTGCGTGATCGCCGCTCGCAAGGGCCATCGTTTGGCGGGTTGGTACTCGTCTGGCCGGAGCGGTTTATACGCGCCGGCAACGGCGGCCCTGGTAATGGTGGCGCGCTCGGCTGGATGCCGCATTCCGTTTCCTACGGTCCTGCCTGCAAACGATTTTTCCTCGGCCGCGGAGCAGGTTGCGCGACTCTGTGACGAGGGCGTTCCATGCCTGGTTTCCGGGCCCGCAAGCCCCGCCGTTCGCCTGGCCGCGGCTGCCCTGGACAGGAAGCTGGATATTCGAGGAACATTGTTTCTGGTTAGCGGCGAGAGCCTGACCGATGCCAAGCGCCTCGTTATCGAAGAGGCCGGAGGCGAACCCTTTGCTCGCTATGGCGTCAGCGAATTGGGTTTTATCGGCCACGGATGCCGGCAGATGACCAAGGGCGATTGCGTCCATCTCTACAGCAACGCGCTCGCCGCCATCACGCACCGCCGCGCGGCCCCTCTGACTGACATCGAAGTCGACTCGCTGCTCTACACTACGCTGCTGCCCAGCGCGCCCCTGGTCCTCATCAATTTTGAAGTAAACGATAGCGGTGTCCTGGAGAAAGCGGACTGCGACTGCGAGTTCTCCCATCTCGGGTTTCATTGGCGGATTCGTGACATCTTCAGCTTTGGAAAAATGACCGGGCACGGTATGACGCTCATGGGGACGGAGCTGGTTCGACTGCTTGAGCACGTGCTACCCGCGCGGCTGGGGGGACGTCCCGGAGACTTTCAATTGATCGAGTACGAGGGCTCGGCTCAGACCACGATAGAACTGCGAGTTAGTCCTCGAGTGCGCGAATCGTCGCCGGAGAAGATTAGAGAATGCTTCCTCGCAGAAGTCCGCTTGGTCTACGGTGGATCGCTCGCCGGGCGCGCCTGGCGGCATGCCGACGCTCTGGACGTGGTGCTGGCCGAGCCGGTAGTTACTAGTAGCGGCAAAGTCAACGCACTGCATTTGCTGGGGCAGAGCACTCCGCGGCAATTTGAACGCTCGCAGCCTACCAAACTACCGGCTGAGCTTGCGGGGCGCGCTGCAGACGAACGGTAAAGTGAAAGGTGCTTCCAATGCCGAGCCTGCTTTCGATCCAGATTCGGCCGCCCATCTCCCTGATGAGTTGGGAGCAAATCGTGAGCCCTAAGCCAAGGCCGCCATGTCGCCGGGTAGAGGACGTATCCACTTGCGTGAAGCGTTCGAAAATCTCCGCTTGCTTTTCAGGTGGTATTCCAACTCCAGTGTCCGAGACGGAAAAGTGAAGTTCAAGTTCTTCACCCGCTTCCGATTTGGTCTCTACGCGCAGCGCAACTTGCCCGCGCTCGGTAAACTTGACGGCATTCCCCACCAGATTTGACAAGATCTGTTCCATCCGCACCGGATCGCCGATCAGGATTTCGGGAACGCTGCGTGCCACATCGGAGATCATGCTCAGGCCCTTCTGGCCGGCGCTTTCCCGGAGCGGTTCCAGGGTTGTAGCTATGCAGTCGACCACGCTAAACTGCACCGGCCGCAAGGTCAGTTGCTTAGCGTCGAGTTGCGAGAAGTCTAAAATATCCGAGACCACGGTCATCATCGCGCTCGCCGAGAAGCGCGCCGTCTGCAGGTAGTCGCGTTGTTCAGGGGTCACTTCTGTATCGAGCGTCATATCGATTCCGCAGATAATGCCGTTCATGGGAGTGCGAAGCTCGTGGCTCACATTGGCCATAAATTGGCTCTTCGCGCGGCTGGCGGCTTCGGCCGCTTCCTTGCTTACGGCCAGTTGAGCGGTCCTTCTCCTGACACGGTCCTCCAGTTCGGCATTGGTCTTCCTCAGTGATTCTTCAGCATTTTCCAACGCGTCGAAGGTCCTGTTAATCGTTTTTCCAAGCGTAGTCAGCTCGTCGTTTCCGTCGACGTGGACACGAGCCGAAATGTGCGCAAGTCTGCCGACCGCCTCCACGTTACGGCTCAGTCGCGCCAGACGGGATAGGACGGAGCGGTCCAGCAGCACGAACATGGCGCCGTCAAACACGATTCCTACCGCCAAGATCCACAGCATGAGGAACAGTACGGTGCCCTTACCTTGTGAATAGATTGTTCTGGGAAGCTCAACCTTAAGCATTAACGCCGGTCTGTTTTGAACATCGGAGACGAACCTGTACCCGGCCACCACTTGTGGTCCCAGCGGATGAACCCACACCGGCTGATTCGCGGAAAGCCCGCGTTCCGCAGCTTCGAAGTCTTTCGGCAGGCCGGGATCGTTGACGGGCCGCAAGGATAGAGACAAACGAGTCTTCCGCGAAAGGCGTTCCATTTCGCGTTGGTCCAGCCAACGGCCCATCACCAAGGTTCCCCGCGCCGGGCCTTTCCGGTCTCCGCTCAGGATCGGCGACACGGCAACCATCATGGGTCCGGAGGGCAATAGCAGCACCCCTGACACCGCCGTCTCCAATCCAGGCCGCCGCAGCAGACTGCCCGAGGTGCTGAAAAAGTTCGGAAGCTGTTCCGGTATGCGGTCGGATTTAAAATCCGGCAGTACCACCGCTTTGCCGAAAACCATGTGGCCGGTCAAGTCGAAGATGCCGACAAAGTTCGCCCTCAGCGCGTCGAGATTTCCAAATTCTCCTTCCGGAAATCTCGGGTCATGACTGCGCATATAAGCGTACATGCGGTCGTAGACCGCATAGTCTCTCACCGATTGGGTTAAATCGGTCAGCGCATCCGAAAGCGCATTGCCCGCACGTTCCACATTTAAGCGGACTTCCCGTTCGTCGAGCCGGACAAAGCTGTCGAGCAGCAATACGCGCGAGGTGATGGCCACTACCGCCAGAAGCGACAGGGAAATCAGGAATAGAAAAAGCGGAACTCTTCGCCGGATCGTCACTGCGGATAGTCCATGGGAGCCTTATTGAGCCAGCGCTTCGGCTAATTGTTTGAGCTTGGTTTGAAACTTCTCCGGGTCGGACCCTGGACGGAATTCGATCACTCCGGCGTTGGGCGTGAAAACCACCGAATGGGCAGTGCCCTGCTCGTTTTGGACGAATGGGCCGGAGAGCTTCTGGATCACCTCGCTGGACATTTTCATGGCACTGGCCGGCGGGGTCTTCAAGATGGCGGCGAACTGATTCTCATTCCAACGGCGTACTATCGACTGGGGCGGAAGGATGTTGTCGAAGCGCATCTGAAAATCGCGAATCGCGCTGGCGATAACGCTTGCCGAGTAGCAGCTTCGCAGACCATCGAAGTTGCGAACCACCACCAGCAGTACCGAGAAGGACGTATTTTGGCGAATCAGTTCATCGATGCTTCTGTCTCCCTTTGCCGCCGGGGGCGTCGGATCGGCCTTGGCGCGGCGCGCGGCTTGCACTTCCTGATGCAGCAGCCGGATCTCATCTTTTAGCTGTGCAATGGCGAGTTGATTGCTAGTGCGCATCTGGTCGACGCTGGTGCCGATCG
>Ga0302325_10005972_pt1 | contig 27549 bp, 25 predicted proteins | sample Palsa_T0_2_FD_201948 | JGI IMG/M metagenome (GOLD analysis project Ga0302325, IMG submission 201948) | Peat permafrost microbial communities from Stordalen Mire near Abisko, Sweden - Palsa_T0_2 | ecosystem: Environmental > Terrestrial > Soil > Palsa > Peat permafrost | place: Sweden: Abisko... | reverse complement strand
GGCCACCGCCAAGCCGGCCACCACCCCCGATCCCGTCGCCCGCGCCGCCGCGGCCAAGGATGCGGCCCAGGGTGCAGGCACTGAGATCGCCCAGGCGCTGAAGGATGCGGCGCACGCCGTGATCGGCTTCGGCGTGATCGGGTGGAACAAGGCCCAGGTGCAGCGCCGCGAGCTGATGAAGGACCTGAACGGCCAGCGGCACAGCGTCGAGACCCAGCTTGACGGGGCCAAGGAGCAGCTGGCTACGGCCATCCGCCACCTCGACGCCCGCATCGAGCCGGTCCGCAAGGACCTTGACGTCCAGCTGGACAAGGCGACAGCGAAGCTGCCCGAGCAGGTCCGTGACATCGTGAAGTCGGCCCGCAAGATCGCCAAGGACACCGAGCACCAGGTCCGCCAGGCAGTCGGCGCGCTGTAGTCGGTTGTTTTGCCTGGACCGCGCTTGGGCGCGGTCCAGGCAGAATGGCGGGGTGAGTAACGAGATAGATGGTGGTTTTGTCGCCCTCGACCGCAGCCGGCTGGCCGACGCCGCCTTGGCCCGGGCCCGCGAGTTGGGGGCCGATCACGCCGACTTCCGGCTGGAACGGATCCGCGACGCCTCGATCGCGGTGCACGACGCCCAGTTGCAGGGGGCGTTGGACGCGGAAGAGACGGGCATGGCGGTGCGGGTGGTGCGCGATGGCACCTGGGGGTTCGCGGCGGGCGTTGACCTGACACCCGAGTCGGCCGCCCGGTTGGCCGAGATGGCCATCGAGGTGGCTCGGGCCTCGCAGCCCATCACGGCGGAACGGGTGGAGATGGCCGACGAGCCGGTCTACCCCGACGCCACCTGGCGCTCGGACTATGACATCAACCCGTTCGACGTTCCCGACCATGAACGCACGGCGCTACTGGTGGGTTGGAGCGCCCAGTTGCTGACCACGGCCGGGGTGGACCACGCCGACGCCCATGTCCACATGGTCCAGGAGAACAAGTTCTACGCCGACCTGGCGGGCACGGCCACAACCCAGCAACGGGTCCGGACCCATGCCGCGGTCACCGTGGTCGGCGTCGATCCCGCCAGCGGTGCCTTCGAGTCGATGCGCAGCCTGGCCCCGCCGGTGGGCCGGGGGTGGGAGTTCATGACCGGCACGGGGTGGGATTGGGACGCCGAGCTGGCCGAACTGCCCCAACTGCTGGCCGAGAAAATGGGGGCGCCCAGCGTGGACGCGGGCACCTATGACCTGGTCATCGACCCGTCCAACCTGTGGCTCACCATCCACGAGTCGATCGGCCACGCCACCGAGCTGGACCGGGCGCTGGGGTACGAGGCGGCTTATGCCGGGACGTCTTTTGCCACCTTCGACAAGCTGGGGAGCCTGAAATACGGCTCGCCCGTGATGCACGTGACGGCCGACCGCACGGCCGAGCACGGGCTGGCCTCGGTGGGCTGGGACGACGAGGGGGTGGCGGCCCAGTCGTGGGACCTGGTGCGCGACGGCGTCCTGGTCGGCTACCAGGTCGACCGGCGCATGGCGCTGTTGAAGGGGCTGGGGCGGAGCAACGGGTGCGCCTTCGCCGACTCGCCGGGCCACGTTCCCATGCAGCGCATGGCCAACGTCTCGCTCCAACCAGCAGCCGACGGTCCGACGACCGAGGGCCTGATCGGCGGGATCGACGACGGGATCTACATCGTTGGGGAAAAGAGCTGGTCGATCGACATGCAGCGCTACAACTTCCAGTTCACTGGCCAACGCTTCTACCGCGTCCGGGGCGGGCGTCTCGCAGGACAGGTCCGAGACGTCGCTTACCAGGCCACCACCACCGACTTCTGGGGCTCGATGGAGGCGGTGGGTGGCCCGGCGACGTTCGTGCTGGGCGGGGCGTTCAACTGCGGCAAGGGCCAACCGGGCCAGGTGGCGGCGGTGAGCCATGGGTGTCCCAGTGCCTTGTTCCGCCAGGTCCGCATCCTCAACACCACCTCGGAGGCGGGGCGATGACCACTCCCCAGGAGACGGTGGAAGCGGCGCTGGCGCTGTCCAAGGCCGACGGCTGCATCGTGATCGCCGACGAAGCGAGCGCCGCCAACCTGCGCTGGGCCAACAACACCGTCACCACCAACGGCGTGAACCGGACCCGCCAGCTCACCGTCATCGCCACGCTGGGCCAGGGAACCGGCATGGCGGCGGGCTCGATCTCGCGCAGCGGCGTCACGCCGGAGCGGCTGGAGGACTTGGTACGGGCGGCCGAGGCGGCAGCGCGGGGCAGCATGGCGGCCGAGGATGCCCAGCCATTGGTCGCCGGTTCATCGCCGGGTTCCGGCTGGGACGAGCCACCATCAGAGACGTCGATCGGGGCTTTTTCCGACCTGATCCCGTCGTTGCGCGACGCGTTCGACCAGGCCCGGGGGTCATCCCGGTTGCTGTTCGGCTTCGCCGAGCACCAGCTGCAGAGCACCTACCTGGGGTCGTCGACCGGCCTGCGGTTGCGCCACGACCAGCCAACCGGGCGCCTCGAGCTCAATGCCAAGTCGCCCGATTTCACCCGCTCGGCCTGGTTCGGCCAGTCGGCAGCCACCTTCGGCGGCCTCGACCTTCCCGCCCTGGACGCCGAGCTGGGGGAACGGTTGGCTTGGGCCGAGCGGCGGGTGGACCTGCCGGCGGGGCGGTATGAGACGTTGCTGCCCCCGAGTGCGGTGGCCGACCTCATGATCGACCTGTACTGGTCGGCCGGGGCGCGCGACGCGGCCGAGGGCCAGACGGTGTTCAGCCGGCCGGGCGGGGGAACCCGGGTGGGCGACTCGCTGAGCGGCCTGCCCCTGACCCTACGCAGCGACCCCGCTGCCTCCGGGCTGGAATGCGCCCCCTTCGCCATCGCCTACGCCTCGGGCTCCATGTCGTCGGTGTTCGACAACGGGCTGGCGCTGTCCCCCACGTCCTGGGTCAGCGACGGCACGCTCAGCGCCCTGCTGCAGTCCCGGTACTCGGCGCAGGTGACCGGCCTGCCGGTGACACCGGCGATCGACAACCTGATCCTCTCGGGCACTGCCGGGGGGCCGTCTTTACCGGAGATGGTAGCGACCACCGAACGGGGCCTTTTGCTGACGTGCCTGTGGTACATCCGGGAGGTGGATCCCCAGACGCTGCTCCTGACCGGGCTGACCCGCGACGGGGTGTACCTGGTGGAGGGGGGCGAAGTGGTGGGGGCGGTCAACAACTTCCGCTTCAACGAGAGCCCGGTCGACCTGCTCCGTCGCGCCACCGAGGTCGGGGGCACGGAACGAACCCTGTCACGGGAGTGGTCGGACTACTTCACCCGCACCGCCATGCCACCGCTACGCATTCCGGACTTCAATATGTCCTCGGTCAGCCAAGCCACCTGATTCTTGTTAGTGCAACTGTGCGGGATAACCGTTCTGTGCGGGCTTTTGGTCACCAGTCGACCGTTCGCCCACCGAGAACGATTTTCCCGCACAGTTCAGCGCCGCTCCTAGCCCGCCCCGGGCGCCACCGCGGGCTGGGTGCGCCAATAGTCGAGGACGTCTACCAGGGTTTCGTCCAACGGGTACTCGGGCATCCACCCTGTGGCGTAGCGCAGGTGACTGGGGTCGCCCCGTAGGTCGGGAAGGTCGACCGGGCGCAGCCGGGCCGGATCGGTCGTCACCCGCATGTCCGAGCGGGCCAATACCAGCAAGCGTTGCAGCACTTGCTCCAGCGCCACCGACTGGCCCGAGCAGATGTTGTACACCTCGCCCGGGAGGCCTCGTTCGGCCAACAGGCGGTATGCCCGCACCACGTCGCGCACGTCGAGGATGTCGCGGCGCACCGTGAGGTCTCCGGTTCGCAGCTCCGACGCCCCCGTCCGGGCCGCCTCGACGATCTGGCGAGCCATCGACGGCACAAAGAAACGGTCCGTCTGGCCCGGCCCGGTGTGGTTGAACGGTCGGGCTCGGATCACATCGAGCCCCCACCCGAGCGTCGCCTGGAGTGCCACCATCTCGGCCGCCGCCTTGCTGGCGGCATAGGGGGTGGCGGGCTGGAAGGGCACGGTCTCGGTGATGGGCAGGTCACTCAGGCGGACCACGCCGTAGACCTCCACCGAGCTGGCGAACACCACCCTCGCCTTGGGCGACACCGCCCGCACTGCGGCCAGCACGTGCAGGGTGCCGAGGGCGTTCACGGTGAAGGTGTCGGCGGGCGCGTCCCACGACGAGCTGACGCTGGACTGGGCGGCCAGGTGATACACCACGTCGGGCTGGGCGTGCTCCAGCGCATCGCGCACGGCGACGCTGTTGGTGACGTCGACCGAGGGGTCGGCCACCACCACGTCGTCACCCGACTCGGTCAGGTGACGGCACAGCCAGGGCCCTACGAAACCGTGGCCGCCGGTCACGAATGCACGCACGAGCGGACCCTACCCGCCCCCGCCGAGGGCCTCGACATAGACGGCTCGCGTCTCGCGCACGGTGCGTTCCCAGCTGAAGTTGGCCGCCCACGCCCAGCCCGCCTGGCCCAATCGCCGCCGGGCCGCGTCGTCGCCCATCAGCCCGGCCAAGGCTTCGGCCCAAGCCTCCACGTCACCCGCCGCCACCAGCCGCGCCGCCCCGGTCGCGCCACCGGCTGGTCCGCAGGCCCCCGCCCTCGCCGCCGACTTATCGGGTCCACCACCTCCGGCGGCCCCCGCCCTCGCTGGGCCGCCGTCACCGCCCTCCGCCGCCGCGGCCCCCGACACCTCGCGCAGCGCTGGGATGTCGGAGCACACCACCGGGGTGCGCTGCGCCATGGCCTCGAGGACGGGCAGGCCGAAGCCCTCGTGCCGGCTGGGCAGGGCGAAAAGCGTCGCCCCGGCGTACAGCGCCCGCAGGTCCCCTTCCCCCACCGTCCCCAGCAGCCGGATGGCCCCACCCAGGCGCTCGATCAGCGGGGCAGGAACAAGTTCGCTCGACAACCACCCCGCAGGCCCCGCCAGGGCCAGCCGGTGGCCCGCCGCCTGCCCCGAGTCGACCAGGTCTGCAAACGCCCGGACCAGGGTGCCCACGTCCTTCCGAGGCTCCAAGGTGCCCACCCACAGGATGTAGGGCGCCCCGTCCAGGCCATGTCGAGCCCGGGTGGCAACTATCTCCTCCGCCGACGCCTCGATGTGGTCGACGCCGTTGGGCACGATCCGCAGCCGGTCGGCCGCGATGGTGCTGTGGGCCTGGATCTCGGCCGCGGCCGATCGGCTGACCGTGATGACCAGCGTTGCCCGACGAGCGGCCGCGGCCAGACCCCGGGCGTGGAACCAGCGCCCGTGCCAGGGGAAGGTCTCGGGGAACAGGGCCGAGGCGACGTCATGGACCGTCACCACAAGCGGCGCCCGGCTCCGGGGCGGCACGGCCACCGAGGGTGCGTGCACCACGTCGACGTGGCCCAAGACCGGGGCCAAGCGGTCGAGGCGGGGCCAGCCGAGGGTGTTCCAACCCTCGTACAGGGCGGCGCGAGGAAGGGGCAACCTGACCGCTTCGCCGCCGTCGCCCATGCCCGCGGCACGCCAGGCGTTCGCCACCTGCGAGGCCGAGTGGCGGGCGGTGAACACCGTCACCTGGTCGTCGGGAAACACCCGCGGCAGTAGTGTCACCAGCTTCGCCGTGTACCGGCCGATCCCGCCCGGCGGCTGGTACAGGAGCTGCTCGCCGTTGACCGCCACCCGCACCAAGCGCATCCTCTCCATCCAGCCCGTCGCCGAGCGCGGCGGCTCAGACTGGGCATTGGCTCGTCTGGTGGGCAGCCTTTCCCACCAAGGGTGGGACTGTCACATCGCGCTACCCGCCCCGTCACCCATGGCGGCCGAGCTGCGGGCGGCGGGTGCCACCGTGCACGTGCTCCCCATGCGCCGCATCACCACCAGCGGCACGACCCGGTACTGGGTCAACTATCTGGCGGCGTGGCCCGTGTCGGTAATCCGGCTGGCCGCGCTGGCCCGGCGCCTCGACGTCGGCGTGGTGCACACCAACTCGCTGCACAGCTGGTACGGGTGGGCGGCCGCCGCCATCACCCGGCGCCCGCATGTGTGGCACGCCCGGGAGATCGTGGTGCAGTCGGGCGCGGCGTTGCGCCTGGAGCGGGTGCTGTGCCGCCGTTTCGCCGACACCGTGGTCGCGGTGTCGGCTGCCGTGGCGGCGCAACTCGACCCGGCCAACGTCGTGGTGGTGTACGACCAGGTCGATCCCGACGAGTTCCGGCCGGGGCGGGCAGGGAGTTTCCGGGCCCGCATCGGACTGGCGGACGACGCCGTGGTGGTGGGAGCCCTGGGGCGAGTCGATGTGTGGAAAGGCCTCGAGGTCCTGCTGGACGCCGTGCCCACCATGCAGCGCGAGCGGCCCGGCTTGCAGGTCGTTGTCGCCGGGCCGCCGGTGGCCGGCAAGGAGGCCTACGCCACCCGCTTGGCCGAGCGGGCGAGGGTCATGCCCGGCGTGCGTTGGCTGGGCCAACGTGACGACGCGGCGGAGCTGGTGGCCGACATGGACGTGCTGGTCGTGCCCTCGACCGAGCCCGAGCCGTTCGGCCTCACGCTGATCGAGGCCCTGGCTTCAGGGGTGCCGGTGGTCGCCACGGCGGCCGGCGGGCCGCTGGAGATCCTGGGGCCCAAACCGGGACCGGCGGGTCGCCTGGTCCCGCCGGGCGACGCGCAACACTTGGCCGCAGCGGTACTCGAACTGCTGCCCGACGGGCCGTCCGGCATCGAGTATCGGCGCGGCCGCCCGGTGCTGCCCACCGCCACCCCGCCGGGCGACCTGCCCGCCGTGTTCCAGGCCGCCCTCAGCGGGAAGCGGCGGCGTCGAGGTAGAGGGCGTGAAAACCGTCGACGCAACGTTGCCAACTGAAATGCGCCACCTGCTGGAAGCCCGCCGCCACCAGCGCGTCCCGTGCCTCGGCGTCATCCACCAGGCGGGCTAGAGCGCCCGCGAGCGCGTCGCGGTCGCCCACTGGGACGAGCACTGCGGCCTCGCCCACCGCCTCGGGCACCCCGCCCACCGCCGTCGCCACCACGGGCACCCCGGCCGCCATGGCTTCCAGCGGCGGTATCCCAAATCCCTCGTAGACCGAGGGGTAGGCGAACACGGCGGCCCCTCGCAGGAGCTGGGCCTTGCGGGCATCACTGACCCACCCCAGCCGCCTGATCCGATCGCCGTGTCGCGCCTGGGCAATGGCCATGGTCAGGGCGTCCTCGGCCCACCCCGAGGGCCCGGCGATGACCAGGTCAAAGTCCCGGTGCCCGTCGGCCAGCTCGTCGAATGCCCGGACCAGCAACGGCAGGTCCTTACGCGGCTCAGCGCGCCCCAACGCCAACACATACCGCCGCCCCCCACCCGGCCCGCCGGCCGCGCCGACACCGCCGGGCCCCCCGGCATCACCCACGCCACACGCCGCCCAGGCACCGCCCGGCCCCCCGGCACCGCCCGGCCCGCCCGACCCGCCGGCCGCGCCCCGGGGCACGGGATCCACCCCGGGTGCCACCACTCGGACCCGGTCGGGTGAGGCGCCCAGCAACTCGACGATCTCTTCTGCCATGGCGTTGGACAGGGCATGGACCCAGGCGCCGCGCCGAATGGCCCGACGGATGAGGGCCGGGTACCGAAGGGTCGCCGGTTGGCACATGGCGGGATAACGCAGCGCCGTCAGGTCATGCACGCTCACGATCTCCACCGCTCGCGCCGCCGGCGGCACTACGAAGTTGGTCCCGTGCACCACGTCCACCGGCCCCGTCCACCACTCGATCACCGGGCCGTCGACGCGGCTCCACATCGTCTGCAAGGGTGCCGCGGCCATGGGCCAGCGAACCGTTTTCACCCCGGCCGGCGCCAGCCCCCGGAGCGACGCCCGCCCCCGCCAACTCAGGGCGAAGGCCCGTAGGTCGAGGTCGTCCCGCTCCGCCAACCCGTGCAACGCCCCGGCCACCAGCACCCCGATGCCGGTGCGCTCCCCCAGGATCGGGGTGGCGTCGATGGCGACCCGGATCACGGGCCGGTCAGCCTAACCTCGACCCCATGCTTGTGGCCCTGGCTGGTGGCGTCGGGGCCGCCCGGATGCTGCGCGGGCTGGTCGACGTCGTGGACCCCCAACAGATCGTGGCCATCGTCAACACGGGCGACGACGTGGTGCTGCACGGCCTGCACATCAGCCCCGACCTGGACACCGTCACCTACACCCTGGCGGGCGCTATCAACCCCGAGACCGGTTGGGGCCTGTCGGGCGAGACGTGGACCGCCATGGGCGCCCTGGCGACGTACGGCGACGGCCAAGGGGCCTGGTTCAGCCTGGGCGACCGTGACCTGGGCACCCACTTGTACCGGACCAACCGGCTCCTGGCGGGTGCGCCCCTCAGCCAGGTCACGGCTGAGATCGCGGCGCGCTGGGGCGTGGGCATCACGCTGCGACCGATGTCCGACCATCGGGTGGAAACACGAGTCACCGTGGCCGGCCGCGAGATCGGCTTCCAGGAGTACTTCGTCGGCCTCCGTCACGAGGTCCCGGTCGAGGCCATCCGTTTTCACGGCGCTGAGAAGTCGGAGCCCGGGCCGGGCGTGCTGGAAGCCATCGCCGACGCCGATCGCATCGTCATCTGCCCGTCCAACCCCATCGTCTCGATCGGCCCCATCCTGGCCGTGCCCGGCATCCGCGACGCCCTGGTAGCCCGCCGAGCCGACACGGTGGCGGTGTCGCCCATCGTGGGCGGGCGGGCGCTCAAGGGACCGGCCGACCACATGCTGACCGAGCTGGGCCACGAAGCCTCCGTGGTCGGAGTAGCCCGCCTGTACGCCCCGCTCGCCGCCTCGCTGGTCATCGATCACGCCGACGCCGCCCTGGCCGGGGCGGTCGAGGCGGAAGGAATGGCCGCTATCGTGACCGGGACCGTGATGACCGGCCCCGTCGAAGCCGCCGCCCTGGCCCGCATCACCCTCAGTTGATCTCGCTCATCCCGATCCCGGGAATCCCTGAGATCCGCCCGGGCGACGTGCTGGCGGACATCATCGCCCAGGCCACCCAGGCGGACCCGGCCCTGGCCTTGGTCACCGGCGACGTGCTGGTCGTGACCCAGAAGATCGTGTCCAAGGCCGAAGGCCGACTGGTAGCGGTCGACCCCGACGACCCCCACTCGCACGAGTACCTGGTGGTGGACGAGTCGGTCCGGGTGCTGCGGCGGCGAGAACACCTGCTGGTCACCGAGACCCGCCACGGTTTCGTGTGCGCCAACTCGGGGGTGGACCGCTCCAACCTCGACCCGGGTTGGGCCGCCCTGCTCCCGGTCGACTCTGACCGCTCGGCCCGCCGCATCCGCGACGGACTGCGGGCACGCCTCCGCATCGAGGTCGGGGTCGTCATCTCCGACACCTTCGGCCGGCCGTGGCGCCAGGGCCTGACCGACGTCGCCATCGGCTGCGCGGGCATCGCGGCGGTGGTCGACCTGCGAGGTGAGCTGGACGCCCACGGCCGGGAGATGCAGGTCACGACCGTGTGCGTGGCCGACGAGCTGGCCGGGGCGGCGGAACTGGTGATGGGCAAGACGGCTTCCATCCCCGTTGCCATCGTCCGGGGCGTCGAGGGTTCCTGGCTGCGTGAGTCCTCGGTAAAGGACGAAATCGTCCGCAGCTACGCCGAGGACATGTTCCGCTAGCTCAGCCCGAGCGACCCCGGTCCCGGTCCCGGAAGTAGTCGAGCACCGCGCCCGCGCCCTCGGACAGGCTGGTCCACGGCTGCCAACCGAGGTGGATGGCGGCCCGCCCCGGGTTGAGGCTGCTGCGGCGCAACTCGCCGACCCGGGCCGGCGCATAGGTAGGCGGCGCGGTGACCCCGGCGCGCTGAGCCATGGCGGAGTAGAGCTCGTTGACCGACGTCTCCCGCCCGGTGCCGATGTTGATGATCAGCCCGCCCCCGCGATCGGCGGCCCGGGCAAAGGCGTCCACCACGTCGTCCACGTACACGAAGTCCCGGGTCTGGCCGCCGTCGCCGAAGATGGTGCACGGCTGGCCGGCCAGCAGTCGGCCGGCGAAGATGGCGACCACGCCCGCCTCACCGTGGGGGTCCTGCCGCGGCCCGTACACGTTGGCCAACGCCAGGGCGGTGAACTCCAGGTTGTGCAGCTCCCGGTAGGCATACAGGTAGTCGCCCACCACCTTCTTGGCCACGCCGTAGGGCGACAGGGGCCGCTGGGGCTGCGATTCTTTGATGGGCAGCTGTGACGGATCAGGATCGCCGTAGATGGTGCCGCCACTGGAGGCGAATACCACCTTGCCCGCCCCCGCCGCCCGCGCCCCCTCGATCACCTGCAGGCTGCCCAGCACGTTGACCTCGGCGTCGAACACCGGCTGATCGACCGACACCCGCACGTCGGCCTGGGCGGCCAGGTGGAACACCACCTCGGGCCGGCGCCGGGCGATCAGTTCCTTCACGTCGGGCGAGCGCACGTCGAGCTGGTGGAACGTGAACAGGTGGTCGGGATTGCTCCGCGCCCCGGCCAAGTTGGCCAGCGAGCCGGTGGACAGGTTGTCGACCACGTCGACGCTGTGGCCCTCGGCTATCAGCCGGTCCACCAACGTCGAGCCGATGAACCCGGCCCCGCCCGTGACCAGGGTCCTCATAGAAGCGGACTGGGGAAAAGTTGCCCCGAGGCGGCCAAGCCGGCAGCCACGATTTCGCCGTCGCCCAGGATGGACAAGGCCTCGATGACGGCCCCGTCGCCCACCGTGGCCCCGGACCCGATGATGGAGTCCCGCACCACTGCGCCGACGCCCACCCGGGCCCCGGCCATCACCAGGGCCCCTTCCACGTGTGCCCCGGCGCCCACCACGACGCCGGCGCCAATGATGCTGCCCGATACCCGGGCGCCGGGATCGACCAGGGCCGCGTCGTCGACCCAGCACTTTTCTCGTCCCGCCAGGGCCAAGTTGGCCTGGAGGTAGGTGGCCACCGTCCCCGCGTCGACCCACTCGGCGTCGGATGCCAGGGCGAACAGCGAGCCGTCGACCACCAGGGCGGGAAATGTTTCCCGTTCGATGGACACCGGTCGGTCGGCTGCGATGCGCTCGATCACGCTGGGCTCGAGCACGTAGGTGCCGGCATTGATGAGGTTGCTGGGCGCCGTGCCGGCCGGGGGCTTCTCGATGAACGCCGTGACCCGCCCGTCTGCGTTAGTCGCCACCACGCCGTAACGAGACGGGTCGTCCACCGGCGTCAGGCTGATCGTGGCCTCCCCACCCTGGAGTCGGTGGAAGTCGACCAGCGCCGTGATGTCCAAACCGGTCAGCACATCGCCGTTTTGCACCACAAAGGTTTCGTCCAACCCGGCATGGCGGGCGGCGAAAGCGATACCCCCCGCCGTGTCGCGGGGCTCGGGTTCCACCGCGTAGTGCAGCTTGACCCCGGCGCAGGTCCCGCTGGGATAGGCGAGGCGAAAGGCGTCAGGCCGGTAGCCGAGCGAGAGCACGACCTCGTCCACGCCGTGCGCCGCCAAGTGGGCCAACACCCGCTCGATCATGGGCCGTCCCGCCACCGGCAACATCTGCTTGGGGGTGTGGAGGGTCAAGGGCCGCAGGCGAGTGCCTTGGCCCCCGACCAGGACGACGGCTTTCATTTTGTCGTGGAGGTGGTGGCCGGCGCCACGGTGGTGGTGGTCGCCGTGGGGGCGGTGGTGGTCGTCGCCGCAGGCACCGTCGTCGTGGCCGCAGGCACGGTCGTGGTGGCCGTGGTGGGCACGGTTGTCGTGGTCGCTCCAGGCACCGTCGTGGTGGTGGCCGTGGCCGACGGCACGTCGGTCGGGTGCAGCATGGCGTTGATGTTGGCCGCGGGCGGAGGGGGCACCACAGCGCCCGTGGGCATGAAGGCGACGACGACCATGGCGTCATTGGCCAGGGGAACCAGTCGAGGATCCTTGGTCCACAACGTCCCGACCGTCGTGGTGGACGAGGCGAAGGTGTACACCTAGACGTGGCCCGGCTTGCCCCCGCAGCTGTCGCTGTCGTGGAAGTCGTGACCGCCATACCCCGAGAAGCTCGGGATGCTCAGCTGGCCCGCGTTCAGCGTGACGTGCAGGGCGGCGGTGAACACGCCGAGCACTGCGTTCTTGCCTGCCGCCGACTTCTCATACGGATGGATGTCGATCACGCCGTCGCCCGCCGTGCGGATGCCCGCCGCGTCGACCTGGTAGGGGAACGAGGGCACGACCTTGCCCTCCGTGGCGCTGGTGCAGGTGTAGAAGGCGTACGCCTCATGCCAGTGGTCGACGCCCACGGCAGGCGGCGTGGGCCCGACGTCGTTGGCCACCTTGAGGTGATTGCTGCGGCTGATGTACACCAGGGCCATGCCGAGCACCACGATGGCCAGGATCGCCAGGTAGTACGCCCACGGGGTGCGCCCCCCCGCCGTACGGCCTCCGCTGGTGCTGGCGGCGCGCGCCACCTTCTTGTTTGACGATGCCTTTCCCATTGCGGGGCGTCAGGCTAGCCGACTGCCCCGCCGACCCGGCTGCGCTGCCCGGCGGATCGCGAGTCATGCCACTTCGCCGTGCAGGCGGCTACCGAACGGGCCGCCACCCCGGCTCCCACCAGAGGCAGCATGGTCCGGTCCCAGCCGTCAGTGGTGCGCCAGGCAAACTTCAGCATCGAGCGGTGGTGGGCCAGGATCATGCGGTAGGGGGTGGTGTCGGCCGAGACCCCCTGGGCGTGCACCACCTCACCCGCCGGCTGGTACATGACTTGCCAGCCCTGACGTCCCGCTCGCCAGCACAGATCGACGTCCTCCATGTACATGAAGTAGCGGGCGTCGAAACCACCCAGGCCCGACCACGCCGAGCGCCGTATCAGGAAGCAGGCACCCGATACCCAGTCAACGGCGCGGCGTTGCCCGTGGTCCCAGTCGAGCAGGCGGTAACGGCGAGAAAACGGGTTGTCCGGCCACACCAGCCCGATCAACCCGTGGCCCGCGGCGTCGGCCAGGGAGGGAAAAGTCCTGGCCGACGGGTAGATGGTGCCGTCGAGGTTCTTGAGCTGGGGCCCGACGATGGCGGTGGCGTCGTCCTCGGCCAACATGCCAACCAGGTGGTCGACGGTTCCCGGGGTCACGACGATGTCGGGATTGCAGACCAGCAGGTCGCCGTCGCCGCACCACGCCGCCCCCAAGTTGGCCGCCTGGCCGTACCCCAGGTTGGCCCCCGCCGCCACCCAGGTGACCGGGAGCCCGGCGTCTCGGAGCGACGTCTCTGCTGCCTCGTCGTGGTGCCCCCAGCAGTGGCCGTTGTCCACCACCACCACCTGCGCCACCCCGTCGGCCAAGAGGCTGGCCACGCACGCCGGGAGGACCGAAGCCGACTGGTAGTTGACCACGATGGCCCGCACCGTCACGCTGTCAACGCCGGCTTTCCGCTAGGTGCGATACATCTTCGGTGTCCCGACACCGAAGATGTATCGCACCTAGACCATGGCCCGACAGAAATCGCCCTCACCCCTTGCGGGCAGAGTCGTCGGGGCGGAGGCGCAGACGGACCAGGGTGCGGGCGGCAGCCATGCCGTCGCGCCAGGTGAACTTGCGGCCGTCGGCGTCGGCTCGGCCGGCATAGCTGACCGGCACCTCGTAGATGCGGTAGCCGCCCCGCAACAGCTTGGCCGTGATCTCGGGCTCGAAGTCGAAACGGTCCGAGGTCAGCTTCAGGCTGTCCAGCACCTGGCGGTCGATCAGCTTGTACCCCGTCTCGATGTCGGTCAGCGTGGTGTTGAACAGCAACGCAGCCAGCACCGACAGCGACCGGTCACCCGCCCAGTGCAGCAGCGAGGTGGCTTCGCGCTCGCCCAGGTATCGGCTGCCGTACACCACCTTGGCCCGCCCCTCCAGCAGCGGTGCCAACAACCGTGGCCATTGTTGCGGGTCGTATTCGAGATCGGCGTCCTGGATCAGCACCACGTCACCTCGCGCCAGGGAGACTCCGGTGCGCACGGCCGCCCCTTTTCCCCGATTGGTGGGGTGCGAGGCGACACGGATGGTGGAGTCCTCCAGCGCGGCCAGGATCTTGTCGGTGCCGTCGACCGAGCCGTCGTCGACCACGATGATCTCCCGGTCGATGGCCAGTTCGACCAGCCGCATGCGCCGGATGATCTCGCCCACCGTGTTGCGTTCGTTGTAGACGGGCACGATGACCGTCAGCAAGCGGTACTCGGTCATCCGCCTGCTTCCAGCTGCGCCACGAACCACGCCGTAGTGCGCTCGATTCCCTCGCGCAGGGCGGTCACCGGCTCCCAGCCCAAGACGGAGCGGGCCAGCGAGATGTCGGGGCAACGCTGGGTCGGGTCGTCCTCGGGCAGCGCCACGAAGGTTATCTCGGAGGTGGATCCGGTGATCTCGAGCACCATCCGGGCCAGTTCCAGGACGGTGAACTCGCCCGGGTTGCCGATGTTTATCGGGCCGACGTAGTCGGAGTCGAGCACCGCCAGGAACCCCGCCACCTCGTCGATGGCGTAACAGAAGCTCCTCGTTTGCGATCCCTCGCCGTACACCGTGAGCGGCTTGCCGAGCAGCGCCTGGGTTATGAAGTTGGACACCACCCGGCCGTCGTCGGGGCGCATGTGGGGCCCGTAGGTGTTGAAGATCCGCACCATGCGCACATCGAGGCCGTGGACCCGGTGGTACGCCATGGTGATGGCCTCGCCGAAGCGTTTGGACTCGTCGTACACCGAGCGGGGCCCGATGGGGTTGACATGGCCCCAGTAGCTCTCTGTCTGGGGGTGTTGCAGCGGGTCGCCGTACACCTCGCTGGTCGACGCCTGGAAGAACCGGGCGCCCTTGCCCAGGGCCAGGTCGAGCAGGTTCTTGGTGCCCACGCTGCCCACCTGCAGGATCTCGATGGGGATCCGGGCGAAGTCGATGGGCGAAGCCGGGCTGGCCAAGTTCATGACGGCGTCGACCGGGCCGTCCACCACCACGCCGGCGATGACGTCGGTGTGCTGGAACGTGAATGCCCGATGGTTGATCAGGGCGTCGATGTTGCGCCGGGAACCGGTGACCAGGTTGTCGACCGCAACCACCTCGTCGCCCCGCAGCAATAGCGCCCGGCACAGGTGCGACCCCAGGAAGCCGGCCCCTCCGGCCACCACGACCCGGCTCACTTGCGCCCCAATCCCTGGTACGTGAACCCACGGCGGCGCAGGCTGGCCGGGTCGAGAAGGTTGCGGGCGTCGAGGATGACCGGCGCGGCCATGGTGGCGGCCACCTTTGCGAAGTCGAGCCAGCGGAACTCGTCCCACTCGGTCAGCACGGCGAGCACCGATGCCCCGGCGCAGGCGGCGTACGGGTCGTCGCACACCTCGATCGCCAGGTGGTCGAAGTGGGCGGGCAAGGCACCGGACACCGTCGGGTCGTACGCCTTGACGGTGGCACCTGAGTCGACGAGACGCGAGACGACGGAGATGGCGGGCGAGTCACGCAGGTCGTCTGTTCCCGCCTTGAAGGTCAGACCCCAGACGGCAATGACCGCCTGGTCCAGGGTGCCGCCCGCCAGTTGGCCGATGCGAGCCGCGAGCAGCCGGAACTGTTGGTCGTTCACCGCGATGACGCCTTTGAGCAACTCGAAGTCGTAGCCCGCGTCCTCGGCGATGCGCACCAGGGCCCGGGAGTCCTTGGGGAAGCACGACCCGCCCCACCCCGGCCCGGGCTTCAGGAACTCGAAGCCGATGCGCTTGTCGTAGCCCATGCCCAGCACCACGTCGCGCACGTCCGCCCCCACCGCTTGGCACAGGTTGGCAATGGCGTTGATGAACGACACCTTGGTGGCCAGGAAGGCATTGCAGGCGTACTTGATCGTCTCCGCCGTGGCCGGGTCGGTGACCATGATGGGTGCGCTCAACCGCTGGTACAGGCTGGCCACCTTGGCCGCCGCCGCCTGGTCGTCGCACCCGATGACCACCCGGTCGGGGTGGAGGCAGTCGTGCACCGCCTGGCCCTCCCGCAGGAACTCAGGGTTGGACACCACGGCGACATCGGATCGGGCCAGCGCCCGCTCGACCACCCGGGCCGAGCCCACCGGGACGGTCGACTTGGTGATCACGATGGCCCCGCTGCCCAGCACGGGACCGATCTCAGCCGACGCCTGTTCCACGAACTGCAGGTCGGCCGAGCCGTCGGCCCCCTGGGGCGTCTGGACGCACAGGAAGACGAACTCGGCGCCCGCCGCGGCGGTGGCCGCCCCCACCAGGAAATCGAGCCGCCCGGCCGCGAGGCCCTCGCCGACCAGCGCTTCCAGGCCCTGTTCGTAGATGGGGATGCGCCCCGACTGGAGCAGCTCGACCTTGGCCACGTCGATGTCGGCGCACGTCACCTGGTGGCCCAAGTGGGCCAGGCAAGCACCCGTGGTCAGGCCGACATAACCGGTCCCGATGACCGCCACCCGGCTCATGGCGCCGCCGTTTCCGCACACAGTTGCTTCACCAGGCGCTCCAGGGGCACGTGGTGGTCGTCCAGCAGCGCGATGCCCAGCCCCCGTAGGGCGGCGTTGTCCAGGACCGAGTTGGCGGGGCGAGGGGCGGGGCGGGGCGGCTGGAGCTGGGCGGTGGTGATGGGCTGCACCCGTTCGGCGTCCATGCCGGCCGCGGCCAGGACGTCGCGGGCGAAGTGGTACCACGTCGTCGAACCCTGGTTGGTGACGTGAAACACGCCGGGCAGGCGGGCGCCGGCCAGCCGCAGGATCATCGGTGCCAGGTCCTCGGTAAAGGTCGGGCAACCCCGTTGGTCGTCCACGAAGCGCAGCTCCTTGTCGTCTTGGCGGCCCAGGCGGAGCACCGTTTTGACCATATTGGCCCCGTGCGCCCCACACACCCACGAGCTGCGGACGATGGTCGCCGTGCCGGCCAGGCTCTGCACCTCCCGCTCGCCCCCGAGCTTGGAGCGGCCGTAGATCGAGAGAGGGTTGGTGGCGTCCCATTCCGTATAGGGCGAGGTGGCGGCACCGTCGAACACGTAGTCGGTGGACACGTAGACCAGGTGGGCGTCGACCAGGGCCGCCCCTTCGGCCACGTGGCGGGCGCCCAGGGCGTTGACCCGGAACGCCCGATCGGGGTCGCCCTCGCACGCATCGACCGCCGTCCACGCCCCGGCGTGCACGATGACGGTGGGGCGCAGCGTGGTGATGGCCTGGAGCACGGCGTCCCGATCGGACACGTCGAGTTGGTCCCTCGTGGCGGCGACGACCAGCTCTGCGGTGGCGACGGCCGCGACGGACGGGGTTGGGCGGCGAGCTTGGAATGCGTCGGCCAGGTCGCGCCCGAGTTGGCCCCCGGCGCCGGTGATGAGCATCCGCATGTCAGCGGTTGACAGGCTGCCAGGCCGACTCCACCACCGACGCGCGATCCCGCAGCGGCTCCCACCAGGAGCGGTGTTCGGCGTACCACCGCACCGTCTCGGCCAGGCCGCTGTCCCAGGCGATGGTGGGCGACCAGCCCAGTTCCCGCCCTATTCGGGTGGCGTCCAAGAGGTAGCGGCGGTCGTGACCGGGGCGGTCGGGGACGATGGTCTTGAGCGTGGCCGGCAGCCCCAGGATGTCCAGCACCCGGTCGGCCACCTCGTCGATGCTCGCCTCCAGGCCCGTGCCCACGTGGTACGTCTCCCCCACCTGGCCGGCCAACAGCACCGCCTCGATGGCCCGGCAGTGGTCGAGTACGTGGATCCACTCGCGGCGATGCGAGGTCGAGGCGTACAGCGGCAGGGTCAGGCCGTCCAGCGCCCGGGTGGTGAACAGCGGGATGACCTTCTCGGGGAACTGGTAGGGCCCGTAGTTGTTGGCGCAGTTGGTGATGGTGACGGGCAGCCCGTAGGTCTCGTGGTATGCCCGCACGGCGTGGTCGGCCCCGGCCTTGGAGGCGTTGTACGGGGTGCGGGGACGATAGGGCGAATCCTCGGTGAACGCCTCGGTGCTGTCCAGGTCGAGGTCGCCGTACACCTCACAGGTGGAGATGTGGTGGAAACGGCCCACCCCGATGTTGCGGCTCGCCTCCAGCATCGTCTGGGTCCCCAGCACGTTGGTCCGGAAAAACAGGCCCGGCTCGAGCACCGCCATGCTGTTGTGGGACTCGGCCGCGAAGTTGACGACCGTGTCGATGCGATGGCGGCGCAGTGTGGCGGTGGCGTATTCCAGGTCGCAAATGTCGCCGTGCACGAATGTGGTGGCGGACTCCAGGCCGTCCAGGTTGGCTCGGTTGCCCGCGTAGGTCAGGGCGTCGTACACGATCACGGTGTCGCCCGGGTGGGCGTCGACCCAAAAGCGTACGAAGTTGGACCCGATGAACCCGGCGCCCCCGGTAACAAGCAACTGCACGGCTAGCGAGGCTACCGGCTCACGACAGGTCGATCTGGCAGTCGTCGCCCACCATGAGGCGGGTGGCCCGGGGCAGCAGGCCCGAGCGAACCACTTCCACGTCCCGGCCCAACAGCGAGTCCTCCAGCCGACCGGCGTGGTCGACCTTGGTGCGGGCCAGGATCACGGAATGCTCGACCTCGGAGTGCAGGATCTGACAATCGGCGTCGATGGCGGTGAACGGCCCGACGAAGCTGTGCACGATCCTGGTACCCGCCCCGATGATGGCCGGCCCCCGGATCTGCGAGTGCTCGACCACGGCCCCCGCCTCGATCACCACCCGGCCCTCGACCCGGCTGTCGTCATCCACCGTGCCGTCGATGCGCCGTTCCAGCGTTTCCAGGATCAGGCGGTTGGCCTCCAGCAGCGGCGTCAGCTTGCCCGTGTCGATCCACCAGCCTTCCAGCAGATCGCTGCGCACCCGGTGGCCGTGGTCGACCAGCCACTGGATGGCATCGGTGATCTCCAGCTCCCCCCGGGCCGAGGGTTCGATCGCAGCGACCGCGGCATGGATGGCGGGACCGAACAGGTACACGCCCACCAACGCCAGGTCGGACCGGGGATCGGCCGGCTTTTCCACCAGCCGCACCACCCGGCCCTCGTCGTCCAACTCGGCCACGCCGAAACGGTGGGGATCGGGGACCCGGGCCAAAAGGATGTGGGCCGCGGCGGGCTCGAACTGGCGCCGCTCTGCCTGGAAACGGTCGACGAAGTCCCGCACGCCCTGGCGAATCAGGTTGTCACCCAGGTACATCACGAAGTCGTCGTCGCCCAGGAATTCCCGGGCGATGAGCACGCAGTGGGCCAGTCCCAGGGGCGCCGCTTGGGGGATGTAGGTGACCTCCAAGCCCCAACGGGACCCGTCACCCACCGCGGCGGAGACTTCGGCCGCCGTGTCCCCCACGATCATGCCGACGGCCTTGATCCCGGCCTCGGCCATGGCTTCGAGGCAGTAGAACAAGATGGGCTTGTTGGCCACCGGGACCAGTTGCTTGGCCCTGGTGTGGGTGATGGGCCGCAACCGGGTACCGGCCCCACCAGCCAGGATCAGGGCTTTCACGGCATCATGACCCTACTCCACCGCTTTTCAGCAGGCTGGGGCCAGGGCTTCGCGCTCGTCCAGGAACGCCCACCAGGCGTCGGCCGCCCGGCGCATGTCCCGCTCCACGTGGCCTGGCGCCAGGGCGCTCGACGCTTGGGCGCTGTCTGCCAGGGCGCGGTGGCTCCACTCGCCGTGCGCCACGTCGACCGTGGCGTGGTGCTGCCAAAACGCCACCGCCTCCTCGTCCAGCCCGTAGTGCAGGCGCAGGCCGTCGGCCTTGCGCCGGGCCACGTCGCTGGCCTGGGACTCATAGGCCACAAAACCGGCCAGGGCGGCCAGGGGTGACTCGCTCAGCAGCTCCTCGTAGGTGGCCAACAGGGCGGCAGTGGCGGGCGACGCCTCCTCGGCGGGCGCGGCAACGGCGGCCGCGAAGCGCTCGAACAGCTCGACGTGGGGGACCGGATCACCTTGCTCATCGGCCAAGTTGGCGGCGACCAGATCCCGGGCGCGGCCCGCGGGCAGGCCTGCCACCAGCCGGGTCAGGAAACCAGGGAGATACGCCTCGAAATGGCGGTACTGAGCGGCATAGGAGGCCAGCTCGCCCATCGTCACCGAACCCTGCTCCCAGCGCCGGTAGAACGAGTGGTCGAGCAGGCGGCGGTCGGCCAGCGTGTCGGCGATGGCACGGTCGAGTTCCAGTGCGGTCATCGGGCGATCGTAGCCGGGCTCCTTTGACCCCTTTTCCGGCGGCCGGTGCGGCTACCTTGCGCCTATGTCCAAGCGCCAGGTCCTGCTGATCACCGCCCTCGTGGGCGCGCTCATCGTGACCGCCTGCACCTCCTCATCCAAGACGGTCACCACCGCCACCACGGGGGCGGCCCAACCGTCGGCCACCACGGCACCCGCGGGCACGGCCGGTCCACCGGCGCCCGCGGGGGCGCCGTTGTTCACCACCGGGGCGGTCCCAGCCGTGACCGGCGCCACCGACCTGAGCAAGGAACCAATGGTGGCAGCCGGGGCACAACCCGCGCCCAGCGTCCTCACGGGCCAGGACCTGGTGGTGGGAACGGGCGCCACGGCCGCCGCCCCCGACACGGTGATGGTGCAGTACGTGGGGGCCCTCTACACCACCGGCAAGGTGTTCGACGCGTCGTGGACCGACAGCGGACCCACCAGCTTCCCCCTCAGCGGGGTGATCGCCGGTTTCAAGGACGCCATCATCGGCATGAAGGTGGGCGGGCGGCGGGAGATCGTGATCCCACCGGCGGACGGCTACGGGGCGGCGGGCCAGCCCCCCACCATCCCGGCCAACGCCACGTTGGTCTTCGTGATCGACCTCTTGGGGGTGTCCGCTACCTGACCGCTAGGAAAAGCGGTCGAGCTGGAGCATGGTGTTGGCGGCGTTGGCCGCCACCACGGCGGGATAGGGCCCAAGCAGCGCAAAACCACTGCCCACCGAGGTCGGGTCGCTGAGGGCGGCGGTGGACGAGATGCGAAACAGGCACTCCACCGACAGCGTCCCCTGCATCGGGCAGGAAACGGTGGCGTTGCCATCGGTCACATCCAGCGTCCCCGCCAGGGTGTCGGTGATCCCGCTTTCGTTGGTGTTGCCCGGGAAGGGGCCGCCTGCCGGGACCAGGGTGGTGGCGTTGAACGTGTTGTAGGTGGCATCGAGACCCTGCCCGGCTGGCTCGTCCACCCACAGCAGCCCCCCGGCCACCGTGTCGACGTACTGCACGCCCCCGCCCTCGCCGTTGGGGGCGTTGGCCAGGACGGGCCCCACGGTTACGACGCCGTTCACGTCCCGCCGCACCAGGTGCCCATCGGTGCGTTCGTAGTACAGCGAGCCGTCGGGGCCAACGGTCGCCCCGAGGCTGGTGGCGATGAGGACAGGAGCGGCCGCTGTGCTCGGCTCGATCAGGTATGCGTCGACGTTGTTACCCGCTGTAATCAGCACCCACACGCCCCCACCGGACGCCGTGAGGAAGATCAGCTGCGCGTCCGAGGCGTTGGCGGCATTGATCCCGGGCAGCGACCAGTGACCCGTCTCGGTACCGCTTGTCCGGTCGTAAGCGAAAACGGTGGTGCTGGCGGCGGTGTAGCTGGCCGCGTACAGGAGGTTGGCATCGGCCGCCAGGGCGGCGACGCCTCCGGCCACGTGCTCAGCCACGGCGGGCGCCTGGTCACCGTCGATGACATACACGGGCGAGGTCGACTGGGCTACGAACACCGCTCCGTCGGGCGCTTCGGCCGCAAAGACCGGGCCAGTGGTCAACGGCAGGGCGATGGTGGCGGCCAGGTGGAGAGCGCCGCTGGTGGCTGGCGCAGGCAGGGCTGGGGAAAGGGGGACCGTGGTGGCCGGGACCGTCGATGTCGTGGCACCCGTCGTGGTCGGGGCCTTCGACGTCGTGGTGGTCGAGCCGGCAACCTTCTTTGCCCCCGACGAGCTGCAACCGGCCAACGTCACCGCCACCACCAGCACCACTACCCTGCCCGCTGATTTCATCTACGACCCCCTGTCGGCGGGCGGAGTGTAGGACGTTCTCAGAGTCAGACCGGGAGCCCTAAGCCGCGGGCCAGGATCAGGCGCTGGATCTCGCTGGTCCCCTCACCGATCTCAAGGATCTTGGCGTCCCGGTAAAAGCGGCTGACCGGCGTCTCGTCCATGAACCCATAGCCGCCGAAGATCTGGGTCGCCTCTCGGGTGGCGGTCACCGCGGCCTCGGTGGCATACAGCTTGGCCATGGCCGCAGCCTGCTTGAACGGGCGGTCGTGATCCTTCAGCCATGCCGCCTTGTACACCAGGTTGCGGGCCGCCTCGACCGCCACCGCCATGTCGGCGCACTTGAACGCCACCGCTTCGTAGCGCCCGATGGGACAGCCGAACGCCTGGCGTTGGCGGGCGTACTCGACACTTTGCTCCAGGCAGCCCTGGGCCACTCCCACCGCCAGCGCGGCGATGGCCACCCGGCCGTCGTCCAAGATGGCCAGGAACTGGGCGAACCCCTTGCCCGGCTCACCCAATAGGTTGGCCTTGGGCACCCGGCAGCCTTCCAGGCGCAGCCCGTGGGTGTCCGAAGCGTGCCACCCCATCTTGCGGTACGCCGGCTCCACGATCAGCCCGGGGGTGCCGGCGGGCACGATGAACGCCGAGATGCCCTCGTCGGTCCGGGCGGTCACGGTAATGATCGACGTCATGGCCGTGCCCGAGTTGGTGATGAACGCCTTGCTGCCGTCGATCACCCACTCCCCCGTCCGGGCGTCGAGGCGAGCCCGGGTGCGGGTTCCACCGGCGTCGCTGCCTGCGTCGGGCTCGGTCAGGCCGAATGCGCCCAGCGTCCGTCCCGCGCACAGGTCGGGCAGCCACGTCTGGCGCTGCTCCTCGGTACCGAACTGATAGATGGGGTTGGCGCCCAATCCGACGCCGGCCTCGAGCGTGATGGCCATCGAGCTGTCCACCCGGGCCAGTTCCTCGATCACCAGGCAGACGGTGGTGAAGTCAGTCCCGGAACCGCCATATTCCACCGGGAAGGGCAATCCGAATAGGCCCAGGTCGCCCATGGCCTGGACCGTTTCCAACGGGAACGTGTGGTCCCGGTCCCATTGCTGGGCAAAAGGGGCGATCTCGGTTTCGGCGAAATCACGTATGACCTTCCGAAATGATTCCTGCTCATCGGAAAGATCGAAGTCCACCGTTGCAAGTTTACGGCTCGGTAGCTTTCTGGGCCGTCCGAATATGCGCGACATCACCAGCGCTGAGGACAAGGTCCTCGGGCCGGTCCGCCACGGCGACTCGCAGCCGCCCGTCAGGCTCCACCGCCACGGCTCGGCCGGTCACAATCGTGGCGTCGGGCAGCTGCACCCGCACGTCGCGACCAACGGTGGCACAGCGGCGGCGATAGGTCTGCGCCACATCGTCCCACCGCTCGCACCACGATTCGAGGTTGGTGAGGAGGCGCACCAGGAGCTGGCCCCGATCGACCGAGGGCCCGAGCATCGCGGCCCCCGGCGGGGCCCAGGTCACGTTGATGCCGACGCCCACCACCACCGCTCCCGCGTCCGACTCGGCCAGGATGCCGGCCACCTTCCGGTCCTCCACCAGCAGGTCGTTGGGCCACTTGATGGCCGGCCGTGGCCCCCCCGCGGCGGCTTGGCAGGCGTCGGCCGCGGCCAGGGCCACCGCCGCGGTCACCAACCACCGGCGCTGCGGCGCCAGCGAAGGGCGCAACAGGACCGACACCAGGAGCCCGCTGCCGGGTGGCGCCTCCCACGTCCGGCCGAGGCGTCCCCGGCCTGCCGTTTGGTGGTCGGCCACCACCACGGTCCCCTCAGGCGCACCGGCCCGGGCCAGGTCGAGCAGGTATCGGTTGGTGGAATCCACCTCGGCCAGTTCTCGGACGTCGTGGAAGCGGGTGGAGGCTGCCAGGTCCCGCATTGCTCGACCGTCGACGATCATGCCTGCCAGACTGCCTGGCTGTGCTGACGAAGGTGTTGATAGCCAACCGGGGTGAGATTGCCGTGCGGGTCATCCGCACCTGCCGTGACCTGAACATCGCCACCGTAGCGGTGTACTCCGACCTGGACCGCAACGCCCTGCATGTCCGTTTGGCCGACGAGGCGTACGCCCTGGGGGGCGAGACGGCGGCCGACAGCTACCTCAATATCGAGAAGATCCTGTCCGCCGTCCGCCGATCGGGCGCCGACGGGGTCCATCCCGGCTACGGGTTCTTCTCCGAGAACACCGACTTCGCCCGGGCCGTGGTGGCCGACGGGGTGGCGTGGATCGGCCCGCCCCCCGAGGCCATTGAGGTCATGGGCGACAAGATCAGCTCCCGGCTGGCGGCCCAACGGGCGCAAGTAGCTGGGGTGCCCGGCACCACGTCGGTGACCGCCTCGGCCGACGAGGTCATCGCCTTCGGTTCGCAGTACGGCTGGCCGGTGGTGATCAAGGCCGCCTACGGGGGCGGTGGCCGAGGCATGCGGGTGGTCGAGTCGGCTTCGGAGGCGTCCGCGGCGCTGGAATCCGCCCAACGGGAGGCGCTCAAATCGTTCGGCCGGTCGGAGAGCTACCTCGAGCGCTACCTGCCCTGGCCCCGCCACGTCGAGGTCCAGATCTTCGCCGACACCCGGGGTAACTGCGTCTACCTGGGCACCCGCGACTGCTCGGCCCAGCGGCGCCACCAGAAGCTGATCGAGGAGGCGCCGGCGCCCGAGATCCCGGCCGAGATCGAAGCGGCCATGGGCGAAGCGGCGGTCAAGGTGGCCTTGGCGTGCGGCTATGTGAACGCCGGGACGGTCGAGTTCCTTTACCAGGACGGCGAGTTTTTCTTCCTGGAGATGAACACCCGCCTGCAGGTGGAGCATCCGGTGACCGAGCTGGTCACCGGGATGGACCTGGTGGCGTTGCAGCTGAAGGTGGCCTCGGGCGAGCGGCTGGGGTTCACCCAAGCCGACGTGGCGCGCCGGGGCCACGCCATGGAGGTGCGGATCAACGCCGAGGACCCAGCGGGGGGCCGGTTCCTACCCTCGCCCGGCACCATCTCGCGCTTCCGCCGGGCCGACGGGTTCGGGGTGCGCACCGACGCCGGGTACGACGAAGGCGACACGGTCAGCCAGTTCTACGACAACCTGGTGGCCAAGCTGGTGGTCTGGGGAGCCGATCGGGAGGAGGCGCGGCACCGCATGTTGCGGGCCCTGCGCGAGACCGAGATCGAGGGCATCGCCACCACCATCCCGGCCGACATTGCCATCCTCGAGCACCCCGATTTCGTGGCCGTCCGCCACTCCACCAACTGGGTGGAGAAGCTCGACCTGTCGGGGATCGCGGCGCCGACGCCCCCCGCGCCCGCTGACGCCGGCCCGCCGTTGGTGCAACGCGACGTCGACGCCGAGGTCAACGGCCGCCGCTACCGGGTGAAGCTATGGGTGCCCGACCTTCCCCCGGCGCCGGCCGCGGCGGGGGCGCGGGGCGGCCCGGCCCGGCCCCGACCGGCAACCCCCCAGAAGGCGGCCGGCGGCGGGGGTGGCAACGTGACCGTCCCCATGCAGGGGACCATTGTCCAAGTCCTGGTCGCCGTGGGCGACACGGTAGAAGCCGGTCAGGCGGTGTGCATCCTGGAGGCCATGAAGATGGAGAACCACATCAACGCCGAGAAGGCGGGCACCGTCGCCGAGGTCCGGGTGGCCCCCGGCGACTCCGTGGGCTCGGGCGACGTCGTGGTGGTCATCGAGTAGGGCAGGTCTCGTCGCATCTGGGCGAGGATCCGGGCTTTGGGCGTGCCTGAGGCACAAAACAGCCCGTTTCACACGCCCGAAGACCCGATCCTCGCCCAGTTGAAAGTGCAACCACGGCCCCGGGAGCCGGCCGTGTCGGCGCCCCGTTGAAAACGCAACCCGACCAATGGCTATCCCAGAAAGCAGGCCCAAAGGCGGGCCACGCCCCGAGGGCGAGTTAGCTGCGGCGGCCGGCCAGCAGGCGTTCCCGCACGGCCGACTTGGTGGCGGCGTCGATCACCGTCCACGCCATGGCCGTCGCCCCGTCGACCAGGGCCTGGTCGGCCACCGGGCGCACGCAGTAGGCGGCAAACTCGGGCTGGTGGTTGACCGCGGGCAGGCTGTCCAGGCCCAACATCGGGTGAATGGTGGGAATGGCCAACGACACGTTGGCCATATCGGTGGACGCCGACGCCCGCTCGCGCTCCTCGTGCGAAAGGTTGGGGAACACCCTCCCCAGCGCCTCGGCATTGGCCTGGTACAACACACTCAACTCGGTATCGGCTCGCATCTCGGAGTAGATGGGGCTGCGCGACACGATCTCCATACCGCACCCCGTGGCCACTGCCCCCGCCTCGAAACAGCGGTGCACCCGCGGCTCGAGCGACGCCAGCTCCTCCATGGTGCGGGCCCGGATGTACCACTTGCCGATGGTGTGGGCGGGCACGATGTTGGGGGCGTCTCCGCCTTTGATCACGATGCCGTGGATGCGATCCGACCCGGCGATGTGTTGGCGCAGCAACCCCACCGCCACCTGGGCCACGGTGATGGCGTCGGCCGCGTTGACCCCCCGTTCGGGATACGACGACGCATGGGCAGAGCGGCCCCGGTAATGGACGTCGATGTGCGACACCGCCAGGCAGCTCATAACCGGCAGCTCGGTGGGATAGGGGTGGACCATCATGGCGGCGTGGATGCCTTCGAAGGCGCCCCGCTGCAACATCAGGATCTTGCCGCCCCCGCCCTCCTCGGCCGGCGTCCCGAAGACGTGCACCGTGATCCCCAGGTCGTCGGCCACCTGGGCCAGGGCCAACCCGGCCCCCACGGCGGCGGCAGCGATCACGTTGTGCCCGCAGGCGTGGCCAATATCGGGCAGGGCGTCGTACTCGGCGCAGATGGCGATGTGCAGCGGCCCGCTCCCCGCGGTGGCCACAAAGGCGGTCGGCAGGTCCGAGATCCCGGTGACCACCGACATGCCCCCGGTGTCCAGGGCGCCTGCCACCCATGCCGCCGCCCGTTCCTCCTCGAACGCCAGCTCCGGCTTGGCATGGATGCGGTGTGACAACTTGACCAGCCGGTCCCGGTTGGCATCGATATGGGTCCGTGCCGCCTCTTTGACCGCGGTCATCGCAAACTCCTACTCGGCCGCATCGGCCAGCGATTCCGAAAGCGACGGGTGGACCAGCACGCTCTCGACGATGTCGGTGACCTTCAGATTGCACGTGACGGCCAGCGCGATGACCGAAATCAACTCGGCCGCGTGGCGACCCACGATGGACCCGCCCAACACCACGCCCGTATTGGGGTCGGACAGGATCTTCACGAACCCCCGAGGTTGGTCGTTGATCAGCGCCTTGGCGTTGGCGGAGAATGGCACCTTGGTCACCCGCAGCTTGCGACCGGTGGCAAACGCCTCGGCTTCGGCCATACCCACATCGGCGATCTCGGGCTCGGTGAAGATGGCCGACGCCGCCTTCTCGTAGTCCAAGTGCCGGTGATCCCGGGTGTGCAGGCCCATGACGTGCTCGGCGATCTTGCGCCCCTGCATGGACGCCACCGACGACAGGGGCAGCTTGCCCGACAGGTCCCCGGCGGCATAGATGTGGCCGATGTTGGACTGGCAATGGTGGTTGATGGGGACGTAACCCGCCCGGTCCACCACTACT
>Ga0302325_10005970_pt1 | contig 27555 bp, 23 predicted proteins | sample Palsa_T0_2_FD_201948 | JGI IMG/M metagenome (GOLD analysis project Ga0302325, IMG submission 201948) | Peat permafrost microbial communities from Stordalen Mire near Abisko, Sweden - Palsa_T0_2 | ecosystem: Environmental > Terrestrial > Soil > Palsa > Peat permafrost | place: Sweden: Abisko... | reverse complement strand
AACCGCGGATGGTGACGGGGTAATCCGGTCGATTGGAGCAACCTGTTGATGAAAATCGGGGTTACGGCGTGAGAAGCGGTGTTGCGTGAGGGTAACCAACGAAAACTCGAGGAGCTAACATGCGCATCCGCCCCGAAAGAAAATGACTTCCGCGCCGCTATACCGCCGTCAGGGGGCGGTCCCCTCCTCTCCGATATCCGGAAGCTTTCCGCTATTCATTGATGCCGCCCGCATCTGGTATCCTTTGGCCAAGTAAGTGAGTTCGGTACTGACGATCGGATTTTTCGCTTCACGCGCTTGCTTGAAACAAATACGCGCTAATTCCACCAAGGTGTCATAGGTCTGCATTGCGCCCCTCTGCCCGCAGTCGAGATGTTCGGCACAATGGGCCGCCCATGTCGCCATGCGCAATGCGACAATCCGCGCTTCGTCGCGCGTCAACCGGGTGCGCGGTCACCTTGGCGTGGCAAATTTGGGCGATCCTGAGTGTCGGAGCCCTCGGGTCGGGGTTTGAGCGATGCCGCCTTTTCGATGACCTCCTCCACCGCGCGATTGAGAGATGCGGCGATATCCGGAATCGATGTGCCCATGGAGAGTCCGGCATAGAGGACGAGCAGGTCGTGCGTCGACCAAGAAGCGCTGCTGGTGGACTCGGACATCGCGTTACCCGCCTCAGGCTGTGATCGCGCCCATTAACTGCGAAAAGGATGGCTACGGGTCGGGGCGTTCACCTCCAGCATGTCGTGATACGTGTCGGTCGTTGCCGCAACTGCGATTAATCGCAGGAAAGCGCAAGCGCGAACATTCGCCGCGCATCGGCATACAGTCCGTTCCTGAACAGGCGGCCCTCAGGCCAGCTTGGCGCGTTGGCCGTCCACCAACTCACTCAGCGCGCCGTGCTGGCCGGGCACGACCGTCGCGGAGATATCGGCTGCGAGATTTTTGAGCGTGCTCCTCGCCTCGTCGAGTGCGCCCGCCTCGACATGCCTGAACGTCGCGACGTACTGATTTACGAGCGTTTGCCGGTGCGTCGAGGCCTCGTGCGGCGCAATGAAGGCGGAGTCCTGAAGGTTCACCAGGGCCGATTTGAGCGTGCCCCATCCGAGGTCGATGACCCGCGGCTCGACGCGCATGAATTCGCCCGCGAGCTGAGACAGTCCGGCCACCTGCTGCACGAAATAGTCCTTGTCGAAGCCGTGCGCTCCGGCCTCGGTGTCCATTTGGGCGTAGGTCTGCGTCCAGCCGCCGGGCCAGTCGCCGGCCAACCCGATGCCGGGGATTCCATAGGCCCGGCCCTTGTTCATCGGGCTCTTCACCGTGCCCTGGAAGGCGCCATTGACGCCGGGCGCCACGTTGCCGGCTTTGACGTCGACCCGGGGCCAGCGATTGTCAGTCGCCGCCCTGGCGATCGCTTCGACGAGCCAGATGTTGTTGTTGTAGACGTCCATCAGGCTCGTGATGACGCCGCCGTTTTCAGGGAGCTCATCGGAGTAGACGTACTGGTTGCCGCCGGGCCCGACTTCGATCGTCTGGCGGCCGCCCATGTGCTCCATGCCCAGCGTCGCTACGATCGGCTTCAGGCGCTCGGGGTGAATCGTGTAGTAGTCGAATTGCGGCCAGCTTCGTTCGCCGCCCGGCATGAAATGGCGGCAGTCGAAGTAGAAAACCAGCGTGCGCGGCCGTGCCGACCGCGGCAGCTGATTGTAATAGGACATGATTCCGAGCATGCCCAGGCCGCCATTCTCTTCGATCAACGACATGGCGTCGGTGTGCGTGGCGAGCAGGACCTGTTCGTCCTGCGGGGTGCCGTAGTTCCTTCCCGGCAAATACGCGATGATCGCTTTGCCGGTGTCGCGCTGGAAGCGGGCGGTGAGAGTCAGCGTGGCCGCCTTTGCGGCCTTCGCATCCGCCAGCACCTTCGCCCCGTTCACGCGATCGAGCGCGAGCGTGGGGCAGTTGACGTACTTCGCGCCGAGCCCCGCCTTGCCGTCTGGTGTGTAGACGCTGCGCTGCGCCAGCCCGAACGCAGCGCCCGGCGACAGGTCGTACACGACGACGATGCCCACCGCACGTCCGCGAATGCCGATCGCCGCAAATCCGTTCAGTTGGGCCCAGACCCAGCGGCAATGATAGGAACTCGTGACGTTCGCCGCCGGCGGTACGAACAGCGGCGGCCATTTGCCTGGCGAGCGCCATTCGTAATCGGTCAGGGTGTAGTTATCCAGGAAGGAGTTGGAATACGGCGGATCGGGGTAGGGCGAGGTCTGGAATACGAGAATCTTCCCTGCAATCTCGCCTGCGGCCGGCGGATGGGCGGGGTCGTAATAAAGAAGCTGTGCGGTGATGCCGTCCGGCGGCGTGGAGCCGGACGTCATGCCGTAAGAGGCCACGACTGGTACCGGCGTTCCGTCGGTAACGAGCTTCTCGACCGCCACGCCGGAGTCGTGGATGTGGGTGCGCCGATCCGGCCAATCGTCCACGATGTAGTGGTCGTAGGGTATCTCGACGTAGTCGAGGTCGACGGCGCCGAACTCCTGCATCTTCGCGACGAGGAAGTCGGTAAAGCGCTTCCAGCCCGCGCCGCCGGCGTAGGTGGGGCCGCCCTTAGCCTTGAACAGGTTCCAGTCCCACGCCTGATCGGGCGTGATCATGAGCCGCGGATCGATCTTGGGGAAAGCGAGGTCAGGCCGGGCTGCTGCCGCTCCGCTTGCGGGACTCTGGGCCGACAGCGGCCGTCGCGTCAACACCGTGCCGGCGGCAACGCCGGCGGCGGCCTCGAGGAATTTCCGCCTCGACGATTTCCAATTCCGCGATTCGCTCATCATGCGCTCATACGATCGAAGGGAGAACGGCCGCGCCCCCGTGGGGGCCGGTGACAGTATCATGCCAAAGTCCCGAGGTCAGCGGTCGCTTCGCATTTCGAGCGCGGCCGAACTTCTGGAGAACCAAAGCTGATCGGTGGTGTGAGGCTTGCCGGCTCCCGGCTCACATCCCGAACGCCACGGCTCCGCTGTTGGTGGCCTGCTGATTGCGGTAGCGCGCCAGCGCCCACAACGGGAAGAATTTCCGATAGCCGTGGTAACGCAGGTAGAACACGCGGGGGAAGCCGGTCGCGGTGAAGCGTGGCTCATTCCAGAAGCCGTCCGCGGCCTGGGTGCCGGCGAGATATTCGATGCCGCGCCGCACCGCCGGATGATTGGTGCGCCCGCACGACATCAGTCCGAGCAAGGCCCAGGCGGTCTGCGATGCGGTGCTCGGCGCCGCTTCATAGCCGCGGTAATCGAGCTTGTAGCTGGTGCCGTCCTCGCCCCAGCCGCCGTCGGGATTCTGGATGGCGATCAGCCAGTCCGCCGCCTTGCGCATCACATCCGATTGCGGGTCGAGGCCGGCGGCATTGAGCGCGCACAGGACCGACCAGGTTCCGTAGATGTAGTTCATGCCCCAGCGTCCGTACCAGCTGCCGTCGGCGAGCTGGGTGTCGCGCAGATAGGCGATGGCGCGATCGACGTCGGCGACGGCGCCCGGCCGGTCGCCGAGCTGAGCCAGCATCGACAGGCAACGCCCGGTGACATCTTCGGTCGGCGGATCGAGCAGCGCCCCGTGATCGGCAAACGGGATGTTGTTGAGATGGTAATGGGTGTTGTCCGCATCGAACGCGCCGAAGCCGCCATTGCGCGACTGCATCCCCTCGATCCATTCGCATGCGCGTGCGATCGCGGTGTCGAACTCCCTGGTGGGTTCGAGCCGGCGCAGGCGATCCATCGCCATCACCACCACGGCGGTGTCGTCGAGGTCGGGATAATGCGGATTGGCATACTGGAACGCCCAGCCGCCGGGCCGCACCTGCGGCCGCCGCGCGGTCCAGTCTCCTTTCACGTCGAGCTCCTGCTTGGGCAGCAGCCATCGCAAGCCGCGCCGTACGCTCGCGACCGAGCGGTCGTCGCCCGCTTCGAGCAGGGTATGGCAGACGAGCGCGGTATCCCACACCGGCGACACGCAGGGCTGGCAATAGCCTTCCTCCTCGCCGATGACGACGAGCTTGTCGATCGAGGTGCGCGCGACGGCGCGATCGGGATGGTCCGGCGGATAGCCGAGCACCTCGAACATCATCACGCAGTTCGCCATGGCAGGGAAGATGGCGCCGAGCCCATCCTCGCCGTTGAGCCGCTCGGTCACGAAGGCGACCGCCCGCGCGATCGCGCGCTTGCGCGGAGCCCGTGGAAACCACGGCTCGGCGGCACGCAGCGCCATGTCGACCGCACGGAAGAAGCCGAACCAGCCCGGGCTCTGATGCGGCGCCCGTTCCGGCGCGCCGATGTCGCGGGGATTTTCGAGGAACAACTCGTCGATCCCGATCCCGCGTGGATTCTTGGCGCGCGGCTTGAGAGCCTGCAGCACCAGCAGCGGCACGATGACGGTGCGCGCCCAATAGGAGATCTTGGTGAGATGGAACGGGAACCACTCTGGCAGCAGCATGATCTCGACCGGCATCACCGGCACGCTGTTCCAGGTGAGCACCCCGTAGAGCGACAACAGGACCCGGGTGAACACGTTCACCCGCGACCCGCCGCCGCGCGCGAGGATCGCTTCCCGTGCTCGCCGCATGTGCGGAGCGTCGACATCGTCGCCGATCATCTTGAGGGCGAAATAGGCCTTGACGGTCGCGCTGATGTCGAAGGCGCCGGCTTCGAACAACGGCCAGCCGCCATGCTCGCCCTGCTGCCGGCGCAGGTAGACCCCGAATTTCGCTTCCAGGGCCGGGTCGGCCTGCTCGCCTAGATAATGCTTCAACAGGATATATTCGGCGGGAATGGTCGAATCGGCCTCGAGCTCGAACACCCAATGGCCGTCGTCGCGCTGGCAGGCGAGCATCGCGCGTGTCGCCGCGTCAATGGCCTGGTCCAGGGCGGACGGATTGAGCGGTGTTGCGGCCATGGCGGGGGTCCGGTCGAGTGCGAAGTTCAAGGGCACGAAATTCAGGGCGCAAATTTCATCGCAGAGCGGGTCCTTGCAAGACGAGATCGGCCGCCAGGTTGCCGGATCGAACGGCGCTTTCGATCGTGGCGGGCAGACCGGTGGCGGTCCAGTCGCCTGCCAGAACCAAGTTGCGCCAAGCCGTCGCGGCACCCGGGCGTCGGGCGTTCTGGGCAGGCGTAGCGGCAAATGTGGCACGTCGCTCCCGCACCAGTTGCCATGGCGGAAGGGCGGTTGAAATCTCCGCTACGCGCTGCACATCCTGCCAAATCATTGGTGCAATTTGGTCCCGAGGAAGTTCAAGCAGCCGGCCGGAATCGCTGATGGTGACCGATATACGGTCGTCAAACGCGAAAATCCATTCGGCCACGCCGTTCAACACGCCGATCATGGGGGCAATGGCCGGCGGCGACAACCGGAAATGCGCATTGATGATCGCCCGGTATTCGACCGGCGTCCGCAGACCCGGCACGATGGAGCCGGCCGCATAGGGAGGCACCGCCAGCACCACGGCATCGTCGGGCCCGATCGCGGTGGTGCTGTCGCCGAAATCGAGGCCGCAGACTCGGCCGTCAGCCAAGACCAGCCGGCGGAGCTGATGGGCGAACGTCACCGTGCCGCCGTGACCGCGCAGGAACGCGACCGCAGGTTCGACGAAGGCCACACTCAGGCCCCGCGGCGCGAGATAGGGCCGGCACGCCCGGCCGCCCGCCGCGATGGTTTCCAGGACCACCGCGCGGGCGAGGTCGCTCGCCCCCTCGCTCGGGTCGATATTGAGCGCCGCCAGCAGGAACGGCCGCACCACCCGGTCATAGGCCGGGCCGCGGCACGCCATGACGTCGCCGAGCGCCTTGCCGGGAGCCGGCCACAGCACGCGGATCAGAGGCAGGTAGTCGGTCGCCCGCGTCCCCGGCGCCCGGCGGCGGCGGTCGAACATCCACGGCGACAGCCGGCCGGCGCCGAGGTCGAGGGTCCAGCGCTCGTCGGTGGCGAGATCGACGAAGGGATAGCGCGCCGACGCCGCGCCTGTGATGAGGGCGCTGGCGCCGATGTCCGCCAGGAACGCGAGCGCCGCCGTGTTGCCGGACAACAGGATGTGGGTGCCGTTGTCGATGCGCATCCCGGTCGCGGCGTCGTGATAGGATCGGCAACGGCCGCCAGCCTGGTCTGTCGCCTCGTGGACGACCGTCGACACGCCGCGGGCGGCCAAGCGGATCGCGCTCGCCAGGCCCGCGAGTCCGGCGCCGACGATGTGGACGGTGCGCGCCATCAAATGAAGGCGTAGCGCATGAGGATGAAGGCGAGGCGCGCCCGCCCGGGTCGGACCGGCGGGCGCGGCGGCGCAAAGCCGCGTTCGGCCATGCGTTCGAGAATGAGCCGGTAGACTTCGCCCATGATGCGCGGCGCCCGCACCGCGCGGCGCGACGATGCCGCCATGATGGCGTGGGCGCGATCGAAATGCTGGCGGGCCGCCGCGACGATCTCGCCGCAGGCACGGTCCAGCGCGGGGCTCGCCAAAGCCGCGGCCGGTTCGGTGGTTTCGATTCCGGCCTGGTGCAGCGCCTCCCGCGGCAGATAGAGCCGCCCGACGCCGGCGTCTTCGTCGAGATCGCGCAGGATATTGGTGAGCTGCAGGGCGCGGCCGAGATGATGGGCGAGATCGCGGCCCGGCTCGGCTTCGAGACCGAAGATACGGACCGACAACCGCCCCACCGCGCTCGCCACCCGGTCGCAATAAAGATCGAGCTCCGACCAGGACGGCGCGCGGATGTCGGCAAGCACGTCCATTTCCATTCCATCGATGACGGAGAGAAAGTCTTCTCGTTCGAGCCCGAAATCCCGCACGGGCTGTGCGAGATCGCCGGTTTGAATGCCCGGGTGGCCGCGATAGAGCGCATCGATGCTGCCGCGCCAGGCCGCCAGCGCGGCAAGGCGCTCATCGCGCGGGCCGGGAGAATCGGCGATATCGTCGACTTGCCGGCAAAATCCGTAGATCGCGAACATCGCCTCGCGCTGCGGCTTCGGCAGGATCCGCATCGCCGCGTAGAACGAGCTGCCGGACGCCCGGCCGGCATTGGGAGTGCCGGTGTCTGTCGCCGCCGCGCTCATGCGCCCCTCGAGACGCGGGGCGGGAGTCCGCTGCGCCGCAGGCGGGAGAGCGATCCGGCCGCCACGCCGGCCAGCGCCGCCTGCATCATTGCGAACTTGGTGAGATGCACGCTCTCGCTCAGGGGATCGCGGCTGGCGACGAGACCGACGATGCGCCGCGCCATCGCCGTGATCACCGCCACCTCCAGCGACAGGCGAAAATCGGAGATCGATGCCGCGAAGCCCTCGCTCTCCGCGAGGAGCGCCGCGGTTCGGTGCGCGAGCCCCTGCAGGCAGGCCAGCAGCGCGGGCGAGGATCGCGCCGCGCCGAGTTCCTCGACGCCGGCGCCGGCGGCGGCGAGCGCATCGAGCGGGACATAGACCCGGTCGAGGTTGCAGTAATCGGCGTGGCAATCCTGGAGGTGGTTGTTGATCTGCAGGGCCGCGCAGAGCGCGTCGTTCGCACCCCAGGTCGAGCGCGGCTCGCCATGGACATCGAGCACAAACCGGCCGACCGGCATCGCCGACAGGCTGCAATACCCGATCAGCTCGTCCCAATCGCGATAGCGCAGCTTGGTGACATCCATCCGGAACGCCGCGAGGAGATCCTGGGCATGGCGCGGCGACAGCTTTCGTTGTTCGAGCGCCGCACGCAGGCGCACCGCGACAGCATTGCCGTCGCCGCGGCCGAGCAGGTCGGCTTCGAGCGCATCGAGATGCGCGAGCTTGTCCGCGCTCGCAAGCGTCGGGTGATCGGCGATATCGTCGGCGGTGCGGACGAATTCATAAAAGGCGAGGATCGGGCCGCGATGCTGCGGACTGATCAGCACCGAAGCGACCGGGAAATTCTCGTCCCGATGGCCTTTTCCCGAGCGCAGTTCCGCCGCTGCGGTCATTTCGTCCCCGCCGCCGCCTGGAAACGGCCTTTCCACAATCCGCCCTTGCCGCGGAGGGACGCAATCGCCGATTGGATCGTGAAAACGACATAGGCGCCGGCGATGGCCGGGAGCGCGAGGCCCCACAGCGGCGACAGGCGGTAGAACCGCAGCGTCGGCTGGAACAGGATCGCCATGATCGCCCATGCGCCGATGCCGAAGGCGCGGCTCGGGCCCGCGCCGAACAATGAGGCGACCGGCGGCACCAGGTAGACCAGCGTCAGCGCCGCCACGGTCGCGAGCAGCAGCAGCGGCGAATAGCGCAATTGCGCATAGGCGGTGCGCGATACCATGCGGGCGACGTCCGACCAGTGCGGATAGCGCCGCAGGCTGCGCACCCGCGCGGTCAGGCCGAGCCAGATCGGTCCCTTCGCCTTGAGGGCGGCCGCCAGCGCGCAGTCGTCGATCAGCGCGCTGCGGATGGCGTCGATGCCGCCCACCTGTTGTAGTGCGTCGGTGCGGACCAGCATGCATCCCCCTGCGGCAGCGGCCGTCGCGGCGGCCGGCCGGTTGACCCAGGAGAACGGATACAACATCTGGAAGAAAAAAATGAAGGCTGGAATGAGACCCCGTTCGGGCAGGCTGGCACAACGCAGCTCGGCCATGAACGACGCCAGCACGAGCCGGTTTGCGCTGGCGTGGGCGACCAGCCAGCCCAAGACCTGCGGCGCATAGACGATGTCCGCGTCGGTGAGCAGCAGAAAATCGGGTGGGGGTGCGGATGCGGTGGCGGCGATCCCCTGCCGCACGGCCCACAGCTTGCCGGTCCAGCCGGGCGGCAACGGCGTCCCTGCCACGATGGTCAGGCGACCCGCGGCGCCGCAGGCCGCGGCGGCCTGCCGGGCGACCGCCGCCGTTCCGTCGCTGCTTTCGTCATCGACGAGCACCACCGACCGCAGCCCCCGATAGTCCTGCCGCAACAACGATCCCACGCATTCGCCGACGCCCTCCGCCTCGTTGCGCGCGGGGACGACCGCGATGACCTCCGGCGGGTGCGCCGGCAGCGGCGGATCGAAATCATCCCGTTCCGTGCCGCGCCAGAATCCGCCGCGGCCGAAAGCGAGGTAAAGCCAGATGACGAATGCGAGTAACGCAACGAAATCAAGGATCATCCTGTCGCCGGCTCGCGATGCCCCGCCCCCTTCACCGACGGGGCCTGTTGTAACTTGAAACCGTTAGGCAATATAACGCCTGCGAGGTCGGAGGTGCCATGCCCTAATCTACCCCTTTGTACAATGCAGGTCGTCCGGAATCGAAGCTCACAGCGCAGGATTTGTCATGTCGGTAAACGACGGCGGCTCGGATTTCGTGACTCGCCTCAATGAGATCGCAGCGTCGACCGAAGATCTTCTCGACCGCCTGCTCGCTGCCGCCCCGATGCCGGCGGAGCGGGCCCGCCCCAAGCGCCTCATCGAGTCGATGCGCTACGCAACGCTCGGCGGCGGCAAGCGGTTCCGGCCGTTCCTGGTGGTCGAGAGCGCGGCCCTGTTCGGGGTGCCGCGCGAGCGTTCGCTGATGGCAGGAGCGGCGCTCGAATGCGTGCACTGCTATTCGCTGGTCCATGACGATCTGCCGGCGATGGACAATGACGATTTGCGCCGGGGCCGGCCGACCGCGCACAAGGCGTTCGATGAGGCGACCGCTATCCTCGCCGGCGACAGCCTCCTGACCTTCGCCTTCGACATTGTGTCGCGGACCGAGACCCATCCGGACCCCGGGATCCGCATCGCGCTGGTGCAGGCGCTGGCCCGGGCTTCGGGCCTGGGCGGCATGGCCGGGGGCCAGATGCTCGATCTCGCCGCGGAAGGCCGCTTTGCGCAGACGCCGCCGCGGCTCGGCCTCGCCGAGGTCGAGGAGTTGCAGGCGATGAAGACCGGCGCGCTGCTGCGCTTCGGCTGCCTCTCCGGCGCGATCCTCGGCGGCGCCAAGGACGGCGAGCGCGACGCGCTCGACCGGTTCGGCGCGATCATCGGCGAGGCGTTCCAGATCGCCGATGACATTCTCGATGTCGAAGGCGATCCGGAGACGGTCGGCAAGGCCACCGGCAAGGATGCCGATGCGCACAAGGCGACCGCGGTCGCCGTTCTCGGGGTCGAACGGGCGAAGCAGAAGCTGTTCGGCCTCGTCGCCGATGCCGAGGCGACCTTGGCGCCGTTCGGGACCCGCGCCACGATGCTGAAGGCCGCTGCCCGCTTCGTCGCCGAACGGCGGGCGTGACCAGCGCCGCAAGGCTGCCCTTTGGCCGCATTGAGGGGCCGCCCGAAATATGGTTCCACTGGCAGGGCCGGGGCGGAGCGGCGGTCCCAGGCAACAAAAGAAAATCATCCGCATCGGAATCGTCGAATTCCCGCGCGCACAGGAGGATCCACCATGAAGGCCGCAGCCCTCGCGCTCGCAATGGCCGGCGCCCTGATCCTCGGAGGGTCCGCCCGCGCCGCCGACCCGATAAGCCCGGCGACCACCCCCACACCGATCACCCCTGCACCGATCACCATCGTCGTGTTCACGCCACCGTCGCTCGGCGCGGTATTTCCGGCCATCATCAAGCAACAGAAATATGACATCGCCAACGGCATCGACATCAATTTCGTCGAACGTCCGCCGGACGCCTATGCGGCGCAGTTCAATTCCGGCGAGTTCCAGGTCGGCGGCAGCGCCTCGATCCTGATCCTCGGTCTCGGCGCGACCCGCGGGATCAAGGTCAGCTACCTCTTCAACCTGTTCGACTATTGGAGCGCCGTGGTCACCAACCGGGCCGACATCAAGACGCTCGCCGACCTCAAGGGGCGCGACGTCGCCGCCGCCAAGGGCACCACCAACTACACCGTGTTCGAATGGTTCGCCCAGCAGGCGGGCGTCGACCCGAAATCCATCAAGGTGCTCAATACCGCGACCGCCGGCCTGCTCGGTTATGCGCTTGCCGACCGCGCCGATGCGGTGGCGTTGTGGGAGCCGGCCTATTCGATGCTGCTCGCCAAGCGTCCGGGCATGCACACCATCGATCTCGGCATCGCCAAGACCTGGGGCGACTATTCCGGCGGAAAGCGGTTCCCCAATCTCGGGATCGCCGCCCATCAGGACTGGATCGACAAGAACCGCGCGCTGATTCCGCGGCTCTACCGCGCCTACAAGCAGGCCGCGGAATGGGTCGTCGCCCATCCCCTGGAAGCCGCGCCGATGGTCGCTCCGGTCAAGGAGGAGAGCGAGCGCAAGGCGATCGCCGACATGATCCACGACAATTCGCGGCTCGCCATGGACCTCTACCCCGCCAGCAAGGCGGCGAAGGAGATCGAAGCGGTCTACCGCATGGGCATCGCGGTCGGGCTGTTCAAGACGATGCCGGACCTCGCGACCTCGGTCTATGGAGGCGATGTTGAGTGAGCCTGCCGTCGCGACCGCGGGCAAAACACCGCGGCGCGGCATCAGGTACGAAGGCGTGGTCGCCTTCGTCGGGCTCGCCCTGGTGTGGCAGATCGCATCCTATTTCTTTCCCGACTACCTGTTTCCGCCGATCCCGGCGATCGCCGCGCGGTTCGTCGAAATCTTCACCTCGCTCGGCACCACCCTCGACGCGCTGGCGACCGGGGGGCGCATCCTCGCCGGCCTCGCCGGCGCCTTCGTGCTCGGAGGCATGTTGGCGGTGCTGATGGCGAAGTGGCCGGCTTTCGAGCGCTACAGCTATCCGCTGCTGAGCTTCAACCAGGGCATACCCGCCCTGTCGTGGGTGGTGATCGCGATCATCTGGTTCAAGGGCATCGAATTCCGCATCTTCTTCATCATGGTGATGACGACGCTGCCGGCCTTCACGTTCCAGCTCCTCGACGCCTATCGCTCGCTGTCCAACGACCTCTACGAGATGACGCTGTCGTTCCGCCCGACCCGCTATGATCTGCTTCGCACCTTGATCTGGCCGGCGGTGCTGCCGGGCGTCCTGACCGCATGGAAGGTCAATCTCGGCAATGCATCCCGGGTGGTGGTGGTCGCCGAGCTGGTCGGCGCCACCGGCGGCGTCGGCTATGAATTGCTGCTTCAGCAGCAATTGTTCGACATGGCGGGCGCCATCGCCTGGACCATCGTGCTCGTCATCTTCGTGCTGATCGTGCAGCAGGTCATCACGCTCATCGAAAACCATGCGCTGAAATACCGGGCGGTCTCGGAGCGTTCGCTGTGAAGGAAGAGGCGCCGGAGATCGTTTTCGAACATGTGACCAAGTCGTTTCCGCGCACCGACGGCGCCGGCGGCAGCTTCGAAGCGGTGCGCGACCTCTCCTTCGCGGTGGCCTGCGGCGAATTGCTGGCGATCCTCGGACGCACCGGCTGCGGCAAGTCGACCACCTTCAACTTGATGGCCGGGCTGCTGCGCCCGAATTCCGGGCGGGTGACGGTGAAGGGCCACGATCCCTTTGCCGAATTCGACTGGTTCCGCGGGCGCATCGGCATCGTGTTCCAGAACGACCGCCTGATGCCGTGGCGCACCGCCTTCGAGAACGTCGAGCTCGGCCTCGAGCTCAACAAGGTCGACAAGGACGAGCGCGCCGGGATCGTCGCCTCCTGGCTCGGACGGCTCGGCCTTGCGGGCCACGAGCATGACTTTCCCCATGCGCTGTCCGGCGGCATGCGCCAGCGCGTTTCGATCGCCCGCGCGTTCGCGACCAGGCCCGAGATCCTGTTGTGCGACGAGCCGTTCTCGGCGCTCGACGAGCATACCGGCAACACGCTGCGCGAGGAGTTCCGTGGCCTCATCGCGGAGACCAAAGCGACCGCGATCTTCATCACCCATTCCATCGAGGAGGCGCTCAAGCTCGGCGGCCGCCTGATGGTGTTCGAACGGCCGGCCCGGATCGCCTATGAGACGCGGCTCTACGCTGGTATGACGGAGTACGACCGTGACGAGGTGCGGGCCAATATCAGGCGCGCCCTCGCCGCTTGAACGCATGATCCTTTGATTTTGAGCATGGTTTTGTTCGAAAAGTCTGCAACTTTTCGGGATCATGCACCAGGAGACCACGACTTGATCATCGATACCCACGCCCATTTCGTCCCCCCCGCGCTGCTTGCCGACGTGAAGGCGCAGAAGCGCCTGTTCCCCTCGCTCAAGACCAAGGAAGAGAAGGGTCATCTGTGCTTCTCCTTCGCCGGCGCGGAGATGACCCGTCCGATCATGCCGCCGTTGAGCGACGTGGAGAAGCGCCGCGCCTGGATGGCCGAGCAGGACATCGACCGCCAGGTCGTCGGCGGCTGGCTCGACAGTTTCGGCTACGAGCTTCCCGCCGACGAGGGCGCCGACTGGAGCCGCTTCTACAACGAGCATCTGCTCGCCGGGGTGAAGGCGTTGCCGGCGCTGGTGCCGCTCGCGACGGTGCCGATGCAGAGCGGCAAGCATGCCGCCAAGGTGCTGGAGGAAGCGCTCGATGCCGGCTTCCACGGCGCCATGATCGGTACCCAGCCGAAGGGCCTGGGCGGCGTGCTCGACGATCCCGACCTGACCCCGTTCTGGGAAGTCGCCCATGCCCGCAAGGCGACGCTGTTCGTCCATCCCATGTATGGGTGCGACGACGAGCGCCTGCGCGCCTTCGGCCTCGTCAATGCGCTCGGGCGTGTCACCGACACCTCGACGGCGGTGGCGCGGCTCATGCACTCTGGCCACCTCATCAAGTATTCCGACGCGACGCTCGTGCTCTCCCACGGCGGCGCGGCCCTGCCGATGGTACTGGGAAGGCTGGCCAAGGCTCATGACGCCCATCCCGCCGGCCCCGCCGATCCGACCACGAGCTTCCGCCGTCTTTATTTCGATACGGTGGTGTTCGACGTCAACGCGCTGCGGCTGGTCTGCGCCATGGCCGGCGTCGACAAGATCGTGCTCGGCACCGACTATCCGTTTCCGATCGGCGACTTCGAGCCCATGAATATCGTCAACGCGCTCTACCTCACCGACGACGAACGCGCGGGAATTGCCGCCACCACCGCGATGCGATTGTTCGGCATCGAGGCGGATTGAATTCATGTCTGTCGTTGCCATGACGGTGAACGGCAAACCGGTCCGCGGCGAGGTCGAGGGGCGCACGCTGCTGGTCCAGTTCCTGCGCGATTATTTGCGTCTGACCGGCACCCATGTCGGCTGCGACACCAGCCAATGCGGCTGCTGTACGGTCCATGTGGACGGCCGCGCGATCAAGTCCTGCACCGCGCTCGCGGTCGCCCTCGACGGCGCCAAGGTCACCACCATCGAGGGTCTCGCCGCCGACGGCCGGCTGCATCCGATGCAGGAGGCGTTTCGCGAGCACCACGGCCTGCAATGCGGCTTTTGCACGCCCGGCATGATCATGTCGGCGATCGACATGGTGCGGCGCAAGGGCCATGACCTCGACGAGCGCACCGTGCGCAAGCAGCTCGAAGGCAATCTTTGCCGCTGCACCGGCTATCACAACATCGTCAAGGCCATCCAGGCCGGCGCCGCGGCCATGAAGGGGATGTGACGCGTCCGCGTCACGGCACGCCCATGTACGACTTCACCTATCATCGCCCGGCGAGCCTCGACGAAGTCGCACGCCTCACCGCGGCGAGCGAAGACCCCAAGGTGCTGGCCGGCGGCATGAGCCTGCTGCCGACCTTGAAGCAGCGCCTGACCCGGCATTCGGACCTCGTCGACCTCGCCGGCATCGCAAGCCTCGCCGGGATACGGCGCGAGGCGGACGCGCTCGTCATCGGCGCCATGACCCGTCACGCCGATGTGGCGGATTCCACCGACGTGAAGGAGGCGATCCCGGCGCTGGCGGTGCTCGCCGAAGGCATCGGCGATCCGCTGGTGCGCAACCGCGGCACCATCGGCGGCTCGATCGCCAATGCCGATCCCGCCGCGGATTATCCGGCCGCCGTGCTCGGCCTCGGCGCCACCGTCATCACCGGTCGGCGCGCCATCGCCGCGGACGATTTCTTCACCGGCCTGTTCGAGACCGCGCTCGATCCGGGCGAGCTCATCATCGCGGTGCGCTTCCCGATCCCGGACAAGGCCGGCTACACGAAGTTTCCCAATCCGGCGTCGCGCTTCGCCATCGTCGGCGTCTTCGTCGCCAAAACCGGTACGAGCAAGACCGGCGAGGCGGACGGCGGAGTCCGGGTCGTGGTCACCGGAGCCGGCCCCTGCGTGTTCCGCCTGCCAGAAGCCGAAGCGCGGCTGGCCGAGAGCTTCACGCCGGAAGCGCTCGACGGCCTGGTGGTGAGCCAGGACGGCCTCAACACCGACATCCATGCCAGCGCCGAATACCGCGCCCATGTCATTGCCGTCATGGCAAAGCGTGCGGTCGCCCAGGCCGCCGGGTCCGTGCGATGATCATACCTCTGCACGCGAGGTGGGCCGCTGCTGCTCCCTCTCCCGCTTGCGGGGGAGGGCCGGGGAGGGGGCGCTTGCCGCTTGTTGAGAACTTAGATGTTGAGACCCAAACCCGCTGCGTGCTGCAATCGATCGCCGCTGCCGTTTCGGAATCAAAGGGCCCCCTCCCTGACCCTCCCCCGCAAGCGGGAGAGGGAACAGGGGAGTTCGCGTCACGGGCGATGCGCCAGAAACGAAACCGGACGACATGACCGAGAAAGCCACCAGCGCCCATATCGGACAGCCGGTTCGCCGCCGGGAGGATTTGCGCCTCGTCACCGGCAATGGCAGCTACGCCGACGATGTGAACCTGCCCGGCCAGGTCTATGCGGTGATGGTGCGGTCGCCTCACGCCCACGCCCGCATCCGCTCAATCGACATCGAGGCGGCGATGGCGGCGCCCGGCGTGCTGACGGTGCTGACCGGCCGCGATCTAGTCGCCGACGGATTGAAGCCGATCCCGCACAAGGTGTGGTCGCAGCATCCGGCGGAAGTCGCGCTTAAAGGCCGCGAAGGCTTCAAGACCTTCACGGCGCCCCATTATCCGCTGCCGACCGACAAGGTCCGTTTCGTCGGCGAGGCCGTCGCCATGGTGGTTGGGCGCAGCGTCGCCGCCGCCAAGGACGGCGCCGAGCTGGTCGAGATCGACTACGAGGTGTTGCCCGCGGTCACAGATACCCGCGAGGCGGCAACCCCCGATGCGCCGCGCCTGTTCGAAGAAGCCGGCTCCAATGTCGTGGTCGACGGCCAGCTCGGAGACGCCGCCTGCACCGAAGCGGCATTCGCCCGCGCCGCCCATGTGGTCAAGTTCGACACCTGGGTCCAGCGCATCACCGGCGTGCCGATGGAGCCGCGCGCCGCGGTCGCCGAATTCGATCCCGACACCGGCCGCTATACGCTCTATGCTGGCAGCGGCGGGGTGTGGCGGCTCAAGGACGACCTCGCCACCATCCTCGCGGTGCCGCCGGACGCGGTGCGCGTCATCATGCGCGAGGTCGGCGGCAATTTCGGCACCCGTGGGATGATCTATGCCGAATTCGCCCTCGTCGCCTGGGCGTCGCGGCGCCTGGAGCAGCCGGTCAAGTGGACCGGCGATCGCCACGAGGCGTTCCTGTGCGACTACCAGGCGCGCGACCTCGCCGTCAGCGCGGAGCTGGCGCTCGACGCGGAGGGAAATTTCCTGGCGATGCGGGGTTCCAACATCAGCAATGCCGGTGGCCACACCACCAACTACTCGCCGCTGCAGAAGGGCGTCGAGATCATGACGACGATCTACCGTATCCCGGTCGCGCATTTTCGCGCCCGCGCCGTCGTCAGCAACACCTCGCCGACCCGCCCCTATCGCAGCGCCGGCCGCCCCGAAGTCATGTATGTGATGGAGCGGCTGATCGACCTCGCCTGCCGCGAGCACGGCTTCGACCGCGTCGAGATCAGGCGCCGCAATCTCGTCCGCGCATCGGAATTCCCCTACAAGAACGCGTTCGGCATGATCTACGACAGCGGCGCCTATCATCACACCATGGATTGGGTGCTGCGCATGGGCGACTGGGACGGCTTTGCGGCGCGGCGCACCGCCGCCCGCGCCCGCGGCAAGCTGCGCGGCATCGCCGTCGCCAACTACCTCGACACCGCGACCGGCGTCGCCCGCGAGCGCACCGAAATGACGGTCCATCCCGACGGCTGGGTCGACGTGGTGATCGGCACCAGCTCCCAGGGGCAAGGCCACGAGACGAGCTTCGCCCAGCTGGTCAACGAATGGCTCGACGTGTCCATCGAGAACGTCCGCTTCATCACCCATGACTCCGATGCCCTGGTGTTCGGCGGCGGTGCCCATTCCGGCCGCGGCATGCGGCTCGCGAGCCAGATCATGTGGAAGGCGACCAACGAGATCATCGCCCGGGGCAAGCGGGTCGCGGCGCTGCTGCTGCAGTCGAAGCCCGAAGCGATCACCTTCGCCGCCGGCCGCTTCACCGTCGACGGCACCGATCAGGCGATTGGCCTGTTCGAGGTCGCCGAAGCGACCTTGCGGCGCACCGACTTTCCGGAGGAGCTGCGCGGCCCACTGGCCGCCATTTGCGACGAAGTGATTCCCGAGGCGGCGTTCCCGTTCGGCTCACATGTCTGCGAAGTCGAGATCGACCCCGATCTCGGCACCCTCGAGATCATCAAATATTCCGCCGTCGACGATGTCGGGCGCGCCGTCAATCCGATGATCATCGACGGACAGACCCATGGCGGCATCGTCCAGGGCGTCGGCCAGGCGCTGCTGGAGCAGTGCTTCTACGACGCCCGCACCGGGCAGCTGCTGTCGGCCTCGTTCATGGACTACGCGATGCCGCGCGCCGACGTCTTTCCGTTCTTCGACACCGGCATCAGCGAGGTGCCGATGCCGGGCCATCCGCTCGGCATCCGCCCGGCCGGCGAAGGCGGCACCACGCCCGCGCTCGCCGTCGTGATCAATGCGGTCGTCGATGCACTCAGTGATTTCGGCGTCCGCCATGTGGAGATGCCGGCGACGCCGGAGCGCATCTGGCGCGCCATGCGCGGCAAGCCGGCGCGTCCGCACACCCTGGAAATGAGTTGAACCGACGATCGAACTTGCAACCAGACTGGAGCAGTTTTTAATCAGGTTGACAGGCCGTCATCAATCCCACGGACCTCATCGTGAAGGATGAGGCCGTATAGTCAATCAATTCGCGGCAGCGCCGAGCTGCTTTGCCATCCAATCGGCCGATTGCGCTCGGTACTTATAGAACCGGTTGTGGGCGACGTGATTGCCGTCGTCGATGACCAGCAGCTCGACCGGGCCGCGCGCGGCCTCGGCCAGCTTTCTCGCGTCTTCCGGCGGACACAGGCGGTCGAGGCCGCCGGCGATGACGAACAGCGGGCATTCGATCTTGTCCGCGACGCCGGCGAGCGAGAGCGCGTGCGCGCGCGTGCGCCCTTCCTCGTCGCTCGCGCTATGGCTGCGGGCGATGAAGGCGAGGCGCGTCAATTCCGGCAGGCTGTCCCACAGCGCGCCGAAATCCCACGGGCCGCAATTGGCGATGCAGGCCCTGAGCCGCTTCTCGAACGCGGCGCTGCGCGGCGCGTAATAGCCGCCGAGGCTGATGCCCCAGATGCCGATGCGGGTGGCGTCGATGTCCTTGCGCTCGCGCTCGACCCAATCGATGACGGTGCTGGTCACCGCCTCGTAATCGGCGCGGATCGGAAAATCGTACTCCGCCTCGCCCTGGCCCGGCCCGTCGAAGGCGAGAATCGCCATTCCGCGCCGGAGGAAATTGTCCTCGAAGGTCAGCAATTCCTCCTTGGTGGAATCGAGCCCCATGGTCATCAGCACCAGCGGCGGCCGCGCGATGCCGTGCGGGCGTCGCAAGGTGCCGGCGAGGTGCTTGCCTTCATAGGGGATCGTCACCCGCTCGCCGGGCGGATCGAGATGCGGTAGCGCCAGGGTGAGGCACGCCACCGCCCGCCGGTGGGCGGCGTGCATCTGCGCCATGTCGTTGACGAAGAGATACTTGGCGAAATGATAGGTCGCGGCGGCCCGGCTCAGATGTTCGCCGGCGCTGACGAAATGCTTGTGCTCCAGCGCCTCGAGGCCGAGGTCCTCGTGCACCTTGGCGCGCGCCGACCAGGCGCGGCACCAGTCCTCCCAGCGTTCGATCGAGGCGAGCACATCGTGGAAATCGCTGGGGGGCACGCCATTGACGGTGAAGCGTGCGAGCCAGTTCGCCGCGTGTTTGATCCTGGGATCCGTCATCGGTTCCTCCCGTGTACTCCGGCTCTGTCCCAAATCCGGCCGGCAAATACAATGCCTCTTCTCCCTCTCCCCGCTCGCGGGGAGAGGGTCGGGGTGAGGGGGCCTGTCCGCGAGTCTGAGCGGTAAGGTGTGGTCTCTCATAGGCTCGGACTCGCGGGAAAGCCGCCTCACCCTCCCTCGCTCAGTCTGGTCGACCTCTCCCCGCACGCGGGGAGAGGTGCTCGCATCCCGTGACGCGGTATGTGAATCGGACAGCTTCCCCAAGGAGAGAGGCTTCGGAATCAGCCCGCGAGAATCGGGACCAGATGTTAGTGTCACCGCACCAGCGAGGACGCCATGGCGGTTGAATTATCGGCGGGTTTTTTTGGGCGCAGCGTCCTGCGGCTGGAGGATCACAAGCTGCTGCGCGGCGCCGGGCGTTTCGTCGACGATATCGCCGTACCCGGCGTGCTCCACGCCGCCTTCGTGCGCAGTCCCATCGCCCACGGCCTGTTGCGCCGCGTCGACGCCGCCGCGGCGCGCGCTGTCGCCGGCGTCCACGCGGTGCTCACCTATGCCGACCTTCGGCCGCTGATGACGGCCGATCGCATTCCGCTGGCACTGCCGTCGGCGGCGATCCGATTCGATGTCGATCCCGCCTGGCTCGCCGAGCGCGAGGTCTGCCATGTGGGCGAACCCGTGGCGATGGTGGTGGCGGCGAGCCGCCGTGTCGCCGAGGATGCCGCACGCCTGGTCGAGATCGACCTCGACCCGCTGCCTGCGGTGGTCGATCCCTTCGCTGCCGTTGCGGCCGGGGCGCCGCGGGCGCGGCTCGATTGCCCGGACAATCTCGTCGCCCGCACCGCGATCCGGTACGGCGACATCGAGGCCGCGTTCGCCGGCGCCGCCCATCGCATTGCCGAGCGGTTCCATCTCCACAAGGGCGGCGGCCATTCGATCGAGCCGCGCGGCGTCATGGCCCGCTTCGATTCCGCCGAGCCATTGCTTACGGTTTGGGACGGCACCCAGATGCCCCACCGCGCCAAGGCGGTGCTGGTGAAGGCGCTGGGGCTCGCCGAACACGAGGTCCGGGTGATCGCCCCCGACGTAGGCGGCGGGTTTGGCCCCAAGGCGGTGTTCCATCCCGAAGAAATGGCAGTGCCGGCGGCGTCGATGCTGCTGGGCCATCCGGTGAAATGGATCGAGGACCGCGCCGAGAACTTCGTCGCCACCGCCGCCGAGCGCAACCAGGTGTGGGAGGCCGAGGCCGCGTTTACCGCGGACGGGCGGCTGCTCGGCGTTCGCGGGCGGCTCTATCACGACCACGGCGCCACCACGCCCTATGGCGTCGCGCTGCCCTACAATGCCTGCACCAACCTGATCGGCCCTTACATGCTGCCGGCCTATCACATCGACATCATGTCCTGCATGACCAACATGCCGCCGGGCACGCCGACCCGCGGCGCCGGGCGGCCGCAGGGCACCTATGTGATGGAGCGCCTGCTCGACCGTGCCGCCGCGGCGTGCGGGCTTGCCCGCGACGAGATCCGGCGCCGCAACCTCATCCCGCCGGAGAAAATGCCCTATCCGACCCCGGTGCCGCAGCGCGACGGCGGCGTCATGGTCTATGACAGCGGCGACTATCCGGAATGCCAGCGTCGCGCGCTCGCCGCCGCGGGCTGGACGGATTTTCCGCCGCGCCGCGAGGCGGCGCGGCGCGCGGGGCGCCTGATCGGGATCGGGGTTTCCAACTACGTCGAGGCCACCGGGCGCGGGCCGTTCGAAACCGCGGGCATCCGCATCGGCCCGTCCGGCAAGATCGTCGTCACCACCGGCGCGACCGCCCAGGGCCAGGGCGTCAAGACCATGCTGGCGCAGCTCGCGGCCGACGTGCTCCATGTCGACCCCGCCGCCATCCGCGTCATCGACGGCGACACCCAGGCGAGCCCGCTCGGCCTCGGCGCCTATGCCAGCCGCCAGGCGGTGACCGCCGGCAATGCGGTGCACCGCGCCGCGCAAATCGTCGCCGAGAAGATCAAGCAGACCGCGGCCAGCCTGATGGAGGCTTCGCCCGAGGACATGGAACTGGCCGGCGGCGACGTGCGCGTGAAGGGCGTGCCCGGCATGAAACGCAGCATCGCCGAGATCGCCCATGCGCTGGCCGGCGCACCCGGCTACGCGCTGCCCGGCGGGCTGCCGCCCGGCCTCGTCGCGTCCGTCGATTTCGAGCCGCCGGCACTGACCTACACTAATGGCACCCATGTGGTCGAAGCCGAGGTCGACCCCGCCACCGGCGCGGTGCGGCTGATCCGCTACGTCGTGGTGCACGACTGCGGCCGGGTGATCAATCCAATGATGCTCGACGGCCAGGTGCTGGGCGGCGTCGTCAACGGCATCGGCGCCACCCTCTACGAGTGGATGCGCTACGCCGAGGACGGCCAGCCGCTGACGGTCAATTATGCCGATTACCTGTTGCCGACCGCGGATACGGTCCCGCCCATCGAAATCCATCACATGGAGTCGCCGACACCGCTCAACCCGCTCGGCGTCAAGGGCGCGGCCGAGAGCGGCACCATCGGTGCGCCCGCGGCCATCGTCGCCGCCATCGAGGACGCGCTGTCGCCGCTCGGTGTCGTGATCCGCGATCTCCCGGTGACGCCGGCGCGGCTGCGCGCCCTCATCGAGGCGGCGAAGGCGCGGGCATGATGAGGCGGGCGGCCGTCATCGGCAGCGGTCCCGCGGGCCTGATGGCGGCCGAGCGGCTCGTCGGCGACGGCGTCGCCGTCACGGTCTACGACCGCATGGCATCGCCGGCGCGGAAATTTTTGTTGGCCGGCCGCGGCGGACTCAATCTCACCCACAGTGAACCGCTGGAAGATTTGCTCCGCCGTTACTGCCCGGCGGACGGCCCGCTGCGCGCCGCGATCGAAGCGTTTCCGCCGGACCGGGTGCGGGCGTGGTGCGAAGCACTGGGACAGCCGACCTTCATCGGCACCAGCGGCCGAGTGTTTCCCAAGGCGATGAAGGCGTCGCCGCTGCTGCGTGCCTGGCTGCGCCGGCTGCAACGCGAAGGCGTCACTTTTGCCATGCGCCACCGGTGGTGCGGATGGCAGGACGGCGGACTTGTCTTCGCCGGGCCCGACGGCACCACCGTCACCGACACGCCCGATGCGGCCGTGCTCGCGCTGGGCGGCGCAAGCTGGCCGCGGCTCGGCTCGGACGGCGGCTGGGTGGCGGCGCTAGAGAGTGCCGGCGTGACCGTTGCCCCCTTACAGCCCGCCAATTGCGGCTTCCTCGCGCCATGGACGGAACCGTTCCGCAACCGCTGCGCCGGCGCGCCGCTCAAGCGCATCGCCGTGACGTTTGCCGGGCGGACGGTGCGCGGCGAGGCCATGATCACCGCGCGCGGGCTGGAAGGCGGCGCGATCTATGCGCTCTCCACTCCCCTGCGCGAGGCGATCGCACTCAGGGGTGAGGCCGTCGTCTCCATCGACCTGCGTCCCGACGTTGCGGCAGCCGACCTCGTTGCGCACATCGCGCGCGGGCGCAAGAAGGAATCGCTGTCGACCTCGCTGCGCAAGACCGCGAAGCTTTCAGCCGCGGCGATCGATCTCATGCGGGAGGCTGCAGTGCGCGCTGGCATCCGTCGCGGCGACCTGCCGCCGCCGGAAATCGCCGCCCTGATCAAGGCGGTTCCGGTCCATCTCAACGGCATCGCGGGCATTTCGAGGGCGATCTCGACGGCGGGCGGCGTGTCGTTCTCCGAAATCAACGAAAAATTCATGCTGGGCCGGCTCCCCGGGGTCTTCGCCGCCGGGGAAATGCTCGATTGGGAGGCCCCGACCGGCGGTTATCTCCTCCAGGCGTCGTTCGCCACCGGCATTGCCGCGGCCGAGGGCGCCATCGCGTGGATGGCACGGAATGATTCGGCAAGCCGGTAGGACGCGGGTATAATTGCGGTCGTCTAAAATCCTCCGAAACGGGAGCAAGGCGGGCGGGTCCAAGGCACGGCAACGAGAAGCATCGGGATGGACGCACGCAGCAATTTCAAGACCGGGATCGCCTATGACGACCTGCGGGAATGGCTGGCGCTGGCCGAGCGGCTCGGCGAGGTCCGCACCGTGCGCGGGGCGAGCTGGCAGGAGGACATCGGCCTTGCCGCCGAGGCCATCCTGCGCGCCGAGAACGGCCCCTGCGTGGTGTTCGACGACATCCCGGGCTGCCCCAAGGGGTTCCGCCTGCTGTTGAACATGTTCGCGGGGACGCGCCGCAACATGACGTTCGGGTTCCCCGACGACCTCACCAAATGGGAGCTCAGCGAAGCCTACCGCGAGGCCTATCTCAAGGAGATGCGCATCATCCCCCATGAGATCGTCGACACCGGCCCGGTGTTCGAGAACATCATGATCGGCGACGCAGTGGACGTGCTCAAGTTCCCGGCGCCGGTGTGGCACCAGCTCGACGGCGGGCGCTATATCGGCACCGGGACCTACAGCATCACCCGCGACCCGGAGGAGAACTGGCTCAATGCCGGCGCCTATCGCGCCCAGGTCCACGACAAGACCTCCGTCGGCGTGCTGATGGCGCCCGGCCATCACGGCGCGCTGCATCGCGAGAAATACTGGAAGAAGGGCGAGGCCCTCCCGCTGGTGATGGTGCTCGGCGGCGACCCGCTCGCCTTCTTCTACGGCGGCACCGAGGCGCCCTACGGCGTATTTGAGATCGACATCATCGGCGGGCTGCGCGGTCGTCCGGTGCGCATGGTCGAGGGCAAGGTCACCGGCCTGCCGTTCCCCGCCGATGCCGAGGTCGTGCTCGAGGGCTATGTGACACCGGACCGGCGCGAGATCGAAGGCCCGTTCGGCGAATGGACCGGCCATTATGCCGGCGGCGCCGCGCCGCATCCGGTGCTCGACATCAAGGCGATCTACCACCGCAACGATCCGATCCTGCTCGGCGTGCCGCCCATGGGGGCCGGGCCGGACGAGATGGCGCGCTACCGCGCCGTGCTGCGCTCGGCCATGGTCAAGCAGAACATGACCAGCGCCGGGGTGCCGGAGGTGCAGCAGGTGTGGTGCCACGAGGTCGGCGGCTCGCGCATGCTGCACGGCGTCTCCATCAAGCAGAAATATGCCGGCCATGCGGTGCAGGCCGGCCACATCGCCGCCCAGTGCGGCGCCTCGGCCTATGCGTCGAAATACATCATCGTGGTCGACGAGGATGTCGACGTCACCAATCTGGAACACCTGCTGTGGGCGATGCTGACCCGCACCGACCCCAAGGAATCGATCCAGTTCATCGAAGGCTCCTGGGATTCCCCGGCCGATCCCCGCCTGTCGCCCGAGCGCCGTGCCGCCGGCGACATGACCCATTCCGTCGCCATCATAAATGCTTGCAAACCATACCATTGGCGCCACAAATTCCCGCCCAGCAATGCGCCGAGCGCAGAGGTGGCGCGCAAGGCGCGCGAACGGTTCGGCTGGCTGCTTGATGGCTCGCCCCAGACCTGAGAGTGTTGCGTAATGTCCAGGGGAAACTACGACATCATCATCATCGGCGCCGGCTCGGCCGGCTGCACGCTGGCGAACCGGCTGAGCGAGGACAAGGACACCAAGGTCCTGCTGCTCGAGGCCGGCGGCTGGGACCGCGATCCCTGGATCCGTATCCCGCTGGCATGGCCGCGCCTGCTGCTCAAGCGCAAGCACGACTGGATGTATTTCGCCGAGCCCGAAGCGACCATGGACGGCCGCGGTCTCGAATGCGCCCGCGGCAAGGTGATCGGGGGGTCGTCCTCGATCAACGCCATGGCCTATGTGCGCGGACATCGCGGCGATTATGACCGCTGGGCCGCTTCCGGGCTCACCGGATGGTCCTACGCCCACGTGCTCCCCTATTTCCGCCGCCAGGAATCCTGGCATGGCGGCCCGAGCTATTTTCGCGGCGGCGACGGCCCGCTCTCGACCCGGATGGCGCCGTTCGACGATCCGCTGGTGGAGGCCTTCGCGGCGGCCGGCCGCGACGCCGGTCATCCCGCGACGCCCGACTACAACGGCGCCCGCCAGGAAGGCTTCGGCGTCTGGCAGATGACCGTGCGCGACGGCCGCCGCTGCAGCGCCGCCGACGCCTATCTGCGGCCGGCGCTCGGTCGCCGCAATCTCAAGGTCGAGGTCAATGCGCTGACGACGCAGCTCATCATCGAGGGCAATCGCGCGATCGGCGTCGAATATCTGCGGAACGGACGCCCCATGGTGGCGCGTGCCAGCCGCGAGGTCGTGCTGTGCGGCGGCGTCATCAACTCGCCCCAGCTGCTGATGCTGTCGGGGATCGGCGACCCCGACGCGCTCCGCGCGCTGGGCATCGAGGTCAAGGTGGCCCTGCGCGGGGTCGGCAAGAATTTGCAGGACCACATTTCCGCGAGCGTCGCCTACAAGCGCAAGGAGCCCGGCGTGCTGCACAAGGCGATGCGGTTCGACCGCATCGTCCCCGCCCTCGCCGCCGCGCATTTCCGCGGCACCGGCATCGCGACCGGGCTTCCGGCCGGGATGATGGCGTTCCTCAAGACGCGGCCGGACGCATCCCTGCCCGATATCCAGCTTATCTTCAACGCCGCGCCGATGACGGCTGCGCCCTATTTCTTCCCGTTCAAGCGCGCCTATGAGGACGGCTACGCCTGCCGCGCCGCGGTGCTGCGGCCGCAGAGCCGCGGCACCGTCGAACTCGTCTCCGCCGACCCGACCGCGGCGCCGCGCATCCGGCAGAATTTCCTGGCGACCGAGTCCGACTGGAAGACCTTGCGCGCCGGCCTGCGGATCGCCCGCGACGTGTGCCGGCAGCCGGTGATGGCGCCGTTCATGGACCGCGAGATCGCGCCGGGCGCCAATGCCGTCGATGATGCCGACTTCGACGCCCACATCCGCGCCAACGGGATCACCGTCCATCACCCGCTCGGCACCTGCAGGATGGGGCTCGCCTCCGACCGGATGGCGGTGGTCGACGGCGAACTGCGTGTCCACGGCATCGACGGACTGCGCGTGGTCGACGGCTCGGTGATGCCCGATCTCGTCGGCGCCAACATCAATGCCCCCATCATCATGATCGCGGAAAAGGCGGCCGACTTCATCCGCGGCGCGCTGCCGCTGGAGCCGGCGCGCGTCGCCGCCGCTTCCGAAGCGACCCGCAACTGACCGGAGAACGACGTGGACGATCGGACCTTCAGCCTGAGCTGGCCGGATGCGATCTATGGGCAATTCCGCCGTGTCGGCATCCGCCAGGTCGGCTACGTCCCCGATGCCGGCCATAGCCGGCTGATCGAACTGTGCGTCAACGACCCGGACATCCATGACGTCGTGCTCACCACCGAGGAGGAAGGCGTGGCGCTCGCCGCCGGCGCGGCGCTGGGCGGGCAGCGCGCCGCGCTGCTGATGCAGAGCAGCGGCGTCGGGAATTGCATCAACATGTTCTCGCTGATGAAGAACTGCGGCTTTCCCTGCCTGACCCTCGTCACCATGCGCGGCGAGTTCGGCGAGTTCAATCCGTGGCAGGTGCCGATGGGCTCGATCACCGAGGCGAGCTTGAAGCTTTGCGGCTTCCTCACTTACCGGGTGGAGAACCCGGGCGATGTCGAGGACATCGTCGGCGCCGGTGCCGACATGGCGTTCTCCGGAGATTTCCAGGTCGCGATCCTGCTGTCGCAGCGGCTGATCGGCCGCAAGGTATGGACCAAATGATGGAGCGGCGCGAATTCGTCAGGCGACTGCTGGCCGACCGCGGCGATCTCGCCGTCGTGTGCGGGCTCGGCTCGCCGACTTACGACGTAGCCGCCGCCGGCGACCATAAGCTGAATTTCTACCTGTGGGGCGCCATGGGTGGCGCCGCCATGATCGGCCTCGGCCTCGCGCTCGCCAGGCCCGACCGCCGCGTCGCCGTGCTCACCGGCGACGGCGAGGCGCTGATGGGGCTCGGCAGCCTCGCCACCATCGGCGTCAAGCAGCCCGCCAATCTCGCCATCGTCGTGCTCGACAACCAGCATTACGGCGAGACCGGCATGCAGCCGAGCCACACCCATGACGGCATCGATCTCGTCGCCGTCGCCCGCGCCTGCAAGTTCCCGGAGGCACGGGCGATCTCCGACATCGCCGAGGCCGGCGCCGTCCGCGATCTCCTGCATGCCGGACGCGGGCCGATCCTGGTCCAGGCGCGGATCGCGAGCGGCGACACGCCGCGCGTGCTGCCCAACCGCGATGGGCATGCGATCAAGCTGCGGTTCATCGAGGCGCTGGAAGCGGCGGGCCAATAAACCCAGTCATCACCCGATAAGGCGCCGTCATCACCAACAGGACACCGTCATCACCGGGCTTGTCCCGGTGATCTCGATTTCCAAGGCACAGCGCCAGCAAAGTGGAACCGCCGTGCACTCCCAAGCGAGATCACCGGGACAAGCCCGGTGATGAC
>Ga0302325_10005969_pt1 | contig 27556 bp, 20 predicted proteins | sample Palsa_T0_2_FD_201948 | JGI IMG/M metagenome (GOLD analysis project Ga0302325, IMG submission 201948) | Peat permafrost microbial communities from Stordalen Mire near Abisko, Sweden - Palsa_T0_2 | ecosystem: Environmental > Terrestrial > Soil > Palsa > Peat permafrost | place: Sweden: Abisko... | reverse complement strand
CGTCAGTTTCAGCGAGTAAGGGCGGCCGTGGGCCTCTTCCTCGTCGGCGTGAACTCCACCCAGATTGCCCCAGCCGGTGCCACCGTATTCCAAAGCGTCGCTGTTCAGCAATTCGCGCCAGTAGCCCACGCTCGGAACGCCCACGCGATAGCCCATCCGCGGAATAGGCGTGAAGTTACAGACGATCAGCACGGTTTCCCTGGGAGATTCGCTTTTGCGGAGCAGAGAAATCGTGCTGGTGAGATTGTCGTTGCAATCCACCCACTCGAAGCCGTCGGGAGTGTTATCGAGTTGGTGCAGAGCGGGTTCGCTGCGGTAAAGCCGATTCAACTCTCCAACCCAGTTCTGTAAGCCGTAATGAACCGGATATTGAAGCACATCCCAGTCCAGGCTGGTATCGTGGCCCCACTCACCGACCTGGCCGAAATCGCAACCCATGAAAATCAACTTCTTGCCGGGCTGAGCGTACATGTAGCCGAAGAGAAGCCGCAGGTTGGCAAAACGATTCTTCTCATCGCCCGGCATTTTGCCGATCAGCGATCCTTTGCCGTGGACGACCTCGTCGTGGGAGAGGGGTAGAACAAAATTTTCCTGGAATGAGTAAAGCATGCGGAAAGTCAGCTTGCTGTGGTGATACTTGCGGTGTATGGGATCCTGCTGAAAATATTGCAGCGTGTCGTGCATCCAGCCCATGTCCCATTTCAATCCGAAGCCGAGACCGCCCAAATACACTGGCCGCGAAACCATGGGCCAGGAGGTGGACTCCTCCGCGGTGGTCTGGATTTCGGGATGCTCCTTGTAGGCTTCCTGATTGAATCGGCGGAGAAAGTCGATGGCCTCGAGGTTTTCGCGGCCGCCAAACTTGTTGGGAATCCACTCCCCCGATTTGCGCGAGTAGTCGAGGTAGAGCATGGAAGCGACCGCGTCCACACGCAGGCCGTCGATGTGATACTTGTCCAGCCAGAACATGGCGCTCGACATCAGAAAGCTGCGAACTTCGGTGCGCCCGTAGTTGAAGATGAGCGTCTTCCAGTCGGGATGGAAACCCTGCCGGGAGTCGGCGTGCTCGTACAGATGGGTGCCATCGAAGTAGGCCAGGCCGTGCGCGTCGGAAGGGAAGTGCGAAGGCACCCAGTCGAGAATCACGGCGATGCCGTGCTGATGCAGGTAGTCGACGAGATACATGAAATCCTGAGGCGTGCCATAGCGCGAGGTGGGGGCGAAGTAGCCGGTGGTCTGATATCCCCAGGAGCCGTAGAACGGATGTTCCATCACGGGGAGGAATTCCACGTGCGTGAAGCCCATGCGTCCGACATATTCGGCGAGCCGGGGCGCGGTTTCGCGATACGTGAGCGGGCGATTGTGCTCCTCGGGAACGCGCATCCAGGAGCCGAGATGAACTTCGTAAATCGACTGCGGTGCGCGCAGAGAGTTGCGGCCGGCACGCTCCTCCATCCACTCTCGGTCGCCCCACTCATAGTCGAGATCCCACACCACGCTGGCGGTGCGAGGAGGCTTTTCGTGCCAGATCCCAAGCGGGTCCGCCTTATCGACCTGGTAGCCGTGACTCTGCGACTCAATATGAAATTTGTAGAGCGCACCTTTGGCGACGCCGGAGATAAATCCTTCCCAGATACCGGACTCGCCGCGAGGTGTGAGCCGATGGGTGCGTGGACTCCACGAGTTGAAGCTGCCAATCACCGATACCAGCTGGGCATTCGGAGCCCAGACGCTGAAGACAGCGCCGGCTCGTCCGTCTCGCGAGGCAAGATGCGCGCCCATCGTTTCATAAAGGCGATAGTTGCTGCCCTCGTTGAACAGGTAAAGATCCTGCTCTGAAAGTAGGGTGAGGCGGTCGGACGGAGGATTGGTGATGGTCTCGGGCATTTTCCGCATCCTTAGTGTACCGTGAAGAGGTTTACGGCAGGCCCGTGGTCGCCAGAAACCGCAAAATAAATATTCTGCCGAGAGATGACGATCAGGCTTTCACTTGATACCCCTCCCCCAAGTGCTGTGAGCCGCCGATTCCCCATGCTAGACTGATTTTCTGCCATGCCCGCCCTGCGTCTGATTTTTCTCTGGCACCAGCACCAGCCGTTCTACAAGGATCTGGTGACCGGCGCGTATCGCCTGCCCTGGGTACGCCTGCACGGTCTGAAAGACTACTACGGCATGGTGAAGCTGCTCGACGAGTTTCCTGGTGTCCACCAGAATTTCAATCTGGTGCCGTCGCTGATCACGCAGATTCAGGATTATGTGGCGGGAACGGCGCAGGATCCATTTCTCAGCGTGGCAGCGACGCCGGCCCCGGATCTGACGAAGAAGGAGCGGCAGTTCGCGCTGCAGTATTTGTTTCAGGCGAATCCGGCGAACCTCATCGGACGTTATCCACGTTACCACGAGCTTGCCGAGCGATTCGGAGAATACGGGAATTCCGCCGAGCGCGCGGAAAAACATTTTCAGCCGCGCGATTTTACGGACCTGCAGGTGCTCTCGCAAATCGCATGGTTCGATGAATTCTTCCTGGAAGATAAAGATGTTGCGGAGCTGATCAGGAAAGAGCGCAACTATTCCCTCGAAGACCAGCGTTTTGTGGTTGCGCGCGAGCAGGAATTGCTGGGCAAGGTTTTGCCCGCGTATGCCGAGGCCGCGAAAAAAGGACTGATCGAGATTTCGGCCACACCTTTCTACCATCCCATTCTTCCCCTGGTATGCGACACCAATGCGGGAGCTGCTTCGTCGCCGGGCCTGCCTTTGCCGCAGAACCGGTTTCGACGCCCGGAAGACGCGCGCGAACAAATCGTCCGCGCACTCGATCTTCACCAGGAGGTGTTTGGAGTGCGGCCACGGGGCTTGTGGCCTTCGGAGGGCAGCGTCTCTGAGGAGGTGCTGGCGCTTTCCCACGGTCTGGGTATTCAGTGGATGGCTACCGATGAAGGTGTGCTTGGTCGCAGCACGGGGATGTTTTTCCAGCGCGATGGCAATGGCCGTCTGCCGGCGCATCTGGCGGAGCGACTCTACAACATTCACCGCTATGAGAAGAGCTCGACCACGATGAATCTGGTGTTTCGCGACCATACGATTTCCGATCTGATTGGTTTTGTCTATTCGGGTATGGATCCTAGGGAGGCTGCCGGGCACCTGCTGCACAACATCAAAGAGGCGGCCAAGCCGGTTCTGGCGCAGGGCCGGGATGCCGTAGTATCGGTGATTCTCGACGGCGAAAATGCCTGGGAATATTACCCCAAGTCGGGGCGGGAGTTTCTGCGCCGATTCTATGCTGCGCTCGAGCGCGAGGCCAATCTGGAGCCAGTCACGGTGTCGGAGGCGATTGCGCGCCATCGCACATTTTCGCCATTGCCGTCACTGGTGCCGGGTTCGTGGATCAACGCGAACTTCAACGTGTGGATCGGTGCTCCGGAGGACAACCGGGCCTGGGACTATTTGCACCAGGCGCGCGAATTCTACTCGCACAACGCGGGCCAGGCGAGCGAGGCGCAAAAGAAACTTGCCTTCGAAGAGATCATGATCGCCGAGGGCAGCGACTGGAACTGGTGGTACGGCCCGGAGCATCATTCGGCCAACGACCGCGATTTTGACGAGCTGTATCGCAAACACCTTTCTAACATTTATCAGGCGCTGGGAGCGCCGCCGCCGGATCATCTCTCCCAGCCAATTACGGGCGGCGAAGTACGGCCGGCCTTCGCACCGCAGACGGCCTACATTCATCCTCGCATCACGGGCGACAAAATTCGCTATTTCGAGTGGATGGGGGCGGCGATGTTTACCGCCGATCAGCGCGCCGGCGCCATGCACGGCAAACAATTTCTGCTCGATTCGGTGTACGCCGGCATCGACAGTTCCTTCGTCTACGGTCGGTTGGATTTTGCCGGCCCGGTTCCTGACATGGAATTTGAACTGGTGGTTAACCTGGAATCGTGGGCGAGCGGCGAAGCGCGCCCGCGGCGCAGTTTGCGGCTCGATGCCAAGGTGCAGAACGGGCAGCTGAGGGAATGGAAGGTCGATGGCGCGGACGATTCCTCCACCGCCGCAACCCAGGGTGGGGAAACCGCCAAAGCAGCGTTGTTGCGCAGCTTTGAGTTTCGCTTGCCATTGATTTGGCTGCTGGCGCCGACGGGCACAGCGGCGCATCCGACAGCGACTGCCGAGGGGACGGGACAGCTCAAGCCTGCGGCTGCGGCAATGGCTCCCGCCAGCCGGATTCGCTTGCGTTTCAGCCTTTGGCAAAATCGACTGCCCGTCGACGCGTTGCCGGTAGAGGGTTGGATCGAACTGCAATTGGTGAGCGAAATGGAGATGGCGGCCGGAATGTAGATCGGACGAGAAGCGGGAGTGGCATTGTTAAAATCCGTCCATTCCTTGATCCCACGCCCCCCGTCCAGTCAGCCAGTCGCCATCGAATCGTCCGATTCTCTTCTACTGTCCCGCGCTGGCTAGGGAAGCGGTCATCGCCAGCGGGCGGTTCAGTTCCAGCGTAAGTTCCGCTCCCGCGGGCAAAATCGCCGACCGGTGCTTGCTTAGCCAATGCGCGCCTGTGGAGCCTGCGCCAACCACTCCACCGATGAGGATTCCCGGGGGGCCGCCAATCAGGCCGCCGATGAGCATGCCTCCGGCGGTGCCGCCGCCGGTTTCGAGTTGGTCGCGGCGGTCGTGACCGGAGCCCTTGAACTGGCCTTCCTGGTCGACGTCGGTACCGGCGCCCACATTGGTATCCACCAGCGTGGCATCGAGGAAGAGGCGTTCACCGGTCGGCAGAATCAGGGCTTCTGGCATAATTCCAATGGTTGGCTTGCCCGCGATGCGGCGCGGTTCGGATACTTTCGTGACCCGGCCTTCCACCGTGGCTCCCGCAGGTATCACGGTCTTGCCTTCTAGCATAACCGCCTGAGTCAAAGTTCCCCGGAAGGGATCACCCGCTTTATTGCTGAAGGTTGCCAGCGTGGTTTCGAGCTTTACCATCAGCGCCGTTCCAGCTGGCACCGGCGAACTGGTCTGGGCCGCGGCCATCGTAGTAATGCAAGAGCACGCCAGCAGCAGGATACAAGGTAGAACGGTCCACTTCTTCATGACTCCTCCTCAAAAGTTTCAACGACAAGAGCCGTAACTATTACAACCCATAATTCTTGCTTTTGACTCTAGACCACGCAGGTGGCAGCTGCAATATGCGTTCACCGCGAAGGAACCACCGAAGATAAGAGCGCGAATGTCGGGGGGGAGTGTTTTACAAAATTCGACGTGGGGACGGTGATCGATGTCCCATGGCTTGAATCTTTCATCCGCTATAATCGGGAGTTTCATCACCACTGCAAGACGATTCATCGATTACATACTCGGGCTCAGACAAGAAAGGCAAGCGAGACATGACGAACATCGGAGCAATCATCGGGCGCGAGGTACTCGATTCGCGCGGCAATCCCACCGTAGAAGCGGAGGTGCAATTAGTCGGCGGAGTCGTCGGACGCGCGATCGTCCCGAGCGGAGCCTCGACCGGCGAGCATGAGGCTGTGGAACTTCGCGACGGAGACAACGCACGTTTCCTCGGCAAGGGAGTTCTCAAGGCGGTGGAGAACGTGAACGGTGAGATCGCCGATGCCCTGGCAAACTGGGATGCCGCCGATCAGCGCGGGCTCGATCAGAAGATGATTGAGCTGGATGGCACGGAAACCAAGGGCAGGCTGGGAGCGAATGCGATCCTCGCAGTGTCGATGGCAGCAGCGCGCGCGGCCGCGGCGGATTATGGCCTACCGCTCTATCGTTACCTCGGCGGAGCGGGCGCGAATACGCTGCCGACACCGATGATGAACATTCTGAACGGCGGGGCGCACGCCGACAACAATGTTGACTTCCAGGAATTCATGGTGATGCCGGTGGGCGCGCCGTCGTTTTCTGAGGCGCTGCGCTGGGGAGTGGAAGTGTTCCATACGCTCAAGGGAGTTCTGAAGAAGCGCGGCTACAATACCGCCGTTGGCGATGAAGGTGGATTCGCTCCGTCGGTGAAATCGAATGTCGAAGCCATCGAAGTAGTGCTCGAGGCGATTCAGCAGGCCGGCTACAAGCCGGGAGAGGAAATTGCGATCGCTCTCGATCCCGCGGCCAGTGAGTTCTATCAGGATGGCAAGTACGTTTTCAAGAAGTCGGACAAGTCGGCCAAGAGTTCCGACGATATGGTGAAATTCTGGTCAAAGTGGGTGAACGACTATCCCATCGTCTCGCTGGAAGATGGACTCTCTGAAGAAGACTGGGACGGCTGGCAGAATTTAACCACGGAACTGGGCGGCAAGATCCAACTCGTGGGCGATGACATCTTCGTGACCAACATTCAATTTCTGCAGGAAGGAATCGACAAGGGTGTGGCCAACTCGATTCTGATCAAGGTGAATCAAATCGGCACGGTCAGCGAAACGCTCGACGCAATCGACCTGGCGCGGCGCAACGGGTACACTTCGGTGATCTCGCATCGCTCGGGCGAGACGGAAGACACGTTCATTGCCGACCTTGCGGTTGCCACCGGCGCCGGACAGATCAAGACCGGTTCGGCTTCGCGCACCGATCGTATTGCGAAGTACAACCAGTTGCTCAGGATTGAGGCGGAGCTGGGGGATGGGGCGAGGTTCCTGGGATTGAAGGCGCTGAACTATAAGGGCTGAATGATCACTGATTCAAAAGGAGGTCGATATGAGTAAGCTCTTGGTGATGTTGCTGGGCTTCGTGCTGGCGATTCCGGTATGCGGCGCAACTCAGCAGACCAGCGATTCGGCGGACCCAGGGTTTGCCCGCTATCCTGTCGAGGTAATCTGGTAGTGGCATGAAGACGTCGCTGCCGGTCGTCAGGGCTGCGACGAGGAGTCTTATATGAAATTGAAGTCATCGCTTCTTTTGTGTCTTTTGGCGGTATCGATATGCGCCGGTGCGCAGGCCACCGTTTCCACCGCTCCGGACGCAGCTTCCACAGAAGACATCAAGAAACTCTTCGACGTCATGGCAAGTCGAGAGCAGATGAGCCAGATGATGCAGCAGTTATTCGCGCAGATGCGGACTCTGAGCCGCGAGCAGATCAAGAAGAAGCATCCTGACATTACCGACACGGAACTGGCGCAGATGGATCGCCAGTCGCAGGATCTTATCAAGAACTTCCCTTTGGATGAAATGCTGAGCGACATGGTTCCGGTCTACCAGCGGCACTTTACCAAGTCGGACATCGATGCGTTGACGGCTTTTTATTCCTCTCCGGCAGGGCAGAAGTTTCTTCACGAAATGCCGGAGGTGACCTCGGAAACCATGCGTGCAGTGTATCCGCGAATCCAAGCGCAGGTCGATGCCGCCATGAAGCGAGCGGAAGAAAAAAGCGATTCACCGCAGAAATAAAGCCATACCGCGGAAGACGCTTTTCTCTACTGAATACTCCGGCGGACCGCCAGAAGTCAGGAGCCAGAAGCTGCATTTATGTCCCGTCCTAAACCCCTCGTTCTCATCATCCTCGACGGCTGGGGATATCGCGCCGAAAGCAAAGCCAACGCCATCGCGCTCGCGCGCAAACCCACCTACGACCGCCTGTTGCGCGAGTATCCCAACACCCTCATTCACACCAGCGGACCTTTTGTGGGCCTTCCCGAAGGGCAGATGGGCAACAGTGAGGTCGGGCATCTCAACATTGGCGCCGGGCGCATCGTGCGCATGGATATAACTCGTATCGACCGGATGATCCAGAACGGCGACTTTTTCTCCCATCCCGTGCTGCTCGCGACCATGAAGCATGCACGCGTGGGCGAACGGAGACTGCATCTGTTTGGCCTGGTCTCCGATGGCGGGGTGCACTCGCAACAGGCTCATCTTCACGCTCTGCTGAAGATGGCGAAAGAGAACGGCGTAGAGCATGTCTTCGTTCATGCGTTCATGGACGGCCGCGACACCCTGCCTACGAACGGCGCCGGTTATCTCGAACAACTGCAGCAGAAGATGCGGGAGTACAACTCAGGAAGAATCGCCACCGTGAACGGTCGTTACTACGCGATGGATCGCGACCGGCGCTGGGAGCGCATTGCCAAAGCTTACAACGCGATGGTCTTTGGCGACGGGGAAGGCGGCAACTGGGCCGACCCGGTGCAGGGGATGAAAGACGCCTACAACCGCGACGTCACGGACGAATTCGTGGTGCCATTCGTGTGCACCGGCAGCGACGGCCAGCCCATAACCACGATTCGCGATGACGATGCCTGCATCTGCTTCAATTTCCGCGCCGACCGGGTTCGCCAGATCACGCGCGCCCTGGCGCGCAACAGCGGGCTGAACGATAAGGGCGGTAGCGATCTTCCGGGGGCGGCCGATCTCGACGCTGCGATTTCTCGCGCCCGTGTTCCCAGGAATCTGCATTACGTTTGCATGACGCAGTACGACAAGAACTTCGCGTTGCCGGTGGTGATTCCGCCCGAATCGATGGCCAACATCCTCGCCAATGTGATGGGGGGTCTCAACATGCGCAACCTGCGGGTGGCCGAAACTGAGAAATATGCTCACGTCACTTATTTTTTCAACGGCGGTGTCGAGCAGCCATTTCCGGGCGAAGAGCGTGTCATGGTGCAGTCACCAAAAGTCGCGACCTATGACTTGAAGCCGGAGATGAGTGCAGCCGGGATCGCCGACACGGTCGTGAAGGCTACGGAAGACGGGACCTTTGATGTGCTCATCGTCAATTTTGCCAACGCCGACATGGTTGGGCACTCCGGCAAGATCGAGCCGACCATAAAAGCGGTCGAAACCGTGGACGCTTGCCTGGGCCGCATCGAAGCTGCCGTCCGCGCCAAAGGCGGCGCCATATTGATCACAGCCGATCACGGTAACGCTGAAATGATGATCGACCCTGAAACTGGAGGGCCACACACGGCGCACACGACCAATCCCGTACCGTTGATCGTAGTGGCGGAAAATTCCGGGAACTACACGCTGAAGCCCAACGGTTCACTGCGCGACATTTCACCGACCATGCTCGCCATGCTTGCGATCGACGAACCCAAAGAGATGACGGGACACGATCTGCGTGTCCCCGCAAGAAGCAAATGACACTCTAGGACTCCGCCGACTTCTCCAGGGTCCCGGTCTTTCTCTCGTGCTACAGTTTTCTCGGCGGAATTGTTCTAACAAAAACTCATGGAACCGCAGCTCATTCTGATTCACCTCGTCCTCAAGCTGGGCGTAGCTGCGGCCGTCTCCAGCAGTCTGGTTCGCTCCAAGGAATTCAAGTCACTGTTGTTTCGCGAAGAACGCACTTTGCGCCAGAAGATTTACCTGGTGCTGTGTATGGGATTGCCGATTACGATCGGCGTCTGGATCCGGTTTTCGGTCAAAAGTTTTCTGGCTGGAGATCTTAGTTTCGAAACCGCGCTCCTGCTGGGCGTCATCGGCGGCCGGTGGGCAGGCGTTCTCGGGGGCATCGTGATGGCAACCCCCGCGCTGCTGCACGGGGAGTGGGCCGCGCTGCCCTTCGGAGTTCTGTGTGGCTTTGTCGCTGGCCAATTGCGCACCATGGCGCTGGATAAGGATGACATCTGGTCGTTCTCTCCTTTTATCGATCTCAGCATTTACCGTCTGATTCGCCGCAATCTTCCGACGCCGCGCCTGTTCGACTGGCAGATCATGTTCTTCACCACGATTTTTGGGTTGCGTTTTGTGCAAAGCCAGATGTCGCGATATTTTCCTCAATCCATTTTCAGCATGGACAGCGCGAACCTTTGGGTGGAGGCGGCAATTTACGCAGCTTCCGCGATGGCGATCGGAATTGAACTTAAAATCTTCAACAGCGTGCGGATCCAGATTAAGCTCGAGGAGCAGGAACGTCTGTTGCTGCACGCGCGCATGGAAGCGCTGCAGAACCAGATCAACCCCCATTTCCTTTTCAATACGCTGAACTCGATCTCGTCGCTGGTGCGCTTCGATCCGGATACGGCGCGCGAGGTGATATCCAAGTTGGCTACGATTCTCCGGCGTTTGCTGAACAGCGCGGATTCGTTCGTGCCGCTGCGCGAAGAAGTGGAGTTCATCGATAACTATCTCGATATCGAAGTGGTCCGTTTCGGCCGGGATAAGCTTCGGGTGGTGAAGGAACTCGCGCCAACATCTCTCGACGTGATGGTTCCCAGCATGCTCTTGCAGCCGCTGGTGGAAAACTCCATCAAACACGGACTGTCTTCGAAAGTGGAGGGAGGCAGCATTTACCTGCGCAGCCGGTTGTCGGACTCGGGACTCGTCATTGAAGTGGAAGACGATGGCGTGGGCATTGCGGCCACGCAAGCGCCGGAATCAACCAATACGCGCGGAGGCGGCATCGGCATGGCCAATGTTTCCGAACGGCTCCAGGTGTTGTACGGTGACACGGCGCGCATGACCATCGACAGCCGCGAAGGGAAGGGGACGCTGGTCCGAATCCGGTTGCCTCTGTTGCAAGCCATGGGAGCCGTCCCGGAGAGTTTCTACGAAGAGCGCTCGAGCACGCGCCGGTAAAAATCCTCGTATTGGGGAACGATCTTGCTGGAGCAGAAGCGCGCTTGTGCCACCGCGCGAGCGGCCTTGCCCATGGCGCGAAGCCGGCTATCGTCCCGCAAGAGTTCGATGGCATAGCGGGCCATCGTTTCCACATCTCCGACATCGGCAAGATAGCCGCTGCTTCCGTGTTCGATCACTTCTGGTACGCCGCCGGTGCGGGTGGCGATGGGGACCACTTCACATGCCATCGCTTCGAGCGCCGCCAGACCGAAGGACTCCAGTTCACTCGGCATAAGCAGGATGTCGGCGATTCCCAGTTTGTCCTGAACCTGGTCCTGCTTCCCCAGGAAGAGAACGTCTTCGTGGATTGATTTTTGCACCGCCAGCCATTCGGCAACGGAGCGATCCGGGCCGTCGCCGATCAACAAGAGTCTGGAGGGCATCTGCTTGTGGACTCGATCGAAGATCTCAATCACGTCGGTCAGTCGCTTGACCGGGCGAAAGTTGGAAAGATGAACCAAGAGTCGTTCCCCGTTCGGCGCATACTCAGCCCGAAGCTCAGCCCAGTTGTGTTTTCTGCAATATACGTCGCAGTTGACGGAGTTGTAGATGACCTCGATCTCTTTCTTCACGTCGAAAACGCGCATGGTACGGTCGCGCAGATAGTTGGAGATGGCGGTGACGCCGTCGCTCTGATCGATGGAATAACGCGTGATGGGCAGGTAGGATCGATCCAGCCCCACCAACGTAATATCGGTACCATGGAGCGTGGTGACGAAGGGCAGGCGGCGCCCGCGCGGGCCATCGGCCAACATCTGGCGCGCCAGCAATGCGCTCACCGAGTGCGGGATCGCGTAATGCACGTGCAGCAGGTCGAGGTCATACAACTGCGAGACCTCGGCCATGCGCGTCGCGAGAGCTAAATCATAAGGCGGGTAGTCAAACAGGGGATAACGCGAGACCTCCACCTCGTGATAATGAATATTGGGCTCCTCACCTCTGAGCCGGATCGGCTGGGCGTAGGAGATGAAATGAATCTCGTGGCCGCGCTGGGCCAGTTCGAGACCCAGTTCCGTGGCCACAACTCCGCTGCCGCCGTAGGTGGGGTAACAGGTGATGCCGATCTTCATCGGTCGAGGCCGGCCTTTCGCTGGGAATCCGACGGTCCTGTCATTCGATGGCAGGAACCAATGGAGGATGCAGATTCTACGGGACGGAGCGATATTTGTGCGCGGGAAAGATGAGCCGAAACTGCGAGATCGGAAGAGCTACTCAGCGGGTTTCTGCTTGCCAATGCCCGGATCGGACTTGTCCAGATAAGCTTGAAATCGCTTCTTCGAATCTTCTGGCAGGCCGGTGAATTCGACACCCATACCAACTCCGGGGTCGCGCGTGCGCACGGTCGCGGAAGAATTGACGCGCTCCTGATCGATCCAGAACTCCACTCGGAGCACGGTGGAAACGGGCAACGGCATCGCGGTCTCAACATAACATCCGTTGCCGCTGATGTCGGTGGCATTGAGCCGCATCGGCGTGCTCACATGCTCGTTGCGAAATTCCAAGGGGAACGAAACCTTGTGACGTTGAAATTTCCTGCGATTGTCGGCGCTCGGAACCTGCAGATTGAATCGCGCTTCCAACGGCAGTTGCGATAACCACGGGCACTCCTGATCCGCTACCAGCTGAACTCCCACCTGAACTCTCTTGATTCCGCCGGCGTCGACCACCCAGATCACTTTGCAGCGAGCCTTCTTGCTCTCAAATTGCACGCCGATCACGTCGCCTACCTTCAGGCCCTGGTCGAGGCCGCCAATACAGGCGCCCGTGCTGCTGACATTCTGGGCAACGGCGTTCTGATGGAAAGGCTGGTCGTTCGCACCCATTCCCCACACACGTATACGCAAGTCTAACTTTGTGCGCGGGGCAGCCCCGGGGCCAGACATAAGAAGCCTCCAACCTCAGTTCTCTCAGCTCAATGCAATGCGATCATAAACCCCAGTCGTAGGTTTAAGGCGATTACCAAGGTAATTCTGGCGATCATAAGCTTGGCCACGCGCATTCTCCGTCGATCCGGATTCTGCTGATCGGTTCTGCTGATAGAATGTGGGCGATTCTATAACGGATTCTGTTCGAAGGGAACGCGAAGGATGTCACTGGCTCGCGGTGCACTCGGATTATTCATGCTGATGGAATTTTTTACCGCTCTCACGGTGGTTGGCGAAATGCCGCAACCGCCCGTCGCGCCCGTGATTCCGCATCGTGAAACACGGCACGGAATCGAGGTGGTTGACGACTACTTTTGGCTGCGTGACAAGTCGAATCCTGAAGTCATCAAATATCTCGAGAGCGAGAACGCCTACACGGCGGCGATGACGAAGGACTTGAAGCCCTTCGAAGACGCGCTTTACAACGAGATGTTGTCCCATGTGAAACAAACGGACTTGAGCGTTCCTGTCCGGCGCGGCGACTACTACTATTATTCGCGCACCGAGGAAGGCAAGCAGTATCCGATCCAGTGCCGCAAGAAGGGCAGCCTGCAGGCGAACGAAGAAGTATTGATTGATCTGAACCAGTTAGGGCAAGGAAAAAAGTTCGTCGGACTTGGAGCTTTCGTGGTAAGCGACGATCAGAATCTGCTCGCCTATACCATCGACTACGTCGGTTATCGCCAGTTCAGCCTCCACGTGAAGGACTTGCGAACCGGTGCGGTGCTTCCCGATACCGTCGAGCGCGTGGATAGTGTTGCCTGGGCCGCGGACAACCGCACCCTGTTTCTGACCACCGAGGACGACGTGACCAAGCGCGCCGACCGCGCCTGGCGCCATACCCTGGGCCAGAAGGAAATCGAACTTCTGTTTGAAGAGAAAGACGAGACCTTCGCCCTCGAAGTCGACAAGACCCGGGACAAGAAATACGTATTGCTTTCTTCGACCAGCACGGATACGACCGAAGTCCGCTATCTGAAGGCCGATCAAACCAAGTCGGACTTCAGAGTTTTCCTGCCGCGAGAAAAACAACACCGCTACTTCCTCGACCATCGCGAAAAGTTTTTCTATATTCGAAGCGACAAGGATGCCAAGAACTTCCGGGTTTTTACCGCGCCCGAGGACGATCCCTCGGCAAAAAACTGGAGGATTTTCATCCCCCACGATAAGGATGTTCTGATTGACGATATCGATCTGTTCCGCGACTTTGCCGTATCGGTTGAGAAATCGCAAGCCGTCAACCGTCTGCGGATTTTCGACTTCAAGTCAGGGACGTGGCGCTCAATCTCGTTTCCAGAGAGTGTCTACTCAGCGTCTCCCGGCAGTACTCCGGAGTATTCGTCGAGCACCTATCGCTACAACTATCAGAGTCTGGTAACGCCTCCGAGCGTCTTCGACTATGACACGGTGAGTGGCCAGTCAACTCTGCTGAAGCAGCAGGAGGTGCCGGGAGGTTACGATGCCTCGCAATACGTCTCCGAGCGCCAGTGGGTGACAACGCGTGACGGCGTCAAAGTTCCCCTCTCGATCGTTACCAAGAAGGGGTTTGAACGCGACGGTACCCGGCCACTCTTGCTCTACGCCTACGGTTCCTATGGACTCGGCATGCCGGCGAACTTTTCAAGTTCGCGATTGGTCTTGCTGGACCGCGGCGTGGCTTACGTGATCGCCCACATCCGCGGCGGCAATGACCTGGGCGAACAGTGGCGCGACGACGGCAAGCTGATGAACAAGAAGAACACCTTCAATGACTTCATCGATTCAGCGGAATACCTGATCCAGCAGAAGTGGACCTCCAAAGACCGCCTGCTGATCGAGGGTGCGAGCGCCGGCGGTTTGTTGATGGGAGCGGTAGTCAACATGCGCCCGGAGCTGTTCCGGGCGGTGCACCTCGCCGTACCTTTTCTCGATGTCATGAACGACATGATGGATCCCTCCCTCCCGCTGACGACCACCGACTATCCGGAGTGGGGCAACCCGAGTGACAAAGCCGCATACGACTACATCCTCTCCTACAGTCCCTATGACAACCTGCATGCGGCGGCATATCCGGCGATGTTGCTCACCGAGAGCCTGAACGATAGTCAGGTGGCCTACTGGGAGCCGGCGAAGTTTGTGGCCAAAGCGCGCACGCTCAAAACCGACGATAATCCCGTGCTGCTTAAGATGAAAATCGATCCCGCAGGCCATGGCGGGGCTTCGGGTCGTTACGATCAACTGCGGGACCGGGCCTTTGAGTGTGCCTGGCTGCTCAGCCGGGTCGGCATCACCAAGTAGAGTTCAGAAGGTTAAGCAAGAAATCGGCTAGAGCAGCCCGCGGTAGGAAATCAGCTCGATATCCGATTTCAAAATAAACTCTCTTACTGCGGGCAGGGTTAGAAGGTGCAGCTCCTGCTCCCGCGAGGCCCGCAGGCGAGTCGGCGCCCGCCGTAACTCTTCGTCGTTGTATCCAGGATGACAAACGAACTCCCAGGTTCCTTCTGGAATCGTGGCTGCAATACTGCGGAAGAGCCTTTCATCGAGCGTTCCGGTCACCACGACACCGAGCGTACCATCGGGAGTGGCAAAGTCCTCCTGCTTCGCGGTCTCGCGAAATTTGCCGGCAAAGGTCTGCAGAACTCGCACCTCGGCATACCGGGTCCAGAGACCGGGTCGCGCCAACAACTCGCCAGAGCGGAGAGGCCGGCGCGGACCAAACGGATTTCTAACCGCGCGCACGCCACAGGAGCGCGCGGCGCGCAATAAGGGCCGCAGCACGGCTGGAAACAAGTGTGTGTGCTTGTGGGTGTCCACGTGAGAAACCAGAATTCCCGCCGACTGGATTTTGCGAATCTGCGCGGTTGCCTCGGCCTCGATTTCCTTTGCATCGAGACGGCCAGCTAGCGCGCGAAGGACAAAAGACTTCAGTCCATCCCGAAATTGAGCGGTCCGGGAATCCTGTGAGGTGAGGGTCGATCGTCGCCCTCGGTCAAGCACCGGCCGGCCGTCGATCAACACCACATGGCAACCCACGCTCAGATCCGGAACGGTCTTCGCCAGAGTTACGGCGCCGTCGAACGCCTGACCGTTGGCCATCAGCGTGGAGGAAGTAACGATGCCGTGTGTGTGAGCCTCGACGATCGCTCGATTTACACCCGAGGTGAAGCCAAAGTCGTCCGCATTGACGATCAGACGGCGCACCGCCTCAGTCTAGCAGCAGGCCAGCGCCACCAAAGATCGTTGGCGCTCCATGGCAGGCCATCTAAAAAGATACAAAGCGACAGCGTAAATGAAGCATTGACCTCTTCTCGAGAGCGGCTTAATATGCCAAAACGCCCGCGATCGTTGGGCGTTCTGCCGGAACCGTGTGGTTCAGATCGTGACGAGCAAGGTCGCGACCAGGGCGCAATCAGGAAAAGCCGTTTCATGGCGACTCGAAGACCCGCATTCGCCGTCCCCGTAGCGGAGTTTGCCGCAGCCTTGTTGGCCCGGACCGAGGTTGGCCCGCGTGCTCAGGTGACGGCTGATCAGGTTGCGCAACTGCTGCCTGGCACCGCCGTGGTGGTGTATGTCATCGAGGATCTCGACCATCCAGTCTGGACCGCCAAAGCAGTTGCGGGCGAGGTTACGGTGGGTGAAACCCTGGATTTCACTGCCGGCGTGCTGGGAACCCTGGCGGACGGCAAAACCGCTATCATCTTTGACGCGAGCGATTTACAGAGAGAAGACTACGCTCACCTCGATATCCGCCGTACGGTAACATCGCTGGCCTACGTGCCGCTCCTGATCGACAACGTTCTTTTCGGCGCGATCGAACTGATCAGCTACGACCAGCCCTTCCCGGAGGCTGTGCTCGAAGGCTTGAGCGAGGTCGCGGAACTCGCATCGCCCGCCCTTGCTGCTGCCCGCTCCTATGAGGTCGAACGCAATGCCAGCCTGCATTCCATCAGCCGGGTCACACAAATGTATGACCTCGAGAAGGTCTTTAACTCAACTCTCGAGATGGATGAGTTGCTGGGGATCGTGGCCAAGAAATTTCAGGAGGTCATGGGGGTTCAGGGGATCAATCTGTGGATGGTGAAGAACGACACTCTCGAGCTTATGAGCGTGGCTGGCTTCGATCCGACCATTCGCTTAGGAAGGCTCGAGAACCCAGGAGACGGCATCGCCGGCGATATCTCGGATAGCGGAGAAGCGGTTCTGATCGAGGATCCCCGCGATGCACGTCTCGAGAAGAGGAACGCCAGCCACGATAAGGGAAAAATATTCTCGCTCCTGGCTGCGCCCCTACTGGAGCACGAGCAGCTCGTCGGTGTAGTCGAGGCGGTCAATCGGCTGGATGGCACGCCCTTCGATGAGGACGACCAGTTCCTGCTGACGAACATCTGCGAAACCGCCAGCAATGCCCTGCACAATGCCAGCCTGTTGCAGGCGGAGCGCAAGGTGGAGATCCTGCAAACCCTGGTGCAGGTCAGCGGAGACATCACCTCCACGCTGAACCTGGACCGGGTGCTGCGAACCATTGTGAATGGCCCAGGGGCGGTGATCCCTTATGAACGCGCTGCCATTGCGCTCGAACAACGAGGCCGGCTGCAACTGAAGGCCATCTCCGGCATGGAGCAGATCAATCCCGATGATGCGGATGTGAGCCGGCTGCGCGGCATGCTGCAATGGGCGTCCATGCTGAATGAAGAGCTCTTCGTGACCCAGATCGAGGAACGGATCAACGTGGAGCGGGAAGAGACGCGAGTGAAGTTTGGGCGGTACTTCGCCGAGAGCGGGATGCGCGGATTTTACATCATGCCGCTGACCGACGCCGAAGGCCGTGTGGGTATTCTCTCGTTTGAAAGCAGCGATCCGGGTTTTCTGACGGAAGTTCACTTCGAGATGATCAAGGTATTGTCGGGACAGGCGACGGTCGCACTGCGCAATGCGTCCCTCTACCAGGAAGTTCCTTTCATTGGGATCCTGGAACCGCTCATGCAAAGAAAAGCGAAGTTTATGGCCCTCCCGGGTCGAAGAAGGGCGGCAATTCTCGCAATCGCCGCCGCGGGAGCCATATTCCTCGGAGCATTTCCGTTTCCCATGCGGGTGGATGGAAGCGCCGACGCAGGCGCGGCGCACATCGCCCAGATCGAGCCCGAAGTGGACGGCACGGTGCGCAAGGTCTATGTACACGAAGGCGATTACGTGAACCGCGCCGCCGTGCTGGCGGATCTGGAGGACTGGGACTATCGGGCCGCCTTGAACTCGGCCCGGGCCAAGTATCAGTCGGCCATATCGGCGGCAAACCGTGCTCTGGCGGCGAACGACGGAGCGGAGGCCGGCATTCTGCGCGTGCAGTCTCAGTACTGGGCAGCTGAGGTGCAACGCCTGCAGGAGCGGCTGGAAAAAACTCGATTGCGGGCACCGATCGCCGGCTGGGTCACGACACCGCATATCGAAAACCTGGTCGGGAGAAAACTCGCCGCGGGAGACAATTTTGCCGAAGTTGCGGATAGCTCTGCCGCCATCTTCGATATCGCGATCGACCAGAGTGATCTTTCACTGCTGCATGCCGGAGACGCCGCGGCGATTAAGCTGGAGGGATATCCCACGAAGGTTTTTCGGGGGATCGTGGCCGTCGTCAGCCCTAAGAGTCAGATGCAACAAGATCAGCGCGTATTCTACGCGCGCGTGCAAGTCCCTAACGAGGAAGGATTGATTCGTCCGGGAATGCAAGGACGCGGAAAAATTTCCGTGGGATGGCATCCTGTGGGGTTCGTATTTTTGCGGGGGCCGGCGACGTGGCTTTACTCTAAGTTATGGTCCTGGGTGGGATGGTGAAAATGATGACGCGAGGACGAACTGCGAAGATCCTCCACAAATGGCGGCTGGGGGCAATGATTCTGTTTCTGCTCGCTCTGTTGCAGGGTTGCAACAGTGCTAACCCGGCGACGCAACCCTTGCCCAGCGTCACGCCCAAGTCCGTTGTCGCTGGCGTTCCGGGCCCGGTCGCGGAGCCGGCAGATCCCTATGTCGCGTCCGGACCCATCGTGGTGGAAAATCAGGTGGATGTCCTGGCCCAACGCGAAGGAATGGTGGCTGAGATCTCGGCAGACGTGGGCAGGATGGTTCGCAAAGGAGAGCTTCTGGCCAGAATTGACGACCGCCAGTTGACCGCTCAACTCGATGCTGTTGAAGCCAAACTGCACAGTTGTGAGGCGAACTTGAAGGACTGGCAGTCAGAAACCAGCGTCGCAGAGTCCGACTTGAAACGTGCCCAGCAAATGCGGGACGCCGGCATCAATACGCAGGAAGATCTGGAGCACGCTCGGTACAAGTTCGTGGGCTCCCAGTTCGAGATCGAAAAAGCTACGCACGATCTCGATAACGCTCGCGCCAATCTTCGTGACTACCAGCTCGAGCTGCAGAAGACCCGCATCGAGGCGCCTTTCGACGGAGTCGTGGCGCGCCGCTACATCCACGCCGGGCAGAAGGTGGCGCCCGGAGACCGGCTGTTCTGGGTGTCGGCGGTTGGCCCGCTCCTCGTGAAGTTCACCTTACCCGAGCGCTTCCTGGGCAGCGTCAAGAAAGGCGATCAAGTGTACGTCAGCTCGGCGGCGGAGCCCGCCGCCGAGCATCCCGCGAAGGTGGTGCAGATGAGCCCGGTGGTTGACCCGGCCAGCGATTCCATCGACGTTATGGCGGAGCTACAAGGAAAGCCCGGAGAGCTTCGCCCGGGGATGACCGCGAATGTCCGCCTGGCAGCTAGTTCTCCGAACAAGCCATGAATCTCGCCAAGGCTCTCAACGTAGCGCTGCCTGAATTACCGGTCCGTGCCGTGGCACAAGAGCGGCCGCCCAAGATCGATCCCAACCTGATTGTTAGAGAACAAATGCGGGACGGGAAACTCGCGGTCATGGTCTTGACCCCGAAGAATCGGCGCTATTATCCCATGACGCACGAGCAGTGGGCCGTGCTGCAGTCCTTTGACGGAGAGCGAACCTATTGCGAGATCGCCGAAATGCTTACTGCCCAGACCTCGGTTCCCCATACCGAGGAATATGTACGTGAATTTGCCGAGAGCTTAGCCGACCTGCCGTTTTGGTACAAGACAGCGCAGGAGCAGAATATTGCGTTGTGGCAGAAAATAACCGAGGAGCGGCAACGCAAGACGCAAAGCAAATCACGCTTCGGCGATCTGGCCGAGATCAATTTTTCGGCCTGGGATCCGAATGTGTTCCTCACCAAAGCTCACGCCAAGTTGGGGTTCGTCTTTACTCGCGGCTTCGTGATTTTCAATATCGTGCTGTTTGCGTTTATGTTCTATGTCTGGATTGACCGTTGGGGAGAAATTGGACGGGACAGTCTGGAATTCTACAACTTCACTCATAAAGGCGTTGCCGACCTGGTTGAATTCTGGGTTCTGATATGTTTTGTGGGTTTTCTCCACGAATCCGCCCATGGATTGGTCTGTAAGCACACGGGTGGAGAAGTGCACCGTATGGGTTTTCTGCTGATCTATTTATCGCCCTGTTTCTTTTGTGATGTAACCGAAGCCTGGGTATTTGGCGGCAAATGGCAACGGATCACCACCATGGCGGCGGGTTTGTGGGCCGAGCTGATTTTATGCGGGCTCGCCACGCTGGCGTGGTGGGGATTGCCCCCGGGCGGGTTCATCCACGAAATTTCCTACAAGATCATTTTGCTTGCGGGTGTGGCGGCGCTCCTCATCAATTTAAATCCCCTGGTCAAGCTCGATGGCTACTACATTTTTTCCGAGATGCTGGAGATCTCGGAACTCAAAGAGAATTCCACCGAATTTATCACTTCATGGGTGAAGAAGAGGATTTTTCGCCTTCCAGTTTCCGTTCCGTACGTCCCATGGCGACGGCAGATGGTGTACGTCCCTTACTCGATCCTCTCCGCGGCCTACAGTTATGTAATGTTGTTTTTTGTAGTGCAGTTTGTTTACAACGTGGCCGATAAATATACCCCGCAATGGGCCTTCGTACCGGCATTGGCTTTAGCTGGCCTGGTATTTCGCTCGCGAATCCGCACCTTCGGGAGATTCATGCATACCTTCTATCTGGACAAAAAGGACGTGTTGCGCGCTGGCCTGAAATCTCGCCAGGCGGCAGTGGGCGGCATACTGCTCTTGCTATTTTTGTTTGCTCCTCTTTGGCGGGAAACCGTGCCCGGCCGCTTTGCCCTGGAGCCTGTCCGGAGCTCGGTGATGCGGGCACAAGTTCCCGGCACAGTGATAGAAGTGAGCCGTGACGAGGGAAAGAGCATCACCGCGGGAACGCGGTTAGTGCGGCTGCGTGATTTGAGACTTGAGTCAGAACTGGCGCGTGCCGAGTCCGACTACGAATCCGCCACCGACCGGGCGACTCAGGCACGGCTTAGCAATGCCGACTACGCCCCGATCGAGCACGAGCGGCAAGAACTGGGCATGCGCGTCAGTCTGCTGAGGGATCAGGCCGCTCAGCTCGTCATACCAAGTGAGATTTCCGGTATCGTGACGACGCCGAGGATACAAGACTGGGTGGGATCATACGTGCATGCGGGAACCGAACTGGCCCAGGTCGCGGATATCTCCACGATGAAGGCGCGGATCTATGTCGCGGAAAGTGACTTGCGCCGGGTGCGCGTCGGCAGCCTGGCCACTGCTCACATCGACGGAGTGCTCCCATCGTTCACGGGAACCGTGACCGCAATTGCCCCGGCAGTCTCGCTGCCGGAAGAGGGAGTGATGGACAAGCAACAGTACGTCGGCTTGCATTCGCCCCACTATTATTTCGCCGACATTGCCATCGCCAATCCTGCCGAAGCACTGAGGATTGGCATGACGGGCGAGGCCAAGATCTTGGTGCGGCGGCGTAGCCTGGCAGGAATGGCGGCCGAGACGGTAAGAGACTTTGGGTCGCGCAAGCTGTGGTAGCGAGTAGCGAGGGCGAGCTTGAATGAAAAAGAGGCCACGCGAACGTGGCCTCTTTTACTTCCTCATTTCCAAGCGAGAATCTAGTGTCCGGTGCCGGTGATTTTGCGTGGGGAGTTGAACTCCACGTGCTTTCTCGGGGCGGCCGCCAGAGGGGCTGCCTTTATCGAAGCAGCGTTAGGATTGGCAGATTTGCGAGCGGTGACGGCCTTCTTTGCAGCGCTCCGGTTGCTGATAAGAGACTTCTTCGTGATCGACATGTTTTTTCCTCAGGCTTCAGATTTTGAATTTATCTCGTCGTGCGCTATCCCTTGTTGCATGACGGTGGCCAAAGTTGGGAATGAGTCTCCATGCAAGGTCCTCCCAGTCTTTTCAATGAGTTAGATGGTGCCCGCCTCCGAAAGGTCGGGAAATCCACAGAGTCGGGGCAGCGCATGGTTAAAAATCAAACCCCACACGGGTTGATTTTTAATCCATCGCGATCCGGTGCTTGCGGCAGAGATACTTCATGCGCTGAGGGTTTACATGCAAAAGCCGCGCCGCCGAGGCCTTGCTACCCTCGGTTCGGCGTAACGCCGCTTGCAGATAAGCCACTTCGGTGTTCTCAATCTCCCGGTCAAAGTCAATGCCCTCTTCGGGAATAAGTAGGGCCTCCTGCTTGCTCGTGGCCTGGGAGAGAATGGGGTGCGGCAGATGCTTAACCTTGATGACGGAGCCCTCCGACATGAGCACCAGTCGATGGATCAAATTTTCCAGTTCGCGCACATTGCCCGGCCAGGCATACTCTTCCAGTATTTCGGCAGCTTCCGGTTCCACACGGTTGGCCGGTCGCTGCCTGAATTACCGGTCCGTGCCGTGGCACAAGAGCGGCCGCCCAAGATCGATCCCAACCCGGTTATTAGAGAACAAATGCGGGACGGGAAACTCGCGGTCATGGTCTTGACCCTGAAGAATCGGCGCTATTATCCCATGACGCACCAGCAGTGGGCCGTGCTGCAGTCGTTTAACGGAGAGCGAAACTATTGCGAGATCGCCGAGATTCTTACTGCCCAGACCTCGGTTTCCGATTACCGAGGAATATGTACGTGAATTTGCCGAGAGCATAGCCGACCTGCCGTGTTGGTACAAGACAGCGCAAGAGCAGAACATTGCGTTGTGGCAGAAAATAGCCCCAGGAGCGATTATTTCGCCGACATTGCGACATTGCTATCGCTAATCCTGACGAAGGACTAAGGATTGGTAGGACGGGCGAGGCCAAGATCTTGGTGCGGCGGCGTAGCCTGGCGGGAATGGCGGCCGAGAAGGTGAGAGACTTTGGGTCGCGCAAGCTGTGGTAGCGAGTAGCGAGGGCGAGCTTGAATGAAAAAGAGGCCGCGCGAACGTGGCCTCTTTATACTTCCTCATTTTGCAAGCGAGAATCTAGTGTCCGGTGCCGGTGATTTTGCGTGGGGAAACCATTAGTGGGGCCGCCGCCAGAGGGGCTGCCTTTATCGAAGCAGCGTTAGGATTGGCAGATTTGCGAGCGATGACAACCTTCTTTGCAGCGCTCCGGTTGCTGATAAGAGACTTCTTGGTGATCGACATGTTTTTCCCTCAGGCTTCAGATTTTGAATTTATCGCGTCGTGCGCTATCCGTTGTTGCATGATGGTGGCCAAAGTTGGGAATGAGTCTCCATACGAGGTCCTTCCAGTCTTTTCAATGAGTTAGATGGTGCCCGCCTCCGAAAGGTCGGGAAATCCACAGAGTCGGGGCAGCGCATGGTTAAAAATCAAACCCCACACGGGTTGATTTTTAATCCATCGCGATCCGGTGCTTGCGGCAGAGATACTTCATGCGCTGAGGGTTTACATGCAAAAGCCGCGCCGCCGAGGCCTTGCTACCCTCGGTTCGGCGTAACGCCGCTTGCAGATAAGCCACTTCGGTGTTCTCAATCTCCCGGTCAAAGTCAATGCCCTCTTCGGGAATAAGTAGGGCCTCCTGCTTGCTCGTGGCCTGGGAGAGAATGGGGTGCGGCAGATGCTTAACCTTGATGACGGAGCCCTCCGACATGAGCACCAGTCGATGGATCAAATTTTCCAGTTCGCGCACATTGCCCGGCCAGGCATACTCTTCCAGTATTTCTGCAGCTTCCGGTTCCAGGCGTTTGGCCGGTCGCCCATCGGCCGCGCAGTAAAACCGTATAAAATGCTCGGCTAACAAAGCAATATCCTCTTTACGCTCGCGCAGCGGAGGTAGAAAAATTGGCACTACGTGAATTCGATAGTAAAGATCTTCTCGGAAGCGCCCGGTCCGCACCATTTCTTCCAAATCATCGTTGCTCGCCGTAAGCAGACGGAAGTCAACCTTCTTGGAAGTCCGTGCTCCCAGTCGCTGAATGGTATGTTCCTCGAGAACTCGCAACAGCTTGCTTTGCAGTCCCAGGCCCAGCGTGGTGATTTCGTCGAGAAAAATGGTGCCGCCCTGGGCGGCCTCGAAATGTCCGGGGCGGGCTTCATCCGCTCCGGTAAACGCACCCTTCTCATGGCCGAACAACTCTGCTTCGATTAAAGTCTCCGGCAGAGCGGCGCAATTCACGCTGATGAAGGGCTTATGCCGCCGCGGGCTGGTTTCGACGATGGCGCGGGCTACCAGTTCCTTCCCGGTACCGCTCTCGCCCCGGATCACCACGGTGGTGGAGCTGTCGGCTACCCGGGCTATGGCGTTGTAGACGTTGCGCATGGCTTCGCTGGCGCCCACAAGATCGCAAAACGAAGACTTGCTGCGGGCTTGCTCCTGCAACTGCCGTCGCTGCACCTCCTGCTGACGCGCATCCAGAGACTCTTCCAATTTGAGCTGCAATTGCTCGCAATCCACCGGCGCGATCAGGACTTCGTCCACCCCGGCGGCGTGCACACGCAGCCGGTGCTGACGCGTGCGCACGCGGGTGATGGCGAACAGCACAATATCCTGATCGAGAGCGCGGAGGTCGCGCAGAACGTCGCAGCCATCTTTTTCCCCGGGAGTGACGGGATCGATATCGAGGATGACTCCGTCGAGAGGAGCTTCCTGTTGTAAAGCAAAAATCTCTTTCCCGGCATTCAGAAAAGTAATATGAAAAAAAGGAGCAAGCGACTCCTGGACCATGGGTAGGACAGATTCGTCAGTGCAAATCAGCGCAATGCGTGCGGGACGCTGAGTTGGCGGCACGACTGTCATGGCGGCCCTTCTCCCTATCCCCGGTACCCCGGTTCCTGCCCCGGGAATGCGTAGGCTGGTCGGCACATTATAGTTAAAATTTAACCCCTGCAACGCGAATTTCTTGACTTCGTTCCAATCGGATTTTGCCTGCGCCGTGGTAGAGTAATCAGGCTGAAGCCGGGGGCGGCAAGATTCAGTGACGGCTCTTCCCGGTTCGTCTGCTGGAATTCAGGTTTTGGCGTGATTCCAACCGCTTTTCAAGGAGAAATGCTTGGACATCAACGTCCGCAAGCGATCACAAGTACAGGTGGTCCAGCTTCGGGGGCATCTCCGAATGGGCCCTGCCGTCGATAGTTTGCGCCAGACCCTGGAGGAAGCCATGGGCAACGGCGACACGCGCATCGTGATGAACCTCTCCGAGGTTCCCATGATTGACTCCAGCGGGATTGGCCTGCTGGTGAGGTTTCTGGCTTTAATCAAACAGCGCGGCGGAAACATCAAGCTGGCACAACCTTCCAAGTTTGCGGTACAAACTCTGCGTCTGGTGGGAGTTCTGAACCTGTTTGAGATTTTTGATAACGATGACTCGGCGGTGGAATCGTTCGCGTAAGTTCCGATCTCGATCGTTCGATCGTAGATCGGTTGGTTGAAGATAGTTCGACTGGGGAATGAGCTTCTATGCCGAATGAGATTAGCGGTGGCTCGGAGAATAGCGAATTATCCGAATTACTCGACCGGAGTATGCCTGCGAATTCCGAGGCTATCGCGGCTGTGGTCGATTCAATATCGGAAACCCTGGGGAAGTTGGATGTCCCGGAGCAGAAGCGGCTCGAGATTGCGCTAGCCGTTCAGGAGGCACTGGCCAATGCGGTGGTTCACGGCTGCGGCAATGACCCGTCGAAGTATGTCCGGTGCCGGGTCAAGTCCGCTCCCAACGGTCGAATCGTGATCGTCGTGACCGATCCCGGACCAGGTTTCAAAGCGGATGGTCTTTCTGATCCAAAAAAGAGCGAAAACCTGTACTCCGACCATGGACGCGGCGTCTACCTGATCCGGCAATTGATGGACGAGGTTCATTTCGAGCGTCGCGGAAACGAAATCAGCATGTGGAAGTACTAATGCAGAGCCACTGATCGAACGCTCTTTCCCTCTTTAGATTTCAGACGTTGACATTCTCCCGCAAGCTTTTCTTTGTCTCCATCCAAGTTTCTCCGCTTTCATGTTTCTCCGCTTTCATTGACCTGACCGTTTCATACACGTAAGATTTCCCGCAGTGATCGGCCAAACTATCTCGCGCTATCGCATCCTGGAAAAGCTCGGCGGTGGGGGCATGGGAGTGGTTTACAAGGCCGAGGACACTGAGCTGGGGCGTTTCGTTGCTTTGAAATTCCTGCCCCCTGAAGTCGCCGGGGACCCGCAGGCTCTGGAACGATTCCGGCGTGAAGCTCGCGCCGCATCCGCCCTGAACCATCCCAATATCTGCACCATCTACGACATCGGCAAGAGCGGCGACGAGTCCTACATCGCGATGGAGTTTCTGGACGGTGTCACCCTCAAGCACCGGATCGCGGGAAAACCCTTGGATATTGAAACGGTTCTTTCGCTCGGAATCGAGATCGCCGATGGTTTGAACGCCGCGCACGCCAAGGGTGTGGTTCACCGCGATATCAAGCCGGCGAATATTTTCGTCACGGAGCAGGGACACGGCAAAATTCTCGACTTTGGGTTGGCCAAAGTTTCAGCGGCGGGAGGCTCGTCCCGCCAGGTTGCCGCGGCCAATAGCGAGACGCGCGCCATGGACGAAACCCATCTGACCAGTCCGGGCACGATGCTGGGAACGGTGGCGTACATGTCGCCCGAGCAAGTGCGCGCCAGGGAACTGGATCCGCGCACCGATCTCTTCTCTTTCGGGGCCGTGCTTTACGAGATGTCGACGGGTGATTTGCCGTTTCACGGCGAAAGCTCAGCGGTCATCTGCGAAGCGATTATGAATCGGACGCCGGCGGCCCCGGTGCGGCTGAATCCCGTCGTTCCTCTCGAACTCGAGCGCATCATCAATAAGGCGCTGGAGAAGGATCGCAGCCTGCGTTACCAGCACGCCGCTGACATGCGCGCGGATTTGCAGCGCTTGAAGCGGGACCTCGATACCGGTCAGGCGGCCGCGACCGGTTCGGGACCGGTGCCGATCGTAGTCTCCACGTCCGGTCCGGTCGCGGCCGCAGCCTCAGTCGCGGCCACATCGGCTTTCGCGGAAAAGATTGTAACCTCCGGAACACGCGGCCGTAAGGCTCTACTTCCGGCGGCCCTGATATTGATTTCTTTGGTTGCCTGCGGCCTGTACTGGCGCTCCCGGCGATTTATCCAGTTGAGCGAAAAAGATACCATCGTGCTCGCTGACTTCGTCAACACCACAGCGGACACCGTGTTCGATGGCACGCTGAAGCAGGCGCTCGCGATTCAGCTCGAGCAGTCACCGCTGTTAAATGTGCTCTCCGATGAAAAAGTAAATGGCGCACTCCGCATGATGAATCGACCATCCAACGAGCGTTTGAGCCAGGACGTGGCGCGGGAGATTTGCCAGCGCACCGACAGCCGGGCGCTGATCGTCGGCTCGATCGCGAACGTGGGCAACCATTACCTCGTTGGGTTAAAGGCGTTGAACTGCCAGACCGGCGACACTTTGAAGAGTGCCGAAGCCGAGGCCGACAATCGCGACAAAGTGCTCAAGGCTCTCGAAGATGCCGGGAACCAGTTGCGCGAGAAGATGGGAGAATCGCTGGCCTCGGTGCAGAAATTCAACAAGCCACTGGAGCAGGCCACCACCTCCTCACTCGACGCGCTCCAGGCCTACTCGGATGGCCGCCGCATCCAGTACGAGAAGGAATTTGCCGAGGCCCTGCCCTATTTCAAGCGGGCCGTGCAACTTGACCCCAACTTCGCCCGCGCCTACGCCTCGTTGGGCACCGCCTATCTGAGCGTCAGCCAGTTTGAACA
>Ga0302325_10005966_pt1 | contig 27564 bp, 33 predicted proteins | sample Palsa_T0_2_FD_201948 | JGI IMG/M metagenome (GOLD analysis project Ga0302325, IMG submission 201948) | Peat permafrost microbial communities from Stordalen Mire near Abisko, Sweden - Palsa_T0_2 | ecosystem: Environmental > Terrestrial > Soil > Palsa > Peat permafrost | place: Sweden: Abisko... | reverse complement strand
GGTCAAGATGCTCCAAAATGCTGGGCCTATACGGAACGATGGAAGCGATAAGTTCTTTGGGATGGAAAACGTATGTTAAGACACTGCTACCCTTTGCAAGGATATATACTAACTCTATTTATAGTTCGGCAATACATGGTTTGTCTTCGAAAGTATATTCAAGCATTATTAGGACTAACTTGTTTCAGTTACTGTAATTCGATAGTCCAAGCCTTATACTACTCAGTCCCATTCCGAGAGAACGTCGTCAAATATCCCCCACATTCCCCTCTCGATACACCGAATGGACACCCCACAATCATCACACCAATACGAGTGATTCAAAATGGTGGTGCGGTGTCACCCGTTAATAAGCCGAAGGGCATCTCAGCGGCTGAAGCTATGAAGAGAAGGGCAGCTATAAACGCAGGCCAACCTGTATCTGCGACACCAGGACAAAGACCAGAAGATAAGCCAGACTCTCCAGAATACAAAAAGAAGCATGCCATGCTTGCAGGACCGATTCTGGAGCTCACATATGAGAGTGCGAGTTCTTACGGTATGGAAGAATCAACGTTTACCGCCCTAAAAGATATTTTTATAGCTCTCATCACGAACAATTCGCGAACAGGAGTACTAAGTCCACAGCGATTCTTGGAGATTTTCAAGCGCGACAACGAGATGTTCCGTACATCGATGCATCAGGACGCTCACGAATTCTACGGGTTGGTGTTGAACGCAGTCATTTCCAACGTTGAAGCAAATGCGCAACGGATGAAGGAATTGGCTCCGCCACAAGATGAGAGTAGCTTAGCTCAGTCTATGAAGACAGCAGTAACGTCAGCAGCTGCCGCAATGGGCTTGAGCTCTGGAACAAGGTCACCTGGCACTGGATGGGTCCACGAGATTTTTGAGGGAGTTTTGACATCAGAGACGAAGTGCCTGACATGCGAAATAGCATCTCAACGAGACGAGACTTTCCTAGATCTTTCTATTGATTTGGAGCAACATTCGTCTGTCACGTCGTGCTTACGGAAGTTCTCGGCCGAGGAAATGCTTTGCGAGAGGAACAAGTTTCACTGCGACAACTGCGGAGGTCTTCAAGAAGCAGAAAAGCGTATGAAGATTAAACGATTGCCTAAGATCTTGGCTCTTCATCTGAAAAGATTCAAGTACACTGAGGATATGACACGATTACAGAAACTGTTCCACCGAGTCGTTTACCCCTATCATCTTCGCATGTTCAACACCACGGACGATGCTGAAGATCCTGATCGTCTTTACGAGCTCTACGCTGTTGTGGTCCATATTGGCGGTAACGCCTATCACGGTCATTATGTCTCAGTCATTAAGACACAAGACCGAGGCTGGTTACTCTTCGATGATGAGATGGTTGAGCCAGTTGACAAGCATTACGTACGGAACTTCTTCGGAGACAAACCCGGAATGGCTTGTGCATATGTTCTCTTCTACCAAGAAACGACGGTCGAGGCTATGCGAAAAGAACAGGAGGCCGAAGGACTGGCCGAGGTAGCAATGGCGTCAGCAGAGGCCGATGTAGCTCTCGGACACCAACAACCCAACGGTACCCACCCATCGTCCATTTCCAAACAAGTTTCGATTCCAAGCACCCCAGTAGAGGATAGCCAAGAATTTGTCTCCTTGGATCATACGGTCTCCGCACCTCTTCCGTTGTCACCCCAAACCGCGCCGCGACCACCCGTGGCCGTCCACCCTACAGCTCCTTCTGTTCCCAATCTCGGTGTTTCAAAGGGGAAGGCAAAGGAAGATAAGGATCGGGAAAAGAAGGAAGCGAAAGAAGCTGAGAAGGCAAGAAAGGTAGCCGAGAAGGCTGCTGAGAAGGAACGCCAGAAGGCCGAGGAAAAGAGGCGAAAATACCTGGAGGCAACAAGAAAAGAGTACCAACGAAACCAAGCCGAAGAAATCAAGAAAGCTATGGAATTAAGCAAGCAATCCGCAGCAGAGGACGAAGAGAAAAGGAAAAAGGAAGCAGCAGCTGCCGGAACTCCCTCGGAATCCAGCAAAGAAAACGGCAACCTGGACAAAGACAAAGCATTTGGCGGATTAGGTAGCTTAAGCAGATCCCACCGAGGGAGCAAGAGCATGAGCAAGAAGAGCTTTGGTTTCTTAGGCAACAAAAACGGGGACGGAAAATCAACAGACGATTCGTCACATACCGCAGTCGAAGGGGAAGCAGGCCCTCAGACGCCAGAGAAACATTCCAAGTCGACGAAAGATCGCTTTAGCTTCAGCGGGTTGGGCAGGAAGAAGAGTAATCTAATGAACTCGTGATGAGCCCTAGGCGGAGTCTAGGCGTTGTACAATTTTTTTCCCCCGCATTATGTGACTGGAGGCAAAAACACAAACACAGACATGTCACGAAAGGAAAATCATATTATATTTGGAGGCCTTATGATGGTTCTGATTACGGCGGATGGCTCGCAGCAATACCATTCTTTGGGAGTTTATCTGGGCATGGGATGAGGGACTTGTTTGAGTGAGAATTGGTGGATTGAGTTGATGGATGCTTGTATAGTTGGTATCTTAAGATATGGCTGAGATAGAAATAATGGAGTGAGCGAAGAGTAATGCAACTCGATGGTAATTTCCCCGTGATGCCCATCTATACATACATTACTCTCTTCTCCCATCCAGAATCGTATATGCAGAGTGATCCTTTTCCCAGATGAAGGAACGGTAGTGGGTATTCTGCAATAAGATTCGATGCTGCCACCAGCCGTGCTGTACTCATCCACCAAATGCCTCCTGAACGCCACGCCACGCGCCTATGAGCTCAATTCAACTCAATATTAATACAAAGCTCCCTTCCCAGCTTTGTCTGTCCGCCTAATATCTTACACCCATCCCTTTAAACTACGCTGTACTCCTTCCGATCCCCCCCATCACCCAAGCACCAACTCATACACTATCAGGATCGAATTTATCACAATCAGCGGTACTGCATGTCACAATTAGCTAGGGTCCATCATCTTGACATATATGCACTGTTTTGGGGGAGCAAACGCACTCCTCATCAAAGTCCTCACGCTGGTCATCAGGTTTATCAGCTTGCTTTTTATGCTCGCGTCGCCGGCGCTGCTGGTCCCGAATGCGGGCTCGGAGACTGTGTTCGACCATCCAACTGTCTCCCTTCATATCAGTTTCTTGCTTTATAGAGGTGGGGAGTTGAGAGGAGGGTGGTGGAGGGGAAAAGGGTTGGAGTTCGTACCGCGCGCGAGGAAGCGGTCTTCGGAGAGGATTGCTATTGCGTTTACGAGGAGGACAGAAACTATAGATCATGATTAGTATTTCTTCTCAATCTGCCAGTTCTCTCTCGTCTGTCCATATGCTTCCAGTTTAAAAGATGGCTCTAGCATTCGTGTGTCGCGGTATGAGTTGGAACCTCGGCATGGGAATAGGGGAACGTACTGTAGATCAAATTCCCAAATGCGAAGAACATCATCTTGAATACTGTTCTTGGGTAAAAATTAGAGAGATGTCGAGAGGCGCAAGACACGAGGCGTGGACTTAGCTAAATGCCACATTATGCCAGAAGTTTAGCGGGAGGTTCCGTGGCCTTGGGCACGGGCCTCGCGAGGCTGGTTCCTTCGTGTGGAGAGCTTGTCTTGTGAAGGTTGTTCATTGGCTTCATTCAATTATTAAAATAAGTAATATTTTTCCTTTCTTGTGAATAATTGGTTTCGTAAATTGTACGAAGAGAGAACTTTTGGATTGATTGACAGAAAGAAGGAGCGGATGTGTTGAAGGAAAGCTTAGGCTCCTTCCACACAGCGGTTTGAGAGCTTATAGCTCGAGCTTAGAACAGGGACACGGTAGTTGGAGGGTTCAAGATGAAGGCAATTGGTAGCTCATGAACTGCGATATCTGATTTATGGCCTTTTGCTAATATAGCTACCCAGATATTCTTCTCAGTCTCCTCGTTCCTTCCCTCGTCATCCTCCATCTCCTCGTCGCGCCTTACACCAAAGTCGAAGAGTCCTTCAATATCCAAGCTACGCACGACATTGCCACCTATGGTTTCCCAAGGGAGAATCTCCTTCAGGGTTTGCGAGAAAACTACGATCATTTCTCGTTTCCCGGCGCTGTGCCACGGACGTTCGTTGGAGCACTCGTTCTCGCCCAGATATCAAGACCTATAATTGCCTTAGCGGGAGTACAATATGCTCAATTTATTGTTAGGGCAATCTTGGGACTCTTCAATGCATTTACCCTTTTGGTATTTAGGGCAGGCTTGGATAAATCTTTCGGGAAAGATGTGGGAAGGTGGTATATCTTGTTGCAGGCAGCGCAATTCCATGTGATATTTTATGCCTCAAGGACGTTGCCAAATATGGTTGCTTTCGGACTTAGTGAGTTAGCTTGTACTGCTGTTGGATAGAATGCTGAGAAAATTTAGCAACTTTGGCTCTTCGAGCTTTTCTTCCGGATATCCAGAACGAGGGCAAGGATGCGATTAAGAGGAGACGAGGATGGAGAGCCCAGTTGGAGAGAAGACAAAAATGGGGAATTGTTCTCTTTGTTTTTGCTGGGGTTGTCTTCCGTTCTGAGATTGCTATTCTGTTGTTCACGCAGCTCTTGTTTGTGTTTTTCCGGAACAAGATTTGGTCTATCAAGACAATCGTCTTGAATGGTGTTCAAGGCGCTCTCTTTGCTCTAGCTGTCTCGGTTCCAATCGACTCTTTTCTTTGGTGGAAGCCCATCTGGCCGGAGTTGGCTGGATTCTACTACAATGCCATTGAAGGGAAATCTGCGGATTGGGGAACTTCGCCTTTTGGGTACTACTTCAGCACACTTCTCCCCCGTCTGCTTCTTAATCCTCTGATACTCATCATCCTCATACCTATGGCAATCATGATGCCTGCTACACGATATCAAGCACGAGACCTCGTCTTCCCAACCATTCTCTTCGTCGGCATCTACAGTCTCCAACCACACAAAGAATCCCGTTTCATCATCTACGTCGTCCCACCCCTCACAGCCGCTGCGTCTCTTTCCGCATCTTACATCTGGACCCGCCGCACCAAGAACCTCCTCTACCGACTCGGCTCTCTCGTCATACTCGCCTCCATCCTTCTCAGCTTTGTAGCATCAACAGCCATGCTCTTAATCTCCTCCCTCAATTACCCTGGGGGACAAGCCCTCTCACAATTTCATACCATCCTCCAAAACACCCCCTGGCCATTCGAATCCTCGGCTCCTTACGAGACTCTTTCAGTACATATGGACGTCCTTTCCTGCATGACAGGCGTAACCCGCTTCCAAGAACTCCCTTCTCGCAACGTCCCTTTCTCTTCTCTCCCAACCATCAACAACCGTACCGTCCAGCTCTCCTACGATAAAACGGAAGACGAAGAAGAGTTGTTAACCCCGAGTTTCTGGGAGAAGTTTGATTATGCGTTGGTGGAGGAGCCAGGAAGAGCAATTGGGAAATGGGAGATTGTGGGGACCGTGTTTGCATATGCTGGGATTGAGCTTTTGCGGCCAGGAGATGAGAGTAGTTTTGGGGAGAATTTGGAGGGGGTTTATGAGGCTAACTACCTCACGAAAATCGTTGATGGGGAGAAGGCACCTGATCAAAAGGATGTAGTGAATGATTTAGAGGAGGGGCATGTTGGTACGGATCGACCGGAGGGTGAGAGGAAGAGGTTGGAGGATTTGAAAGTGAAGTTACTGTTTGGGGAGATGTGGAAATTTGGGACGTTTAATCTGGTGAGGGATGCGGTTAGAAGTGTTACTGGTGGGTGGTGGATTGGTCCGAGGATGGAGCCGAAGATCAGAATCTTGAGGAGGGTGAAAGAACCTTTGCCTTTGACGTAGTATGTATATTCTCGGATCTCTTTCCCTTTTTTGAATGTCCTATGCATTCCGGTACATTTGGGTTCCTTTCCGATTTGGCTTTCATCTATTTCTCTTATCCAATCTTCCTTTCCTCCCATACCGTCATTGTTGTCAGCTATGATGCTGTTGTCGAATCCCTAAAGCAATAACCTCCTACCCGGATGCACCTATTTTCAACAATACGACACTTTTCTTTTAACGTGGAAGTCACAAACAAAATGCCAAAGAGCACCCAGAACAATACCCCAGCAAACTTTGACTACCCTAGTTCTGTCAAGGTTCTTATTATCCGACACAAGCCATGCTCTCGGCGCATCTTTGGCTTTTATATACCTTTTTGCGGATGTATGAGACGATTTGGTGCCGCTGATCACTGTTGAGTCGTTCACTCACAGGTGGAGACGTACAACCCTGTGATATGTCCCGATTTTGGTGGGACATTGGTGTGCAGATTTGACACGAGGCCGGCAGCGGAGCTGGTGGAGAGGTGTTTGACGCTTGTGCTTAGCAATTGGTTTGTTCTGTCGGCTGCAACGTCGGCAAGTGCTAGCTTCCTTTTATAGAACTTCTTAAGGGAAGTGATTAGAAGTATAGTGCTAGATTCACAACTCGCAGCTGATTAGGGGAGATCCAGAATAACCAATAAGCAGGGAATTGAGAATGCAACGAAAATACGGAAAGGCTTGCTTGGTGGTTCTTCGATTGCGGTTGCAGGTGCATGAACAGTTTAAATGAGTTGCTGGACGATGATGTGTGAAAGTCATGCTGATATCATGTGAGGTCAGTTATGAGTTTGCAGAGTTTTGCCGAAGAGAACGGTCGACCAGATCTTAAAATAATGCAATGCGGTCGCTAATTGAGCCAATTCTTTTTTCGATAATAGTTTGATTCTGGTGAGTATTGACCTGGAATGACTGAAGCTCCAGTTCAAGTCGAGTTGAGCTACGCTAGCATAAGTTGTAGGTGAAGGCGTCAACAGGCGAGCAATAATACTTACAGCCCAAAAGTGACTAATATTCTATTGATATTCGTCCTGATATTCTTTATCTCATCCTTCAGAGTTTCGACCTTTGATTCCTTAAGGAGCCAGTATAATCTCTTCGCAGGACGACCCCGAGAATTGAAGTTGACGACAAGGCCGTCAAGATAGGCTAGTCGCCTCATGGCTTCCGGCAACTGTTATTTCCTGACCGGAATCTCGACACCTCCCAACCATCAAGTTCACATGATCTTGCGCCGCCTTTGCTTAGGCTAGCTTAGGCCTGGCTTAGCTTCGGCTTATGTCTGCTCAAGTCTGCTCACCCATCTCACTAAACATCGTCAACTTTTAACGAGGGGCCCGAAGAGGCCCCCTTTCCCAACTAGGGATCCCAAATCTGTTGTCGGTATCACAGGGGGGTGGCCTATTAAGAGTATACTCTTGTTCTTATGTTTTGCAAATAGGTGTAGATTCAAAGAGGTTACAGGTGCATGAGAACCTTTATAGGGCTCCCATTCACCTGGTTACCTAATCGGGTTAGGCCCGCCCGATCAGGTGCTTGTTCCCTTGTTCCGACAGTTCTTATAACTTGTGCTAGCTAGAACTTATTCCTAGATAGTTATCCTAGTCTGCCTGTCTTCTATGCAAGGACATTTTCTTGTGTCTTACTTTAGGGTATTTGACGTCGTTCTTTGCGGTTTGCCTGGGGCTTCGTACTCTATAAATGGCTATCTCCCTCTTGCCTTTACGCCTTTTCTCTCCCATCTCCTCACACATCCCCTCACTCATCTTCTCACACATCCTCTTACCCATCCTCCCTCCTATCCTCCATCTTATCGTCTCACCCTCTTCTTATCATCTTCTCACCTCTCTCTCTAATCCTTCCCATTCCTTAAGCAAGACCTTCTTTTCTCGTTTTTATTCTAGATATTTACATTTACGCTTGCACGCTATAAGCACCGAGCGGGCAATAGGATATTAAAGAGGACTAAACCCAGACGAGCAAATAATAATGTCTTGACCCATTTTGATTACAACATCGTCCTAGAGCGATATCACGTGAGCTAGCAAGCATCGTCCTCATTTATTAACGACGTTTCTCCCTAATTGGGACTAGTTCTAGCTAGGGTACCCTACAAACTGTATTTAAGTTAGACAACCCTTCTCTCCTCAAGTGAGTATTTTGTAATAACACCGCATTCTTGCGAGCGTCTCCCAGTAAGAGCTGTAGGTTCTGGATCTCGTCAACGTTCAGGAAGAAGTAAGCATATGATACAAAAAATAACGAGCAACTGCATGTTTCACACTCTATACTAAGGATGGTCGTGAATCACCCTGCCTTTGGACTTTGAGCAGGTGCTCAAAGACTGTGAATGAAATCCATTCACACTGATTTGGCCGTATTAACGGTAATATCAGTAAAAAAAATCAGAAGTATTCAACCACTCTGATTCGCGTCTCTTTTCCTTCGCCTGGTATAAAAGTTTCTCTTTGCTCTCGAAACTGATTTCTCCTTCTTCATTAAACAACAACGCTCTCTCTGTTAGAGAGAGCGAATTCCAAAACATCTTCAATATACTTCTCGTACATTTGAAGCACTTGTTTCATACACTCGGTAGTGTAAGATCATATTTGTCTCTACGAGGTCCACCAACTCACGCTTCGGAGTCTCTAAGCGTCAAGTCACAACCGTGATCAGGATTTCCAGCACCAAGTCGAAAAGTACCAGAAGAAACCGCAGCAAGAAGCCCACTTCCGAAGGACACTTGAGCGGCTCTCGAAGCTATGGCCGACTTAGTTCATCTCACAGCCGCTAGCCACGCATTCTCGACAAATCACGGCCAAGGCCGCCTCAACCGACGCGACATCCAAGAGCATGGAGCCTTGAATTTTTTTTTTTTTTTCTTAAGATGCTCAATTAAAGCTGGAGTAGAAGGTGGGGTAATAATACGGGGCAGGAACAAACTCAACTCGAGTACTGTAATCTTGGAGTTGTCTGCTATTTTGATTATTGTTATTGACATGTACTGTGCAAAGGGGAAATAAAGAGGAGGGAAGTAAAGGTTAGTATTGTGCGTGTAGGAAGGAAAGGAGTTGAAGAGAGGAAGAAAGCAGTGATAATGCATTCCGCGGGTAATCTCCGGTTGCGATCGTTATCCCGAACTAACGCCGAGATCTGACTTGGTTGTTCTCTGAACTCCCTCAGTTCCTCGTATAATACTCAAAAGAAACGCCTATAGCTGCAATTCACTCTGCTTTAACGCTCGCAAGCCATATCAGCAGAATCCTTTCCTACTGGCTCCGTGAAAGTTTTGCAGAAGATGCAACAACGACACAAACCATCATAAAACTACGAGTTTGTTAAACTCCGAAGTCTCCCGTGGCGGACTATCCCGCAATTGTGGTAAGGTTACAACTCGTTTCCATACCGAACCCCGAACTCACTCCTCAAGCAATTTACAGTAAACCCTCTCTGGTACCCTGAGCCGCTATCGTTGAGGAGCGCTGCAATGCCCCGGATCTGCAATACGGTGGGTAGCTGCACGGGAGCTTTCTGTACCAATTGAGACGTGTTGGTCCCTTGGGCGTGCATGAGCGTGCTGCAACTGTGGGACTTGATAACCTGGTACTCGATAAGCGATAAGCTGGTGTTTTGCCTACTAAGCAAAACAGCTTGGGAGGCTTAGCTTGTTGAGTGCTGCCCCGCCTCGAGGACCCCTCTATTAGCGTCAACTTCCTGATCCTAAAACAATTTGAAATTCCAACATCCTCCTCCTCATCAAAACACATTCTACAAATCAGTAACATGCCCGCGATGGTGCAAAACAACCCCGCCGATGGTGGGGAGGGTCCTTCAGCAACTTGTAGTGGTAAGTGGTGTGCTCTAAACGGCGAGAAGTCTCATCACCACAGACTCATTGCGGCACCCTCCTGCTGCAATGATAGAACATGTTGGCCGAAGATCATAGCTTGGCCCTAGACACATCGAGCCAGGCCCAACCCAGCGTCTCTCGAGCCTTTGTCACTATGTATTCTGCACTCAATGCTAAGCTCCCCATTAGCTCCAGGCCCCAGATCCGTGACCCCCCTTCCCCCCGACTCTGACTGCTTCCTCCCACATATCCTATTGGAAAATCTTCATTCGAGCCACAACTGGGAGGATATGTACAACTGGTTTGATGCATTTCATCCTTGGCGCGAGGTTCCGGGTGAGTGGGAGCGTTTCAAGTGGGAGGTGGAGGGTCGTATTTGGAAGCCAGACCCGTCTCGCTTTGTGGATCTGTCAATTGCACATGTATGTATACTCGACCTATCTTTTAGCCATATCCAGACTAATTGTTTTAGGGGGATGTAGCTTCTGTTTATAGAGAAGAGGGAGTCGTTGACGGAGCCGCCATCGATGAACATCATGCCGCCGGCTGCGACGACGGGGATAGCACAATTGGGTTGACTACCAGCAGCCGCGGATGGCGTGGTGTGCGCAAAGCCAGACCCAAACCCAATGCTAAGCTCCCGAAGCATGGGCGAGCTGTGCCGTGGAGAAAAATCGGGCGAAGACTTGCTGTCGGTGGAGTTGCAGCGGGCTGCATTGCTGGGACGGTAGCAACACATGGCATTGCCGCGCCCATGTTTATGCTGCTGGTCGCAACGATTGCTTGGGCGGAGGAAGACGCGAGAAAGGAAAAGGAAAGCAAGGAGGCTGAGGCTGAGGCTGTTGCGAGAATTGGAGCGTCCGCGACCTGACGGTATACGTCTGGATTTGTGTACGAGCAAGTTGAGGGATCAAAATTTAATCACGTCATCAGCCGAGCGCTAAACCCAAATGAGAATTGAATCGTATCACATGCGAATCACATGCGAATCACATGATGAGGCTCAAAGACATTGCGAGGGCGAGTTCTATGATTCTGGGCATCCCTCTGGCTACGAGTATGCCTCTGGTCCTAGTCATCCCTCTAACTTCGGACACCTTTCTGGCTACTAATATCTCCTTGAGTATCCCTCTGATATCGGGAATTCTTCTGTTCCGGTCATCTCTCTGGGCAATATGTTGCGGTCCTCCTCAATTTTGACTGCCACCTCGAAATTAGAGGCTTGTACTTCCCGTCGCAATGAAATTCAACCAAGCCGCAAGCCTGTGGTCGTCAGCATAATTGCTCTAAAAGTTCTCCGCTTTCACTGTGTCCAGGAGTGAGAGAAAGCAAGAAGAAACAACATACCTATACCCCGCTTTCGCAATCTGCTCCTCGATCACTGGCATAGCAGAAGTATAATAACCGCCCGCCAGATCCACATTCTCGACAACATCGAGAAAGCGTGGAAGACGAACCGAGATATTGTATTACTTATTTTGGAGAGCCTGTGAGGTCGGATCTGGGCTTCTGTGCGCCTCTTGCTAAGCTAGGCAAAGATATCAAGAACTATGCAGACGAGAAGTTCTAATGAGGGTTCAGGGTCTTGGAATGGGTTCCGGGGATCATCACTATGATTATTGCGGGGATCCTTTTCTACATCACCTCTATCACCATGCACAAATTCATCATGAAGCATCCCCAAATCAAACATATCTGTAAGTGTCCCCTTCCTCCTCCAGCACCCAAAACCAACAAACCACCAGGCGATTTCGGATACCACGCTTTCGGCAAGGGCAGAATCGCATATGAATTCACCAGCTTCTTGCTGCTAGCAAACATCCTCCTAATCGGTTTCCACATGCTGACGGGGGCCAAAATCCTGAACACGCTGTCTGATCACTCTTTATGCACAGTCGTATTCTCCGTCATCGCCACCCTGATGGGAATCGTGATGTCGCTACCCCGAACCCTGAACCACGTGTCGTTCATGTCCATGTTCTCCGCCGCCTGCATGGCGCTCGCCATCCTGCTCTTCCTCATCTTCGCAGGCATCGAAGACGCCCCACTCTACGGCTACACCTGGAAGTTAATGGCCATAGCTTTTTTTACCACGCCACCAGGTGAAGGAGTCTCATTTCGCGCTTCGTGGCTATTTCGAAGCGCCGTTGATACAGTGAAGGAATGTAAGATTATATTTGGGTTTCGATTTGCATCGGAGAATGAAGAAATACATCAGAACCTGAAAACTGATCAGAATTGACTCGCTTCAATTTAATCACTTGCTGTTATCGTCCTCGTCATTTTGCATTTACGCTTGTGTTGTGTGAAGCTTTTTCATGTTGATGGAATTTTTATTTGCGGCGGGGACACTGTAAGCGAGCTCGCTTAGAAAAGGGGGTGTTCGACATCGTCCGTCCTCATTTTGATTTTTACAATTATCTATTGCAGCGCAAAAATTTGGAGATTTCCGTATCTCGAGCTTGAGTACGGCCAAGCATCTCCAAACATCAGCCCTTCCACGAATCCCTCTCCAACAAATTGGAAGCGATCGATCGCCATCGCTCGAACATCAATACTGCTTTGTCCTCTGATATTCTTGAAACCCGAGACAATCTCCTCTCGAAGATTGATCAATAAAGGTGAATCTATGGGTCGAAGCACAAATGGCACTGAATGCTCATGGAAGAAGCATATGGCATCTCCAACTTTGGCGCATGAAGGCACCAGCGCCAAGCTGCCGCCAACTCTAGCCAGCTTTCTGCCCTCAATGAGTGGCCTATTTTTGTTCTCCGGTGTTGCTGCCCAAATCAGCCACGCTATTAATGATTGACAATCATAACTGCCACCGGTGTCAATGAACTCCCTGGTGTGCACGATATCCCAAAGGCTGTCCGAGATTGGTGGCAACCACCCCGGACCGAGTCTCAACAGCCAAAACTTGTATATCGTTCTATACACCTTCGCAATGCCAAGGTCAAGAGCTGCCGCCGCATCTGAAGATATTGACATGTTGCTCTGGATTCTGACTACCGAATTGAAGGGTATCGGCGGTACAGCCAAGCATTCACTGACCGCTTCGAGGTACCCGACTCGATATCCAACGGAAGCCAGTACCGAGTAATTTTCAAGGCAGATGTATGCTTTTGATCGTGGTGGTAAAGGCGAGCTCGCTCGATATCCAGCCAGAAATTCAATCAGTCGAGGGAAGTAAGACGATGCGGAGGTCCAATCCGGTACCCAGGAAGGCAAGCCTTCACGTCTCTGAGCCAAATCAACATTTTCGACATACGAAAGCATTGTTAAGAAATTTTTGTGGACGAGGAAATGTCGCGCAATGCTCTCAAATACCGCATTGACTGATCTCATGTAGTCGACCTGGAATTTCGACTCGTTAGACATGCCAATATGAGCATATAGCATGTCCCTAGGATCTGTGGCACCAAAGCCTCTGCGTGCAACTAGCAAGTCCAGTAGTGGCGGTTTCTTCTTGATCTTTCGAAGTGCGCGATGATGCCTCGACCTTATCTCATCCATCTCAACAAGCAGGCGAAGCGGGATGACTTTGGAATCCTGGAAGAACTGCTGCGAAGCAGATAAACGAGGATCCTGACTTGGCACGTCCAACGTGGAATTTGTATGTAGGGGAGAAGGATATTCGTCATCTGGCTCTGCAAATTCATCCCATGCGCAGCGTAGATTGTTGCCGATCTGTAGCCAAGGATCCTTAGAATATACCAATTCCTGGAGAATCCATACTCTATGGAACCAAGGCCGCCTCAAGAGTCTCTCGTAGGATGGATGATTTCGACCGACGGATATGATTGATTGGAAAAAATTGTCTACTTCTGTTTCGGTTCCAAGGTAGATGATTGTGTGAGAAGCAGCTTGGTAAATTGCTGTCATGCGCTCAACTTGGAGAGCACGTTCTTGAAAATCAGCTTGATTGATGCAAATAGCATCGACCCAAAGCAACCTGCTCCTCTCCTTATCTCTGAGATCTCGAAGAGCACTCTGGAGATTTTCCGTGACGAAAAATGGAACACCGTTCACGACCAAGGAGTCGGCTTGTGTTGTCTGGCCCCACACATAAGACAAGGCGGTATAATGCTCCAAAATTTCATTCTTCCAGTAACTCAGACGGGACGGAAACAGCTCGCAGCGGAGATCTGATTTCCTGTCCAGTGAAGGCTGGAGTCTGAGCAGTCGTATCGCATCGGGTTCATCCAGCGGTTGGTATATTGGATCATGCGACCCAGCTATTCGAACGTCCATGACTTCGGATATACCTCGATCCCGGTATTCGACTTATAGGTTTCCTTTCCGTGCACGTAAAGCTTGGGTAGATGAATTGCGGGACGGGATGACGTTCAGCTACTGTATGCCTTATCGCTTGAAAGAACTTGCAGGGGACTCGTCCAATGGATCCACGCCCCCTACCTGCATGTCTGGGTCACGTGAATCTCCTGAGATAAACACTCCTTGTCGTGATGTATATTTTACCTGCCTCAATGTTCTATGTAACATAGGAGGATTGGAGCCAATACTGTGTTGATATTCTTGTATTCCTGGGTCAATCTTGGGGGTATTTCTTTCTCGACTGACATCTTGGAGAAACCTGTTCGTCTAGATGACTTACTGAATGTATACATTCTGGCCAAATCATGTTTGAATGTCCCTGTAGTATACATGAGACAATCTTGGAAATAAATATTCCTGGTCCAGTGAGGCATTCATCCTGCCTCAATTTTCAAATTCTTGTGAAAGTGCCACTGCAAAAAAGTTCTTTTGCTGCAAGTATAAAGAGCCTCACACCTCCTTCAGACGCTCCTCATCAGAGTTTTGTGGTAACCTCCTCAATTAAAAGTGGAGTCTGGAATATCCAAGAGAGTCATCACTTTGCCGGTGTTCCACAATTGTCGGCGAGAATAATGGACATTATTGGGGAAGACCAGTAATTCACCACGGAGTCCGCTCTTCCCCTTATCAGCCTAAGTTCTGTTACCGGATAGAATTAACGTATGTTCGTCAATTTCTGAGACGGGCGGGGAGCATTTGAAGAGAAATTGAGGAGCAGTTGATGTCGAAGTTCGACGTTTTCGGGGACAATGTTGGCCTCGAGAACTTTCTTGAGGTCGCTCACCTTCTTCACGTCGCACTCTGGCACATTATCCCGCTATGAGATGCTCCATTAGCTCATGCTCACCTAATTATACTCACTACGAACACGTATTAGGAAAAATGAAAGAGCAAAGTGAATTCGAAAGCAATACATAGGAAATACAATAGCCCTTGTTCCACAGCTCATCATTCACGAGCTTTGCTGCAGAATCAACACCAGACAACATGTCTCAAGGAAGTCTAGTGCCTTTTCTTTGTTTTCAGATGACCCTATAAATACACGTTGAATCAAGTTCTGGGTAGTCGCCAGTCCGAGACATTATCTCGATCGTCTGCGCCTACAGCCGTGAGAGCCACATTTGTAATTCCAGGTTTCTGGGTCCATACTTTCTGAGCAGGAGTTTAGTGTGGTAAAAGCAAAGCAAGGATCGGGGGTTGAGGGTTCCATTATTGCTGTCAAGAAGATCTACTTGATCGGACGAAGATCGGGCAGAGATCAAACACCAGGATGACGAGATTGCAGATCAGTTAGAAAAACCATAGAAACCAAAATATCGTCTCCAACATGTGCTGAGTCAAAGTCTGGGTGCTCTGGCAGGGCACTGAAGTGTACGCACTGGTTGTGCACTGATGTGACAAGGCGGCAAGAGAAAGGACAGCACTGTCTATTATAGCTCCTCGAGGCAACTAACCTCGACCACTTCCTGATCCACATCATGCTTTTCTCACAATATAACTAGAGTCACCAGCCCAGGCAGTTATTTCAAAGAGACCTAAGTCATCTCATTCATTAAATACGTAACGATCTATTGCTCATCCGCATGCTCAAGACCACCGCATCGCATCGAATCTCATTGATCGATAATCCCACACAGATGCCAGCCCAAAGACTGCCACCACAACGCCAAACGCAGGAGAAATGAATCAAAATCCACTCCCAAGGACAGCTGGTCCCATCCGTCAACGCCATCTTAACCAAAGTATACCAGAAAGAGACTATCGTAACCTCCGCGCCAATGCTATGCTTCCCATTTCCTCTGGCCCTGTGACTTCTGTTAATCGATCTCCACGATCTCCTGTTTTATGGGATTGCTTTTGCCCTGACTCTGGCTTTGGCTCTGGTTTGGTGTAGGTTGTTGTTGCCTTTGCTGCTGCTGCTGCTGTGATGCTTGAGGACGGCCTTGTTTTGGCGGCGCAGCAGTAGGGACAGGAGCAGCCGCCGGAGCTTCGCCTTCGCCAACTGGGAGATTCCGTATAATCTCGTCTATCTTCTCAAGTAATTCTTCCACACCACTTGCCTGTGCAACCCCACTAATACTCATACCCCGCCATCCAGTGCCTGTCGATGCCCACAACGGCTTCAATGCCTCATCGACATCATCTGTTTCTTTGCTACGAGAACTTACGTCGCTCCGTCGAATATACCACCATGGGTCTCCTCGCCGATGGCGCAATCTGATCTCGAACATGATCTTTCGTATTCCAGGTGGTGAGGTTGCATTTGGTGACGGTTGCTTCAGATTGTATCGGATGATGTACCAGTCAGCTGCTCTGACATTAACAAACACCTCTCCATTCTCGTAGTATTGAGCTGGAGTCCATGCATTTTCGATAGCGTCGATGCCACGGAGGACTGGAAGTGTAAGAGGAAGAAGAGTGGCAACACCATTGAGCCCTTCCTTTCCATTCAATACCTTGGTCAAGTGGTCCGCAATTCGAAGATGAGGATTGTCTCGCTCAAGAATGAGCGCCATGGTGTTCTCCATAGCGCTGAAATCGACGGTAGCCTTGTAGAGATGTGACGCAGTATCAAGGTCCATTGGGTCTGACCCGTTGCTTGGTGAGACCTTTCCGTACGTGAATATAATCTTCCTAAGCGAGACCGTTTCGCATTTCAAAGACTTCTTGTGCTTCTGAAGGACTTGAATGAATTCGACTAGACGCTCAACACGAACAAGACGCTCGATGAGATCGGGAATAACCGATTCGCCAACCCGGCTCCGCAACCTGAATGCGAACGAGCCTGACTCAGCATCGAAAGCAATATCACGGTCGACCCTCTCGTTGATGTTGACAAGAGCGCTGGGTTTGGGAACTTTCATCCGCGCTTCCGTTATCATGATTGCGGTCTCCTGAAGAGTAGGCGGCCGTGGTGTCATGTCACTAAATGCTTGATCTTTGGGACTTGACAGTGCAGCACTGGACTTTTGCGGAAGTACTTCTAGACCCTGGAAAGTAAGTCTGACGACGCCTTGAATTAATTTATCGTCTGTTTGGGTAGACTTGCCCTTCCGCGGAAGGAGCTCGTTCAACGGAATATAAATCGATGGAAGCGTGACCGCTTTTGATGGTCTACCCTGGCGGAGCATGTAGGCACTACGCTTGGCGTACAATGCTCTGAGATTGCAATAATGAGAAACAAGTGCTGCGGCGAAAATATTAAGTGTTGACAAGAATTGATAGGTTGGAATCGGCGATGCAACCTTGCTTGGGACTTTGATGGAGCTGGTGATTCTACGACTCTGGGTAACATTATTTGAGGAGAGATTGGCAGGGGCATCAGCACTAAAAAAATCAGTTATCGAGATAAAGGAGAGGGTGTGTAAAGACATACGTTTCAAGTAACAGCCAATGCTCCCCACTCATGCTCAGAACGACAGCAATATGCCAAGCTTCCAGCCACCCACGTCTTCTGAACCAAAGAACCTCCAAGGTATCTTTCGGCACCACTTTTTGTAGTACGTCTGGTTTCAAGCCTGGATTGGCTGTTCTCTCCCATCCAATACTCAGCCCGCGGTTGGCAATGTCTTCTGCAAGCAGCTGACAACGGAGGCGCTCGATATAGGTATGCGCATCGTTAGCAGGATTTTGAGATTTTTCGTTGAGTTGAAGTTGGAATTTGGTAATCAATCGATATGCTGGGCTGAAAACGAAGCGACCAGATATAGGCTCTATCTTGATTGAAAGGTGTTGCTCATTTGTCAACTGGACCTTCAGTTCCGACTCAGCTGGCTCAGTCAATGATGTCGACAGAGAGAGTGCCAATTCCCGATTTGCGAATAATAGCTTCTCTCGTAAAGTTGAATGTATCGATGTCAATATATGACTGACATGTTTCGCAATGACAGTCTTTACGAGAGCCTCAGCGGTAATATTGACCGAGTCAAACTGAATATCAACATCTGAGATCTCTTTCGAGTCTCGGAACCATCTGATCAATAGCCGGCTAGTCGCTTTTGGATCCGGGCGGCCATCCTTCCGCTTGCCACTATGAACCCCAAGGATGATCCAACTTCTCGGTCCTTTAGGGCCATATCTGTCAAGCCAGTACTGAATAGAAAGAGCCCGGTTCAGTGGCTCCACTTTCAGTGTCTCGATCCACTTCCCTCGTGCCAAATCAATAGCCTGTCTTCTAAATTCGCCGATTTTATGCGTTAACACCGTTTCGTGGAGGTATTTGTAGCATCCTGCAAGGCCGTCTTTGGCCAAGGCGTCGTTGACCCTGCTTTCGATATGGTACCGGACGTGTGGAGTGAGAGAAGGAACTGAGGGCCAGAACATAAATCGAAAATCAATAAACCAGAATTGCGCCTCCGGATCCTCGTCTACAATTGTGAGATCAATTTCAAATTCTCCTAGTACTCTAAAGGTCACACGGCCAGACTTGATCGTGAAATCCTTGAATTGCAAGGGGATATTGTCATAGTCGTGCAGATTCAGCCGTATTGAGAGAAGAGTATTCAGGTTTTCTAAAGATTTGAGAATTTCCTTGGCTGTCAGTGGTGGTGGTTGGATGTAGTTAAGCTATGAAAGTTAGTATGTTTCCAGATCAGGTGGAAGATAAACGTACATCTGGCATCCAAGACGCCTTTCCGGTTGTCAGAACTTCCAAAGCAGTCTTTAGATCAGGGTTCGGTAGTCGCGCGTGGATGAGACCCCTCTTGACTTCGCCTAACTCAAAAATAGCGTTTTCGTAGGATTGGGTTTGGCTGTCCAGGTGGATCTTCAGGTCTATCGTCCTGCTCACATCCTCTGCTCTTCGACTCCAACCCGTAATCACCAAAGCTTTCGTCCATTCCGTGTGGGCATCTTGTGCAAACTTCAGCATTCGCAGCTTCTTATTGAGGTTTTCTACCGAGTTGTCATCAACGGTAGTGATGTGAGATGCGTTTCCATTCACCGCAGATAAAGGAATTGGCATCTGAGCTAATTCTAGAATCGTACTTGACAGATCACTATGAGTTTTCTGTGCTAGACGAGAAAGTAACTTCGAGAGAGGCATGTAGCCTTGCGTGATGTGAGCAATTTCGGGAGGCAGCTGATTGATACGTTCTTGAATGTCCTGAGGAATCGCATCCCCTCCACCATTCTGACGTCGTGAGTCGTCCACCAAGTTGCCATTTAGCCCATTCGGTACGGTTGCGCTGATAGGTGAAATATTCTGCTGAGGTTCCGCTCTTCCCTTCCCCTTCTCCTGAGTCTTCTCGGATACGTAGGTCGCCCCATTAACACCATTCGGCCGTTGATCTCTGTCGTGATTCGTATGCGATCCATTCCTCCCGTTCTCCATGACGACGCCGGGCATGCTCTCGCGCTTTGGATCTCCTTCCGCGCTCTCCGCCCCTCTCGACAACCCACCAACTGCCCCTTCTTCGACCTTTATCCGCTCTGTCGACTCTATCTTGGCTGATGGGGGAGTAGAGGAGGATGGAGGTGGTGAGAACTAGGCTCAAAGAGCAGTGTCGCATGCGCCTACCGCCGACGACCAATGAACATCGGCGCGATCGTATGAGCCAGCCGGTCTCTCTCAGGCCTCTGCAGTCCTTCGGCCTCCTGGAAAAGATCGATCGCGCGGCTCTGCGTTGTGAGGAAGAGAATGCAGAGCGCGACCTTGCATGAAAGGATGGCTGGGCGTGGTCGTGGCTGGGCTGAGTTCGGCGATTATCGAATCGACTCTGGGAGCACTAGAGTGAATACTCGACGGACGCAAGGTCGTGGATATCCAATTCTCAGAGCGTCGTTGATGGCACGGCGATGCGTCGGGCGTGTGTTGTTCGTTCAGCAAGCTTGACAGAGCGGCGGCGCTGCTTCCATCATTCGGAACTGTTCGCGAGGACGCTAAGCCAGTACTGGATTTGGGCGGAGCGGCCTACTCACGTGATTGAGGGAGGAATCGCATGCTAGCTAGCACATTACAGAACCTAATATATAATATTATAATATATATTTATAATTTTTAAATAAAGTCTTCTTTTAAATATATGCTTGTTTATGTTGTTAGCAGCTTTGTATATATATATATTGAGTTTTTTTTATTAAAGTTGATATATTTTCATAGGTATTTTTTAATTTTTTAATTTAAACTTTGTATTATTAATTATAAACTGGGGTTTTAAACAATAAACGAGTATTTAATAGGTCTTTTTTAAGACTTCTAAATGTCGGCTAAGGTTATCGGATAGCTAGTGCGTACAATAATAAGCAAGGGAGTTAAAGGAAGCTTGCCGGTGAAGCCATTTCTGGTCTTGCGGGTAGGCTAGTCTAAATTCGCATTCAAGCAGCCTTAATAATCCCGTCGGCGATCTCTTATCCCACATATTATATAAAACCGTACTCTTTTGCGGCTAGTTTGTACGCCGGCATTGAATTTATTAGGAGGTGGAGTTTGGTAGCGATTAGACCTTGTTTTTACGGCTATTTCATAAAGTAAACTGGTTGTTTATTTTCTATAATGTTAACCAGAATTAACGTTTTAGGAGAACCTCGGCTGGTGAGTGAACCTTGAAAGTTGTCACACCATGACTGGTGAACCCTGGTGACCTGGTGAAGTCAACCTGATCTTCCAAACCCCCACCCCGTCGCACCCTGGTTGCATCATGTCCACCCCTGTGCCAAGCTGCGGACGGAGAAACGAAGGCTTCTGCTCCTGGACGTGTACAGTATTTAGAGCTGGCAACGAGGACATCACTTCGATATCGAATATCAAGTCTCTTCGAGTTTCATGCACTGTCTGCTTTCACGTGCTGATCGACCATGGCTTCTCCCAGCTGCTCTTCTCCATGCAGGCAGCCTTGGCTTGTCTCAAAAGTGGTCGTGACCCTGGTGCCCATCTCTCGGGATAAAGCAGAGCTCACTATCTATCGATTCGAGCACATGAACCTGATCCAGCTCTCACCCTCTTTCTCCTCCACATGGGCAGACCGGGGCAGTTCTGCCATCTGATTTCCTCGCGTCTTCTCTTCGTGTCTCTGCTGTTGGCTAGGTTCACGCCGCGGACGTCTTCAGCCAAACAATGGTCGAGACGAAACTTGAACCAGTCGGGTAACACGATGCTTTGAGTGGCTTGCTTACTGGTCATAGCTGGAAGCTACAATGGTGCCTCGCCACGAATCGCGACCAGAACCCCAGCGTACTCTTTCTTCCAACAGTGCCAAACACTCTTATCGCTCGCATTCTTCGTCCTTCGAGGCTGATGACGAGCGATCGAGTTCCGACCACGAGAGCATGGGCGAAGATCAAGGATTCCGAGATGGCCCTTCGCAGTATGCGGGCGAGGATACTCGATTAACAAGCCGGAAAGAGCTATCAGGATGGTACGCATACGGGTTTGCGGCAGAGGTCTTCGTGATCTGTGGGATGGGTGAGTGCTGAAATGCCTTCTTAGGCTCTATTCAAGCTTCCGTTGTCTCATGGAAACCACTGGACTTGCGATGGCGCGAGATCGTCTTCGTTTGTAAGACTGTCAGACTACTCCGAAAGATCCTTCGAGTCCTGAGTCTGCAATCGCAGTTCGAATCCCAACAGTCTGAGGCTTGGTACCGTGATCCATAGCTGACAATCAACAGGATCCTTTATCCCGATCACTCTCGAACAACTGGCACGAGAAAATGGAGTCCTCCTCACCGACGGAACGACGCCCTGCGGATCAAGCTCGTCACACCAACCGCCCGGACTGAGTCCAAACCCTAGTGCTGTCAAGGACCTGGGACAATGTGTGGTATACATTTTGGGAATGCAGATAAATACGGCTAGTTTCGCGATGTACACTTTCTCACTAAGTGTTCTGCTGCAAGCATTACTCGTGGTCTCAATAAGCACTGCTGCGGATCATGGCAATTATCGAAAACGGCTCCTGCTATTCTTCGCATACTTTGGGGCTGTAGCAATGATGCTCTACCTGCCGATTACTCCCAGGGTGTACCTTCTAGGGGCTCTCTTAGCTATCGTTTCTAACACATGCTTTGGGGCAAGCTTTGTACTTCTCAATTCATTCCTCCCTTTGCTGGTCCGACATCATCCAAAAACGCAATTCCGGACTCCTGAAAGCACGCCAGATTTTCAATCCACAGTCCTAGACGACGAACCACCGGGGGAGTCCCTCAATGCACAGCAAGCTGAGACAAACGAAACGACAGCTCTACTTTCGTCGTCTCCTGATGACGCACGCCCGCTGCCACCGGCCGAGAACGTAACATCCATTGAGTTACAGCTTTCCACACAAATATCATCTACTGGAATCGGCATCGGATATAGTGCGGGCCTGTTTGTACAGTGCATATCGATTGTCATAATCTGGTTCATGAAGAGTACCACTTTCTCTCTTCGTGTAGTCCTATTTCTCGTCGGAGTTTGGTGGTTTGTATTCACAATTCCAGCAGCATTATGGCTACGACCACGACCTGGACCCCCACTTCCATCCAGTGACCCAAATAACCCAAAAGCCACTCGAACGTGGTTTCAATACATCGTCTATGCATGGGCATCGCTCTGGCGAACCGTCAAACTCGCTCGTCGACTGAAAGACATCGTTCTCTTCCTTGTAGCGTGGTTCTTACTCTCCGACGCCATTGCAACAGTTTCCGGTACCGCAGTACTCTACGCCAAAACCACACTCCACATGAAGCCCGAAGCCCTCGGCCTAATCAACGTAATCGCCACCACAGCCGGCGTCCTAGGCGCCTTCTCATGGGCTTTCATATCCCGAGCCTTTGGCCTGAGACCCCACCAAACAATCCTTGCCTGCATCTGCATCTTCGAAATCATCCCCCTCTACGGCCTACTTGGCTACCTCGACTTCATCAAAAACTGGGGCGTAATCGGCCTCCAACAACCGTGGGAAATGTACCCCTTAGGCGCGTTGTATGGATTCATCCTAGGGGGTCTGAGCAGCTATTGCCGTTCTTTATTCGGCGAACTCATCCCACCCGGCTCGGAAGCAGCTTTCTACGCCCTCTACGCAATCACCGACAAAGGCTCTAGTGTCTTCGGTCCTGCAATCGTGGGCGCGATCGTTGATCGCACAGGCGAAATCAGACTAGCATTTTGGTTCCTGGCCGTGCTGGTAGGATTACCAGGTCCGTTGATCTACTTCGTCGATGTAGAGAGGGGGAAAGAAGAGGGTGCCAGGCTTGCGGAGGTCATTGAGGGGTTTAGAGGGGAGAGTGCTGAGGCGAGTGGGGTGCAGAGTCCAAGGGAAGGCGTGTTGGCTAGTGAAGATGAGGGGGAGTATGAGGAGAGGATGCATCGGGAATAGGAGTCAGTTTGTCTTTGGTGGTGTTGGATTGGTGCATAGGGTGGTGTTGGCGGCTAGCCATACAGGCGTTTGGTCTAGATACCTAATTTGAATTAGAGACTTCTTCACCATTCTGTCTAGCCTTTGATATACGATTGATATACTTGCGAATTGGGGTGAAGATGCGGCCAAGTGACTGAACACATCCCACGCTTAACTTTTCCTATTTTCGAGTTGACGCAGAGGGCAGCAGCGTGTGCATACAATGCTAAATGAAGCTTCAAGTCGAGCGATTTCGAGGTTATATTCGAGACACAACAAGGAAGAACTACCTTCCATTCACCCTAAATGCAGAAAGTATTGCGATCAGCCGAGCCTTGTAGAAACTGACGCCTCGTATAAAAACCGTCTCCACCTCGTTGAACACACCTCCTGCATATGCGAAGTCGAAGGCAAGAAGAAAGGCCATAAGCTTGGAGCACGCCGACTTTTCCCGCAAGCAGGTCCGTGGCGCTGGCTAGTGGCTCCTCATGGCTGGTCCTCTTAAGATCAAGTTGGGGGGCGGGGGAAGTGGAGGGAATACTACGTAGGTGCTGTCAACTTTTGATCTGTTGTCATTCTTCGACCTCCCTGCCGGACGAGCGAAAATCCCAGAGACTTCTCATCCGCATCCGCATTAGTGTTGAACTTCTTGTCGGCAATACTCTATCATATGACTATAGGAGCTGACTTGGATGGCGTTTCTGATTTAGCGAGAAGAAATCGGACAGTCGATACTTCATTTAGCTCCGAGGTGAGGAAATCCAGGCATGGGAGGCTTCGGTATGGTAGTGAAAATGAGGTCTCGTTTGGCGATTGTGCGGATATGATTGATGAATATATATTAGGATTGAAGAGGTGCGAGTAACGTGGGGTGAATTTTGAGATTTGTTGTAAACCTTTATTTTACTTTTATGGGGAGGGTGGTTAAGTGTCTGAGCACGTGGCACCCCCCTTTTCAAGTTGAGGTAAATGGCGATAATGTGAATGAAATGCAAAATACATCTCACGACTACGGAAGTCAAGTCAAATAATTTCAAAGGGGTAAGTGGATAAAGCAAGGAAGTCCTGTGATTCTTTTCCTCTGAAAGCGAAAGCGTTGCTACCAACGGAATGGATAGGGGATTGCTGCTGGGGGAACATGACTTGCGGCGAACCCATGCAAGAAAGGCACGGCGAGCCAAGGCTGTCCAGGGAATGGGACTGAGGCAACTCGGCAGGAGGGTTTGAACTCTATTTTTAGATTGGAATGATTGATCTTGTGATAATCTGCTTGTTAATTATGTTTAGATCAAGAGATGGGATTATTTGTTGTTAACTTTCATTCTGTTGTCATTCATCCATCCCGGTACGATGAGCAGTGGAATCTCAACATTCAGTATGACGCGCCGACATTGCTTTTGTGGGAAGAAAAGAGTGAGCAAGTGGCAAATATAAAAAGTTACAAGCTCTCCAATAGTTGACAGGTGTGCTTCATCAAATAGAGTTCCGTTCCTTCCTTCTTGTTTCGCACGTCGAAGGAAACTTCTTGGAAAGGGAGCTAAGTGTTTCTCAAATATTCTTTTCTTCACCTCAGTTTGGATCAGATGGGGAACGGTGACCCCGTCGTTGGTTATTATGGTTTCTGTGATGACGGAAGTTATTGGGGTCAAGTGACTGAGATCAGGTGGCCTGTTTTAAGCTCAGCTATATGTTTGAAGGTTCTCACACTAAATAAGGCAGAATGTGCATCTTTGTAGATATAAATACTGCGCTTCGTGCTTTCCAAGTCCAATCGATCGAAGAACACTGTCTGATATTGCAAATGGAGTCGATCCTGAACGTCGTCATTGAACAGGACCAACATATTCTCGTAGTCACAGTTGACGTTTTTTTGCTATCTTTACATCTTGCCTGCACGATGAGGGAGGAACTCCGATAATTAATCGGAATTACCTGCTGCCATTTTATCATGCTGTTGTCATACTTCTCCCTCCTTCAGTTCAAATATTACCAAAACGCTTGCTTGCTGTCAAATATGCACAGCTATTAACCTGTCAAGAATATCAGAAAGCTTCTTGTAGATATCTCATTCCCATTCACAAAACAGGTCCTCAATGGTCACTTCATTGCTTCGACCAACTTCGGAAAGGGCTTTAAATTCAACTCCGTGCCCGTCGGTCTGCTTTTAGTCTCGTGTTTTCGATTTGGACTGATCAGGGGGGCGCCTAGTGGTATTACATTATAACACGGCCCAATTCCTCTTAATGAGGTACAAAACTCCTCGATATGAAGTGCAATGCTTTGTAGCGAATCGTTTTGCTATGAATTTTACGGTGGATCATCAGCAGGCGCTTTGCTTCGATGAAGAAAGGGATGTGATGGGTTTTGTAAGTTGAAGACGTTCGAGGTTGGGTTTCCTTGGAGGCAGGCTGTCAAGTGACATTCGAATCTTCGATTGTTCTCTACTCTTGGCTGGTTGGAGTTGGCAGATTTGATTCCTCGAAAGATCTTCTTTGGCTGATGAACAATGTTGATTCGTGTTTTGAATTTCGGTACTGCACTGCGTTCAGAAGGTGTTGATATGTTCGACTTCACTTTTACCTAATTCAAGTTGGAAGGCAAAGTAGATGGATATGTTATTGGAGTGCCGCAGGGTGGCAGAAGTTCGCTCTAGGCACCATAATAATCTTTGAGATTCAGGTATGGCTGAGTTAAAACTTCGAACTGTGTGCTGAGTTTGGCAATGGTAAATACACCCACCCACCTTGATATTCAAACGTCAATGCTGAGGGGTCTGGCGGCCTAGGATTAAGCAGGGGCAGGGCTGCATGACTTCATAAAGCTCCTAGCTTAATGTGAAAACAATTTCCACGATTATGATCCCGCATGGTCTGAGTCTCTAGTAAAGGCTCGGAAAGTAAGAGTCAACCCCTTTACTATTTCCTTGCTAGCCACTCGCGGTCAACTTCCCTGAAATGCCGCTTACTTTTTCTTACAGCTAGGCTGCGAACCAGAAACTCCAGGCCACCTTCGAAATAGCCAAACGGAGAGACTACTCAACGGCCCCTATAATGAACACTGTAGTGTATATACATCAAATATTATCAAAACATCATCTACGTCAAACTAAAAATCCGTATTCGGCCAACAACGTATTTATATATGCAGTAATCAACCGCACAGTAGAGACTAATCATTGAACTGTCATTCCAGGGAGGTCCGGTACTGTTGACTGCTTTCCCGAGTACGATCGAAGAAAGGTCTTCATTCCATGTGACGGAAGTGGGTTCGTTGTTGTCACGTTTCGAAAGAAGAAAGGATCGAAGATCGAACCCCAGGAGGGCTTCATAATCACTGCTTCTACAGAAATTGTTTTATCGTTGTTGTGTGAAATGACTTGACCTTGAGTTCACTTTCAGGACATTTTGAGTTTGGGCGATAGCATGTTTGGCATCCTTCATACCTTATCTAGTAGTGTTCATCATTCGTATAATGGACGTTCGTGTTATATTTATGTTGAAAATTCTCATTCAATGTGGGCGAAGACACCGCCTTCAGAGAGTACTTTCCGATTTCATTGCCTTGATAATTTCAACTGCTGGACCACGAATGCCGATGGGCTGGTCGGTGGCCCTCGGAGAAGGTGATCGTTCGACAATTGTAATAAAAATATCAAGACGTATTTTGGCAAGCCAGTATGCGAGACAAGGCCCTGCGAAACCTGCCACTAATATGAGGATTTTTAATTTGAGTGCGGACATCGTTTCTTGTCTTCTTTTGAAAGTTTAGGTCTGAATCAAGTCATTTTATATGAACGTGGAGAACATATATAACCTCGAGGGCAGCGCTTAGAGTCTTAGACGCATTCTCCTATTAGCAATGACAGAATATCAGGTGAGAGTTCTTTAAATAATATCGTCATAGACTTTTTTATTAAGCTTAGTTTGATGCAGGTAAAATTAATCAGAAGAACGCTTTCCTGCTTACAGTGACACAACTCTGGACCACACCTACCTAATCTTGCCGACTATCTACAGAGCACAGTAGCGGTGGCCAGTTCAGGGGCTGGGTGGACTAAGCGAACCTCGCTGGATTTGCTGGATTGGGCCTAGCCACTGCCCTGCCTAGTGCTGCTGTAGCTCTCCCTTCGCAGAAATGGAGGCACGAAAGTCATCAGAAATTCCTTGACTGATTGGATCTTGCCATTAGATATAGAGATT
>Ga0302325_10005965_pt1 | contig 27564 bp, 27 predicted proteins | sample Palsa_T0_2_FD_201948 | JGI IMG/M metagenome (GOLD analysis project Ga0302325, IMG submission 201948) | Peat permafrost microbial communities from Stordalen Mire near Abisko, Sweden - Palsa_T0_2 | ecosystem: Environmental > Terrestrial > Soil > Palsa > Peat permafrost | place: Sweden: Abisko... | reverse complement strand
CCGAGGCCCACCTCGACTCGCTGTTCTGCCGCGAGTCGATGTTCCTGGCCCAGAACATCCTGCTGGTGGCGCTCGCGCTCGTGATCGCCTGGGTGACGTTCTTCCCGCTGATCTCGGAGGCGATCACAGGCACCGAGATCTCGGTCGGGCCGCCCGCGTTCAGGCCCTATGTGGTGCCGCTGGCGCTGGCCATCGTCGCCCTGTCGGGGATCGGGCCGATCATCCCGTGGCGGCGGGTCACGTGGCCCAAGCTGCGGCGCAACTTCGCCTTCCCGGTCTCGGTCGGGTTGGTGACGCTGGCGGCGTTGCTGCTCGCCGGCGGCGTCACCGCGCACCTGCTGGCGATGACGATGTTCGTGTTCGGCGCGTTCGTGATCGCGACGATCGCGCAGGAGTTCTTCCGGGGGACCCGGGCGCGTTCGAAGATGGCGTCCGAACCGCCGCCGCTGGCGCTGACGCGGCTGGTGCGGCGCAACCGCCGCCGTTACGGCGGCTACATCGTGCACCTCGGGGTCGCGGTGGCGCTGATCGGGATCGCCGCCTCGACCTCGTTCCAGCACGCGCGCCGGGCCGACCTGACCCCGGGCCACAGCGTCCACGTCGACGGGTACACGTTCAAGTACCTGCGACCGACCTCGAGCGCGTCCTCGCAGAAGCTCACTTTCGGCGCCGTGATCGCGGTCTACCGGGGGGCCTCGCGCGTCACGACCGTCCACACGACGGCGGGCCTGTACCCGTCGCAGACCTCTCCGCAGCCGATCGGCCGCTTCTTCAACGGCAGCCAGGAGAGCCGCGTCGGCCTCGATTCGGGCCTGCTGCGTGACATCTGGATCGTGATCCAGCCCAACACGCAGCCGCTGGCCAAGCAGATCTCCGAGGGCAACGTCAAGTTCGCAAAGGCGATCGCGGCCGCCGGGTCGCTGCCCGCCGCGCAGCAGGCCCCGTATCTGAACGCGATCTACACACTGCGTGACCGGTTCATCATCGCGCTCGACCGCCGCTTCGTCACCCATCCGTGGAGCTCGCAGTTCCTGATCGAGGTCTCGCCGCTGGTCACCTGGCTGTGGCTGGGCGCGATCATCGCCGCGTTCGGCGGTCTGATCGCGCTGTGGCCGATGCCCCGCCCGACGCGCCGTGGCTCGCGGCGGCGGCTGACCCCAACGCGCCCCGGCGCCGCCGCGCGGCAGCCGCAGCTCGAGACCGCGCCCGAGCATCGGGAGCGGGAGCTCGTCTGATGCTGCAATACCTGCTCGTGCTGGTGGTGGTCGCGATCGCGCTGTATGCGATCAGCGGGCCGCTGCTGTCGGCACGTCGCGCGTCGGCGATCGCCTCCGACGATGTCCGGGCGCTGGAGGCCGCGCGTGACTCCAAGCTCCAGGAGATCCGCGACGCCGAGATGGACCTGCGGACCGGCAAGCTGTCGGACGAGGACTACGAGGCGATCGACGGCACGTTGCGCTCGGAGGCGGTACGGATCCTTGAGCGGCTCGACGACGCCGTCGCGCATCAGGACGCGGTCAGCGCCGCGGAGGCGGACGGCGGTGGCGCGGCCGCGCTCACGAGCACCCATGCGGACGCCGACGACGACCGGCTACCATCAGCGCCGTGACGACCCTCCTTGATCTCGTCCAGGTGATCCTGTGTGTCGCGCTCGTGTTCGTGATCCTGATGCACTCAGGCAAGGACTCCGGTCTCTCGGGCGCGTTCGGGGTGGGCACCGGGCAGGGCCCGCTTGGTGGCGGCTCGCTGGTCGAGCGCAACCTGAACCGCTGGACGATCGCGTTCGCGCTGTTGTTCGTGATCAACACGATCGTGTTGATCAAGATCGGCTGACGCCCGCTCGGGCTCGCGGCTGGCGGCTCAGCCGCCGCTCTGGCCGCCGAGCCCGTCGACGAGCCGCAGCAGCTCCAGCGGGCTGAACGGCTTGGTCAAAAACAGGTCGGCCCCTGCCGCCTCGGCCTGTGCCTCGACGAGGTCGCCGTGGGCAGCGGTCAGCATCACGATCGTCGCCCCGCTGGTGCGCGGGTTCGCGCGGAGCGCCCGGCACACCTCGATCCCGTCGATCCCGGGGATGTTGACGTCAAGCAGCACGACCTGGGGTCGGTGGCGGTCGGCCAGCGCCAGCGCCTGGTCGCCGTCGTGCGCCTCCAGCAGGCGGAACCGGGAGACGTCCTCGAGCGTCGTCGTGACCAGCCGACGGATGAACGGGTCGTCGTCGACGACGAGCAGATCGCCGTTCATCCGGCCTCGTCGGCGATCAGTCGCAGGACGTCGTCGTCGATGCGCGCGAACGCCTCCACGACCAGCGGGTCGAAGTGGGATCCCGACTCCTCATCGATCATCTGACGTGCCTGGGCGAAGCTGAGCGCGGCTCGGTAGGGGCGGTTGGTGGTCAGCGCGTCGAACACGTCGGCGACCGCGAACACCCTCGCGGTCTGCGGGATCTCCTCGCCGGAGAGGCGGTCCGGGTAGCCGTTCCCGTCCCAGTGCTCATGGTGGGAGCGGACGACCTTCGAGGCTTCGGCGAGGAACTCGATGTCGCGCATGATCTCCGCCCCGACGATCGTGTGGCGTGACATCAGCGCGCGCTCCTCGACGGTCAGCGGCCCGGGCTTGAACAGGATCGAGTCCGGCACGGCCAGCTTTCCGACGTCGTGCAGCAGGAAGCCGAACTCGATCTCGGGGGCGTCCGGCCGCGAAAGCCCGAGCTCATGGCCGATCTCGATCGCGAACCGAGTGACCCGCTCGGCGTGCTTGCCGGTGTAGGCGTCCCGTGCCTCGACCGCGTTGGACAGCGCCCTGACGGTCGCCATGTAGGAGCGCGTCAGCTCCTGGGTACGCTCGCGCTCGGACTTGAACGTCTCACGCAGATCGGCGGCGTAGCGTTCGAGCTGAAGCGAGCTGTCGGCCGCCTCACGTTGTGCGGCGGCGAGCTGCCGGCGAAGCCGCTCGTTCTCTGCGAGCAGCTCAGCGTGCTCCGGAGACACCATCGCGGGTCACCACCCCCTGCGGCGGAGGCCCGCGGAGCGTGGAGAGGACCGCATCGGCGGCGCGCTCGATCGGCACGATCTCGACGCCCTGGTCGGTGAGCGCCGCTGACACGGGAGCCGCTCCATCGCTGAACAGGATCACAGCTTTTCGCAAACGACGCCCGCGAAGCTTCAGCGCCTGGAGCACCGCCTCGGGGTTTCTCAGCCCGACGTCGACCAGCGCCACCTCGAATCGGCGCTCGCCGCTGACCCGCACGGCAGCGCTGCCGGTCGTCTCCCACTCGTACTCGATCCCGAGATCGTCGAGCGCCGGCTCCAGGCGCCGTTGGACCTCAGGCCGCCCGATCGCCAGCACACGCGGCCGGCCCGAGCGGATCGCCGCGATCAGCGCCGCCTGCAGCTCGTCGGCGTCGATCGGCTTGCTCACCGCCCACTCGCCCGCGAGGCCGGGTTGCTCGACGTTGACGGTCACGAACACCGCCGGTACCGATTGAAGCTCCTGGTCTGCGCGGATCAGGCGCATGAGCTCGATCCCGTCAGGGGTCCCGATCCGCACGTCGAGCGTGATCGCGTCGAACCGCTCGCCGGCGAGCGTGTCCAGCGCCGAGCCGGCGTCGTGGACCACGGCGGTCTCGACGTCCAGCGAGGTCAGCTGGTCGGCGATCAGCGCCGCGATCGCCGGGTCGTCCTCGACGATCAGGATGCGGCGGCCGCGGAGCAACTCACCCGAGGTGTCGGCGATCGCGGGCGCGGCCGCGATTCGCACCTCGAACGCGGAACCATGTCCCGGTCGGCTCGCGACCTGGACCTCTCCGCCCTGGAGGTCGACCAGCGACTTGACGATCGCCAGACCGAGGCCGGTGCCGGGCACGCCGCCGGTGCGACCCGGGGCGCGGTAGAAGCGGTCGAAGACGTGCTCGGTCTCCTCGGCGGTCATCCCGATCCCCGAGTCCGCGACGACGATTCGGACCCAGGCGCGATCGGCCTCGGCGCCGATGTGGATCCGGCCGCCCTCCGGCGTGTAGAGATGCGCGTTGGTCAGGAGGTTGCCGATCACCTGGCGGATCCTGTTGGCGTCGGCCATCGCGGCGGGCAGCGTCGGGGCGACATAGATCCCGAGATGCTGATGCTTGCCGGCGATCCGCGCACTCATCAGCTCCGCGGTCTCACGGATCGCCTCGCCGATGTCGACCGGGCGGCACTCGACCGCGATCTGATCGGAGTTCAATCGCGCCACGTCCAACAGCTCGTCGACGAGCTGGACGAGCCGGTCGGCGGAGCGGCCGATGATCTCGACGAACTCGCGCTGGCGGGGCGGGATCGAGGAGGCGTGCTGTCCGCTCATCAGCAGCTCGGCGAAGCCCTTGATCGAGGTCAGCGGGCTACGCAGCTCATGTGATGCGGTCGCCATGAACTCGCTGCGCGCGCGCTCGGAGCGTTCATTGGCCGCCAGCTGCGTATGAAGCTCTGAGACGGTCTGCTGCAACCGGCGCCGTTCCGAGAGCAGGCGGCGACGTTCCGCGGCCAATCCCGCGATCACGGCCAGCCCGGCGATGGCCACGACAACAAGGATCCAGATCACCCAGCCGGATCGTAGTGACACCCGCCGCTGGTGGCGAGAAAAGTGCAAGTTCCGTTGCGCCGGAAGGCGAAATGCTCCTGCAAACCGACGTCTTGGTAGCGTCGCCGGGCCGAATGACCCGTTTTGCGCGCATCGTCCGCGGATCGACCGCCTGTGTCTTCGCCGCGGCGACGATCGTCCTCGTGCCGCGCGCGGTGCCCGCGTCGGCCGATCTGGCGTCCCAGTATCAGTCCGGTCAGCAGCGGGCCCAGCAGCTGCAGTCGAAAATCAGCGGCGAATCGCAGCAGATTCAGCAGTTCCAGGGATCGATCGCGGCGTTGCAGCAGCGGCTGTCCAGCGTCCAGCGCAGCGTCGACGTCCAGGAGGCGCAATTGCGCTCGACGACCGACCAGCTGACCGGCGCGCGCGCGCGGCTGACGTCGCTGCGCGCCGCCTTCCGGCACGACCGGGTCGCGCTGGCGGCGCAGCTGCGCGCACAGTACGAGTCGCCGCCGCCGTCGATCGTCAACGTCGTGATCAGTGCGGGGGGATTCAACGACCTCGTCAACGGACTCTCGTACATGGCCAAGCTGCGGCAATCCAACGAGCGGACGATCGTGACCGTGCAGACCGCGAAGGCGCAGCTGGCCGTCGAGACCAAGCGGCTGGCGACGATCCAGACCCGGCGCAAACGCTCCACCACCTCGGTCGTGGTCGAGCGTGACAACCTCGCCCAGCTGAAGCTGGCGATCGTCGACAAGCAGCTCAAGCTCAAGGACGCGCGCAGCACCGACACCACGCAGCTGACCTCGCTGCGCTCGACGTTGCAGCGCCAGGCGAAGAAGCTCGACGCAGAGGCCGCCCAGGCGGCGCTCAGCTCCTCGGGCGGGGCGCCGGTCGCGGCGCCCGTCGGCTGCGTCAACACCCCGTTCGTCGCCCACGGCGGCGAGTACGGGTTCTTCCAGGCCCCGGGCACCAACTACAGCGTCAACCAAGAGCCGGTGATCGCGGCGCGGCTGGACGCGCTCGGCAAGGCGCTGAAGCTGCACCTGATCGGCATCTCGGGTTACCGGACGCCACAGCACTCGGTCGAGGTCGGCGGCTTCGCCGACGATCCCCACACCAAGGGCGAGGCGTCGGACACGCCGGGCGTCGAGGGGGTCCCCGAGGCGGTGCTCGAGCAGTTCTGCCTGACACGGCCCTTCCCGGGACCGGCCGAGGCCGACCACATCCAGGAGTGGCCGCTGACGACGGGCTGAGCGGCCCGGCGCGGGCGGCGTGGTCGTCCTTATGTCGCCAGAGGCATGGTGGCCCCTCACGCAAATACGCTCGCATTCAAGGTGCGACCGTACTTACGTGAGCGACCACTGGAAACGACAACGGCGGGTGGATGCGAAGATCCACCCGCCGCGTGTTGTTCTTGTCCGTGCGCGTTTCAGCGCGGACGGGGGAGAGCTACGAAACGATGAAGCCGGTGCCCTTGACGGCCGCCAGCACCGCGGACGCCGGCAAACCGGTGTCGCGCGTCGTCGGAGCGATCGCCTTACCGAGGTACAGGCCGATTGCGCCTGAATGGCGCGCCTCGACGGTCACGATCGACGCGGCCGCCAGCAGGTAGGCCGGGGTCGTGATGTTGCCCGCCTGACCCAGGTAGGCGTGAACGCCGGTGTTCTCCAGGACGTAGGCCGTCGCGGCAAACGTGGCCTTGTCGGTCACGGCCTTGCCAAAGTTGAACTTCGGCTCCTTCACGGCCTTGCTTCCCAGCGCGCCTTTGAGGAACTTGACGTGGGCGTTCTCGTCCTTGACCGTCGTCTTGAGGATGGCAGTGAGCAGCTTGTCGCCCTTGGCGATGTTGTTCTTCGCAGCCTCGTTGTAGAACGACGACTCCAGGTACTCCAGCGTGAGTGCGTAGTTCAGGATGCCGACGTCGCCCGGGCCGAAGCTCGCGGGCGGACGGCCCACTTGCGAGGCGGCAAGCGCCGTGCCGGGCAGGAGCGCGCCGAGAATGGCGCCACCGGACAGCGCGGCACCGCCGGCCAACGCGCCCTTGCGCAGGAAGCTCATGCGGGTGTCGCCCGAGTTAAGCGCTTCCTCAGCTGCGGCGTGGGTCTCGGCGATCGCGCCGTCGGCGTCGATCGAGTGCAAGTCGATTTTATCCATAGGTAATGCGTTCCTTTCCGAACAGGAGGTGTGGCGTCCCTGACGGGTTCGCCGATCTGGTACGCGCCCCGCGTTCGAGGTCGCTCAACTGTGTATTCGTGTCCGAGCCGAGACCGGATCAATTTCCGGTGTAAAAGATTTGCTACGCAGGTCCATGCGCCGTGGCCGCATTGGTGGTGCGTACTTGGCCGCTAACCTGGGCAGCCCACTGGGGCTTGGCAAGCAGCAGTTGCACGTCGCAGATCCGCCGTTCAGCGAAGCCGCCCTCGCAATAGGACAGGTAGAGTGTCCACAGCCGGTGAAAGCGCTCGTCATAGCCGAGGCCCTCGAGCTCTGAGCGGTAGGCGGCGAGGTTCTCACGCCAGCGCCGCAGCGTCTCCACGTAGCTGGGGGTGATATCCATCAGCCCAACCGCCTGCAGGTCGGTATGCCGCGCGACGTTGCGCATGATCACCTCCATCGAGGGCAGGCAGCCGCCGGGGAAGATGAACTCCTTGATGAACGACTTGGACGCCTTCTCGACCTCGTATGCGCGGTCGTCGATCGTGATCGCCTGCAGCAGCATCGCCCCGTGGGAATGCAGCAGCTGCGAGCAGCGTTCGAAGAAGGTGCCGATGTGCTGCCAGCCGACGGCCTCGATCATCTCGATCGAGACGAGCTTGTCGTAGCTGCCGCGCAGATCCCGGTAGTCGGACAAGAGCACCTGCACGCGGTCGTGCAGGCCGGCCGCGCGGACCCGTTCGGTCGCGTACTTGTGCTGATGCTCGGAGATCGTGGTCGTGGTGACGCGACAGCCACGGGTTGCGGCGGCGTGGACGGCGAGCCCGCCCCAGCCGGTGCCGATCTCGACCAGGTGGTCCTCGGGGCCCAGCTCCAGCTCCTCGCAGACACGCTCGAGCTTTGCCAGCGATGCATCCTCAAGCGTCATCCCCGAGCGTTCGAACAACGCGCAGGAGTACATCATCGTCGGATCGAGCATCCGCGCGAACAGCTCTTCGCCGAGGTCGTAGTGAGCGGCGATATGGCGCCTTGAGGCGCTGCGCGTGTTGCGGCGGCGCAACGCTCGCAGGCGCTGCTGCGGCGTCCAGAGCGGCGCCGTGAAGCGCCGGACGTCGTCGATCAGCGATGCGTTGCGAGCGGCCAACCGGATCACGGCGACGAGGTCCGGCGAGTCCCAGCTGCCCTGTATGTAGGACTCGGCCAGTCCGCGGCTGCCACGCATCAGCATCGGCCAGAAATCCGGCTCGTGGAGCTGGATCGTGGCCGCTGGGGCACCCGAGCCGAACGTGCGCCGGCGGCCGGACTCCACGACCGTCAGCGAGCCGATCCGGATCTGGCGCAGCATGCCGCACGCCAGCGATCGCCACGCCGTGATCTCGCCGGGCCTCATCGCGCCGGCGCCGACGTGGGGTGGGGGTGATATCGGGCGCCGGCCAGCTTCAACGCGAGCGCGTGCCCGTAGATCAGCGCCAGCACGCGCGCGCCGGCGACCGGATGGGCCGCCGTCATCCGCCTGACCTCTGAACGGGTCAGCGGCGCTCGGGACAGCTTCAGCGTTGCGTCGAACACCTTTGCCCCGTGGCGGTGGTTTTCGATCTGCACCGACAACGTCTCTCCAGGATTGGTCGCGCGGGCCACGTATTCGTGGTCCATCGCCATGAACGGCGACACGTGCAACCGCTTGTCGAATCTGCCCGTCACGAGCTTCGAGCCGGGGGCGCAATCGCCGAGCGCGTACGCGTGTCGCTCGCCCCACGGCGTGTTCGTGACCTCGGCGAGCACCGCCTGCAGGCGTCGGCCGTCGCCGCCGTCGAGGCAGTAGTAGAAGCTGACCGGGTTAAAGCACACGCCGAACGACCGCAGCTGAGTCAGCAAGCGGATCGGACCCTCCGGGCGCGTTCCCGTGAGCTGCTCCACGCGGTCGCGGACCGCGGCCGCCAGCGGCAGTGAGCGCGGCCCAAGGTAGTCGCCGCGGCGAAAGCGCAGGATGCCCGGCGCGCGGCGCAGCAGCCTGCCGCCCAGCAGCGACGGCAGCTCGTCGAGGTCGACGTAGGCAAGCGACAGACGGTGTGTGAACTCGGTCGCCGGCGTCACGCGGCGGTGGCGGATCGTGCCGGTGTAGATGCAGCTGGCGGCCATCGGCTCAGCGAGTCCGCCGCTCACAGGGTCTGACCGAATGCGGCGGCGACCCGAAGCGCCGAGACGACGCCGTCCTCGTGAAATCCCCATCCCCAGTAGGCACCGGCGAAGTGGGTTCGATTGTGGGCGCTGATCTCGTCGATCCGGCGCTGGGCGCGGACGCCGTCGGCCGTGAACACCGGATGGGCGTAGTCGATCGTCTCGATCACCCGCGTGGGATCGATCTCCCCGGTCCGATTCAGCGTGACGCAGAACTCCCGGTCCGCGGTCAACGACTGCAGGCGATTCATGTGATAGGTGACGGTCGTGCGGTCTCCCGGCGCCGCCATCAGATGGTAGTTCCAGCTCGCCCAGGCCCGGCGGCGGCGCGGCAGCATCGTGGTGTCCGTGTGCAGCACGGCCTGGTTGGCCTGGTAAGGGATCGCGCCGAGCAGTTCGCGCTCGCGGTCGGTGGCGTCGGCGAGGATCCCGAGCGCCTGGTCGGAGTGGGTCGCGAGCACGACCTGGTCGAAGCGCCGGGGCTCTGATCCCAGGGGCGTGACCTCTACGTGGTCGGCGGCTCGCGTGACCCGGGTGACGGGCGTGTCGAGCCAGATGCGCCCTTCGAAGCGGCGCAGGAGCGCCTCGACGTAGCGGGCCGAGCCGCCGGTGACGGTCCGCCAGTGGGGGCGATCGCGGAGCCCGAGCATCCCGTGGTTGTCGAAGAACTCGATCAAGAAGCGCGCCGGGAACGACCACAGCTGGGCGGGATCGGCCGACCAGACCGCCGACGCCTGCGGCACGATCAGCCGCTCGATGAACGGCCGTGAGAACCGCTGCTGCTCGAGCCAGTCGCCGAGTGATGGCCCGCTGTCATCGCCCGTCAACAGCTCCCTGGCAGTCCGGTGAAAGCGTGCGAGGTCGGCGATCATCCGGTGAAACCACGGACTGACCAGATGCGCGCGCTTTGCGAACAGCCCATTTGGGGAGCTGCCCGCGTACTCGAAATCCCCATTGCCATCGCTGACCCCGAACGACATGTTCGAGGGCTGGCCGGCGACCTGGAGGCGATCGAGCAGCCGCTCGAAGTTGGGATAGTTGCGGTCGTTGAAGACGATGAAGCCGGTGTCGACGTGATGCGTCTCGTACGGGGTGTCGACCCGAACCGTGTTCGTGTGGCCGCCGGCGTGGCGACCGGCTTCGAACACGGTGACGTCATGGTCACGTGCGAGCAGGTACGCGGTGACCAGGCCCGAGACCCCACCGCCGACGATCGCGATCTTCATCGGATTTCTGGTGGCGGAGGCCCGAGCGTGAGTAACGGCCCGCGGCTCAGGCGACCGGCGGCGTGCTCTGCGTGGCGACCGGCGTGGCGACCGGCGTGGCGACCGGCTCTGCGACAGCCGCGGTCAGCATCGGACCGGGGGTCATGTCCTCGGCGGGCGCGTGGCCCTGCAGCGAGTCCTTGAAGCCGCGCAGACCCTCACCCATCGATTTGCCCATCTCCGGCAGGCGCTTGGCCCCGAAGACCATCAGTACGACGATGAGGACGAGGGCGATGTGCAGTGGGTTGTCGAGTCCGACCATCTGTGAGGCTCCAATCATTTGCTTGCGCGGGTGTACCAATCATTACGGCCGGGCGGCCCGTTCGGATCACCGTTCCGTGCCCGAATCGGTTGCCGCGGACATTCCCGCAACCGCCAGGCGTGGTGTCTCGGTCGGACCGGCTACCGTCCCGCAGTCGTGGACAACGCCGCCGTCGCCGACCGAGTCGATGCCCGCGATCCGCTCGGCCTGGCTGCCGACGCGCCGTTGCTGGCCGGCTACCTCGCGGCGCTTGACCGCCGCGCCGCCGGCGAGCACGCGTTCTGCACGCCCGGGCACAAGGGCTCACAGACGCTGACCGGGGCGGTCGTCGCCGGCGACGTCGGGGTGTACGGCGGGCTGGACACGATCAAGACGGCGCACGCGCGCGTGGCCGAGGCCGAGCGGCGGGCGGCGCGATTGTTCGGCGCCGACGTCTGCCGGTTCTCGGTCGGCGGCTCGACGCACTGCAACCAGGCGCTGGCGATGGCGCTCGGTCGGCCCGGGGACGAGGTCGTCGTCTCACGCACGCTGCACCGTTCGGTCCTGCTCGGGTTGGTGCTGGCAGGCCTGAAGCCGATCTGGGTGACGCCCGAGGTCGACTCGGCGACCGGCCTGTCGGCCGGCTACGCGCCCGGGAAGGTCAGGCGGGCTCTGGACGAGCACCCCGCGGCCGTCGCCGTGCTCCTGTCCGATCCGTCGTACGTCGGCACGTATTCCGATATCCGCGCCCACGCCGAGGTCGCCCACCGCGCCGGCGTCCCGCTCGTCGTCGATGCCGCCTGGGCGGCGCATTTCGGCTTTCACCCCGACCTGCCCGACCACGCGCTGGCGCTCGGCGCCGACGCGGTGGTGACGAGCGTGCACAAAACGCTACCGGCGTACAACCAGGCGGCGATCCTGCTCGTGCGGGCTGGGCGGATCTCCGCGTCGCGCCTCGCTCCAGCGTTCGAGGCGACCCACACGACGAGCCCGTCCGGCGCGATCATGGCCAGCATCGACGCGGCGCGGGCGCTGTTGGAGCACCATGGCGAGCGGCTGATCGGGCGGATGCTCGCGTCGGTCGCCGGCGCCCGACGGCGGCTTGAGCGGATCGAGGGGGTGCGGGTGCTCGACGGCCCCGGCGTCGACCCGGCGAAGCTGACCGTGGCGCTGGCCGGAACCGGCGCCCACGGCGTGCATGTGGAGTCCGACCTGATCGCCGCCGGCCTGCCGGTCGAGATGGCCGACCGCGACACGATCGTCGCGGTGGTCACGGTCGCCGACGATGAGCCGGCGTTGCGACGGCTGACCGGAGCGCTGGAGACGTCGATCGAGCGCCGGCGCGGCGCGCCGCGGACGTTGGCCCCGACCGCCGCCTGGATCGTCGAGCCCAACGCCGTGAGGGCTCCGCGCGACGCGTTCTTCGGGCGTTCGGAGTCGGTCGCGGCGGCGGACGCCGTCGGTCGCGTCAGCGCCGAGTTGATCGCGCCCTATCCGCCTGGCGTGCCGGTACTGGCTCCCGGCGAGCTCGTCACCGAGCGAGCGCTGGAGGCGCTGCTGGCCGCCCGCGACGACGGCGTGCGGATCGCCTACGCCCGCAGTCCGCGGCTCGAGACGATCGACGTCCTCGAACGCGACTGCTGAGCGCCGCGTTCAGCTGAGCTGGGCCGCGATCACCGGAGCGTGCGTCGGGACCTTTGAGCCGCCCGCCGGTTCCGGGGTGACCAGCACCTCGCTGACGCCCTTCAGACTGCCCGGCACGTCGACCTCGCTGTTGCCAGCGGCATTGACGTCGAACAGCGCGTTTGTCGGCTGCGGCGTCTGCTTGCCGTGGACCAGCCAGACCTCGTAGATCTTGCCGCTCGGCGGCGGCGCGAAGTGCTGGACGACGAGCTCGGTTCGGCTGCTTGAGATCCTCAGGCTGGCGCTGCCATGGCCGGTCACCCGGGCCTGGACGACGCGTGTCCCCGAGCCGCCGCCGCTCAGCACGATCACCAGCGCGACCGCGATCACCGCCAGTCCGGCGGCGACGCCGAGCACGGGGCGGGTCAGCCATTGCGGCATGCGCGCCCGTTGTCGGCTTGCCGCGCGCGAATCGCCTGCGACCGTGGGGTGCGGCTCATCGCCGAGCGCACGGCGAATGCGCCGGCGCAGCTTCGGCGACGCCTTGAACGCGGGCGCGGTCATCGGCAGCAGGTCGATGACCTGCTGGAAGGCCTCCAGCTCGTCCCGGCAGACCGCGCAGGTCCGCAGATGTCTTGTGAACGCTTCGGCCTCGGCCGAGTCCAGCGCTCCGAGCGCATAAGCGGCGACGTCCTCGCCGCAATGTCCCGGCCCCGGCAACGTGTCCTTGTCGCTCATGTGACCATCCCAACGTTCGCTTCCAGCGATACGCGTAGTTTCGTCAGACCCAATCGCATCCGTCCCTTCACCGTCCCAGCCGGCAGCGCCAGCATCTCCGCGATCTGGCTGTGGGAGAAGCCGCCGAAATACGCCAGCTCGATCACCTTGCGCTGCTCCTCGGGCAGGCTCGAAAGCGCCGTGCGAACCTGTGAGGCCTCATCGCGGCGCTCGGCCTCACTCTCGGTGCTGCTCGTTGCCGGCAGGCGCTCGACGGCGTCCTCGTCGGCGACGTCCTTTGAGGTCCGGACGCTGTCGCGGCGAAACAGGTCGATCGCGCGGTTGTGCACGACGCCGAGCACCCACGAGCGGACGCTCCCCCGCGTCCGGTCGTAGCGGGCTCCGCTTCGCCACAGCGACAGGAACGACTCCTGGACGATGTCCTCGGCCATTCCGCGCCGCCCGCACATCCGGTAGGCCAGTGAGAACGCAACGTCGGCGTGCCGGTCGAAGATGATCTCGAAGGCGCGGGCATCGCCGGTGCGCACGTGCTCCATCAGGTCCTCGTCGGCGAGCGACAGCATCTCTGCCCTGTGCTGGCGGCGGTTTAGTGGAGGTCGGCGCATAGAAGCGATGATCTGTGTCTAGCAGCGGCCGGCCTGGTTAACGGACCACTTTCTGTTAATACGGCTCGGGGGGCCGGTTGGATCACCGGTCCGCGCGACCGTAGAATCGCATCGGTCAGCTTGCTGCTGGGAGATCGGAGAGGCGATGACGGAGTCCTATTCACGCGGTTCGCGGGCGCCGGCGCTGCTGGAGCAGACGATCGGCTCCAACTTGGACGCGACCGTCGCCCGGTTCGGGGACCGTGAGGCGCTCGTCTCATGCCATCAGGGGCTTCGCTACACGTGGTCAGAGCTCTCGGACGCGATCGACGAGGTCGCGCGCGGGCTGATCGCGGCCGGGCTGGTCAAGGGCGACCGGCTGGGGATCTGGAGCCCCAACTGCGCGGAGTGGACCCTCGTGCAGTTCGCGTCCGCGCGGATCGGCGTGATCCTGCTGAACGTCAACCCGGCCTATCAGACTTCGGAGCTTGAGTACGTGCTCCGTCAGTCGGGCACGCGGATGCTGGTCTCCGCCGTCTCGCACAAGAGCTCCGACTACCGCGCGATGGTCGAGCGGGTCCGCTCAGAGCTCCCCGAGCTCGAGCGTGTGGCGTTCCTGGGTGGATCGGACTGGGAGTCGTTGCTCGCCGGCGGAGCGAGCGTCGACCCGGGCCGGGTCGCCGAGATAGGCGCGACGCTCGAGCCGACCGAGCCGATCAACATCCAGTACACGAGCGGCACCACCGGTTTTCCGAAGGGCGCGACGCTGACGCACCGCAATCTGCTCAACAACGGCTACTTCGTCGGGGAGGGGGTGGGCTACTCAGAGCGTGACCGGGTCTGCATCCCGGTGCCGTTCTACCACTGCTTCGGGATGGTGATGGGCAACCTCGCGTGCTGCACCCATGGCGCGGCGATGGTGATCCCGGCGCCGTCGTTCGAGCCCGAGGCGACCCTGCGGGCGTGCGCGCAGGAGCGATGCACCTCGTTGTACGGGGTCCCGACGATGTTCATCGCCGAGCTCGACCATCCCGGCTTTGCGGAGTTCGACCTGAGCTCGCTGCGGACCGGCATCATGGCCGGCTCGCCGTGCCCGGTGCAGGTGATGAAGCGCGTGATCGAGCGGATGCACATGACCGAGGTCGGGATCTGTTACGGAATGACGGAGACCAGTCCGGTCAGCACCCAGACGGCGGTCGACGACCCGATCGAGAAGCGAGTCGGGACCGTCGGCCGGGTCGGACCGCACCTCGAGGTCAAGGTCGTCGACCCCGAGGACGGATCGATCGTGCCGCGCGGCGCCGCGGGCGAGCTGTGCACCCGTGGCTACAGCGTGATGCTCGGCTACTGGGAGGACCCACAGCGGACCGCCGAGGCGATCGACACAGACCGCTGGATGCACACCGGCGACCTCGCGGCGATGGACGACGAGGGCTACGTCAACATCGTCGGGCGGATCAAGGACCTCGTGATTCGCGGCGGCGAGAACGTCTACCCGCGTGAGGTTGAGGAGTTCCTCTACACCCATCCACAGATCGCCGACGTGCAGGTGATCGGCGTCCCGGACGAGCGCTACGGGGAGGAGCTGATGGCGTGGGTGATCCCGCGGGAGGGCGCGTCGATCGCGCCCGACGAGATCCGGGAGTTCTGCCGCGGTCGGATCGCCCACTACAAGATCCCTCGCTACGTCAAGATCGTCGACGGCTTTCCGATGACGGTCACCGGCAAGGTGCAGAAGTTCAAGATGCGTGAGCAGGCGATCGACGAGCTGGACCTCGGCACGGCCGCGAACGCCCAGACCGCCTGAGCGCGGGGCGGGGGGCGCCACTCAGCCGCCGGCGCCGCTCGGCATACGGGCACAATCCCCGGACCCGAGTCGTAAGGAGCGCCCGATGACCGAGATGATCCGCGCCGCGCTCGACGCACCCGCATGAGACTCGGAGGCTTTGACAGGCGCGAGCTGGCAGCGATCTTCGCCGGCGGAGTGGTCGGCGCCGTGCTGCGCGTGTGGATCGTGCGCCGGCTCGTGAGCGATCCGACCCAGTGGCCGTGGGCCGTGTTCATCATCAACGTCACCGGCTCGGCGGCGCTGGCGTACTTCGCAACGCGGCTGCAGGAGCGCCTGCCCCAATCGCTGTATCGCCGACCGCTGCTGGGGACGGGGTTCTGCGGCGCGTATACGACCTTTTCGACGATGCAGCTGGAGATCGTCGAGATGCTCGACCACCACGCCGATGGGCTCGCGGTCGCCTACGCCTGCGCCAGCATCACGGGCGGCCTGGCGGCGGTGTGGCTGACCACCGCGCTGGTCAGGCGCACGCGGATGCTGGCGTGACCGTCTGGACCTGGATCGCGGTCGCGCTCGTCGGCGGCGTGGGCGCGATCGCCCGGTTCATCGTCGACGGCGAGGTGGGACGCCGGCGCGGTGGCGCATTCCCGTACGGGACGCTCGCGGTCAACCTCAGCGGGTCATTCCTGCTCGGGCTGGTGACCGGACTGTCGCTGTCGACCGACGGGCTGCTGATCGCCGGGACCGCGACGATCGGGTCCTACACGACCTTCTCGACCTGGATGTTCGAGACCGACCGGCTGGCCGAGGGCGGGGCGCTGGGCGCCGCCGCGGTCAACCTGGTGGCGAGCGTCGTGCTCGGGGTCGCGCTGGCGGCGCTGGGGCGGACGGTGGGGGGTTGGCTCTGATCGGGCGTCCGCGTCGGGTTAGGCGTCGATACCGACCGCGCCGAGCACGAACGCCTGGACCCGCGCCTCGTCGCGCCATGCCTCGTAACGTCCCGACGGTCCCTGGTGGCCGGCGCCCAGCTCTGTCTTGAGCAGCAGCGGGGGCGTGTCGTCGGCTCGCGTCACGCGCAGCTTGGCAACCCACTTGGCGGGCTCCCAGAACCCGACCCGCGGATCATTGAGGCCGGCGGTCACGTACATCGACGGATACACGACCGGCTCGACGTGGTCGTAGGGCGAGTAGGACCTGATCGTCTCGTAGGCCCGAGCGTCGTGGACCGGGTCGCCCCACTCCTCCCACTCGGTCACGGTCAGCGGCAGCGTTTCATCGCACATCGTCGTCAGCACGTCGACGAACGGCACCTCGGCGACGACCGCCGCCCACAGGTCCGGGCGCATGTTGGTGACCGCGCCCATCAGCAGACCGCCCGCGCTGCCGCCGCGGATCACGAGGCGCTCAGGAGTGGTCCAGCCCGTGGCGACCAGGTGCTCGGCGCAGGCGATGAAATCGGTGAACGTGTTGCGCTTGTGCTCGAGCCGCCCTTGCTCGTACCAGCGGCGACCCATCTCACCGCCGCCGCGGATGTGGGCGATCGCGAACACGAACCCGCGCTCGAGCAGGTTCAGCCGCGACGACGAGAAGGTCGGATCGATCGCCATCTCGTAGGACCCGTATCCGTACAGCAGGCATGGCGCGCTGCCATCGAGCGGGACGTCCGATCCGGCGACGAGCGAGATCGGCACCTGCGTTCCGTCCGGGGCGGTGGCCCACAGCCGCTCCGAGCGGTACGCGGACGGGTCATAACCGCCGAGCACGGGCTGGGTCTTGACGACCGTACGCCGCCGCGCGCCGAGCTCGTAGTCCACGGTCGACGGCGGCGACACCAGCGACGTATAGGTGAACCGGAACACGTCGGCGTCGAACTCGGCGTTGATCGCGCCGCCGGTCGCATACACGGGCTCGGGCTGCTCGACGACGTGCTGATCGGCGCTGACCAGATCGACGACCCGGATCCGCTCGAGACCCGCTGCCCGCTCGTACACGACCGCGTGCTCGGCGAACGCCTCGATGTCGGTGATCGTGGCATCGTCGCGGTGTCCGACGAGCGTGCGCGGGGTGCCGCCGTCACGCGAGACCAGCTGCACGGCGAAGTTGGGGCAGGGACTGCCGTCGGGGGCGGGTCCGTTGCTGCGCACCAGCCAGGCATCGCCGCCGGGCAGGATCGCGTGGTCGGTCTCGTACTCGATGCCTTGGCTTCGCGGCGCGATCGCGACCGGCTCGGCGGTCGGGTCCGAGGCGGGGATGAAGCGGACCTCAGACGTCTGCTTGGACTCGATCGCGATCAGCACGAAGCGCCGGGAGCGCGTGAGTCCGATCGACACGAAGAATCGCTCGTCGGGCTCGTGCAACACGCGCTCGTCCTCGTCGGTAGGGCGACCGAGACGGTGGCGCCAGACCTCGTGTGGCCGCATCGCCGCGTCTTGACGGGTGTAGAACACGGTCTCCCTGTCGGCCGCCCAGGCGGCGGTGTAGCTGACGTCGTCAACGGCGTCGGGCAGGTCGGTCCCGGATGCGAGGTCCCGGAACCGCAGCGCGTATCGCTCGGAGCCGTCGTAGTCGACGCCGTAGGCGAGCAGTCGCTGGTCGTGGCTGAGCGCGTACACGCCGAGATGGAGGAACTCGTGTCCCTGCGCGAGCGCGTTCTCGTCAAGGATCACATCGCCGGCTCCGGCGGTGGCCGCGGCCAGTGCCGTGGAGGCGTCGAGCGTGCGCTGTGGATCGGCCAAGCGGCAATGGACCCGGTACTGGCTTCCCGTCGCGGTCCGGCTCCAGTACCACCAGCCGCCGTAGCCGGCCGGTGCCGACAGGTCGTCCTCCTGGATCCGGCCCTTGATCTGCTCGTACAGGCGCTCGCGCAGACCGGCGGAGGCGGCGGTCATCGCGTCGGTGTACGCGTTCTCGGCCTGCAGGTGGGCGATCACCTCGGGGTCGTCGCGGTCACGCAGCCAGTGCCAGTCGTCGATGCGTACGTCGCCGTGGAGCTCCAGCCTGGTGGGTCGGCGCGCGGCGGCGGGCGGCGCGGTGTGGGGCGGGCTCGAGGACACGGTCGCGCCGTCAGCCCAGGTTGTGGGCGATCTCCCAGATGTGTCCGTCCGGGTCGGCGAACGCGGCGGTGCGCACGCCCCACGGGCGGTCGAGCGGGCCATTGAGCAACTCGATCCCGTTGGTGGCGAGATCCCGGCAGGTGTCGTCGACGTTCTGCACCGGGACCGTCAGTTGGAAACGGTGCGCGTCCTCCGTGGCGCTCGGCGTGGCCGGGGTGATCAGCTCGGCGGCGGCGGGGAGGGCGAGCAGGTTGACGACGATGTTCTGCAGCCGGAAGGCGACGGAGTCGTCGTCCTCGTGGATCGGCTCGACGCCGAACGCGGCGCCGTAGAACGTCTTGGATCGCTGCGGGTCGGCGACGAACATCGTGATCGCATCGATGCTGCTGTCCGTGCTGAGCATCTGGTCATTCTGACGCGCGTGCGAGCGCGGTGGGTCCGCAAATCGCTGCACGCCGACCGGGCGCCGCGGTCGCATGCCGATCCTCCGAGCAGCGTCCAGATCGTGCACATCGTGGGGTTTGCCATCTCCCCCGATGCAGCAAAGAGGGACGGGCGCCAAAGCGCCCGCCCGTCGTGGACCTACTGGGAGTGGCTGATCCGTCAGTCCGCTGCCTCGCCTGCCAGCCAGCTCATCGGCCGATAGGGGGACATCTGCCGCACGACGAACATGACGACTGCGGTGACACCCAGTAGGTGAACAGCTCGATCACGGTCGGGTTGTTGCCGATCATCGCGTTGGCGACGATCATCACGCCGTAGGCAAGCACCGAGACCGGGAGGCCGGTCAAGAGGATCAGCTTGCGGCGCTGAGGCAGGAACTCCCCGCGGATGAGGCTGATCGCCAGGAGGACGACCACCGAGGCCTCGATCAGTCCAAGGAGCAGCCAGGCGGCGTTGTCGCCGGACAATCTCACGGTGCGGAGCGATCTGGCGCCCATCAGCCCCGGCTTGTCGCAGTCAGCCCGTTCCCGCCCCGAAAACGAGAAAAGCCCCGCGCGAGCGGGGCTTTCACAGTGCGCCCGAGAGGACTCGAACCTCCACGGACCATTCAGTCCACAAGGCCCTCAACCTTGCGCGTCTACCAATTCCGCCACAGGCGCGTGGGCGGCGAGTATAGCCCCGAGCTGCCGTCCGGCGGTGGCGATCGTCGGCTCCCACGAACCGCGGTTCGGTACGGTCGACCGGGTGCCCGCCGTCCGCTCAGCTACAGGCCCGCGAGCCGGTCGTTCGTCTTCCACGGCATCGGTCACTGCATGGGCGTCGATCGGGTAGGCGCTCGCGGCGCCGGACGCCTCGGCGTCAGTTCGGTCCGTCCGCGAACCGCGCTAGATTCACGAACACATGTTCGACGGCCGCGGATCGCGGCTCACCCGTGAGAGGGAGCAGACCACATGGACCTGACCAAGCGACAGCAGGAGATCTTCGACTTCATCAAGCGCTATTCGGCGATGAACGGCTATCCGCCGACCGTGCGTGACATCGGTAAGGCGGTCGGGCTGGCGTCGTCCTCAACCGTCCACGCCCACCTGGCGAACCTCGAGCGGATCGGCCTGCTGCGTCGTGACCCGACCAAACCGCGGGCGATCGAGCTGCTGGACCGGGCGACCGCCGGGGTGCGCGGGTTCGTCAAGCCGGGGCTGCCGCTCGTCGGCCAGGTCGCCGCCGGTCAGCCGGTGGTGGCCGAGGAGAACATCGAGGAGTACATCCAGACGCCGGATTTCGCCGGCGGCGCCGACGGCGAGTTCCTGCTGCGGGTTCGCGGGGAGTCGATGATCGAGGCGGGCATCCTCGAGGGCGACCTCGTCGTCGTCAGACCGCAGGACACCGCCACCGACGGCGAGATCGTGGTAGCGCTGGTCGGCGACGAGGCGACCGTGAAGCGGTTCTTCCAAGAGTCCGACCATGTGCGCCTGCAGCCCGAGAACGCGACGATGGAGCCGATCCGCAGCAAGGAAGTGCGCGTGCTGGGCAGGGTCGTCGGGCTGATGCGGAGCATCTCATGACCCCGGTCACGGCGAGGCGGCGCAGTCCGCAGCGAGTCGACCCGCGACGGCGGCCGGGCGCCGGCCACGGCGGCGCACAACCGCCGACGCTGTTCGACGGCGAGCCGGCCGGGCCCGCGGCCCGGGTCACCGCCGGTGACCGTCCGTCGGACGTGCCGGTGGCGGCGGAGCCCTCGGTGGCGGCGGGCCCAACGGTGGCGGCGGGCAGCGGCGAGACCCTTGACCGGCTGGTGGTTTCCAGCTGGGAGCGGCTCGTCAGTCGCGCGGACGCGCCGTGCCTGCTGTGCGGCGGGACGATGCATCCCAGCTACAGCGCCCACGCGATGACGGTCGGCGGGCGCTGCCACGACTGCGGGACCACGCTCGCCTGAGCGCGGCCGCCCGAGATTGTGCGGCCGCGGAGCGGGGCTGGGGTATGCTCCGTTGCGCAGACTGAGCAGTCGCGGAGGTTGGTCCCTTCGAGGAAAGTCCGGACATCACAGGGCAGGGTGGTCGGTAACGCCGACCCGGGGAAACCCGCGGGAAAGTGCCACAGAAATGACACCGCCTAAGCTCGAGGCCTGCTGCAGCGCTTCGGGCCGGTAAGGGTGAAATGGTGCGGTAAGAGCGCACCGGCGTCGCGGTGACGCGGCGGCCAAGGTAAACCCCACTCGATGCTAGGCCAAGCAGGACCGTTCGCAGGTTGCCCGCCAAGGTCCGGGTAGGCCGCGCAGATGGATGACTGTTCACGACAAGATCCGGCTTACAGGTCTGCTACCGAGAAGCCCCGCTCCGGCGGGGCTTCTCCATTTCCAGTTGGCGTCGCTGCGCCGACCGGCGGGGTCGCGGTCTGGGTGTGCAGAAAAGAACGTATAGGCGCTCTTTTCGCACAACCGCGACGCGGCGCGGCGGCTATTCGCCGGTGAACCGCGCCGGGCGCTTGGCAACAAACGCCGTGACGCCCTCGGTGAAGTCCTTGGACTCGACTCGCTGCTGCTGCTGGACGGCCTCGAAGTCGAGCAGCTCGGCGAAGTCGTGGTAGGCGCGGGCGTTGATTGTGCGCTTGATCGTGGCGTAGGACCCGGGCGGGCCGGCGACGAACCGCGCCGCCAGCTCGGCGACCGCGGTGTCCAGCTGGTCGTCGTCGACGAGTTGGTTGACCATGCCCCACTCGAGCGCCTGCTCGGCCGAAACCCGTTCGCCGAGGAACGCCATCTGGAACGCCCGGGCATGGCCGATCCGCTCGCGTAGGAGCTGCGACGCGCCGCCGTCCAGCCCGAGCCCGATGTTCACGAACGCGAGCATGAAGTACGCCGACCGCGCCGCGACGATCAGGTCGGCCGCCAGCGCCAGCGAGCAGCCGATCCCGGCCGCCGGCCCGTTGACGGCGGCGATCACCGGCTTGTCGACGGTGCGCACGCGCAGCACCAGCGGGTTGTAGGACTCACGCAGCGGGGTCAGCACGTCGAACGCGCCGTCGGCGCCGGTCAGCTCGCCGCTGGCCTTCAGATCCGCACCAGCGGAGAACGCCCGCCCCGCGCCCGTGAACACGATCACGCGGACGTCGCGGTCGGCGGCGTGATGCTCGAGTGCCGCCAGCATGTCATCGCCGAGCCGGCGGGTCCAGGCGTTCAGCGCCTCGGGCCGGTTCAGCGTGACCGTGCCGACGCCGTTGTCGCTGCTGCAGTGGACGGTCTCAAGCTGAAGCGTTGACATCGCTGCCCGACAATACCCGCCCGGCGGGCGGCGGAGCCGCGGCCCAATCGCACGCCCGCCGAGGATCCGTCCCGAGTGCGGATCCGCGAACATGTCGGCGTCGCGATGGAGCTGCTGCCAAAGGGGATAACGCAACCGCTGAGGCGGCTCGGCTCGGCGGCACAGAATGCGCTGGAGGTGGCGCGCTTCGGTGGGTTGGTCACCGACGAGGACCCGTCGCCGTACGAGATCGCGGCCGAGCACCCCGTCTATCGGCTGCGCCACTACTACCCGGGCTCGGATCCGGACGGCGGGGTCTCGCCGATCGTGCTGATCCCGCCGATGATGCTCGCCGCCGGCGTGTACGACGTCTCGGCCGCGACCAGCGCCGTCACCCTGCTGAGCGAGCGCGGGGTCGACCCCTGGGTCATCGACTTCGGCTCGCCCGAGCACGAACGCGGCGGTCTGGAGCGCACGCTCGCCGACCACGTGCGCGCGATCTCGGACGCGGTCGACCGGGTACGGGAGCTGACCGGCTCAGACGTCCATCTGGGCGGCTACTCGCAGGGCGGGATGTTCGTCTACCAGGTGGCGGCCTACCGCCGCAACGCGGGCCTGGCTTCGCTGATCACGTTCGGCAGCTCGGTCGACACCCGGCTGGGGATGCCCTTCGGCCTGCCCGAGCAGTTCGCGTCGGGCGCCGCCGGGCTGCTCGGCGACCGTCTGTTCCGCGGCCGCCAGCTGCCCGCGTGGGCCAGCCGCACCGGCTTTCAACTGCTGGACCCGGTCAAGTCGGCACGCAGCCGGCTGGAGTTCATCTCGCAGCTGCACGACCGCGATGCGCTGCTGGCGCGTGAGGGCCAGCGGCGGTTTCTGGAGTCCGACGGCTGGGTGGCTTGGCCGGGCCCGGCGATGGCCGATTTCCTGCGCCAGTTCATCGCGCACAACCGACTGCTCGAAGGCGGCTTCTCGGTCGACGACAAGCTGCTGACGCTCGCCGACATCGCCGCGCCGATCCTGTCGGTCGTCGGGACCGTCGACGAGATCGCGCCGCCGGCCGGCGTTCGGGCGATCCGTCAGGCGGCGCCGCGCGCCGAGATCTACGAGCTGGCGATCCGCGCCGGCCACTTCGGTCTGGTCGTCGGCTCGCTGTCCAATCAGGTGACCTGGCCGACGGTCGCCGGCTGGGTGCGTTGGCGTGACGGCGCCGGCGAGCGGCCGCAGGGCGTCGCGCCCGCGCCCGACGACCCGCGGGCCGAGCTACAGCCGGAGGCCGGGCACAACCCGGTGGCGCACGGGATCGAGTTGGCCGGCGAGGTCGGCTCCGAGGTCGTGCGCTCGATCGCCGTGACGGCGTCACGCACCGCGCGCAACGTCACCGAGCTCTCCCGTGAGGCGGCGAGCCAACTGCCGCGGATCATCCGGTCCGAGCAGGTCAGGCCGCGCACGCGGATCTCGCTGGGGCGGCTGCTGGCCGAGCGGGCACAGCGCGACCCCGACGAGCTGCTGTTTCTGTTCGAGGACCGCGCGTACAGCGCCCGTGACGTCGACCGGCGGATCGACAACGTCGTGCGCGGGCTGATCTCGATCGGGGTGCGTCAGGGCGAGCATGTCGGCGTGCTGATGGGGCCGCGGCCGAGCGGGCTCGCGGTGCTGGCCGCGCTCAGCCGCCTGGGCGCGGTCGCGGTACTGCTGCGGCCCGACGGCAACACGCGCCGTGAGGCGACGCTCGGTCAGGTGCGGCGGATCATCGCCGACCCGGAACGTGCGGCGCAGGCGGCGGGGGAGGGCAGCGTTCACACGTTCGTGCTCGGTGGCGGGGGCGGCCGGCGTGTCCTCGGGATCGAGGTCACGACCGACATGGAACAGATCGACCCCGGCGCGGTCCGGCTGCCCGCCTGGTACAGCCCCAACCCAGGCCGTGCATCGGACCTCGCCTTCGTGCTGTTCACGGGCGAAGGCGAGAACACGCGAATGAGCCGCATCACGAGCGGCCGGTGGGTCACCTCGGCGCTCGGGACCGCGTCCTCGGCCGGCCTGACCACCGCCGACACGGTCTACAGCGTCACGCCGCTGCACCACCCGTCCGGGCTGATGATGTCGATCGGCGGCGCGATCGCCGGCGGCGCGCGGGTCGCGATGGCGCGGCGCTTTGATCCGGCGACCTTCTGGGAGGAGGTCCGACGCTACGGCGTGACCGTCGCCTCCTACACGTGGACGATGCTGCATGAGCTGGTGGACGCGCCGCCGCAGTCCGGCGAACGGCATCACCCCGTCCGGCTGTTCATGGGCTCGGGGATGCCGCGCAACCTGTGGCGGCGGGTGGAGCAGCGATTCGAGCCCGCGCGGGTGCTGGAGTTCTACGCCTCGACCGAGACGGGGGCGATCCTCGCCAACCTCGGCAACGGCAAGCCCGGGGCAATGGGCCGGCGGCTGCCCGGCTCACCGGAGGTCCGTCTCGGCGCCTACGACGCCGACAACGACCAGCTGGTGCTCGGCGCCGGCGGGTTCGTACGCCGGTGCGCGCCCGGCGAGCCGGGGGTGCTGCTGGCGCGCGCTCGCGAGATCGACACGGTCGCGACGACCGCGCTGCGCGGCGTGTTCGCCAAGGACGACAGCTGGCTTTCGACGGGCGACATCTTCCGCCAGGACGCCGACGGCGACTTCTGGCGGCTGGACGGCGCCGAGGATGTGATCCGCACCGCGCAGGGCGCCGTCTACACCGCGCCGATCCGCGAGGCGCTCGGCGATCTGGCCGCCGTCGATCTCGCGGTCGTCTACGGCCTGCGGTCGGGGGACGGCCGCTCACGGCTGGCCGTCGCCGCGGTGACGCTCCGCGACGGCCGCGCGCTCAACCCCCGTGAGCTGACCATCGCGATGCGGGCCGTGCCCCCCGGCGAGCGGCCGGCGCTGGTCCATGTCGTCGACGAGGTTCCGGTCACCACCTGGTTTCGCCCGATCGCCGGTCCGCTGCGCGAGGCCGGTCTGCCGTCCGTCGGGGACCGAGCGTTCTACCTGGACGCGAGCGGCGAGCGGTACCGGCGGCTGACCGCGGCGGCCCGCAAGCGGCTGGCGTCCGCGGCGGGCCGAGCCGCCCGCGCTCAGGGGTCCGCGAGGGGCTGAGCCGCTCCGGCGGGAAGCGTCTCCCCGGAGTACAGCTTGTGCACGGTCACCGAGCCGGCCGGCGCGGCGTTGATGCACAGCTGGCAGAGCACGCACTCGTCCAGGTGCTCGGCGACGATCCGCAGACCCTGTGGGCCGGCGGCAAAGATGTCGACCGGGCAGACCTCGGCGAGCGTGCGCGCCAGTTCGGGATCAGCCGCGACCGAGGCGTCGACCGTGACGTCGATGAAGGTGCCCGGCATCAGTGGCCCCTCACTCAGATCCGCTCCTTGACGAGGTCGGGGATGTCCTCGATGCGCTCGGCGACGACGATCCCGGCGGCGGCCAGGCGTGCGATCTTCTCGGTCGCGGTGTCCTCCTTGCCTTCGACGATCGTGCCGGCGTGGCCGAAGCTCATCCCGGGCATCTCGTCCATGAACCGGCCGGCCATGAACGCGACGACCGGTAGCCGTGAGTCGTGCTCGGTCACCCACGCGGCGAGCTCGGCTTCCATCCGTCCGCCCGGCTCGGTGTAGATCACGATCGCGCGGGTCTGCTCGTCGGCCTCGAACAGCGGCATCAGCTCCGCGTAGCTGGAGCCGATGATCGCGTCGCCGCCGATCGAGACCGCGGTCGACTGGCCCAGCCCCGCGGCCGAGAGCGTCGAGGACATCTCGGTGGTCATCCCGCCCGAGCGTGAGATCACGCCGACCGGGCCGGGCGTGTAGGACTTGGCCGCGTCCTTCGCGGGGCCGCCGATGCCGCCCATCTTCAGCACCTCGGGGACCATGATCCCGAGGCAATTGGGACCGATGATCCGCGCGCCGCGCTCGGAGGCGACCTCGACCATCTCGGCGACGTCACCGCGCGGGATGCGCTCGGTGACGATCACGACCAGCCGGACGCCGTTGTACAGCGCCTCCAGCACCGCGTCCTTGGTGAATGCGGGCGGGACCGTGACCACGGATCCGTCGATCGGCACGCCGTGGTGCTCGACGGCCTGCGCGACCGTGTCGAACACCGGCACGCCATGCACGTCGCGGCCGAGGCGCCCGGGGGTCACGCCGCCGACGATCTTGGCGCCGGCGCCGTAGTCCAGACACTCACGCGTGAGGTTGACCGCCTCACGGCCGGTGATGCCCTGGACGATGAAGGTCGTGTCGGCGTCGACGAGGATCGGCATCAGCGGTCGCTCACGTGAACGGGCACTAGACAGCGCTCCCCTGGATTCGCTCCACGGCGCGGCGCGCGGCCTCGTTGAGCGACACCGAGCGGTCCGCGTAGCTGACCCCGTAGTGGTCGAGGATCTTGAAGCCCTCCTCCTCCCAGGCGCCCGGGATCCGAAAGATCGCGATCTTCTGCGCGGGGTCGTAACCCAGCTCCAGGCAGGCCTTGATCACGCCCCGGGCGACGATGTCCACGCGCGTGTTGGAGACGATCGACATCATCACCGCGATCTTGTCGACGCCGGGCTTCTGCAGCACCAGCTTGGCCAGTCCGCAGGCCTTGGCGACCGACGGGTTGCCGCCGATCTCGCAGTAGTTGGCGGGGTGGCCGCCATGGGCGCGGACCGCGTCGAACAGCGTCAGCGAGCCCCCGCCGGCGCCGATCACGAGCCCGAGGTTGCCGTCGAACTCGGTCACGTTGCCGGCGACGCCGCGGTGGTCGGTGGCGTCGACCTCCTCGCCGGCCAGCTCGAACGGCGTCGCCTCACGCGCCTGGCGGGTCTCCTCGTCGCCGACGCCCAGCTCGGTCAGTAGCTCCCGCTGACGCGGGCGGGCCTCGTTCTCCATGTCCATGTGCGCGTCGAGCGCGACGACCGCGCCGTCGCGCAGGGCGCCCAGTGGGTTGATCTCGGCCAGCGTCATGTCGTCTTGAAGGAACAGACGTGCGAGGCGAGCCAGGATCGGCGTCAGCCGATTGAGCACGCCGCCGGTCACGCCCAGCGACGCGATCAGCTGCTTGGCCTGCCATTCGGAGAACGGGGTGCGGGTGCTGAAGTGAGCGCGCGCCACGTGGTCTGGGTGCTCTTGCGCGACCTGCTCGATGTCGATCCCGCCCATGTCGGAGAACAGCATCACCGGCCGCTTGCGGGTGCCGTCCCAGACGACGCCGGCGTAGTACTCGTGCGCGACGTCCGCGCGTGAGTCGACCATCACGCCGCGCGGAACGTGGCCGTTGATCTCAAGCTCGAGCACCTCAGCGGCCTTGGCCGCCGCCTCGTCCGGCGTGTCGGCGAACTGCACGCCGCCGGCCTTCATCCGGCCGCCGGTCAGCACCTGTGACTTGATCACGACCGGACCGGCGATCTCGGTCGCGATCGTGCGAGCCTGATCGGCCGTCGTGGCGAACCCGTGGCGCGTGACGGGAATGCCCGCACGGGCAACGATTGCGCGGGACTCATACTCGAAGAAACGCATCGGCGGCGGGGGAGCCTACCGGTCCGACGCGGGGGTTGTGACTCAGAACACGCTCAGAAACGCGGGCGAAGCGCGCACGCCCCCGCGCGGACAAGCTTGACCACTTAACTGGGCATCGTGCGCAGGGCTGGCGGACGCGCCGATCCCTTTCGTTCGGACCGGGGCGCGTCTACCATACCG
>Ga0302325_10005964_pt1 | contig 27565 bp, 26 predicted proteins | sample Palsa_T0_2_FD_201948 | JGI IMG/M metagenome (GOLD analysis project Ga0302325, IMG submission 201948) | Peat permafrost microbial communities from Stordalen Mire near Abisko, Sweden - Palsa_T0_2 | ecosystem: Environmental > Terrestrial > Soil > Palsa > Peat permafrost | place: Sweden: Abisko... | reverse complement strand
CGCCGGCGCCGGTGTGCGTGGAAGCCTCGGAAATCGGCAGATCAACGTGGGTAACACCGCCTTGATGGCGCAAGTCGGTGTATCTGTCGACGAGTTGCAATCGCAGGCCGAGCAACTGCGCGCAGAGGGTGCGAGCGTCATGTACTTAAGTGCTGATGGCAAGTTGGCCGGACTTCTCGCTGTATCCGATCCGATCAAGGCGAATACCGTCGAAGCCTTGGCTGCTTTAAAAGCCGCCGGGATACGCGTGATCATGGCGAGCGGCGATGGTCTGACGACTGCGACGTCGGTTGCCAAGAAGCTTGGCATCGATGATGTCCACGGAGAGGTCAAACCGGCGGACAAGCTCGCACTCGTCGATAAGCTGCAGCATGAGGGGCGCATTGTTGCCATGGCCGGCGATGGCATCAACGATGCTCCCGCGCTTGCAAAGGCGGATGTGGGTGTGGCAATGGGGACGGGCACGGATGTGGCCATGAACAGCGCCCAGGTTACTCTTGTGCAGGGGGATCTTCGCGGCATTGCGCAGGCACGCCTCATTTCCAAGGAGACCGTTGCCAACATGAGACAAAACTTAGGATTCGCGTTTCTTTACAACTCGCTCGGCGTTCCATTGGCCGCGGGCGTGCTGTATCCCTTCACCGGATGGCTGCTCTCACCGATGATCGCAGCGCTCGCCATGAGCTTAAGCTCCGTCTCCGTGATCACCAACGCGCTTCGACTCCGAGGGAAACATGGATAACAAACTCTCCATTAATGTGATCTCGATCTACCGCAAAAGGGCCAAGCGGTATGACTGGACCAGCTATATCGATATTAAGCACGCCAACCTACAGAGTGGGGGTGCGGTGTCGAAAACGTTGGCCGTCCACACGCACAACCCGGGATTAACGATGACTCCTCAGGCAGAATGGCAGCTTGGATTTCCGAGCCTGAGCATGCGTGCCGATATCAGGCCTACTCGAGCCGAAGTTGACCATGCCGTAGCCAGCATTCGTGAGTGGCGGCTCTACTTACCTCCGGCCTGTGTTACAGCGATGATCAAGGACGGATGGCAATGGTCGACCTGAGCTACCTAACATACGATGAGCGCATGCGAGCCAGTGTGTTTTGGGGAACTCGCGCAGGAAATAGATCAAGCCTCATCACGCATGCGAAAGAGCAACGAATTGCCACTGCAGACTTAGCGTGCAGATTGGCACGGGCTGCGTCAACTATGGCAGCGAGCGAAACACACAACCTGGATTTAACGCCTGGTACACGATGGCAACGAGCGATGATTGAGGGCAGGGATTGGATTAGCTTTCCAACTCAGCGCAATTATGGGGTTTCGCGAGCCAGGGAAGCCGCCGGCAGTCACCCCGAGTAGGTACGCGGGCGGACGCTCGATCGCGGCTCGCCCCACTGATCTCTAACAGAGGTCCAATTGTCGCTGACTAGATTGTAACCCAAACCGCTCCCAACGTAGGTTGGCCTTCCAGCTTAGGAATTCGTCCGCGGGCTGGATCATGCGAGTGATGAACGACCTGTCTATCTTGACCGCGTGTATTGGGAGGGCCGCGATAGATATGGTCGGGTAGATGTTTTGACCGCCGGAGATGATCATGTCTTTTTTTCGATCGATGATGTAAAGAAACCCCTCTTCATCGAGACGACCGAGGTCTCCCGTTCGCAGCCATTGGGCACCCGCCGAATCCACCCAGGTCGGCCGGCTGGTATGTACGGCAACGCACAGACGGTGCGTTCGCTGGAATGCTCAGATTTAACAATTCGAGCGAGGATGCGCGTTGACACTCAGGTTCGGGCACGACACGAGAGAAGACAGCCCGGCCCGCCACGGCGCGGGTGTGGCTGCGCGCGTTCGCCAGGCAACGTCGCCGACGCTGGTGCTCGGATTCGGCAATGTCCTCCTGAGTGACGACGGCGCCGGTGTACAGCTGGTTGAGCGACTACGGACTGAGCTTGGGCCCAATGCGGCGCAGTTCATTGACGGCGGCACGCTAAGCTTCAGCTTACTGTCCTATGTGGAGGCGACCGATTCGATGCTGGTGATCGACGCCGCCGATCTGAACAGCACGGCGGGCACCATCGACCTGTTCGAAGGGGCGGCGATGGACGAATTTCTGAAGAGTTCGCGGCGGCGGACCGTTCATGAGGTGGGTCTGATCGATCTACTCGATATGGCGCGGCTCCAAGACTGTCTGCCCAGGCAGCGAGCGCTACTGTGCATTCAACCCGGCCGCATCGACTGGTGTGAAACGCTCTCGGCTCCGGTTGCAGAGGCCCTGCCCGAGGCTGCCCGGCTGGCGAGAATAACGCTGCAGCGCTGGCAATGCACATGAGTCGACTTACCGAAATCCCGATCCGCATCGAGCCCGCAGCACGGAGCGAAGCATCGGCCGTAGTCGGCGGACTGGGCGGCGGCGTCGCTGCGATTCTCTGCGAACTGGTCACGCTGCTCGAGCGACTCGTCAAGGGCGAATCCCCTGGTGCCATCGATTTGCGGAGCCTGCCGATGAGTCCGCTGGATCGCGCGGAGCTTCAGCGGGTGCTCGGGGAGGGTGAAGTGCAGGCGACTGTCAACGCGCAAGGCCTGTCGAAGATGCGTGAAACTCGCGTTTCTGGAGTTTGGTGGGTCGAGCATTTTGATCAACAAGGTGAACTCATTGCCGAATTGATCGAAGTGAGTCGTGTGCCAGAGATCCTCTCGAGCGCGTCCGATGAGATCGCTGCTGGCGCGCGCGCGCTGCGCGCGCAAATCGCAATGGCAGCAGTGCCACCAGCGCCGCAAGGAAGTCTCTCCTCCATGAACAGCTCACGGTCGGCGAGTCGCTGCGCTTGCACGGTATCAGCCGCCGCGGCTTCATCAAGTTCTGTACCGCCACGGCATCGGCCATGGCGCTGCCACCCTGGATGGGAGCGGCGATGGCCGAACAATTGCGCCAGGCGCCCAGGCCATCGGTCGTGTATTTGTCGTTCCAGGAGTGCACCGGCTGTTTCGAGTCATTGACGCGCTCCTTCGCCCCGACCATCGAGAGTCTGATATTCAATGTGATTTCGCTGGACTACGACGACACCCTGATGGCCGCAGCGGGCGACGCGGCGGAAGCCGCGCTGACGAAGGCCATGAAGGACAACTTCGGTAAGTATGTGTTGGTGATCGACGGATCGGTACCGACCGGAGCCGGAGGTGCGTATTGCACTTCCGGCGGCCGGAGCGCCGTGGACACCCTGCGTGAGGCGGCCAAGGGCGCGGCGGCGATCGTCTGCGTTGGGACCTGTTCAGCGTTCGGCGGCATTCCCTTCGCCGATCCGAACCCGACCAGTGCCTGGCCGGTGACCGCCATTGTGGGGGACAAGCCCATCATCAATGTGTCCGGCTGCCCGCCCATTCCGGAAGTCATCACCGGAACGCTGTTGCAATTCGTCAGCACCGGACAAGTCCCGGACCTGGACGAGCATAGGCGTCCTAAGGCTTTCTTCGGCAACACGATTCACGATCGCTGCTATCGCCGGCCGTTCTATGACGAGGGAAAATTCGCCAAGTCCTTCGACGACGAAGGCGCACGCAACGGGTGGTGCCTTTACGAGCTCGGCTGCAAAGGGCCCACGACTTACAACGCCTGCGCGACGATCAAGTGGAACGGCGGCACCAGCTTCCCGATCGAGTCGGGACACGGCTGCCTCGGATGCTCCGAGCCGGGATTCTGGGACAAAGGCAGCTTCTATGCGGCGCAGTCCAGTGCCGAATGGGGCAAAGGAGGCGCGCCGTCACCCCGGCGTGTCCTCGAGGTGGGCGGAGCCGCCGTGGCAGCGGGTGCCGTGCTGGGTGTCGCATCGGCCGGCGTGAGTCGCTTACGTCAACATCGCAGCGAGCAGAACACCGCCGACCGTGACAAGAAGGAAGGCTGAACCATGAACCTTTTAGACTTCGCACGCGGGCCGGCACTCAAGGTGGCGATCGCGGTATTTTGCTTAGGGATAACCTGGCGTATCGTCGCCTTTGCGCTGCTGCGTATCCGCCGTGACATGAACCGGCCACGCGCCTCGGTGCTCAAATTCTTGGGCGGCGGTTTGCTCACCGTAGGCTCGCGCTCATGGCCGCACCGAGAATTCATCGGCCGCACCGGTGCCGGAGAGGCCCTCGGCTACAGCTATCACATAGGCCTCTTTGCCCTGGTGTTGTTATTCACGCCGCACATTCTATTTCTCGGCAGCTTGTTTGGCGTCACCTGGCCGGGCTTGCCGAGCAGCCTGATTACCGTGATTTCTGTGCTCACCCTGACCCTGTTTCTGGCAGTGCTGTTTCGGCGCGTGACCAACCCCGTGATGCGCATGCTGTCGAATTTCGACGATTACTTCAGCTGGTTCATCACCATGTTAGTGATGGTCACGGGGCTCGCCGCCACCGCTCACTTTGGCGCTCGCTATGAGACTCTTCTCGCGATCCACATCCTGAGCGTCGATGCGCTGTTGGTGTGGTTTCCGTTCGGCAAGCTGATGCACGCCTTCTACATCTTTCCGTCGCGCGCCCTGAACGGCGCCCTACTCGCCCGTAAAGGAGCCACCTCATGAGCGATAGAACGGGCGTACTTGCCGCGAATCTCGCGTCGGCGGAGGCCAGAACTCCGGAGGCTCGCGTTGCCGGCGCCATGAGCGGCTTCGCGCAGGAAATCGGTGCGCTCAGTGCCTTCCGGCTCGAATCCTGCATTCACTGCGGTATTTGTGCTGACGCCTGTCATTTCTACATTGCGACCGAAGATCCGCAGTACACACCGATCTGGAAGGTTGAGCCTTTCAAACAAGCCTATAAACGCGAAGCCAGCGCGTTCGCGCCGCTCTACCGGTTGCTGGGCCTGAAGCGAGAGGTCAAAGCGGACCAACTCGTGCAGTGGCAGCATTTGCTGTTCGACAGCTGCAATATGTGCGGGCGATGCAGCTTGATCTGCCCGATGGGCATCGATGTGGCCGCGCTCATCGAACAGGCGCGGCACGCGATGTTCGACGCCGGGCTCGCGCCGAAAGAACTCTATGAGAAGGCTGCGCACCAGAAAGTCACCGGCCAGCCGGAGGTGAGCGCCGAGCCCTACCGCGACCAGCTGTTGGCGATCGGTGCTCGGTTCGCGGTTGAAATACCGCTCGATAAACCCGACGTCGATGTCATGTTGTGCGTGCCGAGGACAGACATTGAGCATTATCCGAGTGCCGTCGCCTCGCTGGCACGTGTGATGCACCACCTTGGCGTGTCGTGCACATTTCGCAGCGACGCGCTGGTCGCTGAGAATTACGGCTACTACGCTGGCGGCAAGGAATGGCAGCGCGAGATCAGCCGGCGCCTCATCGATCAGGCCGTTGCCTGCAAGGCCAAGATTCTCCTGGTTCCCGAATGCGGGCATGCGTACGCCGCACTGCGCTGGGAAGCGGCCGATCTGTACGGCAAGCCGCTGCCTTTTAAGGTTCTACAGGTGACAGAATTCCTCGCGGACGAGTTGCAGGCGGGGCGCCTGAGACTGGGCGCCGCCGTGACGGGCGCGACCACCTTCCAAGATCCCTGCGAGTCGGTGCGCAAAGGCGGTGTCAGCGAGGCTCCCCGGGCTCTCATGAAGGCGATGGGCGTGGACTTGCACGAAATGAAAAATCACGGCGGTTTCAGTTTCTGCTGCGGCGGCGGCGGCGGGGTGCTCGACATCGAGCGCGCGGCGCCCCTGCGCTACCGCACTATGGAGAACAAGCTGCGCGAAATCGATGACACGGGCGCCAAGACCTTCCTCACCAGTTGCTCGGACTGCCGACGCACCTTTGACGACGCGCAGGCTCACTTTACCTGGAACAAGACGCCACAAAGCTTGTTGGAATTGGTGGCCGCCAACCTGATTGGCGCAGCGGGCCCGGCATGAGTGCACAGACCATCGTCGTTGATCCCGTCACGCGGATCGAGGGGCACCTACGGATCGAGGCGCAATTCGACGGCTCCGTCATCACCCAGGCGTCGAGTTCCGGCACCATGGTGCGCGGCATCGAGATCATTCTGCAGGGCCGCGATCCGCGCGATGCATGGGCCTTTGCGCAGCGCATCTGCGGTGTATGCACGCTCGTCCACGGCATCGCCTCAGTGCGGGCAGTCGAGGACGCCCTGAAATACTCGATCCCCGCCAACGCTCAGTTGATACGCAATCTGATGATCGGCACCCAGTTCGTCCACGATCATGTGATGCATTTTTATCACTTGCACGCGCTCGACTGGGTAGACGTCGTGTCGGCACTCAAAGCCGACCCGAAAGCGACCTCAGCCCTCGCGCAGTCGATCTCGACCTACGCGCGCTCCTCGCCCGGCTATTTCGCCGAGGTACAGGATCGCGTCAAAAAGCTGGTCGAATCAGGTCAGCTCGGCATTTTCGCCAACGCCTACTGGGGTCATCCGGGATACAAGCTGCCGCCGGAAGCCAACCTGATGGCCGTGGCGCACTATCTGGATGCGCTGGCCTGGCAACGCCAAGTCGTGCAACTGCAGACCATTTTCGGCGGCAAGAATCCGCACCCGAACGTGCTGGTCGGCGGAGCCCCTTCCGCCATCAGCGTCCATGCCGGCGCAGGAACCGGCTCCACGGCGGTCAACCAGGTCGGCCTGCAAAAGGTGGCCAACATCATCGCTCAGATGCGCAGCTTCGTTGACCAGGTGTATTTGCCGGACGTGCTGGCGATCGCCTCGTTCTACAAAGATTGGTTCAAGACTGGGTACGGCGAAGGGACCGGCAATTTCATGACCTACGGTGATTTTCCGGCCGCAGGCAGTCAGGACCCGAAGAGCTTCCTGGTGCCGCGCGGCGCAGTCCTGGGTCGCGATCTAACCCATATCGAGGAGGTCGACCTCACGGCGGACGAGGACATCCAGGAATTTGTGGCGCATTCCTGGTACGACTACAGCGCCGGGAAGGATGCGGGCTTACACCCCTACCGCGGCGAAACCCGGTTGAACTATTCGGGGCCGCGGCCGCCGTACCAGCACCTCGATACCTCAGCGAGTTATTCCTGGCTCAAGTCGCCACGCTGGAAGGGTCACGCCATGGAGGTGGGACCCTTGGCGCGGGTGCTCATGCTGTATGCCAGTGGTCACGAGCCGACCAAGGAGCTCGCCACCAAGACGCTTGCCCAGCTCGACCTGCCGCTCGAAGCCATGTTTTCGACCATGGGCCGCACCGCTGCCCGTGCGCTCGAATGCAAAATCCTCGCCGACGCCATGCCGCAGTGGTACGACAGCCTGATGGCGAACATTAGGGCCGGTGATGTGCGCACGTTTAACGACCAACTCTGGGAGTCGTCGACCTGGCCGCGGCATGCACAGGGCGTGGGATTTCTCGAGGCCCCCCGCGGCGCGTTGGCACACTGGATCATCATCGAGGACGGCAAAATCTCGAACTATCAGGCGGTGGTGCCAAGCACGTGGAATGCAGGCCCGCGCGATGCGACCGGCACCGAAGGCCCCTACGAGGCAGCGCTCAAGGGCCATAGGCTGCACGATCCGAAACAGCCGCTCGAAATCCTGCGCACGATTCACAGCTTCGATCCCTGTCTCGCTTGCGCCGTCCATGTGGTCGATCCGGACGGTGAGGAACTGATTCGGGTTCGCATCCAATAAGTACGGTCTGGTGTTCGGAACATCACGATCTGAGACGGATCTGCTGCTGCTGCATGCGCCGAGCGTCTACGATTTCCGGGAGCGCGCCATTCTCTACGGCCCGGTGAGCGACATGGTGCCCTCCTCCACCGTGTTCGAGATGTACCCCTTAGGATTCCTGACGATAGCAAGCTATCTGCACGACAAAGGCATGACGGTGCGGATCGTCAATCTGGCGCTGCGCATGATGAACAGCCGCCGGTTCGATGTGCCCGGCTTCCTCGCACGGCAGAAGCCCAAGGCCGTCGGCATCGACCTGCATTGGTTGCCGCATGCTCACGGCGCCTTGGAAGTGGCGCGCATCGTGAAAGAGATACATCCCGACGTGCCGGTCATCATGGGCGGGTTGTCATCGACGTACTTTCACCGTGAATTGATCGCGTACCCGCAGGTGGACTACGTCCTGCGCGGCGATAGCACCGAACCGCCGCTGCGTCAGCTGCTCGTCGCGCTGCAGAGGGGTGAGCCCGTCGGTAGGATCCCCAATCTCACGTGGAAGGATGCCGCCGGGGTTCACGTCAATCCCCTCTCGTTCGTGCCGATGAGCTTGGACTATGTCGATCTGCGGCCCGATCTGATGGCCGAAATGGTAATGCGTTACCGCGATCTGGAAAGCACGCTGCCCTTCAACGGCTGGTGGAACAATCCGATCACGGCGGTGTTCACGGTCAAAGGTTGCGCTTTCGAGTGCGTCACTTGCGGAAGCTCACATACGAGCTGCACGCATCTGACGAAGCGGCAGAAACCCGTGTATCGCAGTCCTACGAGCTTGATCGCAAACATGGAGGCCATCTCCCGTCTGTCGCACGGCCCCATTATACTTATCGGGGATTTGCTCATGGCGGGACCCGAACACGCGGCCGAGGTTCTCGCACGCTTGAGTAAAGCGAATCTGCCAAACGAGATCGTGTTCGAATTCTTCGCCTTACCGCCGGCGTCGTTCCTCCAGGACATCGACCGATGCGTGCGCCACTGGAGCATGGAGTTCAGTCCAGAAAGCCATGAGCAGGCAGTCCGCGATGCCCAGGAAGGCGAGGCGGGGTACACGACCGAGGATATGGAATCAATTATCAAAGAAGCGGTGCGCCTGCGCTGCTCGCGCATTGATATTTTCTTTATGATCGGGTTGCCGGCGCAGACGACTGCATCAGTCCGCGACACGGTCGAGTATTGCGGACATTTATTTCAATTGGGAGACAAGCGGCTCTCTTGCTTCATTTCCCCCATGGGTCCTTTCATCGATCCCGGGAGCCGGGGCTTCGAGGAGCCCGAGAGATTCGGTTACCGCTTGTTCGCCCGCACCCTGGAGGAACACCGCCAGCTGCTGATCCAGCCCACGTGGGAACATATTCTGAATTACGAGACTAAGTGGATGACGCGCCGCGAATTGGTTGATGCCACCTACGACGCGGCCGAACGGCTCAACGAGCTGAAAGTCCAGCACGGACGCCTTTCGAAGCGGCGTGGCCGCGGTGTGGCGCGCGGCATCGCCGCAGCGCGTGCGCTGCGCACGCGGCTCGATGACGGGATCGCGCAAGGCGGCAAGGAAACTGCGGGCGCCGAACTGACGGGGGAAATATCGCGCTTCAGCATCTCGACGGTATGCGACAAGCGTGAGTTATTCTGGCCGAGGCGGGTATTTAATTTCAGGATGACTGAAATCCTGCGCATCCTCGGTCGGCATGTCAGCGGACGTTCGCGGCCGCACGCGCGCGCAGCTCAACTGCCTTGAGGCAGCGTGTGCGCGACACCCTGGTGGCAGTCGATGCAGGTCATGCCGTCCTTCGCCAATGACTGGTGCGCGCTGGCCGCGTCCGGCGGCTGCTTGGCGAACGCCATGGCGGCGGGCGTATGGCAACTGCGGCACTCGGCGGAATCATTCGCTTTGAGCTCTGACCAGATTTTTTGCGCGAGCTGCAGCCGGTGGGCCTCGTATTTCGCGGGCGTGTTCAGTTCGCCCCCCATGTGACCCCACACTTCGGCGTACGCCTGAATGTGGCGCCACAAGCCCGGCAGGAATGCCGGCGGCACGTGGCAGTTGCCGCAGCTCGCCTGAATGCCGAGCACATTGGAGTAATGCACGCTCTGCGTGAGTTCCTGGAAGGGCTGCTTCATTTCGTGGCAGGAGGTGCAGAACGCATCGGTTTCCGCAAGTTTCAGGCCGCCAAGGAAGCCGCCCGTAACGACGATGCCGACGATAAAGGCAATCAACCCTCCGGCCGGCAGCCCAAGCAAGAACCAACGCTGCGGCCGCCGCCACAGCCAAGCGGCAAACCCCCGGTGCACCGGCTGCGGCGAATTCAATTCGACCCTCTCGATGCGGCCATTGAGCAATCCTTCATCCAATCGGTAGGCCCAATCAATCAATTGGGTGGGGTTCGCGAGCGGCAAAAAAATATTACTCGGTTCTCGGACGGGCGCACTGTGCGTTAGCGTACAGACCCACGCAAAGACCGCGGGTTACTTTTCAAGCAAGCGCCGCCCAACCGGCTCCGGACCCGTCGCTGTGTTGAGCGACTTTGATTCTAGAGACGGTCAGGGGAGAAGCGCTGTATGTCGCGTGCGAATGGGACTCGCGAGTTGTACGGCCCCCGCTCGGGCACGATAGCGCTGGGCGCCTTGCTACTAAGCGCGCTGCTTGCCGCCTGTAGTGGCACGACCGGTTCGGTGGGTCCTGCAGGCGCCACCGGCGTAACCGGTCCGCAAGGGCCGACGACCACGGGGTCGGCCCTTAATATCAGCACGGCAACCGCCATCACCGGAACGATCACCAGCGTGACCATCAGCGGCCCGCCGGTGGTGAAATTTCAGCTCGTCGATGAGAATGGCGCCTTCATCCAGGGTCTGCCGGCAGCCGATATTAGTTTCACCATCGCACAACTCGTACCGGGCCAGAATGGTACGTCCAGCCAGTGGAATTCGTATATCTACGGCGCCGTAACCCCCGGAGCATGCCCGACCGGTGTAACGACCTGCGACGGCGCGCCAAAGACGCAGGCGACGGTCGAGACTGCCACCAGCGGCACATTCGTCGACAACGGCAACGGCACCTACCAGTACACCTTTCTGAAGGACATCACGAAAGACCCGATCGTCATCTATAGCTCGACCCTGACACATCGAGTCGGCTTCGAAATCCGCAACCTCGTTCAGGCGAACAATGGTCCCTACACCTTCCAGCCATCGACCGGAGACACCCTCGGGATCTTCAGCCGCGAGATCGTCGAGACCGCTACCTGCGATAATTGCCATACATCATTGACGGCGCACGGGGGTGCCCGTGTCGAGGTGCAGTACTGCGTCATGTGCCACAACCCCGGGACCACTGACCCTTATAGCGATAACACGCTGGACATGAAGGTGATGATCCACAAGATCCACACCGGGAACACATTGCCGAGCATCCAGACGGTGAGCGGACCGAACACCACGCCGACCTTAGGGCTAGGCTACTGGATCGTCGGCCATGGGGATTCGCTCGACAATTTCAATACCGTGCTCTACCCGCAGGACACGCGCAACTGTGTGACATGCCATGTACAGACCATCCCGGCTGCGACTCAGGCGGCGAACTACTTCACCGTGCCTACCGCGGAAGCCTGCGGCGCCTGCCACGACAACGTGAACTTTGCCACCGGTGCGAACCATAGCTCGGGGAACATCATTGCCAACGACTCGCAGTGCACGACCTGCCACGGATCGACGTCGACCATCAATAATGGTCAGCTGCAAGTCGTGGCGGCGCACATCATTCCCGAGGTCGTCGCGGCAACCAAATTCCAATACGTGGTCAACAACGTGACCTTCAAGACGACCGCCGGCAGCATTTATCCCGTCGTGAATTTCTCGGTCGTCGATCCGACCAATGGCAATGCGCCGTACAATATTCTCACCGCCGCGCCGTTTGCCGGCACCGATCCGGGTACCGGCACACCCGTATGCGCTGATGACACCGCGCGCCTTGCGATCGACATCGCCTGGGACACGAGCGACTACACCAATTGGGGCAGCGGCGTGACTCCCGCCACTTGGGGGCAGCCAATTTCCCTGAATCCGCTCGCCGGATGCGGCACGGCGACGCCCGCCCCCGGACTCGCCGGACCCGATGCAACCGGCGCGTTTACGATGACTTCACCTACGCCACTGCCCAACCCGCCGGCCGCCAATTGCCCGCCGGCGGCCGGCACCGCTTGCCCCGCCATTACCAATGTCGGCGTCGTGATCGAAGGCCATCCGGGCATCGTCACGACCGGCCCCGGAGCAACGGCCATTCCGGTGACGAGCGCCGTGAGCTACGCCAACGTCGCGGGCGCTGCGCCGGTCGCGCGGCGCGTGGTTGTGGACATTGCCAAATGCGATGTTTGCCACAGCCTGCTCTCGTTGCACGGAACCAATCGCAACAACAACACCCAGGTTTGCGTCGCCTGTCACAACCCGGCCTCCACCGACGTCAGCGAACGGCAAACACTGAGCGCGACGACCCCGGGTATCGACGGCCTGTGGGAACAGGCCATCGATTTCAAGCATATGATTCATGCCATCCATGACGGCAGCGTACGCGGTGCCGCGGGGTCGCCGTTCGTGATTTATGGTTACGGAGGGTCTATCAACAATTTCACGGATGTCGTGTACCCCGGCCAAATCAATCGATGCGATGCCTGTCATGTGGGGACCAGTTACTACCCGGTGGCCGACACTGCGGTGCAAGCAACGACCTTCCTGACGGGACTCTCGAAGGAAACTCCTAACCCGACCACCGTCGGCAGTCCCATCTCTACTTCGGCAAACATGTCCGTGTGCTCGGCATGCCACGTCGACGCCGCCACGCTAGCGCACATGCAGCAGAACGGCGGTTCGACCACGGTCACGAAAGACGCGGAAGGCCGGACGATTCTCAGCACGAATCCGGCGTACGTGGAGACCTGCAGCGTCTGTCACGGTGCGGGCGGCGTAGCCGATGTGATGCTCGTCCACAATATCCCTGCCACGGCAAATTGAATGCAAAGTCCGTTGCGTGTGGGTTCAGCCGCCGCGACGCTGCTCCTCTTCGGCGTTGGAATGTACGCGCATTCGGCGGATGGACCACCGCAGGCGCAGTCGTATTACAGCGATCAAGGCGCCGATACCTGCCTCGGCTGCCATAGCGATGCCACGGTCACGGAGATTTTTCGAACCAAGCACGCACGCCCGGATGATCCTCATGGTCCCTTTGGGCACGGGCAATTGCAGTGCGAAGCATGTCACGGCCCTGGCGGCGGGCATGTGAAGGCCGGAGGCGGTCCGCTCGCCGGCATGCTCGACTTCGGTGCAAAGGCCACAACTCCGGCACCCGTACAAAATGCGAAGTGCTTGGGTTGCCATCAGTCCAACGCCGCGCACGAATGGGCCACGAGCGCGCACGCGGCGAGCAATGTGGCCTGCGCGAGTTGTCATACGCTGCACAATGCCAAAGACCCGATGAACAATGCCACGGCGCAAATCGAGGCGTGCACGTCCTGCCACCAAGCGCAACACACCGATCTTTCGAAGCCATCTCATCATCCGCTGCTGGAAGGAAAGATGGCATGCACGTCCTGCCACACCCCGCATGGCTCCAGCAGCCCGGCGCAACTCGTCAAGAACACCGTTACGGAAACCTGCACGAGCTGTCATGCCGAGTTTCGCGGTCCTTTCCTGTGGGAACATCAGCCGGTGGCGGAGGACTGTACCAATTGCCACAATCCCCACGGCTCCGCGCAGCCTGCACTTTTGAAATTACGAACTCCGTTTCTGTGCCAGACCTGCCATGAAGGCGCGGGCCATCCCTCGATCATCAACACCCCTCAAGGGCTGCCCGGAGGCTCTCCCAGCGCATTTTTGTTGAACGGCGGCTGCATCAATTGCCACTCTCAGGTTCATGGATCGAATCATCCATCGGGCCGGGCGCTGATGCGCTAGGCAATAAAAATGAACGCCTCCTACACCCGTTTGGCTGCATGCTTCTTGAACCTCGCACTCGCGGGCATGGCCGCGCCGGCCTCCGCCGATGAATCCAACGTCGACCCGAGCACGTGGAAGTGCGCGCTGTGTCCGTTCCCGCAAGGCTACGACACCCAGACGGAGGCCGGAACCCAGTACGCAGATGGTGCCAATGCAACTTACGGCCGCTACAGCGGCATCGATCATAGCGGCGTGTATGCAGTGGCCTCGGCGTCCGGACAGGTTCGCACCGCCGAGGGAACCTATGCCAATTACGATCTCGAGCAATTGGGTTTGGCCTCGCGCGAAGGCTACGTCGAGGGCGGCCGCGAAGGCCGTTTCGACCTGCGTATCAGTTACGATGGCCAGCCCAACCGCCTTTACGACACGGGTGCGACGTCCTATCAAGTCAACGGCACGACGCTTACGCTACCCGCTGCCTGGGTCCCTGCCGGAAGCACCCAGGGCATGAGAGCCCTGAACAGCAGTCTTTCTCCATTGAGAATCGAATCCGACCGCCGGACCGTCGCTCTGCTCGCCCGTTTCTTTGTCAGTCCGGGCTGGACAGCTTATGGTGAGTTTCGGCGTCAAGAGCACGATGGCACGGGAATGACGTCGGCAAGTTTCTTAACCGAGGCCGTGCAATTGCCGCAGCCTTTCGACTATGTCACGAATTCCATTGAGACCGGCATTGCCTGGGCGGGCCGCAAGGCAAGCTTGCGTTTGAGTTATACCGGGTCTTGGTTCGAAGACGACAGTGATTCACTCACATTCGCGAACCCCTATACGCCCATCGTGCCGGGATCTACACAAGGGCAACTAAGCCTGCCCCCGAGCAACAATCTGCAACAGCTCAATGCGACCGGCAATGTCCAATTTCCTTGGGCGACCACGCTGACGTACGGCGCGTCCTTAAGCACGCTTAAACAAAATGCCGCCTTCTTGCCCCTCAGCACCCTGCCCGGACAAGGTGCTACGCAACCCACTTCACTCGATGGGGATGTGCATCTGTCGCACTATGCGCTCGGTTTGGCGACGCGTCCTTTGCCCAAGCTAAGCCTACGGGGAAACGCCGCCTATGACGGGCGCGATGACAAGACCAACCCACTGGAATTCGCGTACATCGTCACGGACACCTTTCCCGGTGGTACCGCCCTCACGCCTCGCTACAGCGAAGACCACGTGCACCTTGACGGTGGTGCAGATTATGCCCTGGCACGCTGGTTGCGCATTGGGGTCGGCGGCAAGCTCGATGAAATCCATTACGGTCCCGGACAAGTGGTCAACTGGACCCAAGATGCGCAAAGTTGGGGACGCGCCACGGTCACTCCCATTGCGCCCTTGAGTTTCACCGTGAAATACGGCAACGCGCTTCGCAAGGCGTCTTCCTTTGATGCAGCGGCGCTGCCGCCGGAGGAAAACCCGCTCATAATCGAATATAACTATGCGCCGCGAGATCGGGTGTTTTCGACCTTCACCGCTGCCTGGTCCATCACCGCCGCCCTTACCTGGTCGATCGAGGAGTCGCTCGCCAAGGACGATTATCGATCCTCGCCATTGGGGTTGCAAAGCACGCATGAACAACGCGTGTCCAGCACACTTACCTGGTCGCCAAAGGACACGTTGAGCGCATACGTCGACGCCGGGTACGAGCGGCTGTTTAACTTGCAAAATGGCTCGACCGGCGACACCACGACACCATGGCTTGCCGCAGACACAGACCGCTTTTGGAATGCCGGCGTCGGCGGACGATGGGTGCCGCAAGCTCGATGGACAGTCACATTGGACTACCTGCTGGCCCCGTCGTACGATAACAACGAGAGTATCGTCGGCGGCACACAGCAGGCTTTTCCGCAGAATTGGACCAAACTCGATTCCACGCGCCTGGGCGTGGGTTATCAATGGACGGCGGCCACGCAAATCCGTTTTCGTTATATTCGCGAGCAATACAATTCAAGTGACTGGTCGTTGAATGGAGTCGGACCTGCGACCGTGCCCAATCTGCTTGCTCTGGGCGTTCAGCCCTACCGCGATAGTGTCAACGCCTTCAGTCTCACCGTACGCTATGAATTTGGACGCGACAACGCATCATCGCACGCCACCCCATGAACATGCGGCTAGCCGGCCACGCTGAGCGTCGAGATATCGACGTAGATCCGGTAAGAGGATATTTTCTCGCCGCGCAGTTGAAACACGTTGGCAAATGGGAAAGTGACGACCGATCCGTCGTGTCGCGTATAGGTTACTTCGCCCTCGCATCCGGCAGATTCACCGGCGCACCAACTCTTAACGAGCCGATGCTGACTCGACCTGATCGAGCCGAAGAACGCTGTCACGGCAACACCAATCTCACGGGCGCCCTGAATCATCGGCGCGTTGCCAAACCGAAACTGCGCGTCCGGAGTCAAAAAATCGACAAACCCTGCCGCATCGCCTGCGTCGATGGTCTTGAACAAGCGCTCCCACCAATAGGCATTCTGCATCAGCCAAGCATACGCCCAACGCGGACGCGTATGCCGCATCTCCGAGGATAATTCTTATGTCCCAGGTCCCTCAACAGATCGATCAACCCTCCCAGTCACTTGCCGGCACCGGTTTCCTCAGCGCCGCTCGGCGCGCCTTCCTTGCGACGCGTCCACCGTTTCTCATCGCCTCGGTGTTGCCCGTACTCGTGGGGACCGCGTGGGCGAGCGCCGCTTTTCATCAGTTCGATGGTTTGCTCTTTGGCCTCGCTTTGGCGGCGACCGTCTTCGCCCACGCAGCGACGAATGTTTACAACGATGTGGCCGACGATCTGACTGGTGCAGATGTCGGCAACACGGACCGCATCTATCCGTACACAGGCGGCTCGAGATTCATTCAAGCCGGACTTCTGTCACGACGGGAAATGACGCAGCTGGCACTCGGATTGTGCGCGGTGGCTCTTCTCATCGGCGCGGTGCTCGCCTTTGTACGCGGTCCTGGCGTTATTCTCTTGGGGGTCGTCGGTCTTGGTCTTGGTCTTCTCTATTCGTTACCGGGACCGCAGTTGTCTGCCCGCGGCGTCGGCGAGACCGCCGTAGCACTCGGGCTCGGAGTGCTGCCCGTCCTAGGCGCCGTATGGTTACAGACAGGGCTGATCGATTCCGGCGCGCTCCTAATCTGCATCCCGGTAAGTTGCTGGGTAGCAGCAATTCTCATTATCAACGAGGTTCCCGACGTGGAAGCCGATCGTCGTGCACTCAAGCGAACGCTGGTGGTTCGATGGGGAATCACGGGCGCGCGCCTTATCTACAGGTCGCTCACCTTGGTTGCGCTGATAGCCACGGCCGAAGCCATCATCCGCCACGCACTCCCGCTGTGGTTTGCAGTGCCCTCTCTCGCTCTCGCCGGGCTGGGCCTTCTGGCGGCGCGCCGCATATCAACGGACCGCTCGGCACGTGCACGCCTGAAGCAGGCTATCGAACTGACGCTCGCCATCCAGGCGACCGGCTGCGTCCTCATCTGCATCACTTTGTTGATTGAACCGTTCGTCTGATACGCAAACCCGCACCCCTTTGGCCTGGACGTCGGTCCTGAATCGTGCACGCCCACCGCACAGACGGCATCGCCGGAAAGGCGCTAACCTCCTCTAACCGCACGGTAATGTAAGTCGTAAAGCGGGCTCTCCGTCACGAACTGCCTCGCTCCATTGGGCGCCGACAAAGGACACCTCTCTTATGCAGGAAACTCGAGCTTTCGCCGTTGCAACCGCTGCAGCGGCAGCGATCATCATCGCCGCGGCAGCCGCACTGGTGTTTTCTCAGCCCGCGGCGGCGACCCCGCAGTTTGCCAAAGACACGGGCAAGACTTGCGGCGACTGCCATACGAATCCCAAGGGCGGCGGTGCACTCACGCCATTGGGGACCCAATTCAAGGCCAACGGCAACAAGATGCCGGCATCGCCGTAGAGCCTCGCGTCCGGAGAGAACCGTGTTACGCAACATGAAGGACATCGAGGGTTTTGCCATCCATGCAACCGATGGAGTGCTCGGCGCGATAACGGACTTTTATTTTGATGACGAGTCCTGGGTAGTGCGATATTTCATCGTTGAGACCGAAATATCGAACTCGAGCCGCCGAACGTTGATTTCGCCGATGGCGATGGGCAGTCCGAACTGGTCCGATAAAATCATTCCTGCCGCCCTCACGCAAGAGCAGGTAAGGAACGCACCCGATATTGATACCGATAAGCCGGTATCAAGACAGCACGAAATCGGCTATTTGGGATATTACGGGTATCCCAACTATTGGGGAGGCGGCGGCCTTTGGGGAGCGGGCATGTATCCTGACGTGCTACAGGCAGGATTGGATTTGGCCGCGGCAAACAGCGGCAATCAACCAGCGCGCCGGCTTCCGGGACATTCAAAGAGCCAGACCGGCAAAACTCGCCGGCCAAACGACCTCCACTTGCAAAGTGCCAACTCCGTCATGCGCTATTACGTTCATGCAACGGATGGGGATATCGGGCACGTCGGGGGAATTTTGGTCGAAGAGAAAACCTGGGCAATTCGCTACATCATTGTGAATACGAGCAACTGGTGGCTCGGGCATGATGTCCTGATCTCACCCGAGTGGATTGAGGATGTGTATTGGGCCGAATCGAAGCTAATGGTCGCACTTTCACGACAGGTCATTAAAGATGCGCCTGAATACAACCGCAAAGTGCCTGTTACTCGCGAACAGGAGAAGCTCTTGCACGCATTCTACGGACACAGCGGCTACTGGCCAAGCTGAGCAGGACCGGCTGCGATCGTCAGCTTGGTGCCTGATCGGACGCTCGTCTCTCAATGGGCCCTGCGGCTCCGCGCCGCTGCGTGTGTGCGCTAGCAGACGGTGACGGCGGCCTCGGGCGATTAGCATTGCCGACAGACGATCCCTGCCCTCTCCCAGAGGGCCAATCCCCGGCTAATCATCCCCATGCCGGGACTCGTAGCCTCGGTGGATCACGTCAGTGGCCACCGAGGTCCTTTTTGCACGCCGAGGAGCTCGACGCACGGTCCCAGTGTGAATTTGGAATCGGGCCCTGAAATGGAGCCAGTATCAGGAGAGTTTCGGCAAGTCTTCGCGATTCGATTCACCTATTCGTCTCGTCAGTTTCAGCATCTAAGCCCCGGCCTGGTGATATCGATCTGCTTCCTCCGCCAATAACTTGGCGCGGTATATGGTCAACTGCCGGGCTTCCGCGCGAAGATGACGGCTTTCAAGTCTCAGCATGTAGGCGTCTTTATCATTCAAATCCGGCGGCATTGACTGCGCGTCACGGTCGCGCGACGCCGCTCGAAGCTCGAGAGACCTGATCTTCGCCGTTAAGGCGGTAACCTCACTCGAGCAAAATCCAACCACCGAGATGAAAAAACCCTCGGCGTCCAATTCTGAACTATCGACGACGCCCTGAGATTCCATGATCGGCTCGCCAATTCCCTTGATGGCCGCCAGCGTCGCCAGCCGGATTGACGGAGCGCTCGTGCCGTCAGGCCGAAAAGGAATGAAGTGATAGACATAGACGTCGGCCATTAGACCCCCCATTTCTAAGGTCGCAACGCCGCAATTGAAGTACTAAAAAAAGACCCTGTATGTGCGCTAGCGCACATAAGCGTTTATTTCGACCGCGACGCCGAGCTCCGCGACTTCATCGCAGTTCGAATCCGCAGCAGTGCATTGATCATCCGCTCACGGGTGATGTGGTAGCTTCGTGCGCCCACACCCCGACCGCCTGGCTGCGCGACCCGTCCAACGAATCGGCCAAACCAGTTCTCGGTCGGAGATGACCCATCCACTTCAGTCCAAGTCACACTCCTCCGAAGGTGATGAAGCGTCTTTTTAGGCATATCTTGTAGAAGCACAAAATACCTTCGGTGGAAATCGCGCTTGATATGCGCGTTACTTGTGATGCTACGCGTGGGATTTACGGCCTACTGTACGGTACCGCACTCAGCGGCCGCCGTGATCGAGGCGTCAATAGAACCTGCGTCGCAACATGAGGAACTCAGGCCAAACCACTCGCTGGCAACAACTTCCTACGCGACTGACCCTTGTGGAAGCAGCCGGTCGTACTCTGCCTTGACGACGGCGTAGCACTCGCACGTGCATTTTTCCAGCTGCGCGCGATCCAGTACCTGAATTCTGCCCCGCTTGTAGTCGATCACTCCAAGGCTCTGTAACTTATGCGCGGCTTCGGTAACTCCCTCGCGGCGCACACCCAGCATGTTGCCGATCAGTGCTTGAGTCATCACGAGTTCGGTGCCTTGCAAACGATCCAGACTCAGCAGCAGCCAGCGGCAAAGCTGCTGGTGCAGATTGTGATGACGATTGCACGCGGCTGTCTGTGCCATTTGCGTAATGAGCGCTTGGGTGTAGCGCAGCACTAGATGCAGCGCGGGACCGGCCAGCTCAAATTCCTCTTTTAACAGCCGCGCATCCAGCCGAAAGCCGCTACCTGCGCTCTGTACGACCGCTCGGTTCGGCGTCGACTCCCCGCCCATAAACAGCGAAATCCCGACGAGCCCTTCGTTGCCAACCAGTGCGATTTCCGTGGACGCGCCATTCTTCAACACGTATAGAAGAGACACGATTGCGGTAACCGGAAAATAGACATGGTGAAGATTGCTGCCGGCCTCGTGCAGCACGTGACCTAATGGCAGATCAACAGGCTCAAAGTGGGGCAGCCAGCGCTCCAAAATGCCTTCGGGCAGCGCTGCTAACAGGCGGCTTTTCAGAATCATTTGCGTGTCCATCGCGGCGTTCCTTGCGCGAACCAATGCGAAGCCTCGCCTATTTAGCGTATCGGCGTCAACCACGTCAGTGCAATGCGAGCGTGCCGCGTCGCCACACAATATCCTGCCATTGCCCGAAGTCCCGCAGCAGCTCCGGGCTGCTCGCCTGACGCACCAGGGCAAGGTCGTCGAGCCGCAGTTCCTCGAAGCTCCGCCGGAATCGCCCGCGATCCTTTACTTCTCTGGCGACGAGTAAGCGCCTGGTGCCGGGCGCGTACCCCGCAAAATCAACGTAGCCTTCCTCGGGATTGTCCAGCCCAGGCGAGAGCACGTCGATCATCCAGCCTCCTGGCTTTTCATGAAATACCCAGAGCTCGCGCCAACTCTCGAGCGGCTGCACCGCGAGCACCAACGCGGGCGCTTGAGGGATGCCCTGAACCGAGGCCATCCTCACCAACCCATAGGTGCAGCGCCGGACGATTGCGCCGGCACGCGGCCGACGTGCATCCTGCAACGTAACGCACGTTTGGCCCGGATCTCCGGGCACCGCGCTGAGAGTGAGGGGTCCTGGCTGCGCGGCCGGTGAGGCTCCGGCCCAGCGGATGGCACTGACTCGCAGCACGGCGTCGACATATTCCGGGCGCCGATCGTCACCCAGATCAGCCGGATGCACGGCGAGAAGCTCCGCGAGCGCGCGCTCCGCCGCGGCATTTGCGGGTTCGCCGCGATGGTCTTGGGCGAAGGCAAGCGAGGCCCAAACCCCGGCACGCCGCGCATGTAGGCGGCTTTGCGTCATCGCGCTCGCTTCGCCGTCTTTGATCTGCTCGAGCAGCTGTGAGCGCGCCGTGTCGATGGATGCGCGTGGAAGGGGACCCAAATCCGGGTCGATGCAGTCGGGCCGCGTCAGGCTGAGGACTGCGCGTGCCCGCTCCTCGGGCTGCGCTTTGGGGAACATCAGAACACGATGAAACATTTCGCCGTCGTAGCAAACCTGCATCCGACCCCCGCGCTCGAAATTGCGCATGCGAACGCCGAACTGTTCTACGACATCCAAGTGGGGGGCAAAATCGGCGGCATGGCCCGTGCTGCCTGAGGCCTGATCGGCGAGACGCTCGGCCATCTGCCCTATGGCGTCGAAAGGCTCGGCAGTGATGGCCCGCGGCGGTACCGCCTTGAGATACGCCGCGGCATAGCTGATGCCCAGCGCCTCAAATCCTGGGCTCTCGCGCAGAAAGCGCAGCACGGCGAGAAGCTCGGGGGCAGCGCTCTCGGAAATCTCGACTGCCCGGGCCGCATCGCCTCGCAAGTATCCGCCCCGTTCGCGGCGGTAGTCGTAGACTTTCAGATATCCGGCATGTTCGCCGCGGACCTCGAGCACATCTCCCTGCCACAGCCGCGTAAGCTCGGCGGCGCCCGATCGCGGCTCCGCGCGCAGCGCTGCGTGATCTTGGATGACGATCGCGAGCGTCGCAGCAAGGGCGAGAATCACCGGGAACTTCCCGCCTGAGCGGCCACGGTGTCGAGCGCATCCTCGACAGGTTTCTGGCTTTGGTCGCCCACGAGGCTTGAGCCGATGAACTTGCCCGCTGCAGGAAGCGGCGCGATGATGACTTGCACCTTGTCGGATAGCTTGTCCGCCAGTGTCTTCTGGATCAGAAGTGGATACCGCGCCACCACTGCACCCTCGCGCTCCATCTGGCCGGCGCTCACCTTGCCGACGAGATCAAGTCGATAAGCCTCCGCATCGGCGAGTTTTTGCCGCGAATCGGCTTCGCCCCTGGCCTCGATGCGGCGCGCCTCTGCAGCGCCCTCTGCGGTGCGAATTCTCGCGACTTTGTCGGCTTCCGCCTCGAGCTGCCGTTGTTCGATCTGCTTCTGCTTGAAGGGCAAAATATGCTTCATCGTCTCCTCCTGAGCGCGAGCGGCGATGAGTTGCTCCTGGCCGGCGGCTTCCGCAGCCGTTTGCCGCCGCACCTTGTCAGCCTCGGCCTCGAGCTGCTGCTGTTTGACCTGCGCCTCCTTGAGCTGCAACGTGTAATGAATCTTTTCGGTTTCGAGTTCCTCCGAGAGCAGGCTCTCCATGCCCGCTCGATAGTCGGCAGGCAGATCGACCTTCCCCATATCGACGCCGCGAAGCACGAGCCCAAGGGCGGCGAATTTCGGCTTGAGCTCCGCCATGAGCTCCTGCTGTATCTCAGTGCGCCGTTGCGAAAAGATCTCTCGCACCGAGTAGCGGGCGAAGGTCGGATAGACGATTCCCTGAACAGCGGGCGCGACCAGATCTGCGCTGATGTCGTCCGGAAACTCCTTGCTCATCTGCGCAAGGCGGGCTCGGTCCACGGCCCAGCGCACCTCGAGATCGACGCCGATCGAGAGACCCTCGACCGATTGGAAGGGCGCCGGTCCGGTCGCGCTCGCGCTATCGGCCGGGCGAAATATCTGGTCTCGAATCGAGTAGCGTCGAATCTGATGGATTCCGGGGAATGCGAAAACGGTGCCTGCACTGTAAATGTTCACCGATCCGTCGAGCGCGTCGGTGCGCGCCAGGACCTCGCCGCGGTGTACGGAAACAAAGGGCGGATGGGTGCACAGGCCGTAAACCATCAAGACCAGGACTGCGGCCACCACAACCCGCCAACGAATGCGCCAGAGGCTTATCGTCAGGGACCGGAGGGAGGCGACCACCAAAGAACTGAGCCGGCCCAACGGTTCGATGAGCCCGCGCCGTACCAATTCGAATAAGGCATCCAGGCGACCAGACATTTTTGCCACACTCCCATTGCGGAGCCGGACCGGCTCGATGGGCAGAGTCTCGCAATCCTTTGTGGCGAGGCGATGGAGCAACTGTGGCGGAGTGTGGCAGCTCCATCGTTCAGATCGATCGCATTCCTTCGGCCACTTTGGCAACTTCGCGCAGAAAATCATCGTGGAGTTCAGGTTTGAGGGCCCGGCGCATCGTCATCTCGACGATTCCTGCAACCAAGATGGCGAGATCGGCCGGTGTGCCGTCTACCGCGCGCACCGCCCCGATCAGGCTGTGAGGAATATCTCTACGAAATTCGTTGGTGATCCGCGTCATCGCCGCGTTTTTGTCAAGATCGGCCAAGAATCGTCCGATCAGTGGTTTGCTCGACGCGGGGACCTCATAGAGCTTCGAGCCCGGCACGGATTCCAACGGAGCCCCCTCGGTCAACCAACCGAGCGCGCTCATTTCGGACCACAGAACATCGTTTTTCGACCCGGTCGTCGTCGTCAAATTTACCGTCCGGTCCTGATTCGGTTCAGCGAGTACGCCTTGCAGAATCGAGAGATCGGCAGCGCTCATGGCGCGACCGAGTGCGATCAGTGCGCCCCGTCGTTCCTCATCGTTCATCGCTTCCAACCTCCGCTGCGCCGGCAATTCCATCGCGGCCATCATCAGAACATAAGGTATTGTTTTTAAAATGGATTTACAACTTTTACGCATTCAGGATGTCGTCCGCCGGGAGTCGCATGCGCCCGCGGGTTCGATGAAGAGAAACTAAATCGAGTAAAACAACTTCTGTTTGTTCTGCGGGGCCGCTCGAAGCACAGTAAGGCTTGTGACAACGGAGAGAGCCACCATGCACGCCTCAGCGATTGAGCAATTGCCGCATCTTCAGGCCGCCTTGAGCTACATCGAGCCGATGAGCGACCAGCCGCGTTCGCTGGAATATGAGCCGCCGCCCGGTGTGCCGCGCACGACGGCCGTCTACCGGGATCACACAGTCACCATCCGCGATGTTCGCCCGCTCGCGTCGGCTCTGTCGCTGGAACGCGAGGGCTTTCAACTCCTCACCTTCGCGAGCCGCATCGATTTATACGATGAAGAAGCCGCTACTACGCCGAAACCGCTTCGTGGCTCGAGAAATTGACCGGCGCATCCCGCGTGGTTGTTTTCGATCATACGATTCGCCGCCGTATCCCGGGTGCGGCCGATAGAACCACGGGTATTCCGCGTCAGCCCGTGCCCCGCGTCCACAATGACTACACCGTGAAATCCGGTCCGCAGCGAGTCCGTGATTTGCTTGGCAAGGATGCCGATGATCTGTTGCGCAGGCGCTTTTCCGTGGTCAACGTCTGGCGGCCCATCCGCGAGCCGATACAGGACGCACCGCTGGCCGTGGCCGATGCTCAGAGCGTCGACAACGACGATCTCGTTGCGACCGATCTTGTCTATCCGAACCGTACGGGTGAGATCTACTATGTCAAGTTCAATCCCTCTCACCGCTGGTTCTACGCTCCCTCCATGGGCCGGCACGAAGTCATGCTGATCAAGTGCTTCGACTCAGCCGATGATGGGCGTGCGCGCTTCGTACCGCATGCAGCGTTCGTGGATCCAACTGCTCCCGCCGGCGCGCCGCCGCGCGAGAGCATCGAATTGCGAACTCTCGTGTTCCACGGCGAGTGAACAACCCGACGCTGAAAGTCACCTACATGGAGCTTCGCGAGGCACCGGCCCCGCGTGCGTCGCGATCCGGCGCAGAACGGATAGCTCGCGAGCGCCCGAGCGTTTTGGAGTACTTGTCGCTGTATCGGCGCGTCGGAGGACCGTTGCGCTGGGACCAGCGGCTTCTGATGCCGCAGGCGGAGCTCGCTGCCCTGCTCGAGGGCGGGACTCTTCATGTTTATGTGCTGCGAAATGCTGCTGAAGAAGCGCTTGGATTTTGCGAGTTCGACCGTGGTGCGTTTCCGCAGATCGAGCTTAAAAACTTCGGATTGATACCCGAAGCGCAAGGGCGCGCTCTGGGGCCATGGCTGCTCTCGATTGCGTTGAGCGAGGAGTGGATGTCCGGGCCAACTCGAATATGGCTGCATACAGATACCTGGGATCATCCTGCCGCGATATGCGTGTATGAGCGGGTGGGTTTCCGTGTGTACGCGACAGGCGACGAAGAGCCGCTTAATCTGTAATATTTATCCCTGCCGTGGCGCTGCGCGAGTTTGAGAGTGGACTACGGCACTTCGAACTGTGAAAATCTTAAGCTCGCGCACTGCGCGGCATCATCATAAAAACGGACTGCCATGACTAATCCCAACAACAGCAAACCCTCCAAGCGTTACCGCGTCGTGCAATGGGCCACGGGCAACGTCGGTTCGCGCGCGTTGCGCCGCGCCATCGAACATCCCAACCTCGATTTGGTAGGCGTGTACGTGCACAGCGCTGCCAAGGTTGGCCGGGATGCCGGTGTACTCGCCGGGATCGGACCGATCGGCATCGCCGCCACGAACAAAATTGAAGATGTGCTCGCGCTGAAGCCGGACTGCGTCCTCTATATGCCGCATGTCTGCGGCTACGACGAAATCTGCCGCCTGCTCGAGTCCGGTGCCAATATCGTAACGACGCGAATGGAGTTCCAGAACCCCGCCGCGCTTGATCCGGCCATGTACGAACGCGTGCAGCAAGCGTGTCGTCGCGGCAACAGTTCGATCCATGCCACCGGCGCAAGTCCCGGCTTTATCACCGAAGCGCTGCCGATCGTGCTGGCTTCGATCCAACGGCGGCTCGATAGCCTCACCGTCAACGAATTCGCCGATTGCTCGTCGCGCGATTCGCCCGAGATGCTGTTCGAGATGATGGGGTTCGGCAGGCAGCCGGGGCCGGCGAACCAGGCACAGCTCGACCATGCAAAGCTGTGTTTTGCGCCGTCGCTGCAACTCGTTGCCACTTCGCTCGGGTTGCCCATCGATAAATTCGAAGTGCATGGCGCGGTGGGTATCGCGCGCCGCGATGTGCATATCGTGGCGGGGGTGGTCCCGGCGGGGACGGTCGCCGCCATGAAAACAACCGTGGCTGGAATACGCAACGGGAAACCTCTGATGACCTTTACGACGACCTGGTTCGTATCGACCGATGTCGATACCGGCGAGGGTCCGGAATGGGACTACCGTACCCCGTCGGGATGGCACATCGTGCTGCAGGGTGATTGTCCGCTCGACGTCTCGATTTCATTTCCGGTAGCGCTGGAAAACTATGCGGAGATGACCCCGGGCCTGACCGCGCATCGCCCCGTCAACGCCATACCCTACGTCTGCGAAGCACCCGCGGGCATACGCACGACGGCCGATCTGCCGCAGATCATCGCCCGGCTCGGCTGAGAATTCGGCGAAGCGCGTGCCTAACGAAACGCGAGCCGTTCAGGCGCGGCGGCTGATGTCGCTGACGGATTTGACCAGTCTGAATGACTCCGATGACGCCGGCTCTGTGCGCACACTGTCGGCACTGGCCTGCGCGGCTGCGGCGAATCCGGCGTCTGTTTGCATCTGGCCACAATGGGTTCCCGTGGCGCTGGAAGCGCTCCGCGGCTCCCATATTCCCGTGTGTGCCGTCACCAATTTCCCTGCAGGCGCGGCGGCACCCGACATCGCCGCGGCGGAAACCGCGGCTGTCGTCGCGGCAGGGGCGGCGGAGGTGGATGTGGTTTTCCCGTACCGGGCCTTGCTGTCCGGTGATTCTCGGGTAGGCCTGAGCCTGGTTCGTGCCTGCCGCGAGGCTTGCGGAGAGCGGGCGTTATTGAAGGTGATATTGGAAACCGGTCAGCTCAAGAGCGCGCAAAACATTCGCCAGGCGGCGCAAATCGCCATCGACGGCGGCGCGGACTTTCTCAAGACTTCCACGGGCAAAACACAGCCGGCCGCCACGCCCGAAGCCGCGGGTGTGCTGATCGAGGTGATCGCCGCCGCCCGTCCGGACCGTTCGATCGGTTTCAAGGCATCCGGCGGCATCCGCACCATCGACGACGCTTTGGTGTATCTCACGCTATACGAACAGAAATTCGGCCCGGGAAGCGCCTCGGCGCGAAATTTTCGGATTGGCGCGTCCGGATTGTTCAAGGAATTGATGGCCGCAGCCGGAGGCAACTGACATGCCGAATGCACCTCGCATTGCCGTGATCGGCAGCGCCAACACCGATCTCACCACCTTCACGGACGTGTTCCCCCGTCCCGGCGAGACCTTGTTCGGCAAGGCTTTTGAAATGGGCTTCGGCGGTAAGGGCGCGAATCAGGCGGTCGCGGCGCGGCTCTGCGGCGCGGAAGTGGTCATGTTGGCCAAGGTCGGCAAGGATCTTTTCGGGCAGGCCACGATCGACAACTTCGCGTCCTTCGGCATCGACACGCGGCACGTGCAAATCGTCGCTGACGCCCCCACCGGCGTGGCGCCGATCTTCGTCGAGCCCAA